>OBYC01000003.1_pt1 | contig 323001 bp, 403 predicted proteins | sample 1550651 | NCBI WGS metagenome assembly OBYC01 (sample SAMEA2580181, study PRJEB22360) | human gut metagenome | biome: human gut; feature: human-associated habitat; material: faeces | place: Denmark | collected 2008/2010
TATAAAATTTTCAAAGTTCTTTCATTTTAGCCTTGACTTTTTATTTGCAGGCTGTTTTACAGAATTTTGTTTTAATTTTTACGCATTATATAGTATCGACAATTGAAAGAACATATCGTTTTATGTTAGTTATAATAATTGTTACATTGGGGATGTCCTATGGTTAGATTTCGGTTTATATGTAGCCCGGTGGCAATAACAGTCTTGCTTATCCACAAGTGCATAGCGTCTACATTGTAGATTGAGACAACTTAGAATATCTGGACATATATAGCATTCAGATTTTAATTCGCTATAACTCCATAATTTATTTTTAGTATTGTCTATTACAACTCCGTTATCGGGATCAATATAGCCAACTAAATTTTGAGGATGGTTTAATGCAACCGAGCATTTTTCAATTTTGCCATCAGCACGAATGATATATCCATTTGGAAATGCTGCATAACAAATTCTTCCAAATAGCAAATCTTCACTTGAGTCGTATTTCATGCCAATTTGCTTGAGATAATCTTCATGTATTTTGGTGAGGTCAATCTTATTTTCACCGTTTAAAAGTGACAGATCATTTACATTCTGTCCACCCCAGTTATTTACTGGTCTGACAGAGACTGCAAAACGATGAACAGAACCAAATAGGTTATATAGATAATCGTACCAGCTTAAATCATTGTCTCTGGCTAAAATATTGTGACGTAGGACAATATAAAAGTCAAACTCATTGTTAGGTGACAATTTCTAAAAACGCAAAGAAACCGTCAAACCATGTGGTTGACGGTTTCTTGCGTAATGTTTAATCTAGTTCCAATCCAAGAAATTTTTTTGCTTCAGTTTTAATAATTGCAAGATTACGTTCATCTTCAATTATCTTGAAAAGATAGTACGACTGTCGGTACAATTCTATACTTTTTTCGTGATCTTTCAGATGATAATAACATTCGGCTAAAATCATTAAAATGCCAGAAAGCGAAGTATATACTCCGTAATCAATGCAAATTTTTCTGGCATATTCTGCTATCTCAATAGCATCGTTATAGCGCTTTACAATTTCAAGCTCTCGGGCATAATTAAAAGCCACCATAGGAATCTGTGCCCGATTAGGTGGTATGTTTTTTAGATTGGTCTGTAAATATCGAAATAGCGGTTTTAGAATATCAATAGCATCATAATGCCGCCCTGCCCGAATATAGCAATTTGCCATATTATTAATCAACTTTATCTCATTTTCCGTATATAATCCCCGACTGATTTGATCTAAGTCAAATTTAGGCGACGTCAAGTGCATGGCATCTAATAGCATGGAAAGTCCTGCGTCCAGACTGTACGGACCGTTTTCCGTACCAAGCAGATATTTGGAACGAAGAATCAGCTGGCGGGAAAGGGTATCATCTTTGTCTATTAAACTTTCAAGTTGTTTGTGCTTGGCAAATGTATCTTCTCGAATTTTGTTTTTTTCGTTTGGGGCTGCACGTTCAAATCGTACATGACAACTGATGATTTCATTTTCAAGATTGCTGATCTGTACTTCTTTAGTACTTAGCAGTCCAAAAAAACGATCATCTGGTAACCCTAAACGTTGTAAAAGTGCTTTAATTCGATTTCGGGACGGTGTTTGCCGTCCATTTTCAAATCTGGAGATTGTCATAGGTTCGCAAATACCTTCGCATAATTCTTCTTGCGTTAAACCTAACTCCAGCCGCCGTTGACGAATTACTTCACCCAGAAACACTTCTTTCATAATTCATCACCTCTGATTGGATATGAGTTTAGAATACTATAGATAGAAAACTGCGTCAAGACTTGCAACTTTATTGGAACGAAGATAAAGTCAGTGTGCTCCAAAATAGGAAAAAAAAGAATATTTCCACAATTACTTGTTCTTTTGAAAGGGAATTGATATAATGAGGTCACGTTTATATTTAGCAATATTTTTGGAGGATTTTTAAATGGCAGAGAATGAGAATAAGCAGGAGAATGTTGTAGTGGAGGATTTCAGACGCACGGATGCGAAGAAGTCCAAGAAGAAGTTCAGACACAGACAGCAGAATCCGGTACTTGCTTTTTATGAGGATAATAAACAGTATCTGCTCCTTTTTGGAGTGATCGTGGTTGCTCTTGCAGCAATTCTGGTGAGCATTCTTGCACTTAAGATTCCGGTGGTTCCGGTGTGTCTCATCATTGTGTTAGAGGCAGGAATCGCAGTTTGTCTGCACGATGTTCCAATCTGGCTGCATGGTCTGGTTGTGCTGGTACAGATCATAGCCGGTGCAATCTGCGGAAAACTGATTTTTATGGTGTTATGCGCACTGGTTTATGTAGTTGGAATTTTATCTTTAAAATTTATCAGAGAGTAGAAAACAGAAGGCTGCTGCACAGTGGAAACAATTTCCCGGCGGCAGCCTTTTTCTGAAAAAGGAATACACTATGCAGGAAAAAGAAAAAATCATAGTTTTCAGTTCCAGAGAGATCTGCTATCAGTCGAGCAGCTTTTTTGCAAACCAGATGGCAGATGCTTTTGAAAAACTGGGATTTGACGTGAGCGTCTGTGAATTTGATGAGCAGGATGATCTCGATGCTGTTTTTCAGCCGCTTTATGGGAAAAAATACCGTCTGCTGTTAGATTTTAATTCCACGATCACAAGGATGGTGGAGGAGGACGGAACGCCGGTTTTAGATAAGATAGACGGTCCGTTTTTTGATTACATTCTGGATCATCCGTTGTTCCATTACAATTGTCTGAATGCCAATCTGAAAAATCTGAATGGGATTTTTTTGGATGAAGCGCAGGAGGCTTATGTAAAGCGGTATTATCCCAGGGTAAAGCAGACACTTACCATGCCGCTTGGGGCAGCAGAGGCAGTGACCGGAGGCAGAAAAAAGGAGACGGAGGAGATCCTTTTCATGGGAACCTATGATGACCCGGACAGCATTTATGAAATGGTCAGTCTCTCTCCGGAGCCTTTGAAAACATATATGAAGGAACTGATCGATATGCGCGTGGAAAATCCGGTTCTTCCGATGGAAGAGGGATTTTTGCAGTTGTTAAAAGCACATGGAGAGGAACTGCCAGACGATCAGTTCGCATTGTTTATGAATGCCATGTATCCGGTGGATGCATTTATCCGTGATTATTTCCGCAAGGCGGCGGTGGATGAGCTTTTAAGGGCAAAAATCCCGATGCGGCTTGTTGGCGAGGGCTGGGAGAAGTACGATCATGCAGAAAATCCTTTTGTAAAAAGAGAAAAACCGGTAGTTTTTGGCTTGTCATTTGAGAAGATCGCGCATGCGGATGTGATGCTGAATGTTTCGCCATTTTTTAATCATGGGGCGCACGACCGTATTTTTGCGGGCATGGCAAATCACTGTGTCGTCTTAACAGACAAAAATCCATATCTTGACCGCATATTAAAGGATAGGGAGCACGTCTTAATGTACTCGTTAAAAGACATTCATACATTGTCCGATTATGCTGAAGAACTTCTTACAAACCGTGCACTTTGCAGGGAAATTCAGAACAATGCTTATACAGAATTTAAGCATAAATATACATGGGAGGAAAAAGCAAAACAGCTTTTAGCTTGCACTTTAAAGTAAAATTCGTTAATATGAACAAGGTAAATTATCAAAAAGTTTTAGAACAGATCATTGAAAAAAACGAGCGGGAAAACCGCGTACCGACGCTGTTATTGCACAGTTGTTGTGCGCCGTGCAGTTCTTACTGCTTAGAATATCTTTCGAATTATTTTAAAATTACTGTTTTTTATTATAATCCGAATATTTATCCGGAGGAGGAGTATCGTAAGCGGGTGGCAGAGCAGCAGAAGTTTATTGAAAAACTTCCGGTGAAATATCCGATCCACTTTGTGGAGGGTGCATATGAGAAAGAGCGTTTTTATGAGATGGCAAAAGGACTTGAGGACTGCCCGGAGGGCGGTGAACGCTGTTTCCTGTGTTATGAATTAAGACTGCGGGAGGCGGCAGAGCTTGCAAAGAAAATGCAGATGGATTATTTTACAACGACTTTATCCATCAGTCCGTTAAAAAATGCAGAAAAGCTCAATGAGATCGGAGATGCCCTGGCGGAAGAATACGGCATTGCATATTTAAATTCTGATTTTAAGAAGAAGAATGGATACAAGCGTTCTGTGGAATTATCCGAGCAGTATGGCATGTACCGGCAGTATTATTGCGGATGTGTTTTTTCAAAAAATCAGAGAGACAGGGAGATTGCCCTGAAGAATCAATAAGAGGACTATATAAAGGAGGAAAACACCATGGCACAGTTATGGGGAGGACGTTTTACGAAGGAGACAGATCAGCTTGTTTATAATTTTAATGCGTCCATTACATTTGATCAGAAGTTTTATAAGCAGGATATTGAAGGCAGTATTGCGCATGTGACAATGCTCGCAAAACAGGGCATTCTGACAGAGCAGGAGAGAGATGATATTGTCCGCACATTAAAAGAGATACGCGATGAAGTGGAGAGCGGCAAGCTTGAAATCACTTCAGAATACGAGGATATCCACAGTTTTGTGGAGGCAAATCTGATTGACCGTCTCGGAGATACCGGAAAGAAACTGCATACCGGAAGAAGCCGTAACGATCAGGTTGCACTTGATATGAGATTGTATACAAGAGACGAACTGTTACATACGGATGATCTTTTAAAAGAATTATTAGAGACAATCCTTAAGATCATGGAGGCAAATACCGAGACGATCATGCCGGGATTTACTCATCTGCAGAAGGCTCAGCCGATCACACTGGCGCACCATATGGGAGCATATTTTGAGATGTTTAAACGCGATCGTCTGAGACTGCACGATATTTATGAGAGAATGAATTACTGTCCGCTCGGTTCCGGTGCATTAGCAGGAACAACCTATCCTTTGGACCGTGAATATACTGCAGAACTGTTAGGCTTTTATGGACCGACATTAAACAGTATGGATGGTGTGTCTGACCGTGATTACCTGATCGAGTTTTTGTCCGCGTGTGCAACCATCATGATGCATTTGAGCAGATTTTCCGAGGAGATCATTATCTGGAACTCCAATGAATATCAGTTTGTCGAGATTGATGATGCTTACAGTACCGGAAGCAGTATTATGCCTCAGAAGAAGAACCCGGATATCGCAGAGCTTGTGCGCGGCAAGACCGGACGTGTTTATGGCGCTTTAATGTCATTACTTACCACGATGAAGGGAATCCCGCTTGCCTACAACAAGGACATGCAGGAGGACAAAGAACTGTCTTTTGATGCCATGGATACCGTCAAAGGCTGTATTGCATTATTTACCGGAATGCTCGCAACCATGAAGTTTAATAAGGGTAAAATGCGTCTGTCCGCAAACAACGGATTTACCAATGCAACCGATGCAGCAGATTATCTGGTAAAACATGGTGTTCCATTCCGTGATGCGCACGGCATTATCGGAAAAATCGTTCTCTACTGTATTGAACGCGGAATTGCGATCGACGATATGAGTTTAGACGAGTTAAAGGCTATCTGTCCGGTATTTGAGGAAGATATATATGAAGAGATTTCCATGGAGACATGCGTGAATAACCGTCTGACGATCGGGGCGCCGGGAAAGGCAGCCATGGAGAAAGTGATCGAGGCAGAAAAGGCATATCTTGCAGAGGATTGGAAAAAGGAAACTTTAACACGGTAAAACGTTATTGTAAAAAATGCACAAAGAATACCCGGAAAGATGACATTTTTTTACAAAATAGACCATTGCTTTTTTGAGAAAAATAGCATAATATATTCACTATAACGACATCTGTTCGTGATAGACGGACAAACAATAGGACGTACGATCCGCGGATATTCGATTGTCATGAATGAAAAGAGCCAGGGTAACAGGGGACGGTTCTTCGAACGAACAGGGAAAGACGAGGAGATTAGGCAATGAGTGAGAAGTTAAAAGTAGGTATTCTTGGTGGAACAGGTATGGTAGGACAGAGATTTATCTCTCTGTTGGAGAATCATCCATGGTTTGAGGTGACAACGATTGCAGCCAGCCCAAGAAGTGCCGGTAAGACATATGAAGAGGCAGTTGGTGATCGTTGGAAAATGGATACTCCAATGCCGGAAGCAGTAAAAAAGATTGTTGTCATGAACGTCAACGAAGTAGAAAAAGTTGCGGCAGAAGTAGATTTTGTTTTCTCAGCAGTAGACATGACAAAAGAAGAGATCAAAAAGATCGAGGAAGAATACGCTAAGACAGAGACACCGGTTGTATCCAACAACAGTGCACACAGATGGACACCGGATGTGCCGATGGTCGTACCGGAGATCAATCCGGAACATATGGAAGTGATCAGATATCAGAGAGAAAGACTTGGCACAAAGCGCGGTTTCGTTGCTGTAAAACCAAACTGCTCCATCCAGTCTTATGCACCTGTTCTCACCGCATGGAAAGAGTTTGAGCCATACGAAGTAGTGGCAACTACTTATCAGGCAATTTCCGGAGCAGGAAAAACGTTCAAAGACTGGCCGGAAATGGTTGGAAATATCATTCCATACATCGGTGGTGAGGAAGAAAAATCCGAGAAAGAGCCGCTTCGGATCTGGGGACACATTGATGATGAGAAGAAAGAGATTGTTCCTGCAGCATCTCCGGTTATCACATGCCAGTGTATCCGTGTTCCGGTATTAAATGGACATACCGCAGCCGTATTTGTAAAATTCAAAAAGAAACCAACCAAAGAACAGTTGATCGAAGCATTGAGAAACTACAGTGGAGTTCCACAGGAATTAAATCTTCCAAGTGCTCCAAAGCAGTTCATCCAGTATTTAGAGGAGGACAACAGACCACAGATTTCCTTGGATGTCAACTTCGAGAACGGTATGGGAATCTCTGTCGGACGTCTGAGAGAGGACACCGTTTATGACTGGAAGTTTGTCGGTTTATCCCACAATACCGTCAGAGGTGCAGCAGGTGGTGCAGTGCTCTGCGCAGAGCTGTTAAAAGCACAGGGTTACATCACAAAGAAATAAGAGAGAATATCATAGCGATTTAAAAAGTCCGTATCACAGATGTGTGGACTGTAAAGAAATGACCGGAACAGTAAAATGCTGTTCCGGTCATTTCTTATGTATCTTTTTATATGGCAAGAACCGGGTTGTCGTAAAAGTTAAAAAATGATATAATTTTTACTATATTGAGGGTAACGAACAAACAGATAGAAATGGGAGGTTTCTTATGGTAGCGAAGACATCCATTTTAAAAGAGCTTGAGACAATTTATGAGAAGAGTGGAAATCAGCTCTATGTGTTGTATGGACGGACAGATTCTGAGAAAGAACAGTTATTGAAGGCGTTTCTTTCAAATAAGAAGTACTTTTATTATCGCAGCAGACAGGCATCGGAACAGGAACAGAGAAATCAGATGGAGGCAGAAATCCGGCAGAAGTTTTTGGCGAATATTACAAAGCACAGCTATGACGAATTTTTTAACCGGATCAAAAGTGGAGATGCGTCAAAACTTGTGGTTGTGATTGATGAATTTCAATTGATTGCAAAAAAAGATGCCTCTTTTATGGAGAGCATTGAAAAATTAAGAATGAAACGTCTTTATCCGGGACCGGTGTTGATCCTTTTGTGCAGTTCTTCGGTTGCATGGGTGGAACAGGAGATGCCTGCAGCACTCGGTGAGCAGAGCGAAAGAATCAATGGAAAGATTAAGATTAATCCTTTGAATTTCTTAGAGGTGGTACGTGCATTTCCACAGTATCAGGTCAGTGACTGTATCAGAACTTACGGTGTTATCGGCGGCGTTGCAGGCTATATCAACCACTGGGATCAGCGCGTGGATCTGAAAACCAATATATGCAGAAATATTTTAAACCGGAATGGTTATATGCACCGGGCGGCAGAGCAGCTGATCGCGGCAGAACTGCGGGAACTGTCTGTGTATGAGACGATTCTTTATTATATTGCAAGCGGTTATGATAAGTTAAATGAACTTCATTTAAAAACCGGCTATTCGCGTGCAAAAATCAGTGTGTACATGAAGAATCTCGGAACCTTCCATATTGTTGAAAAGGAGACCTCTTTTGAGACAGGTGGATGGGAAAACACGAAAAAAGGTGTCTATCGTATTAAGGATAATTATGTGAATTTCTGGTTCCGTTTTGTGTATCCACATCTTTCCGAACTTTATATGATGAGTCCGGAACAGTTCTACGATGCGTATATCACATCGGGAATCGACGAATATCTGGAACGCTATTTCAAGGAAGTATGCATGGAATATGTAGGACTTTTGAATCTGATTGGAAAACTGCCAATGAAGATCAGTAAGATGGGAACATGGATTGGAAAAGAAGGAAATATCGACATTATTGCACAGAACTCTGTGCGGGAGAATATTGTCGGATACTGTAACTGGAATCAGCCGGAATTTACCATGGAGATGAAAGAAGAATTGTTAAAGAGTATGAAGCAGGCAAAAATTGATGCAAAGTATTTCTTTCTGTTTTCAGCAAAAGGTTTTTCAGAAGAGATCAGACAGCTTGCAGAAGAGGATACCAGATATATTCTGGTCGATATGAATGAATTATAAAACTTCTTATTTAGGAAAGAAGTAAGAATTACAGAAGTTGGAGGAATTTTTTTGGCAAAGTCATTAATTATAACGGAGAAACCAAGTGTTGCGCAGGAGTTCGCACGGATTCTTGGTGTATCAGGCAGAAATGACGGATACATAGAAAATAGTGATTACGTCATTACCTGGTGTGTCGGTCATCTTGTGGAGATGGTTTATCCCGAGGTATATGATGAAAAGTATAAAAAATGGAAGTTAGAGGATCTTCCTTTTCTTCCGAAAGATTACAAATATGATGTGATCCCGGCAGTCAGCAGACAGTATGACGTGGTACACAAAATGCTGCACCGCGAAGATATTGATACTGTCTACTGGGCAGGGGATGCCGGAAAAGAAGGACAGACCATTGAGGAAAACATCCGTATGTACGGCGGTGTCCGCGAGGGGATGAAAGAGCTGCGCGTCTGGATCGATTCCCAGACAGAAGAGGAGATCAAGCGGGGCATCCGGGAGGCAAAACCGATGTCGGATTACGCGAACCTCGGAAAATCCGGCATTATGCGGACCATTGAGGATTACGCGATGGGAATCAATTTTTCCCGCGCGATGTCTGTGAAATATGGAAATCTTTTAAATGATGCGGCAGGGACGAGAAACTATACTGCAATTGCAGTCGGACGTGTCATGACCTGCGTGCTCGGTATGGTCGTGATAAGAGAGCGTGAGATCCGCAATTTTGTGGAAACACCATTTTACCGTGTAGTCGGAAGTTTCACGGATGCGAACATCGAGGCGGAGTGGAAAGTGGTAGAAGGTTCTAAATACTTTGAATCTCCATTATTGTATAAGGAAAACGGATTTAAAAAGCAGGAGTCTGCGGAAAACTTAATACAGGAACTTTCCGGGAAAACAGCGGTTGTGGAATCTATTGAGCGTGGAACTTCCAGAAAGAAAGCACCGCTTCTTTTTAACCTCGCAGAACTGCAGGCGGAGTGTTCGAAGCGCTTTAAAATCAGTCCGGATGAGACATTGCAGGTGGCACAGGATCTCTATGAGAAAAAACTGACTACTTATCCAAGAACGGATGCGCGTGTTCTCTCAACGGCAGTGGCAAAAGAAATCGGAAAAAATATCAGCAGACTGAAAGGCTATGAGCCGGTGCAGGGGTATGTGGAGCGTATCATGAAGGAAGGACTTCATTACAACATTGCGAAGACCCAGTATACGGATGACTCGAAAATTACCGATCACTATGCGATTATTCCGACCGGACAGCTCACAGAGCTGCGTTCTTTAAATGAACTGCAGAGAAGTGTGTATGATCTGATCGTCCGCCGTTTCTTAAGTATTTTTTATCCGGCAGCAGAATATCAGACGGTAAAACTTGTGGTGGCCGTCGGAGAGGAAAAACTTTTTGCCGGTGCAAAAGCATTAAAGGCGCCGGGATTTTTAGAGATTGCAGGAAGAAAACAGGAAGAAGAAAAAGAAGGCAGCAACAAAGAGGATAATGAGGAGACGGATAGTCCGGGGCTTCTGGAACTGGCAGATCAGTTGACTAAGGGGCAGGAACTGCCGGTCAATGGTTATTCTCTAAAAGAGGGAAGCACGAAGCCACCGAAACGCTACACTTCCGGTTCGATGGTGCTTGCGATGGAAAATGCCGGACAGCTGATCGAGGATGAAGAACTGCGTGCACAGATCAAAGGCTCCGGAATCGGAACTTCTGCCACCCGCGCAGAGATCATCAAAAAACTGGTGCGCATCGGTTACCTGCACTTGAATAAAAAATCACAGATTCTGTCGCCGGAGGTGTTGGGCGAGATGGTTTATGAAGTCGTAAATATGACCGTCCCGGCACTTTTGAATCCGAAAATGACTGCTTCGTGGGAAAAAGGACTTGACGGTATCACGCGCGGAACGGTGATCATGGAAGATTACCGGGAGAAACTTGAGGATTTTATCCGAAAAGAGACATTAAACATGGTGGAACGGAATCTGACGTCACAGCTTGTGGCACAGATCCAGCCGTTGACCGGAAAGGGCGCAAGAGGCATTGCGGCAAAGAAAAAGCTTGGCATTGCCTGTCCGGTCTGTGGCGCGGAGCTTGTAACGACACCGTTTGGCTATGGGTGCAGCAATTATAAAAAAGACAGCACTGGCTGTGGCTTCTCCATCGGAACGATTGCAGGGCGTGATCTTTCGGAGGAGGAGTTCCGGGATTTGATTACAAAAGGAAGAACGGATGTTCTGGATGGTTTTGTCTCCAAATCGAAGAAGAAATTCCCGGCAGCACTCGTTTTACAGAAGGATGAGGAGGGAAAAATCAATATCAGTTTTGATTTTTCGGCAAATGAACCACAGGTGGTGGAAGGAATCAAATGCCCGTCCTGCGGCGGTGACATTGTGACGACAGCCTACGGGTTCCGGTGTATCCATTATGACCGGGAGAAAGAGGACAGTTGTGATTTCTCTGTCGGAAAAATTGCAGAGAAAAGTCTGAATGTGTCACAGCTCACAGAACTCGTTACGAATGGAAGAACCGGAACAATCCGCGGCTTTAAATCAAAAAATGGAAAGAGATTTGACGCCTGTCTCTGTCTGGAAAAAGATGAAAACGGTAAAGCGGTTATAAAATTTGATTTTGAACATGTGGAAGCAAAAAAAGTAAAAGATGTTGTCTGTCCGCTCTGTGGAGGTGAGATCGTCCAGACACCGTTTGGGTTTGGATGCGCAAACTATTCCAAAGAGAATCCGGAAAGCTGCCGTTTCTCCATTGGAAAAATGGCAGAGAAATCACTGACAGAATCACAGGTCAGAGAACTTTTGACGAACGGAAGAACCGGGACAATCCGCGGTTTCAAGTCGAAAACCGGGAAAAAATTCGATGCACGCGTGGCGTTGAATCGAGATGAAGCCGGAAAAGTGACCGGGTTAAAATTCGATTTCACGGATTTAGAGCCGGTAAAAGTGAAGGATGTTGTCTGTCCGCTCTGCGGCGGTGAGATCATCCAGACACCGTTTGGGTTTGGATGCGCCAATTACTCCAAAGATAACCCGGAGAGCTGCAAATTTGCAATCGGAACAATCGCGGGTGTGAAGTTAAAAGAGGCGCAGGTGAAAGAATTGCTGCTCCGCGGCAAAACGGAAGTCATCAAAGGTTTTATCGCAAAGACAGGCATGATGTTTGATGCACCGTTAAAACTCACGCCGGAAGGTCAGGTGACGTTTGATTTCCCGGAGAAACCAAAGCCTGTAGACACGACTTTAAAATGCCCGAAATGTGGACAGTATATGAAAAAATCCCAGTGGTATTATGAGTGTGAATGTGGATTTAAAGTGGCGCATACGGTGGCAAAGGTGGAGTTAGAGGAAGCCATTATGCAGGAACTTTTTGAGACCGGAAAGACGAAGAAAAAAATAACCGGATTTACGTCAAAAGCGGGGAATGTGTTTGATACCTGCCTGAAATTTGAGGACGACAGGATCAGTTTTGATTTTGATAATCCGGGAGAAAACGTGGTGTTGGAAAATGCAAAGCCAGCTGAAAGCGCACAGAATCAGGAAAAACAAACTATGTTTGAAGCGTAAATAAAATGTAAAAAAATTGACAAAATTTATTGATTTTTGTCGGGTACAGGGTTATGCTTATATACAGTGGTACGGTACATTGAGATATGTGCGTACAAAAATAAATTCAAAGGAGAAATGAAGATGAAAAAAGGTCATGAATTGAAAATTCGTGAGAGATTGTCTAAGAGTTACTTACAGGTTATTTTTATTGCAAGTATCTCTGCAATCGTTGGCATTATTGCATTGCTGGTTATGACAAGAATGTATAATAATGCGCTGAACAATTATGGATTCTCTCAGGGAGATATTGGGAAGGCGATGACAGCATTCTCAGGTGCGCGCAGCGAGGTTCGTGCGGCAGTGGGATATATGGATGAAGATATTATCAGTGATGCCAAGGATACGTATTATACGAGAAAAGATTCATTCCAGCAGTATCTTGACGACATTGAAAGCAGCATGGTGACACAGGCTGGAAAAGATGCTTATAATCAGATTGTCAAAGATCTTGACGGATATTGGGATCTTTCAGATCAACTGATCGAGGAGGGTTCAACCACAGATCAGGAAATCAGTAAAAAAGTCCAGAGACGTGAAGCAGACGAACTTGGACCTGCATATCAGGTAGTTTACAATGATCTGAAGAATCTGATGAACATCTATGTCCAGAAGGGGGATCAGATAGAATCAGTTTTGGCAGTGATGGAGATTATTGCTGTGATCATTATGATCGCAGTGATCATTCTTTCCATTTTGAGTGGCAGAAGATATGGAAACCAGATCGCAGATGGAATTTCAAAGCCATTACAGCAGATTTCAGAACGTCTGAAAACATTTGCGGAAGGAGATCTTGACAGTGAGTTCCCGGAGCATGATGCGAAAGACGAGGTTGCAGAAATGATCGAAACGGCAAGAAAGATGGCAGATAACCTGAATGTGATCATCTCTGACAGCGGAAAACTCTTAAATGAGATGGCAGATGGTAATTTTGCTGTCGCAACAGAACATGAAGAAAGATACACCGGAAAATTCAATGATCTTCTTGTCGGAATACGCAACATGAACCGTAAGATTGATGAATCTCTCCGTCAGGTAGAGGAGACAGCAGAACAGGTATCCTTAGGTTCCGGCAATATGGCAGAGGCTGCACAGTCCCTGGCAGAAGGTGCTACGGAACAGGCCGGAGCAGTCGAAGAACTTCAGGCGACCATTGCTGATATCACCGCCAATGTAGAACACACAGCAGAGAATCTTCAAAAGTCTCATGCTGATGCAAGAAAATATGCAGATGATGCGGATCACAGCCGTGAGCAGATGCACGCAATGGTGGAGGCTATGCAGCGTATCAGCGAGTCTTCCATGAAGATTGAGAATATCATTTCCGAACTGGAGGATATCGCAAGCCAGACAAACCTGTTATCTTTGAATGCTTCCATCGAGGCAGCACGTGCAGGTGAGGCAGGAAAGGGATTTGCAGTTGTTGCTGACCAGATCCGTAAACTTGCAGAACAGAGTGCGGCTTCGGCAGTTTCCACAAGAGAACTGATCGAGGGTTCTATCCATGATGTAGAAGAAGGAAATAAAGCGGTTGCTTTGGTTTCAGAGACATTAGACGAAGTTATCAAAGGAATTAATGATATCGCAGATACATCCAAGTCCTTAAGTGAGAACTCACAGTCTCAGGCAACGGCTATGGAGCAGGCAGAGCAGGGAGTCAACCAGATTTCCGAAGTTGTTCAGTCCAACTCCGCTATGGCACAGGAAACTTCTGCTACCAGTGAAGAATTGTCAGCACAGGCTGAAACACTTGATAACCTTGTAAGACAGTTCACATTAAGAGAACAGAAATAATAAAGAACGATAAGTTACTGGAACGAGGTATGTGTGAACAGTAAGAATGAGAGAGAGTCACAGCAAAGTCTGTGGCTCTTTTTTCTTGAATAATCAGTTTTATGTGTTTATAATGAAAAGGCGCAGGCAATCATGAAGTGTTGGAAGAATAAAGATACGGAATGATGAATGTGTGAAATATTTATGGAAGTTTTCAGACAGGAAGGAAGAAAAAATGGAAAACGCAAAAATCAGTAATTTGTATGATCTGAATGAGACAATTGCGAAAGAATATTTAGAGCAGTTTACTTATCCGTGGGAAGCATTAAAAGGAATCAGTGAATTTATCAAAAAATTAGGACCGACATTAGATCCTGAAAAGTTTGAAAAACGCGGCGAAGATATCTGGGTTGCCAAAAGTGCAAAGGTTGCACCGACTGCCTGCTTAAATGGACCGCTCATCATTGATGAGGAGGCAGAGATACGCCATTGTGCATTTGTAAGAGGAAGTGCCATTGTCGGAAAAGGTTCTGTTGTCGGAAACTCTACCGAGTTGAAAAACGATATTATTTTCAATTCTGTACAGGTGCCACACTATAATTATGTAGGAGATTCTATTCTGGGATACAAATCCCATATGGGTGCAGGTTCTATTACCTCAAATGTGAAATCAGACAAGACACTTGTAGTAGTAAAGGATAAGACAACCGGGGAAGAAATCGAGACAGGCTTGAAGAAGTTTGGTGCAATGTTAGGTGATTTTGTGGAAGTAGGATGTAATTCCGTGCTGAATCCGGGGACTGTGATCGGAAGCCACAGCAATGTTTATCCGCTGTCCATGGTGCGTGGTGTTGTTCCGGCAAACTCTATTTACAAAAATAAAAATGAAATTGTAGAAAAGCAGTAAAAATTCCGAAATGATATATTGCTTGTGGTATGTTTTTCCTTTTTACAAAAAAGTACATAAATTTTATGGTTTCTACTTGTGAAAATGAAAAAAATGTGCGAAAATGTTTGAAGTATGTTAAGCATCTAACAATGTTTAGCAGATGACATATCTATTTATATGTGAAAGGAGACTTAAAATGATTTACACTAAGGAAGTCGAAAACATGTGCCCAGTAGCAAAAGGCGCAAAACATGAACCAGCTCCAATTCCAGAAGAAGGAAAATGGGTTCACTCTAAAAAAATTGAAGATATCTCAGGATTTACACACGGTGTAGGCTGGTGTGCACCACAGCAGGGTGCCTGTAAGCTTTCATTAAATGTAAAGAATGGTATCATTGAGGAAGCTTTAGTTGAGACAATCGGATGTTCCGGTATGACTCACTCTGCAGCTATGGCAGCAGAAGTTTTACAGGGAAAAACAATCCTTGAAGCTTTAAATACAGACTTAGTTTGTGATGCGATCAACACAGCTATGAGAGAATTATTCTTACAGATTGTTTACGGACGTACACAGAGTGCATTCTCTGATGACGGATTAGCAATCGGTGCTGGTCTTGAAGACTTAGGAAAAGGACTTCGTTCCCAGGTTGGTACAATGTACGCAACAAAAGAAAAAGGTGTTCGTTACCTTGAGATGGCAGAAGGCTATGTAACAGGTATCGCCCTTGACGAGAACAATGAAGTTATCGGATATCAGTTCGTTTCTCTTGGAAAAATGACTGACTTCATCAAAAAAGGTGATGACCCTAACACAGCATGGGAAAAAGCAAAAGGACAGTATGGTCGTGTAGCAGATGCTGTTAAGATCATCGACCCAAGAGAAGAGTAAGGAAAGGAGACGAACGAAAATGGCATTATTTGAAGGATATGAAAGAAGAATTGACCAGATCAATGCTGTATTAAACAGCTATGGTATCAGCTCTATCGAAGAAGCTGAAAAAATTACAAAAGATGCTGGACTTGATGTTTACGAGCAGGTTAAGAAAATCCAGCCAATCTGTTTTGAGAACGCTTGCTGGGCATACACTGTAGGTGCAGCGATCGCAATTAAAAAAGGATGTACAAGAGCTGCTGATGCTGCTGCAGCAATCGGTGAAGGTCTTCAGGCATTCTGTATTCCAGGTTCTGTTGCTGACCACAGAAAAGTAGGTTTAGGACATGGTAACCTTGGTAAAATGTTATTAGAGGAAGAGACAGAGTGCTTCTGCTTCTTAGCAGGACATGAGTCTTTCGCTGCTGCTGAGGGTGCGATCGGTATCGCCGAGAAAGCAAACAAAGTACGTCAGAAACCATTAAGAGTTATCTTAAATGGTTTAGGAAAAGACGCAGCACAGATCATTTCCCGTATCAACGGATTCACATTTGTTGAGACACAGTATGATTACAAAGCAGCAAAATTAAACGTAGTATATGAGAAAGCATATTCTGACGGACTTCGTGCAACTGTAAAATGTTACGGTGCTGATGATGTTCAGGAAGGTGTTGCTATCATGCATCATGAGAATGTAGGTGTATCTATCACAGGTAACTCTACAAACCCAACACGTTTCCAGCATCCAGTAGCAGGTACATACAAGAAAGAATGTATCGAGCAGGGTAAGAAATACTTCTCCGTAGCATCCGGCGGTGGTACAGGACGTACACTTCACCCAGATAACATGGCTGCAGGTCCAGCTTCTTACGGTATGACAGATACAATGGGACGTATGCACTCTGATGCACAGTTCGCAGGATCTTCTTCCGTACCAGCTCACGTAGAGATGATGGGACTTATCGGTATGGGTAACAACCCAATGGTAGGTGCTACTGTCGCTGTAGCTGTAAGTGTAGAGGAAGCTCACAAGGCTGGTAAGTTCTAAATAAAATTCCTGAATTATAAGGATTTTGAGGACTTTTGGATTTTTCCCAAGAGTCCTCTTTTTTATGTTAAAAACAAATGTGGACTTCCAACACGGCTATCAAGTCCACATCAAGTCCACATTCAAATCAAATGTGGACTTGAAATATGTCCTTGAAAATGTGGACTTACTATGTTATTATCATCTTACAAAAGAAAATGCAAACAAATGTTCTTTTGAAAGAGGTGTTAATATGAAAGATGTTCTAATAAAAGCAAGAACTTTATCAACTGGAAAAATTGTATATGAGTATCGTTTTGAAATTGCATCTGTTGACGGAAAAAGAAAATGGAAATCAAAATCTGGATTTAAAACAAAAACAGAAGCAAGAGAGGCTGGCAAACTTGCACAACAGGCATATGAACACGTAGGACAGCCAATAGAGCCTTCTAATATGTCTTATGCAGATTTCCTCGATCAATGGTTAGAAATGGATTGTAAGCTTAATTGTAAAGCTTCTACGCTGCAAGGATACGAGAAGAAGATAAGGTTATATATTAAACCTGCTCTTGGAGAATATAGACTTAAAGCAATAACCAAAAATAATTTACAAGATTTTATTACAAAGATGTATAATGATGGCTTCTCAAGAAATACAATTTCATCAGTAAAAGGATTACTCACAAAATCATTTGATTTTGCTCTTGATAGACATTATATTACTATGACACCTGCCACAAGATTAACAATACCAACAAAAATGCAGCCTAAGAATAAAACTCGCACGAAGAAACATGTATATATACCACAAAATATAATGAATAAAATATTTGAACGTTTTCCAGAAGGATCATCAGCATATATCCCATTAATAATTGGTTATCATACGGGGTTAAGATTAGGTGAAATTTATGCTCTTGTATGGGAGGATATTGATTTTAAAAATAAAACACTTTCTGTAAATAGACAAGTTCAGTGGGAGACTGGTGAAGAAAGAACAAAAGAAGAAAAGAAAAAAGCCAATGGAACATCAGAATCAAATGGCTTTTGGTATTTTAGCGCACCTAAATATAATTCTTACAGAACAATAGAAATAGATGATGTTTTAGTGGAAGCACTCAAAAAAGAATATAATAAACAGATCAAAGCTAGAGCATATTATGACGAATATTATAATAAATATTATTGTGAAAATAATATGGTATTTTCAAAAACAGACGAGGTATTACCAGTAAATAAAATATCGCAAAGTATCTCACAGCATATAGTTGATTTTGTGTGTAGAAGAGAAGATGGATCGTATATTTCACCTAGAACCGCTCAACATACATCCTATATAATCCATACACAACTAAATTTCCAAGAATACGATACACATAGCCTTAGACATACACATGGAACTATGTTATCAGAGAATGGGGCAGATTATGTTTATATTCAACGTAGATTGGGACATAAAGACTTAAAAACAACGATGGAAATATATACGAACCATTTGACTGATACGATTAAAGAAAAAGGCGTAACAACATTAAACAGCCTTTATATGTAATAATATGAGAATACACGAAATAGATTTCAAAGGACTTCAACTAAAACTTGTAGGTAAAGATAAAGATATTTTATTTATAAATGATTATATTACACCATACTCGCAAAATGGCGATATAATTAATATCGACAAACTTATTGATGAAATAATATCACACAAAATATTTTGTTATGTCGAGGCAGACACGGAGGAAGATTTTAGAACTGCAATTGATATTATGTATATATTAAAACTTAACAGCCTTTTAATTAATAAATTAGAATATGTTCAGGCTTTATTTTTAACTACTTATCAAAAAGACAATGGCAAAAATAAAGAATGGGTTGAAAGTTTTGATGAATTTATGAATGGTAGTATATGGTTAAACTATAATGAAAAATTTGAAGTATTATAATATAAAAGATTGTCTTATTATACCAGAGTTTAACTGAGATAAACAATAACATTCTTATGATAAATCTACCACAATCTGATTTTACGTGGTCAGAGTCTTATGTATGGAGAAAGCCATACACTATACCAACTGGGTATACACTAGAAGCCATAGAAGTCTATGCCACTAATGGAGACGCTACACTATCGGGTGTGTATAGATTTATAGATGGTAAAATGTGCATATGTGTTACAGGTACGTACTTGGATTCTACGAAATGGACTGTTAAACCTATAAGTAACAGTTATAATTTTATATGTAATCTTAAATTAAGAAAGAATAATTAACATATCATTTATAATGCCAGATTTAGATCGTATTTGGTGTATACGCATATACATCAGCATATCCACCTGCGCTCGCAACATGTGTGATAATAATATCACCTTTAAAAGCTCTAACACAACCACTAATTTCAATAATATTATTCGGAGTTCTTGTAGTCAAGTCAACAACTTTTATCCCGTTTATCGAAAAAGATGCTCCAGTGTTAGCTTTGTTTGTTGTTTTGAGCGTATAAACTAATAAAAAATCTCTAGATAAAGGTGAACCATCATTAACTAGAATCCCTTTTGTTCCTTTAGCTGGATTTTTTGAGTTAGTTAAACTCTGGCATAATTATTAAAATCGTAAAAAATAGGGTTAGCTTAAAAAAAGCTAACCCTAAAGTTTTATTCAATTTTTAAAACTAATTTACCATGTATATAATATTTTGGATTTTCTTCTTTGTAAAGTTTCCAACGGAGAATATCGTCTAAAATAATGCATATGCCGGACAATAATAACCATATCAAAGAAAAGAACAAATTTATCTGACCACCAACGAAACTTAGTGGAAGAGAAGAGTAATTCCATATACCTAAATTATTTTCTATATTCCAATAATATCCACCAACAGCTTCAGACAAAGTGGCAATCATTGAACCTACAAAACATTGCAATATGAAATCTGTATTCATCTCGAACAAATTGTTGATTAATCCTATAGCAATACCAATAAAACCAGCTAATATAAACATGCGCCAATCGGTTAATTTGCCCTTGTATATACATTCAATGACAAAATATATAGTTCCATAGATTATAAACAATATGCTATACTTTATTAATTTTCTCATATATCTCCAATCAATTAATTGAAACTAATTTCTGAATGACTTTCTCACTCTGTGTCATAATCTCATTATATTTATCTAAATACTTACCAGTTAAATCTGTGCCATAATAAATATTCTTTATCAAATCAATATCTTTTACATTGGTTACAGATTCGATATAAAGTTTTAACTGATTAAAGTATGTTTGATTTTTCGTCAAATTCATCTGTTCTTGCATATAAATAGATGCAATATCATCATATGTATACAAAGAACACGATTCTCCATCAGCATGATAAGGAACTTCTAATCCAGTGGATTTTGCCAAGTTCATTGCATTTAAAATATTGGACTGGTCTTGAACTGTGTATGAATACTTTTTACCATCTGATGTGGTAATACCATTTTCAATAGTAGTTTCACATGCATCTCTCATTTCATAAATTTTATTTTCTTTTTCCATATTGAACTCGGCAAGTTTTTGTGCAGCTAATTCCTCTTCGGTTGGTTCTGGAATAGGTTCTGGATCAGGAACTACTGGTTCAACATAAACTTCACCAGTTGATAAATAAATAGTATTTTCTTCATCTGTGTCTTTGTATTTCGTTGTAAATAATGAAAAATCCCCCATAACACTTAAATTGTGTTCATTAAGCAATTTAAATCCAGACAAATAAAATTTTTCTGATGGGATAGAAGTAAATTGTATTTTTACGATGTTTTCTCTTAAAAATGATAATTGTACATCATAAATAGTATCGTTATTTAAAAATCTTATTTTTTCCATGTTATTAAATTCCTTCTTTCTTTTAGATTTAATAACGAAAAGATATTAATTTTTTCTTTGTATCTAAGAATTTATATTTTAAATTTATGCCAGAGTTTAACTCAGTTAAACGAAGGAATGATATATAATGATGTACGAACTGGGGTTGTTACCGTGCTTCCAAATAGCGATATTTCAATAAGTGATAATACACCAATAAATTTTAAGGATTATGTACCGCTTGCTACTGCAATTATTGCAACTTACGGAAGTTCAGACGCACATTCTCAAGGTATGTTAGGTTCTCCTGCTATCAAAGATAATACCACATGCTGTGTAAGGTATAAAAATTTAACGGAAAGTGAATTAAAAGTTGACTTTACAGTTCGATTTTATTATTTACGAAATAATTAAAATAAATCCCATCTGATTGTAAAGATAATCGCATAATCTTTAGGCATGGTATCTATGAGCTGACGATATTTAATATACCCATTCTCGATATATAACGCACCAATAGTAATACCGGTGTATGATATATCTTTTACTGTAGTTTTAGGATTAAATTTCGAATCGGATATTTTAGCAACTATGATATCTGTTCCTTCAGAAATAGCCTGTTTAGCATTAAGTTTGAAGGTTGCTTCTGCATGTAATTTATTATACAAAAATTTAGTGTATTCAATGTAGGCGATTTCACAATCTTCACGTTGTAACACTTCATCGTTACGCTTCCATTCGATTCCTTCGTTTAACTCAGTTAAACTCTGGCATATTATTAAATATAATTCTTAAATTTTATCATATAGATAAATATATTCTTATATTCTAAGAATTATGAACAAAATCCTTTTAATCTAACGGTTTGTTCTATTTTATTCTGGTCTGTTAGTACATAACGATTAACACTCTGTAAATCAGTATGTCCTAACAATTTTGCAATGATGCCTATGTCAGTATCTTTTTCTGCTAATCTTGTAGCAAAAGTAGCTCGTAGAAGATGTGGGTGTATTCGTACAACACCACTTTTCATTCCAACCTTTCGCATCATTGCTTCAACACCACTTTTATGAATTCTATCATTCCGTTTAAATGACTTAAACAGTGGAGTATTATCAGAATATTGCATAAATGCTCCATTAAAATTAATATCTTTTCGTAGTTTTAAATATTCATTAATTCGCATCATTGTTTTGCCAGAAAACGATACGATTCTTTCTTTATTTCCTTTTCCAAGGATTTTACAATTATAATTTCTAAAATCCATATCAGATAGATTTATTCCGCATAATTCGCTTACACGGACACCTGTATCCAATGAAAATTGAAAAATTGCAAGATCACGTGTATTTGTACAGTTTATCTTAAGCAATTCAATTTCTTCATCTCTGAGAGGAACTTTAACACACTTTTTATATTTTACAGGTTCGATTATTGACATAGGATTTTCGGAAATCTTTTTATGTTTGTACAGATAACTAAAAACAGAAGATAAGTATTTTCTCTTACTGTCCATAGTAGAATCTTTTACATTATGTATTTTTTTGTATTTTGCTAAAAAAGAGAGTACATCATCACTTGTAATCATGTTTAACTCTTTGTGAGAAAAGTCGCACAATTGATTAACTACACGTCTATATTGATCAATTGTTAAATCTGATTTATTACTACTCATTTTCCCGATTTTAAAATATTCAAATAACAAATCTGTTGTATTTCCATTCGTAGTAGTAAGCTCCGTAGATGTTATTTGCTCAACAGAAAAATTGTTTGATATCATCCAAAATTTTTCCTTCAAAAATTTCAAATCTTCACCATTAAATCTTTCCATACATTCATTCATATACATCATTATTAATTCGTCTTTTGCACTTGTCATATAAATACCTCCTAGAACATATGTTTGTTTTTTCTATTTGGTTATTCTCTTTTTATATATGGAAAATAATGGAAATCGAATAAATGTTCGGAAGGATTTATAAATGAATTTAAATTAAACCAGAGTTTAACTAACATTCCTATATTCAGATGTGGTCGAATTAGAGTATCATATGAAAGTCCTCAATATTTGAAAGCAAATGTTGTTTTTGATAAAGAAATGCCATCATATGATTATTCAGTTGCTATTGGCATTGACTCAAATGTTCTCGATTGCACAGCTATATACTATGAAAACAGAAGCGTACATGGATTTGGAATTTCCATATATAAAGCTGACGCAAATTTTACGAGCGTTGACGGCGTAAATCTGTCTTGGATTGTTGCAATGTAGTTTTTTAAGCAACAGAGATTCTGCTTATATAGTATTCCCATGTATTATCAACCTTTTGACCACCTGTAATAATAAGATTTTTTAATTAAGAACAATGAAACCTGCTCCGAGACTTCCACCACCGCTATCGTTGGTTTTAAAACCGCATTGTGTTCCTGCGTAAAAGTTCATTCGCACGCCGTCTAAGCTGGTACCGTTGTCTCGATGTCCCATTGCACCGTTAGAAAAAAAGTCTATGTCACGTTTGTTGTAGCCTTGCCAATATACTGTAGCAGTAAAATTTTTTACAGGAATTATACCGGCACTATTTACTGTGAAAAAATTGGGATTTACACCAACCCATCCTGTTACCCACTGTCCATTGGAATAGCTGTCTATTGATCGCCATCCTGCTATACAACTGCCACTAGGAACACCTGCTGATTGACCAGCAGCATAGCCAGTATTATAGCCATCCTCAAATCTTTTAAAAGGGGATACTGTACCAGCACCTCCTGTTCCACTTGCAAAGTATTTATATAAAGTACTGTTTTCTGCTGATGTAGTTCTCTGTTGGACAAAGCCCCAAACGGTTCTTCCAGCAACCAATATATTCGAGTCTGTAGACAGAACACCTGAAAACCAGTCTGCATTTGCTGCGACCACGTCAAATTCGACTGTATGCACAGGGGATAACTGCCCTAGTAAATAATTTTTATTTATATAATCGCAGACAGCTTTTGCTTCAGCAGCAACATTTGGCAGTACTAATCTGAGATACGTTCTCTTTAAATTATTAACATTAGTTAAACTCTGGTTTAACTGTGTGCACTGATCTTGTAAATTTTTCCCTGCCGATGCAGATAAAGCAAATTCATCATTATCTGTTGCAAGAGAAGAAGTAACGCCTTTCATTGCTCCAAATCTATATTCAACTGTATCTGTGTCATCAGTTCCATCGCCCATATGAACTGTCTGTGAGCTTGTCCACCTTGATAATAATTTATATCCACTACTCGTAAGTATGTAATTTTTCATTTTAGTAAAGCCACTTGCAATACTCATATAATTTCCTCCTATCAATATTCTTGTTGCCAAATTACTTTGTCTTTCATTTCAGACTCTGTTGGCTCTGTATGCTTTGTAATAATTGGGTTGTAATATTCTTTCTTAATTTGACACAAAGAATAAATTTTTTGTTCCCATGAATTTAAAAGAGAAGCAGTAACACTATCTATCTGGCTATTGTTAGATAATAGGGTTACTGCTTCTTGATATTTTTTTTCTTTTATTAAGTTTGTATGTTGATTGTATATATCTTTATCATCAATAGATATATCATTTCTCAAAGTAGGATAATAATCACTTAAAACCATATTTCCTCCTAGTATTCCTTTAGCCATTCGCTGCCTTCGTTTAGCTTGTATGCGTCAACGTCAGGTTGTTCTTTCTGAATAATAATTCTTTGAGAATAAAATATCTCTTTTGCTAAATCGTAGATTCCAAGTTCGATTTTATTAAAAGATTCACAATTAATACCATGTGGCTTTAATATTTTTTCATTATCTTTTGCATATTGAAAAGCTGCAACATTGTCACCAGAATCTCTCAATCTGTAAAATTCATCAATTATTGGAATCACTGTACTATCAACATTTTTATAATTTGATAGTGTAAAAGTCATTTTCTCTCCTTTATTAATCGTAATATAACGGATAAAATCTTTGTAAAGTGATCGTACTAATGCAAGAACTCAAGTTATGCGATATTCCTTTTACTATATATTGTTTAGGTGTATCATCATCTATCTTTTGATATTCCACCTTTTGATTTACATCCAACCAAGGAACAAGTTTTGTGGAAATTTCTACAGTATCATTCATGCTAGATGATTTCCTATTAAAGTAAATTGCATTTTGTTCTGCAACAGAATTAGACATAATATTATCAAATTCATCACCAGTTTTTACGTCCAACACTTCTTTGATTTTTTGAACTGTATATGGACTATCATGTTCTAATCTTAGTATTACATTTTTACAATTATATTTATCTTCGAAATATTTTTTGGTATATTTTTTATCACTTAAATTGCCAGTTAATACACATAAGGCATGTGGCTGAAACTGTCCAAGATAATATGAAATGAATGTTTCTTCTTGTTTTCTAATCATGATTGTATTTACTTCGTTTGCAATAATTGTATTTTGTGGAATTGGATTAGAGGTATATTCTTGATAAATTGGAATTTGACCAAGAGAATTAATATTGAGCATTGGATTTGCTATATTCGTAGATTTTGGTTTAAATGCAATAATTTCATATTCTGAATATGAATCATATTTGTCTAATGTTAAATTAAACACATTTGAAGAAACAACACAATTTTCATCTGCATTTCTATCAATCTCATATGATTTTCCAAAGACTTCGGTTACATTTTTGATAGAAGAGAGAGTATATGTTGTATTTTCTGTACTTTCAGCTACCAAAATCTTTTGAATGAAATTATTATCAAGAACTATCGAATCATTCTGGCAAGAAGGAATCATATTACAACAAAAGTTATTATATACATCAAAATATGATTGTACATTCGGATATAATTCTGTAATGTCAGATACAATATCTGCTTGAGTATCCCCAGCAGAGAATTCTAAATCACTTGGTAATTTATTCCAATCTGGATTATTTTTTCTATATTCTAAATAACCATTAGGATTTGTAGATTGCATCCCATAAAATTCACCAATATCTTCAATCAAAATCTTATCTGTAATTTCTTCTGAAACAATAAAATTTCTCAAAACTTTTTGGATTGTTGTGATATTTCCATCCGAATCTTTTTGCTCGATGATAACCGTAGCAGCACCACCAACTTGTCCATTGCGAGTTCCATCCATTTTAGCAAACCAATCTTCTAATGTTGTAGTTAATGTATTATTAATAGCATCTTTTACGGTACTGCTATCTGTAATGATGTATGTTCCGCAAGGATACCAAATATAGTCACCTTTTCTAAAACTGAAAATTCCAATTTCAAAAACGAAGTTTAGTCTAATATATAAATTGAGCCAATCTTCAACTTTTTTGATATCATATACTGACACCGTAATCTTTCTCCTTATATTATCATCAGATGATACCGTATAAGTATCTGGAACGATATTATTTGCAGTATTCAGCACATTTCCTAAATTATCTTGTATAGTAAATCTATATTGAACGTCTAATTGTGGTTGTAATAATATCTGTTTGTCTAGTTCAGTGATAGGATATATCATCAATACCACCATTCCTTTCCAACATCAGATAATCCACAATCATATAAATCTTCTGGATTATTAACATTCCCTATTTCAATCCAGTCAAATCCTATTTTTCTTAAATCATTATGTCCGTCTGTCGTATCAGAAATATCTCCTGAAACACTGATAAGCCAAATACGTCCATCATAAAATTTAAGAATTTTTGGTTTTCTATTGAAAAGCCAATCCTTTACATTGTTTCTATAATCAATTCCAACTGATATATCAACTGTTAGATTTTCTTGGTCAAATTTAATAAAGTCACCTGCAATAGAACCTTGTTCATAATTGGAAATACTATTATTTGTAACACATGGATAACGATTATTGTATAAAGAAAGAGTAGAAGAACTAGACGGTCTGGTAGAATCCAAATCATCCATATTATATAACGTTCCGTATATGTTATCTTTATCGCATACATACATTCCGTTAAACTCTGAATGAATTGTTTCAGTTACATATGTATTTTCAATTCCATTACATACAGATACGACCATATATTCATAATCTTTATTACTTGGTCTGAAAAAATCTTTTTTAGAAACTTTAAGATCTTCAATTTTTTCAATTTTTATAGCATAAAGCGGAGTCCAATCAAAAGTTCCGACTTCCCTACATTTAATTAATACATAATCAGTATTACTAAGTGAGAATCCTGAATTACCAGCATCAACAGTATTGTCATCAAATTTGGCATTTAAAATGGTATCATAATCCCATTCATCATATCCATTTTCTACTTTCAAATCTGGATTTTTGCTGACAAACAGTTGATCAAAAGTTCCATTCTCTATATATATGTTTTTAACATCTTTTGCCATAGTAGGAGATGGATCAACTGTGTATCTTGCTCCAAAAAATGTTGTACCTAAAAATAACATAGCATCCGCCTCCTTATTTAATTTCTATATATCCATTATCTTCATAATATGCTTTTAAGCTATATAAATCATTTTTTCGTTTTACTTCAAATACAATAATATAATTGTTAATATTATCAAGAGTGACTTGAGATGAAAGAACATTTGCGTTTTCATCAATAATTTGATTAGAACTTTCATCAATTATCATTACATTTGGCAATTTAACATATCTATAATAAGAACCTATCACAGAATCTGCTCTTAATACGCAATAATAATTCAAAGCTATTTTTTTTATTGATAATTCTACATTGCCAGATGAAGTCGTATATCCAAAAAACGGAGTGTCTAATGGTGTTTTTCTTGCTTTTACAAACATTGAAAAGCTATCTGAAAAATCAAATCCACTTATATAAGTTACTTTTTTATTATCAAGTATGATTTCGCCATTACTGAACTCTGGATCTCCACCTTCTATAATGTAACCAATATCAATAATATTACAATCAACTTGGATATACCCTTCGCATTTATTGTTCGAAAGTCGAAGCAACATATTGTTAGGCTGTACTATATAATTAACATTAATTTCACATAATCCAGTATCAAACTCCATATTGTGTAAAGATATCCCTTTACATTGAACATAATATGTAGTCAGATTTTTTAATCCTAAAAAGGTATATGAAGAATCATTCAAACTATAAAAATTATTTGATTTGGTTATTATATTTTTTTGTAAGTCATACAGATAAAATGCAAACTCTTTTATAGAATCGTTTTCGGCTTGTGTATATGACAATGATAGATTAATAGAAGCTTTATTTATTTTATCTGTAAAGTTTGAAAATGAAACGATTGGTGTTGAGTAACAATAAAAAAGAACAGGTTGAGATAACTCACTAGAATTCCCATCAAAATCAAACACTTGAATTTGTGCGGTATATTGACCAGTTTTAATTGTATTTGCTGGCAAATCATAACATAATTTCATCCCAAGTTGTGTATTGTCTAATACAGTTTCAAATGTCTTATTATCTATAATAACGATTCTCTTTTTTTCAATCTGATTTCCGCTATAAGAAAAATAGATATTATTATTTTCAGAAGGATCAAAAGTCGATATTAAAGATAGAGTAGGGGTTGGCAGTGTAGCCATTTTAAATCACCTCCTAATATTCTTTTAACCATTCATCATCTGTAACCTGATCAGAAGGCTCTGTTGAATCTATTTTAAAACCATGCCCAGCAGAAGACGATGAAGGAATAGCCCATGTTCCATCTGCTCTAAAAAATTTGTCTTGGCTTCCTTTTGTTGGAGCAGGAATATAACCAGCAGTTCCATTTGCTGAAGCAGTTGCACCTTTAAAGGCAGTCCATGTATTGTTATCGGCATTGTAACTTAAGCACACCCAGTAAGTTCCGTTATATGTAAAAACATGTGCTAAATTATTATAAAAAGCACCTGCACTAGTATAAGTTAAAGCACCTATAGCACCATTTCTTGTAAAAGCTATAGTTTTAGCACCTGTGTTATTTACATTTAATGTAAGATTGCCATTAGAAGGATTGGCTGTAGTTGTATCTGTAAATTTTACAACAATTGTCGCACCAGGCTTAAGTACGAAATTTGCAAGCGTAGCAACTTTAGCCGCAACATTTCTCGCTGTTGAACATGTCGCAAGTGTGAGAGTAGACATCACTGTATTTAAATTTGTTTTATCTGTTGAACTCATCAAACCATTTGCAGAAGTTGTTGCTTCCGAATAGGTTGTATTTGTGTCTTTGTAATATGGGACGCCACCGATAATTGGACATGCAATATGTCCACTATTGGATGTGACAGTAGATGTGGTTATTACTCCACCAAGAGTAGAAGATGAAGCAGTTGGTAAACTATATTTATTTGCGCCACTAGCAATACCGGCTAATTTTGTTTTTTCATCTGTCGTATAATCATTAGTTGATAATCCTTTTCCAGAAACTATATCAACCTTTTTGTCAAATTTTTCATCTAGTTTATCCAATAAATGATCTAATCCATCTAAATTTAAAATAGAATCTTGTGGCATTAATTCATCCTCCTTTATTAAATAACGCATCTATTTCTTCATTTGTAATGTATGATATGTTTTCTTGTATGTAGTTTGGAATAGAAGAAAACTCAATGTTAATTGTTTTTCCATTTTTATTTGCAATTAAAATTGTATCATCGGAAACAGATGTTTCTATATCATATGAATCTATTCGCTTTTGTGGTATTGGCATAATGTCTCCTTTCTCACAGTTTAGCGATAATCAACTTTCTCTGTTGATTCCCATTTATATAATGAACCAAACATTTGTCACCAGATTTAAAATTAATGTTTGTTCCATTTTTTACATTGTACTTGTATGAATCAATTAACACAGTATAAGAATCTTCATTTTGAGAGACTATAATTGCCTCTTTATCTGAATATAAATTGGCAATTTTCTTATCTACTATGCGAATAATTTCGTCAACAAGCTTTTCAATTGTTTTATTGTTATTATTCATTACAATTACCTACCATTTGCACTATAAGTATATATTTACTTAAGATCATCTATTTCTTTCTTAATTTTTAAATATTTTCGATACTCTTCTGGTGTGCAGTTATCTAAAAATTTTTGTAACTTCATTTTATAGCTATTGAGCATTTTATCTGTCTGGGTTATAATTTCTTTATAATTAAGCATAAATCCTCCGAGGTGATTAGTATGGATATATTCAGCAATGATAAAATCAAATGGGAAAAGCAAATAAGAGAATTTGAAAAAGAATATTTGTCATTGACAAAACTTGAACAGATTCCAATTTATGAAATTCATTTTATTAAACCAACAAACGATATATCATATTCCATGCAGATAATCAATTCATCAAAACCATACATATTAAATGTCAATATGGGATTTATGTACCTTACTGATTTCGACTACAAAGAAACATTAGTGCATGAATTTACTCACATGATAGATTATTCGACTTTATTATTAGATAAAGACGAAAAATTCAGAAAAAATGTATTGTCTTTATATTCAGAATTTCATGCTACATACGAACAGTGCAAATATATTGCACAAACAAAAAAATCTATTGACGATAAAATAATATACTTTTGTAATTTACTTAATGAATCAATTATAGAATATAATAATAACCAAACAATCCGTAATTGGAAAGCTATTGAGGAAGCATATATGTATTATTACGGAGCAATAATAGCTTTTAACGAATCTTCCATTAATAAATATGCGCCACAAATATTTGATTGCGAACTTGATTGGAGTATGCATTCATTTTATGATATGATCAATATGAGTTTACCATTTGATTTAATCGCTGATTTCTTAAACAAAATAAAAAAATTAAGTGATACGATAATAATAGCGAAGACATTAGATAAAGGCGACTATTAATTTAGTCGCCTATATTTTTATCTTTTTCTTCTACTAAGTTTCTGGTCAACGATACCTGCGAGCTGCCTGTCAAGTTCTCTTGCAAACTGATCAACATTCTGTACTTCGTGTAAATGAATTTCTCCAATAGATACTCTGTTATCTACACTTCTGTTATCATAGTTGACATTTTCAGCATTCTTGAATAAATCCCTACACATATTGTCAGACATAGTATTCATTGAATACATATAATCAGGATTATCCTTTATAAAGTTAGTAAGCATATTCTCATATTCGTAGTGAATAGGTTTAAGGATGCTTCCGTCTTTACGTGTTATAACATCTGAATCTGACAATGGCTCTACATTACCTTGGTTCTTAAGAATTTCCTTAGTCTCATTTGCAGGAATTACTTTTTCGCCACCTTCGAAATTGACAAACTGCTTTCCTTTTACAAGATCAACACTGCCATCATTGTGTACGAAAAGTTCATCTCCATTTTCAGAAAGAAGATTAAATCCTTTCTGTCCATTGTCCGTACCAGAAGCATAACGTTTGTACACGCCATTACCACCATAATTAACAATATTGCTTGACGCTTCACCTCTCGTCACATATCCCTTTTTCCACTTTACAACAAGATATTTTCCACCAACACTAATAACACCATCTCCACCAAGCATTCCAATCTTACTAGAAGCTTGCCCATTTGTATTAAAAGTACCAAGTGTTCTGTATATCCAATAATGTTGTACAGTATCTTTTTTGGGTTGTGATGGTTTGCTTACAGAACTAACATTTCCACTAGAACCAGAATAACCATTAGAACCACCTGAAGTCTGTGCTTTTGTTGCTTCAGCTGCTTTAACAGCATTCAATGCAGATATCTGAGCATTCGCAGATTGCCATGCCATATCAGAAATTGACTTTTGTATATCATTATACTGATTTCTGAAATTATTCAATGTTGAAAGACGACCATTGAGAACATCGGATTCCCAACTCTGACCAAGTAACATTTTTGCGTACATGTCGTCCACACTGTTACTGTATTCATCAGAAAGAGAAGACCACTGATCTTTGAGCTTATTGTAATAGTCAACTTTTTCTTCATATGACTTAATGAGTTCTTCATTGTCATTAATCTGAGATTGAATCTTGAGATATTTGTTTTTAAAGTTTTCAATATCGGAAGTTCTGTTTAAAAGAATAAGTTTTTCGTATTCCTGTCCCCAAAGTTCGATAGCAAGTTGTTCGCTTACTGCTTTATCCCAAGCATCAGGAATTTCATTCCACTTTTCTTTATACTTCTCCAAAATATCAATAGATTCTTGAATTTTATCTTGTTCTTTTTGAAGACTGTTAATTAATTCTTCATTTGTAATATCATCAAGGTCTTTCTGTGCATCACGAATAGCTTCATTATCAGTATCGTATATATATCCCTTGCCTTCTACATATAACTTACGAGTACGCTGCTGTTGTGCTTTCTGTAAGGCATAAAGTGCTTGTTCTTTTCTATATTGCAAGTCTAAAGCATCATTTTTATCGTTTAAAGCATCTATTTGATCTTGCAATAAATCCTTTTGCTCATTCAATCTGTCTATTTCTTTATCATAAACATTCGATACAGCAGATAGGATTTTATCATAATTGTCTTTCTGGTCATTTAGAACATCATTTTGATCATTGAGTGCATCTATTTTTGCCTGCCAAGCATCAATTTCTTTCTGCAATCTTCTTGTGATAGCAGATAAAGCACGGTCATATGCATCTTTCTGTTTTTCTAACATTGTCTTGGTATAATCATACCAATCTTTGTCTGAGATTTTACCAGAGTTATGCATATCTGCAAGCATCTTAGAAACGGAATCACAGTATTCCTTATAGGACATTTTGCTTGCATCCAGTTTCTTATCATAATAGTCCATCATATCATCACAATATGACTTATAATATGATTTCAGACCTTTGTAGACTTCTTCCTCATACTTCCGATAATCGTCAAGGTATTCTTCTTTTCCAGCAAAATATTTTTCATTTAATGCTTGTACGCCATTGTAATACTGTTCCTCTGTGATGTATTCCATCTCAAGATTGTGTTTGAGAAGGTCATATTCAGCTTGGAAGGCTTCTTTGAGTTCGTCTTTGGATGATTTGGATGATAAGCCTGATGAAGATGATTTCTTTGCTACAGAAGCAAAATTACCAGCAGAGATAGCATTCTTAGTTGACTGTATCAGCTTTAGTTTAGTATCCAAACCTTTCATGACATTTTCTGTTGCAGTCTTATCTTTTGCTGATGCAGCCGAAATCTGAGCTGATAATTCCTGTGCCTGTGCTGCTGTCATAGCTGCCTGTGCAACACCTTCATATGAACCACTTAATTGAGCTAAACTACTCATAAGAGCGGCGTTACCAGTGATGTAATTTGTAGTTGACTGTGCTGCTTCGCCATTGGCAATAGCTTGTAACTCTGTCATAGCTTGAGTAACGGCAGTAGCCTGTGCTTCATCAAGTTTCGCTTGTGCTAACTGAGCCATTGCATCTGCATTAAGTGATAACTGTCCGTTTTCCACTTGCAAACAAGCAAGATATTCATCACTAAGAGAGAGTAGTGATTGAATTGTATCTATAGATAATTGACCGCCATTAGAGTTGTATTCCTCGACAGCAGAATTGAGTGTGTCATATGCTGACTGGATAGAGTCTATTGCGGAATTTAGGTCTGAGATTTGTTGTTCAAGGATATCTGCGTCTGGAATTTCAAAGGAATCTTCTGATGTTACTTGAGAATTCTCATTTTGTTTATCTTTAACAGTCTGTAATGCTGCCGTATAATCATCCGCTGATAAACTAGCACCATTTAACTTCTTTTTCTGTTCTTCTAGTGCATTTTCAAAATCCTTTGAATTAGCTAGTTTAGCTTCTTCTTCAGTGAGAGATTCTACCCACTTTGTAGCTTCATCGGCATCCACACTATCAATAACATCTGTTAAAGCAGAAGTAACACCTGCTGTTGGTATAGATTTACTTGGAATCAGTTTATTTAATAAATCAGATTTTGACTGAGATTGAAGTAAACCTAACTGAACCAATTTATCAATTAACTGGTCAAGAGTCAATCCATAATCGTCAGCGTATTGTTTAAGCTGTAAATATGCGTCTTTCTGTTCGTCTGTGGCAACTTTAGGATTATAATTTTTAATGTCCTCTACAGTATTAAACTTATTTACCGCATCTTGAACACCTTTTTCAAAGTCATCACTATCGTCATCAATAGCAGCTTTGAATTTAACCTCAAAATTCCAACCTCCAACAACTTCCTGCAAATCAGGATACATGCTATTAAAATAATCAATAACACTTTGATCATCTAATCCTTCGGTAGTACTTTGTACGATTTCCGCATAATTTTGTTTTGCTTTTTCGATAGATTCTTCATCACCTGAAGCAAATGCGTCTTGGTATTTCTCATAAGCTTTATTTATTTCATTAAACGACTCTTCATAAGTTTTGCCAGCTTTATTCAGTGTTTCTGTGTCGCTTAAAACCTTGTCATACAAAACGTGCTGAGAGTACATTTCTTGATATTCATCTAATTTTGATTTTACTTCATCTGCTTGATCGCCTAAATCATTTAAGAATGTATCATCCATACCCATGCCTTTTGCAAGAGTTTGAATATTTAATAATTGTTTATGAATGGTGTCTAAATCACCAGATAATGTGATTGCATCATCTCTTTCAGCACGAGTAATATCGGCACCGAAATCTTTTTTAAGCTTCTTAGAAAATTCTTCATAAGTATCATCTCCATACATAGGAATCATATGGAATGTTACTTCTGTATCTTCCATCTCATCAATCATTCGTTGGAAATTATTACCGTGTCCAATATTCGCAAAGGCATCAGCAACTTTTTCAGTCCAACCCTTACCCCTATCCGAATTAAATGCATTTACAGTTTCCTGCCATTTATCTTGAGTAAGCGTATCTAATGAATCTGTTTGACCATTGATTGCATCTGTAACGAGTTTTACAGCATCGGCTTCATCTCCGAATTTATCAATCATCTCATCCTGAATTTTTAACAACTCTTGACGAGCATTATAAGTATCTTCATAAGAAGAAGTATCATCATTGATAGTCTGATACAATTCTTCAATTTTTGTTTTGTAATCTGAAATATCAGATTTGGTCGAAGCAAATTCAGAGCCCATCTGTGCAGCAGACTCTGCTAATCGATCAGAAGCAGTAGCACATTTATATATAATGTCAACCGCACTCGTTAAAGCATATATCAATAGCATATTACCTGCCATTGCAAGTGCTTTCATACCTAATTCGGCAGCCTTAGAAGATTTTGTTAATCCATCAAGAGCTACTTTGTTTCCGTTTGCGGCAGCAACAATATTTTGAGCTTCCTTTGAAGTATTTAGCATTGTACGGTTAAATGCTGTTTGCGATGTCACACAATTATCAATTTGCTTATTATACGCCTTAATTGCGTCCACATCTGATGTTGACAACACTTCCGACAAGCTAAAGTTTTGTTTTTTAAATAAATCACCATTAAATAAACCACTGATAAAATTGTTTGGTTGAATCCCGGTTTTCCCAGAGGTATTTGTCATTGTCTTGAATATCATACTATGTTATAATTTATATGTATTTTTATCATGTTTGAAGTAATAAAAATAATATTTAGGAGGATTCCTTATGAAAAAGAATTTTGATATTCTGAAAAAACAAACAAGATTCTATGTTTTTATGATTTTATTAGTAGCTACAATATGTGGTTTTATTTTTAAAGGGGCGTATACAGTTCAATATAATAAAACTCTTCATAATATTCAAAATGAGCCAAAATATACTTCGCAACTTCATATTTACGAATATCAAGTGGAAGAGGAAATAATGAAAGAAAAAGGTGTAATGTTTTTGGATGTTACAAAAAATATTGCTTATATATTAATTACCCTTGGTGGATTGCTTACTGTAATTTCTGGAATATTTTGTATTAAAACTTTAATCAATGGTAGCAAGTCAAAACAATATTATATTGATACATCAAATACTAGCAAATCGGTCGAATGTCCATATTGTCATTCAATGAACACTTCTAAAATTGGTACAGTAAGTCGTATGACTTCGACTGCCATGTTCGGATTAGCAAGTAAGAAAATAGGAAAACAGTGGCATTGCAATAACTGTAAAAGCGATTTCTAAAAATGTAACAAATCACCTAAACAAATGTTCAGACTATACCTGTATAATAATCAGTGGTAAAATATTCCTAACAAATATAATGTATAAGGGAGAATAACTATATGAAAAATTATTCAAAAGAAGAGATTTCTAAAATAGTGTCAGACTGTTCCGACACCATTTTAGAAACTAACGTGCAATCATTTATTGATGAAGCCTTAGATATTGCAAAAAATGGCAAAAGTGACAATGAGACAATTATTGAAATGTTTGTACTTATTTATCAGAAGACTCAACAAAATTGTTGCGATACGATCACAGAAGTATTGAATAAAATACTCAATGATTAATTCTCTTCATTAAACATTTTTCGAGATTATTTTGAATAGCATCAGATAAAGAGTTATTTTCTTTTAACTTCTGGTCAACGATATTTGAAATAATCTCGTTTATTTTTTCTTTTATAATATTGTTCATAATTATCACCTCATAATAAGTTGAAAAATACACAAAACAAAAATAAAGATAATATAACTAAGTTAGAACTAACAGATTAAATAGGATAGAAGAGTAAGGTTGTTTTTAATCTTCAATATCAATGCTGTTGATTTTTGATAGCATATAGTCAACTGTCTTATTCATTGGTACATCATATTTTTTATTAGTCTCAATAGCACACTTGTATATGATTCCGCAAATCAGATCTGCATAATTATCAAGTGTTCCAAAACAAAACTGTTTTATCTTTTTCTTTTTATTTATTGTTGAAAATATAAAATTCATTAACAGTACAATCTCCTTTCTGCGATATTTAGATAACAAAAAAGACCTGCAATCCAACAGGTCTTTTTCTATGTATGAAAACTATTTATGTATTATTTTTCTTTAAATTTCTTATTAACCGCTTTGTCTAATATACTATCATATAAAACAATGTTTGCATCACAGATATCATCATATCGACTTACATTTTGATGTTTAAAATGTGCAATCACAACGGTTTTACCTATATTATGTAATGTCTCCACAACTTTTATATAATCGGTATCACCAGAAACTAAAACAGCTATATCATAAGCATTTTGAAAACCTTTTGCAACCATATGTGTTGCAAGATTTATGTCGGTTTCTTTTTCTTCTGTGAAATATGTTTTTGGATTATTTATATCCAATGTTATATCATCATAAGTTCGAAGTTCTTGTCTACCTTCAATGATTTCAAGATATGGTGTTTTCTTTAATTTCGTAAGCCAATCATAGTATATAGAATAGCTTTCTATTTTCATTAACTCTTCACACGGTTTATATGCAAAAAGATATGTTTTTAAAACTTCTGATTGGAAAGGAATTTTTTCATTTATAGCTTTACCTAATGCCCAGTAATTAATTGGTTTAAATGTCTTACCACGATAATGTTCTTTGAGATTAATATTAAAATTTTGATAATCAATAAAAACCATAACTCTGTGCATAAATATTTCTCCTTTGAATAATAAATAAGGGAGTTGTAACAACTCCCTTCCTGCCATTTGACAGACTATATATGTTCGTCCATATAGGACTACCAAAATTTATTTATGCACATATTATACTCCTAGGATTATAATAATGCAATCCGAAACATATGTTCATGTTTCGCATATCTATTTTAACATATGCAATATAATTTGTACATATGAAAAATATTCCATTTAAAATAATAATATTAATGCACTAAAGTTGTAGAGTAAAGTTGTAAACATATGTTCAGTCTACAATGATTTTCAATTTCGTGCTACACTAAATAAGACCTGTATATATACAGATGTAACCCATTAACCATACACCAAATGGTTTAGAACCATAGAAAGCGAAGGTGTATTCACATCAGAAGTTTATACAATTCTGGACGTTCTGTCCCATATAACTTCCCAGACGATCACTTAATAATCAGAAGGGAGGTGAGATATGGAGCAGGTTTTTACAATTTTGCTTTCGTGTGTTTCCACGATTGCAATTGCCTTTGCGTTTACATTACTTGTAGCAGTTGTAATCTTATTGATTTGTAACTATGTGAGTAACGTAAAGTATTTTGAACTACATGCTGGCAAACATCTCTGGTTCAAAATTAAACGCAAATAATTTTACATAATTATTTTAACTTCTGCTAGAAAATTTGAGTGTTTAGTGTAACACGGTGCACAATGGTATGAGGATGACATTATGTTGTCCTCATATTTATATATTCTCTCTTAAAACCTTTTCTTCCCAACCTGAATCAAGTAATTTTGGAACATCTGGTTCAATAATTGGAATGCCAGTTGAGTCGTTTAGGTGTTTCAATCGTTGTGCTAGTTTTTCTTTGTTAGTATTATATTTTTTATTCATGTTTAAGCCTTTCTGAAAATATAAGATATGCAACAAATATGTAATCGATCTTTGGTAAGACTTGGAAATGTAATAATTGTAAGTATAAGTGGTAGCAGTATATCAAAATTTAAAAAATAAAAAGCAGGTGTGTACACCACCTGCTCATGAATACTGATGTAGACTGGTCGAGATAAGTCTACACGATTCGGTAAAACCTATTGATAACTGAAGATACGCTACTATGCGTTTCGATTCAAAAAAATCAAATTGCAACGGAATATCTTCTCTAAACTATTATATGTCAATATAATATATATGTCAATTACTTTTTTTAATATTATCAAGTAATTGTTTATATGTGTTATTTTCAGACTTTAATTTCTGTATCAATTGTTTTTGATCTGTAATTTTCTTTTCATTTCTTTCAATAATCTTCTGGAATCCAAAATATTTTGTATATAAACTAGGAAATTCTACTTGGAATACCTGATTTTGTATGGATTCTATTATATTGCTATCTATTTGAACAGATTCTTTTTCAATTCTTCCGGCTGATATATATCTACAATCATTTATCATTAAAATACAATTTTTTTGAAAACCTTCTTGTTCCAACCCTTGCCTATATTTTTTATTACCTCTTGGATTATTTTCTGGATGATAAGAATGTTCAAATACACCATGTCCACTTCTCATTGGAATTATTAATATTTTCCCATCTTTTTTGCCAACACACAACCCATAATGGTAATAAGATAATTCTCCACAGAAAGTTTTTCCATAGTCGATATAATATACTTTCCCAATATCAATTGTTACTTTATTACCGTTTCCATCATAAAATGTATCTACTGAATTTTTTTTGATCCAATTAGCATCACTTATAATAGTAGATGCCGCATCATATGCATTCATATTTTTAATGCCTTTTATAAAATTTTCCATTAATTGAATAGAAGCTAGTAAAATACTTGGAGACTTTTTAGCTTTTTTACTTTTGTTTGATGGTGTATTTTCTGTAAAATTTGTTATTGAGTTAACATCTTTCCACGACATATTTTGAGATCTTGTCATCATTGTAATTTTCCCTACCAATCATTAATATTATCTTCCATTATACACCAATAATTGACAAAATACTATCAGAACATATATTCATATCATAGAATTTATGATACACTATAATAAAATATTATAGGAGGAAATATAAATGAAAACAGTTAACATTCAACAATTAAAATTCAATGCAGAAGAATTAATTTCAAATGCAATAAATAATGATGAATTTTTCGAAGTAGAGACAAAAGATGGAACAGCAGTAGTAATAAACAAAAGAGAATGGGATGTTCTCGTGGAATCACTCAGAATTAATATTGATAATATTAAAACAGAGTAGCCAACCGACTACTCTTCAAATATTCTACTGTAATTCTTTTATGATGTTTCTCCAATAATCCAATCTAAATCTAACTGATTCAGCCGAATTAGTACCATTCATAAGTTTATCCTTGTATTCGGTATTATCATCGTATGTTGCCAAGAACTCGCTTACTTTCAAAGCAAATTTCTCAAAGCTCTTTTTGTCTTTGCAAATTCTATATGCTGCGAAACACAATACAGAAATACTTGTCTTAGGGATTTTCACATCTTCTTCAAGAGATTCATCAAGCTTATTGATTGCTGTTTTAATAATTTCAATCTTTTCTGGTTCAACTTTATCATTGTAAAACTCAATAAAATTCTCTTTATCCTTACCTCTAAATGAAGCAAAGTCATTATCCTTATTAGTAGAGCATAACATTAATAATTCAAGAGCAATGCTCTGATCAACAGAACTCTTTAATTGAGCAGGTGTTAATCTTTTTTCAAAGAATGGAAGAGAGACAATATCAAAAATTACATTACTGAGTTCATCTGACATATCAGGTGTAAGCTTCTGCGATGTATTCAGTGGCTTCCCTGAATTGAGCCTTCGGAACATTTCTCTGACATCTTTATCTGTATATTCAGTGATTTCATATACTGTGATAGCAGAACTATCTAGCTCGTCCTTTACAACTTGGTCAAGTTTGCTAAATTTCAATCCTGCAATATTATATTCAGTTCCTTCAATTATAACTGGTTCTGCCTTTTTAGATATTGAAAACTCATCATTATAGAATCCTTTTAACGTGCTTAATCGCTGTACACCATCAATTACATATTGAATCCCATCTTCAGAAATAGTGTAAACGGGTGGTACAATATATCCTCTTAAAAGAGAGTCAATAAGTAATGATTTGTTAGGATTAGACCAAACAGATTCTCTTCTCTGTAATTTGTGCTTTAATACAATTTTCTCTCGTTTCATTTTGCCTATCAATGGCTTGACTGGACAATTTTCTCTTGAAACTTTCATGTTTTTACCTCCTTCAAAAAATCAAAATTTTTGATATTTTGAAAGTAACACAAATGATAAACTTTGTAAATAGTTTGTACGAAAATTGAATATTTTTCGTATTCCATAAATCGACAAAACTAATGTTCTGGATTTATGAAATTGGAAGTATATGGTAATATAATACCAAGCAAACTGCGACTGTATTACCACATTGCAGTCCATTGTCACGGCAAGTGCTTGGTATTTACCATGTGGGAGTGCCATATTTGTAGTTTGGCACGATTCACATCGGAAATAAATTCAGCCCTTTCTGGGCAATACAATTTCTCAACTTTAAGAAATATTACAAAGAACCGCTATCATCAAATTTAATTATTTTTCCAAATTTCAATTTCATCATAGTGCCCATATACACTATATTCCCACTGATGAAGTTCATGTTCCATTGCAGGAACAAATTCATTGTATAACATAATCTCTCTACATAATAATAATATCCTGTTCACTCCTTCAAAAAAGACCATAACAGCTTTTTTATTATAGTCTCCTTAATAGTCAACCTCTCCAATATTAACAAATTTATTATGTTTTTGTTTCTTTAGTTTTGATAATATATTCTGATTGCTCCTTGATAAATCTGCTACATTTACAAATCCACTGTTTGTAGCATACTGCATTCTTATCGGGAAATCACAATTCTCAATCCATTTATCTGCATCTAACCCGTGATAAGAAACCTTATATCGTGTTATTTTATTGCTCATATGATCTTCCTCGTTTCAAAAATCATGCATCTATTTTACACACGCCTCTGTGACATTGTTTGTAGTATAGGTAATGTCACTTTTTAATTTTCTCAATATGAAATCGAGATTTCTTGGTTTTGTTCCATCTTATCAATACACATAGGAACGATGTGTTCAAACAACAGAAGATAAGTTTCTGCATTTTACAATCCATCACAGATTGCCCTGTTGTGTCAGGTAGTATCGAGCGCATATTCACCAAGCATCGTTGCATATAACTTGATGTGGAAGTTGTCGCTGCAGTGAGGGCTTATCTCAGAAAGATCTATCCCATCGGATTCCTTGAGCGTCACGCTTTTACGAACCTAATTATGTCGCCATAATAGGAGAGTGGTGATACGTCTGCATTACCAGACCGTTGTACGCAGTTCCCGATTATTGTTCCAATTATTTATTTATCACCGTGTATCTCACGGATAACATACTTTAAACCTCTGTATTCAGAGTAAATTATGTATGTTGTCGGCATATTCAAAAACTGAGGGAATACATTTTATCCCTACCGACATTTTTAAATGATAGTGCTGCTCCAATTCCTGTGAGAATAGTTGGTAACAATCCAACTGTATCTACAAAATCAGTAGCACCTTTAAGTAGAGTGGATAATAAATCAATACCATTCTTAATAGTTTCGGAGTCGATTACTTTAAACCAGAACTCCTGGGTACGATTTTCTAATTGTGCCATTTTGCCATCAATACTATCAAGATAAGAGTTTAATTCTTTTTCTGCTGATCCCTCTGAATTTTGAGCATCTTTATACACTGAACGAAGCATATCTCCATTCTGAAGAATACTTGCGGCAATGTTGGCTCTATTTTTCCCTGCAATAGTTTCAAGTAAAAGATTAAGATTATTTGTTCCCAATTCTTTATCTTTTTTTACAATATTGTCATACAAATCTGCGAGTCCTTGCATAATTTCATATGTACTTTTATAATTTCCATTAGAATCAAGAATATCAAAACCTTTTCCATCTGACGATGCAGCTTTGGTTGCATCCATGATTGTATCTCTAAGTTTAGAAACGGTAGTAATCATTCCATCTGTTTCTTCGCCTAAATCTGAAAGCTCCTGTTTAGCTTCCTCTGTACCAACCAATCTAAGAGAAATCGTCCTTAGACCTGCCCCTACCTTAGATGGATCTTGAGTTATAGCATTGCCAGCCGTAGTCAACGAAACTGCTTCATTAAGATCGTTGTTTGCAGTTACTAATGCACTTGCGGAATCTTTAAGAGCAGTTGCTAATCCATCTGTCGAGATACTATAATTGTTGCCAATATTATTGAGAACATCAATTATATCCATTTTATCAAGATCTTTATACGCCTGACTCATTGATACAAGAGACTCCGTTGCTTCGTCTATTCCTTCAAACTCTGATACATTTAAAAGAACATTGGCATCCTTTGCACTTTCCGCAGCTTGATTCATTGATTCTCCGAGACGCATCCAATCTGCTGTGGAATTTTGTATCTGTTTTGCAGTTGTACCAATCGCATCTGCCGTATCGAAAGTAGTAGCTTGATAATCTTTCAAGCTTTGAACAGTCTTATCAGATACTTTTCGCATTTCTGTAAGAGCAGTATTAAGTTCTCTTACAACATTAAAACCTTCTTTACCAAGATTAATAACATCATATACACCGAACATTCCTGCCATCTGAGCAGCAATCTGATGGAATCCGCTATTCTTTAAAGTGTCAAAGAAACTTCTTCCAGCACGACCAGCAAGTTCTTCAGCATTAACAATTTTCATTATTTCGCCATGTATTTTTTCCAAACTTACACTAGGATTTCCAGAAATAAGTTCTTGTTTATATGCTTTAATTTTAGCTTTTGCTTCTGAAGTCATTGCCGAATTTTCACGAAGTATTTTATTGATTTTATCAATTTCTTTTTGTCCTGCTAATTGACTATATCCCTTTTCAGAAGCTGACATATTAGTGACAGTGGCGATAGTATCTTTGATTTTCTTTTCATACTTGTCTAAGTTCTGAATATCCTCATCACTAGCAATACCATTTTGATTAGTCTTTATATTGTCGAGAAGAGTTGCATACTGTTTGACGGCATCACGTACAGCTTGCACATTTTCCAAATATGTATCACTTGTCCAGCCACCATCATTAAATCTGTCAATAGTGGCTTGATATTTATCAACCTTACCATTATAAGAATCCAAATGCTTATCATATTTATTAAGATTTACATTAGCATTCTGTTCTTTAGCCTGTGTATTTTTCTTAACTTTCTGAGTGTTCTGTTCTAATACATTATTCTCTTCTTTGATGGAATTAGTAGCAGACTCTACAGAAGCAGAAACATCTTTATCAGGAAATGCGTCTTTCATGTCCTTAGACGGAATAGTAGTAGGAGTTTTAATCTTTGCTAATTCAGATTCTAACTCTTTAACTCTATTGGTAAGTTTTTCGATTTCATCTACAGAAGCATTTACATTTAAACCATTTTTTAATGTCTCAGTAAATCCTTTTGCAGATACAGAAATCTCATCAAGCTTAGAAACAATGGTATTTAACTGTTCAATAACACCAGATAAATCTTTACTATTACCAAATAAATCTCCAAGAATTCCATTCTCTGAACGTTTATTCTCTGCACGACCTAACTGAGCATTAGCATTTTTTATCTCTTTTTTTAAATCATCATATGTAGAACCAAGTAATTTCTTATAAACATTACTATTTCCGACCTTAAATTTTTCTTCGGCTCTCTTTATAATTCCTTGATATGCACCAATAAGCTCAGTTGCACTAGCTTCATCTGGTTCAAAGAATTTAAGCATTTCCTTATTGGTCTTTCCAGTACCTTTCATGGCAGAAAAGAGTTTTCTATATGCTTCAAGCTGTCTTTGGGTTGACTGTGATACTTTCTGGTTTAATCGTTCTGACACCTCGTTACCAAGATCGAGATTTAAACTTAGTTTAATATTAGAAGTTGCTTCTCTGATATTATCAAGCTGTTTTAATAACGGAGATAATTCTTCACCATCACCGACATCAACCAGAACTCCCTTAATAGAAGATAAACTTGACTCAATACTTCTAAATAATGATTCAAGTTTTGTAAACTGTTCAGTATTGAAGACTTCTGTGTTCTTAGTCTGATTAGTTTCGTCTATTAATTTCTGAAATAAGGCTGTAATTGATTTTAGAGATTCTTCATCTTGAAGAATATTCCCAAATATAGAACGCTGAGAATCGGATAGAGTAGTGTCTTCACTAAGATTTTGTACTGATTTCGCTATAACACCATTTGAGAGAATATCATTAATTTTATTTGATGTTTCCTCTACTTGGTGAAAGATAGAATCAAATTTTGTAGAAAAGACTTGTAATTGATCTAATCCAAATGAGTCTCCGTTTGACTTATAGCTATCTTCAAGAAGGTAAGAATATTCTGATTTAAATCGTCTTATTGCGTCTGTAGCTGTAAGAGTACCGTTTTCTAATTTTTCAAAATATTCAGCAAATCTATCATCACTAAACCAATCGTATCTATCAATTTTATTTGCATCTAAAAATTGATTGAATGTCTGAGTAGCCTCATCACGAATATTTTGCATTTCTGCTTTTAATCTATCTAGTTCGTCTAATTTGTCAGCAAAACCAGAACCAACTTTAAAGTTTTCAAATTCATTTCGCAATTCTTCATTGGCATTTTTTGCATCACTCAATCTTCCAGTGAGTCTTTCTACTTCACCTTCTAGTAAACGAACATTTTGCTGTAATTCACCAATATCAGAGCTTACACCGAAATGACTAAATAATTTTTGAACATCTGTTCCATACGCTTTTAATGTTTCAAAAGAATCAAACGCCTCTTTAAATCCTTTTACAGAAAAAGCACTATCAATATTACCAGCAACCTTTTGAGCTTCAGACATACTCTTCGAGATTTTATCAAAATCAGGTAGGATATGTGATAAATCTGTTCCAGACATTGCTTTTAAAGCATTTGTCACTTTAATTAACTCAGAAGCATTGTCTTTAGAAGCCTTCTTTTGAAAATTACTATAAGCATCAGCAGTAGCATTTATTAAATCTTGTTGGGTTTTCCAATATTTTTGAAGGTTTTTATTATTGGAAATTTTATCAAGAGTGTCTGCAAATGATTTTAATTTATCTTCACCATTGATATTAACAACAACTTGTTGTTCAACGGTGGGTGCTTTTAATTTTATTTCGTCAGCCATTCTATACCTCCTATATGTCTATTTTTATATTTGATTTATATTTATTCCATATATTTTCATAATCTTTTTGATACTCTGTTTTTTGATATTGGTCTATTCTTCTTTTAAAATCTTGAAGTGGTGATATTGAAGCTTTTTCTGCTTGTTCCCAGCCATGCTTAATACCAACTCTTTTGTTCCAAGGTTCAGGAAAAGACCAAGGCGTTCTGTTACCATCGTATTCGACTGGTGGTGCAGTCCAAGGAACTAACATTTCTCCATTAATATTTGCTCCACCATGCCAGCCTTGTCTAAACACTTGATCATAAAGACCATCTTCTCCTGCGTATCCATTTCTATAGGAAATTAAAGAGGGTTCAAACCATATACTTAAATAATCAGTAGCCTTTTTAGTTTGAATTAAATCATATAAACTTCCACGCCTATCATAAAAATGGTTAGGGTAGCTATTATAAAAATCCGTAATAGTATCTTTATATATAGTTCTTATCTTTTTTTCTGCTACATTAAAATATTCTGAAAAAGACTTCTCTTGGGCTTCCTTAACTGCTTCCTTTGCTTTTTCTTGTAATTTTTTCATATATGATTGATAAAATGAACTTTGATTATTCGACATGTAATTTCATCACCTCCAAAATTTTCACTATAATTTCACTATTTTTACACTAAAATAGGAGAGCAGTATAACCACTCTCCATAAGAAAAAGCACTATGCGCTGTGACACGTATAGAGCCTGTTTATTTCACAAGAAATTTGAATTTACTTAGACTTCTTTAAATCCACCATTCTTAGCAAACTCAACAATCTTATCTAAATCTTCTTTTGGAATCTCATCAAGTTTCTTATTCACAACGTCCATAAGTGGTGTGAGAGTAGCTTCACCAAGAGCCTTGAATCTGTCTACCTGTTCTGTAATAAAGCTGTGGATCTCATAGCGATTAGTAAATATATCATTTCTCTTAATGGACAGTAAATGATTGAACTCCGCAATTTCTTCAATTGGAATCAATGGTGCAGTATCATCATTACCCATAAGTAAAATTGTAAACAATCCAGATTTCTTCAGTTCATCATATTCCTCATAAAATCCATCTGTTTCAACCGTAAGGTTTGTATAGTTTTCAATTAAAATTCTTGTCTTTAAAAGATATTCAGCAGAAGAGTTTACCTTTACGTTTCCTGTCTCTTTATCAATCATAGTCGCCTTCAGTAAATTACTAATAAGAGCATCTTTTTTGACAAATGATACATAAGGTGTAATTTCAAGGTTGTCTTTAATATACTGTTTCTTCAATGTATCATTAGCACGATTATTGTATTCCTTACAAAATGTTTTAATTGTAATTTTCTTCATATTCCTTTTTCTCCTTAATCATTTATTGGTGAGAATTTTTCACATTCTCCATTATGTATTTCTTTTTGAATTCGACCTTCTATAGCTTTCTTTAGAAGACTACAGTTTCGTTTGTATCTTTTACATCCGATGCAGTGAGATTTAAATTCATCAAACTGTGAAGCATTGTCAAAAACTCCAATGTAGTCAACAGGTCGTATTGTAATTTCTATTCGTGGATTTTCTGAATCATAATAAATCCCTTGTACACGTTCACATAACTGAGTGTCATCAATCCACACGGATTCGCTGTCTGTAATCGCATCGGCAAGACACTTAAAACTGTTATTGGCATCTTTGTCTACTCTGTCAAAATAGAAGATGCAATCCATATAATAGTGCTGTGATTTGTCATCCGATTTAATCCAGTTTTGTTTTTTTGCTTCTGTCTTTACATATTTTGCAAATTCTTTCTGATATTTAATTGCTTCTGGTTTTTTATATCCTACCGCCATTGGTTTCCCATTTTTTAAAATAGCTCTCCAACCTAAATAGTGGTTAACTGAAGGTGCGATAGGAGATGTTAATTTTAATTCTTGTATATTATTTTCTCCTTTACATAACAAAAGAGCAGCTTCCGAAGAAACCGCTCTTTCATATTTCTTATATTTAATTGTGGTATGTATTGGTTTTAGTTATTAAGTATCATAGAATAAAGTTCCCATTTGGCGTTTGGATATTTGCTGATATTTTCACAGACAAGTTTATGGACATCATTCATATTCCCTAAATTCTTGTCAATATGAATTACTTTTCCACCTGTTATTTCGATTTCTTCACAAATTACATTGTAATACATTCCCATAGGCATACATCTCCTTTATCTCTTTATACAAAATAATTCATATAAGTCTACATGTAACGCAAGAGATAAAGCGACTGCATGAGATAATAAAATATCAGAAGTATATCCATTTTCTAAATTAGAAATAGCAGTAGAAGATAGTCCGCATCTCTTGGACAATTCTGATATTGATATATTCTGTTTATACCTATATTCACCAACTTTATTCTTCATGTAATGTAGTATGCTTAGAATTATTTTGTATATTCATATAATACATAAGAAAATATTAACCAGAATTGGTAATTTTTGTGATATAATTAAAAGAATGTTGCTAAAAATTGCCGTTTCTTAAACATTCTTGATATTTCTCAGAAATGAACTTTATGCTTTCTTCTGCTTGACCGTTTTCCATATTATGATCACTTAAAAGCTTTTCATATTTTTTGTATGTTTTGAATACATTATTAAAAGCTTCTTTATTCTGCTTTTGACCATTGGAAAGAGAAGAACAAAAATCTAAAATGTATTTTCGTTTTCTCTCTAAATTATTATCTAATAATTCAGATTCAATATTTTCAATACCTTTAGACATTTTAGTAATCTCTTTGTATTGCCAATTATCATGTTTTTCTAAAGTGGTTATTCTGTCTTCAATAGTTAATTTGTCTTCTTCATATCCAAATTTAATTCGTAGAGATTTTTTGACTTTTGTAAGGAGAAATATAACTTTATCAACACCAAGAATGATTATAAAAACCCCCATGATAATAGATGGATAATCTAAACTAAATAAATTTTCTATAGCATCCATTCATAAACCCGCCTTCTTATTTTTTGATAAGCTGTTTGAATGCTTCATACAAACCTGTGCTTGCTAAACCACTAAACATTCCACCTAATAAGATTTCAGGAGTAAATGACATATTAATCCAAATATTAAGTACAACACCTAAAACTGCCATAATTAATGGAATATATTTATTGATTGTATCTGTAGTAATAACGTTCTTAATTACGTATCCAACACATAAACAAACTCCAACAATAATTGGAACTGCAAAATTTGCTAAAAATGTTAAATCCATAGTTTCCTCACTTTCCGCTTAGGATAACCCAAGCAATTTTTTCCATGTTTTACCTTTTGCCGTGATTACACCGTCTGCAATACATCCGTTTGCTCTCTGATATGCTTTTACAGCAGCATCAAATTTTGAACCTGCGCAACCATCTACCGTGCCACAATTAAATCCTTTTGAATTTAAATATTTCTGGATTGGTTTAACTACAGCATGTTTTCTGTTTGTAGTTGCAGATACAGTTATAGTTTTTGATAATGTTTCTCTACCGGCTTTCCCGTCAACCCCTGCACCAATAACTCTCTGAACGTCTTTGATGAACTGTGTTCTTGTATAAAGTGTTTCCTGTGCTACAGTAGAAGAAACATTTATGTTTCCTAAACGCTGTTTGAATTTGTTCCATTCTTCTAGTTTATTCCACCACTGAATAGGGCAATGTTTTCCATTAACATCAAAATGCATATAAACATTTGTAATCGGGATGTTATATAAATTCATAATATATTTACCATAGGCAACTGCGTTTTCTAATGTAGCCTCTGTAAAATTAAAAATTCCATTTTTATTGCAATCACACATTTCAATATTATACGAATTTGTATTAGTGATTTTACCATACATAGAAGCTCCACCTGTACGGTTGTAATCAGAATAACGTTTTCCACCAACTGAATAAGCTACATAGTTTGCAGGAACAGATACAGTAACTGAATTGTCATCAACGAATGCATGAGCGGAAGCTTTCACAACATGAGTTTTAAAGTATCTCGCATTTGATTCGTCTGTATCACCATCATTTGATGTTGCATGGAAGACAAGATATTTAATTTTATTAGTGTTTCTCTGTCCACCATAATTAGACCTATTTGCTAAATCTGTTTTTAATGTATATGACATATTTTCTCCTTTCCTTTTGCTAAATAGGAGAGTAGCAGTGACCTGACTATTGATTCCGTAATCGTTCACTCACAGGTATGACATCTACTTTTATGCTCATTGTCTTGAGTAACCTATTTTTGTGTATAAAAATAACACCCTAATTTGGGCGTTTAAGCTGGTCTGTTTCATAATCTTGCCATTTTTTATAAACTTCTTTTGTATCCTCTCTTATGAAAGTCATTATTATAATTTTTCTTTCACATTTAGGACTATAACTTGTATATACATCTACTGGATAAACATTAGAATCTATATAAAATGTTTGCTGGTCTCGATTATATATACGAACAGCTTCTTTTTCAGTATAGTCTCTTGGTTTTAAATTACTTTTTATTATCATTCCTTTTTATTCCTCAGTTTAATGGCGTAAAAAATAGGGATTATAACATTGAATAGTGGTATGTTATAATCCCTTATTTAAAAATCACTATTCAACATTACTTTCAGCCTCGTTTTCGACTTTTGTAAAAATATCTTTTTTGACAGATTTAACCTCTGTCTTTTTATTTTCTTTTGTAACAACTTGTGGTTTTGCTTTCATAATAGAGTCTATAGATTTTTGATAACTTTCTCCAAAATTATCTTTTTCGTTTAAATCTAACTTTTCTAATTTTGCTTTTGCATCAATATCAGATAATCTTCCATTTTCAAAAGAAGAAGTAATATTGTAAATATCTTTGCAATTTTCACTACAATAAGCAAAATGCCATGTAGGTTTTAATCTGTCTTCTGGATTACAAACTGGGCAAAACGAATACTCCTTATGACAAACACAGCACATTCTTAAATCATTCTTGCTCATTCATTCATCTCCTTAATATAATAGAAGAGTGGAAGACCACTCTTCTAAATATGTTTTGGTTGTATAAAGATTAGACTTCCTCTTCTTCGTCTACAAAGTAGATTTCAACCATATCCTGAGATGTAGAACATGCATTTGTAAGGATTGCACCCTTATAATCCATTGTCTGTGAATCTCCACCCTGAAGTGCAAGACTTACTTCTGGACTTGGCATGAATGATGAAATATGAATAATGCAAGCACGATAGCTTCCAATTTCACATTTATCAACTGCAAGAGCTTTGAAGTATAATTCATGAGCTTTTGGATATTTGTCGCCAGAAATTGTAATCTTAGCACCGCTCTTAACGTTCTTTTTGAATTTAACAAGGTACTGTGTTTCCTCTGGATCTGATGGCGGTGTAAGTTTATGGTCTGTCTCTGTGTCTACTTTGAACTCTGTTGCAGAAGCAGCAGAACCTTTTGTATAGGCTTTTCCAAGTGAACCATTTGCAGAAAGAGCATTTACAATAAATGAATCTTCAACAGCATCTGTGATATCAAGCGTCTCACCTGCTTTTACAATCTTAAAGATAGGCATAACAATCGTGTTAGTATCGGAAGCAAGTTCAGCATCCTGAGCAGAGATAGCTTCAATTACAGAAAGGTTCATAAACGCATTGGTAGCAGTAACCTCGCCACTTTTACCTGAATACTTTCTATAAATTAAGTTACCATCTTTATCTTTGATATCTGTTGAGTCAGCAGTAATATCAATAGTTGCATTTGTCAACTGTGTCAGTGCATAAAGAGCTTTTGTCTTTGTAGCACCATAACCAAACTGAAGACGGTCAATAATTACGTCACCAAGTTTAAATGCCATAATTTAATTCCTCCTTATAATAAAAATTTGTATTAAAAAAGAGCGATATAAATCGCTCAATCTTTCTAACTATTCATGCAATTCACGCATAAAATTAAATTGTTCTTTTGGAACTTTAGACATATCTGCAAATCCTGAATACATTCCACCCATTAAAGCATGAGTAGATTCGTATATTTGTAATCTCTGTACAGAATCCATAAACTCATAAATTCCGACATCTCTAAGTTCCTGTAATTTATATTTAAAACCAGGATGATTTATACAAGCTGATATAAGTGGTAGAAGAGTGGAAGTATTTTTCTCATCTCTCTGAACCATATTCATTTTATCTTCATCTATCATCCACTGTTTTGTTGTCTTTCCCTTTGCTTTTTCTATTTTTGGATGGATATTAAGCAAGGTTCTGATATATTCAGCTATTTCCATATATTCAGATTCTTTTAAAATAAAATCATTTTCAGAATCATATAAACACAGTTGAGGTTTATCAGAATCTTTTTCTTTAAACTGCATTAACTGCATATGTTCAATTCTATAATCTGGGAATAACAATCGAATTGCCGAATTATCAGTATCTGTCATACTTTTCAACATACCAAATACTTCAATATCTTTTACTTTGCACCAATCTATTCGTTGTGGTAAATCCCATAACATTACACGAATAGAAGTAGAATTATATAGAAAAGGCGAAAGACCAGAATAAAATTTTGATTCACCCATATTGAGAATATCACCTATTGTCGGCTGTACAATACGAATACCTTTAACAAGGTAATCTTCTCTAAAATACATTTTAAGTGGATCAAATTTATATTCTTGTGTATTCTCTTTTCTCTTTTGGGCTTCAGCTATAACGGCAGCTTGAAGTCCGTCTAACATATCAGTATTTTGCTGTGACATAATATCACCGCCTTAACTGATAGTTATTTGTACTCGTTATACCATTAGTAGTCTTAACGATTCCATTAGTGTCAACAACTTGGAATACAAGGGTGCGAACGATATAATTATTATCTGTTGTGGACTCTTTTGAAGATACAAGATGTGTTTGCATTCCAAATATATTTGACCAATTAAATCGCTCTCTTATAATAGAAGCAATGAGATCGTGTCTTGGAATACCAGTTAATTTATCATTTCTGTCATTACCATGAACAAAAATAGTAAATGTAACATTTGTATACTTTAATGTATCTTGATAACGAGGCATTTCATCAAAAGATACTTGATAACAGATATAATGTTTTACCTCAGTCTGAGTATCAGGGATAAACAAATAAGGACGGATATTAGATGTTCCACCAAAATATCTATCCCATTCACCAAGAGGTTCGTATTCCTTTGTTTCTTCGTTCCATTCCCAGTTGATATTGCCATCATCATCAAAAAGTTCTGATTCTAATGATTTTTCATTAAGTGCATATAAAAGACATGGATTAAGCATAAGTGCTTTCTCAATCTTTTTCTTATACTGAATATTTTCATCATCAGGAGTAGTTCTATATGCACGAAGTTTATTTAACAAATCATTCTTTGTAATTAATTTTTCTGCCATATAAAAACACCTCCTATTCAGTTAATTCCAACGGTAAAATTTCAGATTCAATCGGCAAGTTATCCTTAGTGATTTCACATTTAACAGACAATATTTTGCCGATAGTAGAAGTGTCATTAGGAAACTTTACTTTCTTTTGGTTGTACTCTGTACCAGCTCGCCATGTTACTTTATCAGTCCAGTCTTCATTATTAATAGAACAAGTCCATGTAAAGGTTGCATCAGCATATTCAGTTGTAATATCTTCATTGGAATCATTAAATAGATTTATTGTAAGATTTTTATAACTGCCACCAATTTTGATAGTTGACGTGGATACTGAAATTCTTGCTACAATGGAAGATGGGGGAGTGGTTGGAGTAGATGGATCTGTTGGAGCAATTTCTGAATCGAAATATGAAGCCCACATACCAATAATGTTACCATTTTCGTCTTTCTCAATATAATCTCTATTGTCAGACCAAACAGTTTGATAGATTGTAAGTTTCTGAACGCCTATAGGCTGAATATTCTCAATTTTTGTACATGCCCATATTAGAGGGTGTTCAGTAGGAGCACTTACAACAATTCTCATTGTAGTATCTTCGCTATTAGTATACCAGAATTTCTCTGTAAGTTTATTTAACGGTAGCCAGATTTTATTTTGGTTATCAGTTCTTGTAAATACTCGATCCGTGTACTGCCCGATAGTGTAGCTGCTTTGCATACGAAGAACAGACCACATTCTACGCTTAATTCTATCTTTACCATTCACTTCAATCCAACACAATTCATAATCACATGGAAGAACGAGATACTTCGGAAATTGGTTTGCTCTTTCTTCACGGCAAATCAACCATTTATGATAAACTCCTCTATCGTCTGGAATATCAATGTATTCGCCTACAGGAAATGTATTTCCATAAACAGATTTGTAATCAGTTTCAAAATAATATAATTCATCATTTTCTGAAAATCGAACTGCCTGTGATGGTCTAAACTGAATGTAATATTCTACTTGGTCTTTATCCATAGACTGATATGACTTAACAATAAACTTTACATCTATGCGTGTTTTAGTTGTATTCTCATATGTCATACCTTCAGCTAATCGTGGCTGATCGTCATGATAGAAGTCGTAGATATAACAGATTTTACTCTGGATATCATTATCCCAAGTCTGTTCCATCGCCCAATCAGACTGTTCCTTATAAATCTGACCAATCGTTTTAGCACCGTTGTTCTTGGCGTTTGCGACACGCCTAGCTGTTTGTAGACTCGGCATCGCTTACACCTCCCTCAAACATTGCTTTTATATATCCGTGAGAATCTAAGATTGCCCTACGGAATTTTTTGTAATTAAAATGGTCACTCTTGAAATTATCCATAGCACCTTGTAAAGTCGCCATAAGAGTTACCATAAGTCCATTATTATTAAATAAGGTTTTTGTACCACCTAATTTAAACATAACATTCTCAAAGAAGACGAGAAATGCTTCATCATCTTCAAATATTTTCTCTTCAATTGTTTTGTCTTTATAGAGCAGTAATTTGTGAATATCACCATGCATTGCACGAACTGCTTCATTGATTTGCTTGTCTGTAAAGTCACCATATATGTATTGCATATTAGGACTCCGTGTTAATATAGGAATTATACATATATCCGTAATCACGAATACGTTTATTTAATTCAATTTTCATGGAATCCAGACGATCAATCATATTTTTATGATTGTCAAGTAACTTCTTTTCTTCTTTACCGCCTATCATTACTGATGTATGCATAATAGAATCAACCTGTGGTTGTAGCCACTCAATCGTCATTCCAAGTACAAGAATTCCTACGACAAAATTCATATCAGCCGTTTCATCTACTGAATTATTCAGCGTAAAATCCAACTGTTGAATTTCATCATCGAGTGTGAGAGAAGAGAACAGTCTACGCACCCTTGGATTAGAGATTACATTGCTTAATCGCTCTGTATAAATTTCAAGCAAATCGTTTTCGTCAAGAGAGAGTTCTTTCGGATCTGAAATTCGTCCTCTTGTTCGTGAAAAAATTGTTTCATATGGAAGCGTCATTGTGAGCCTCCTTTACTATTCCTGAACTAATGTAAGTAACATTTTTGTACCAAAAATTTCATCAAGAGCCTTAATTCTGTGAACTGAATCAAGTGCATGAGATTCAATCATTGTAGAAGCAATACCTTTAAGGGCTTCCTTTGCACCTTTTGGAAGCTTTTTAATTGTTTCTGACATCTGCGGAACAGGAAGATTTAAAATCTCATTTAAGTCACTTGTTTCATACATGGACTCATATAAATCTTTTACAGACTTATTCTGTTCAACAAAATCTTCATCCTCAATAATAATTCTTGGTGAATAAATGTTTACATCTTCACGAGTTCTAACGAGATAAATTAAATCTCTATATTCAACATCAACTACATCTCCACAATCAGCCCAACTATAAAGAATATGTGAACGTGCTCCCTCGATATAAAGTCCACCACTTACTAATGAACGACATGGAACAGTATCTTCGGGTGAAAATGTTTTTACATCTTCTTTAACTTCTGTAGTTTTTGTTACTTTTTCTGTGCTACCAGTAGCAGTAGTAGTTTTCTTTGTATATGCCATTCCTTTCAATTCCTTTCAAAAATAGGAGAGTGGATTACCACTCTCCTTATAATCAATCTATAAGTAAATCTTACAGATCCCACTCACCATGATAACGAGTCATAAGAGTTGCAACGCCCATACGTCTCTGTACCTCATAAGACTGCATATCATCCTTAGTAGCACCCTTTTCGTTTACTTCAAGTTCAGTCTCTCCATAGTCAACAAACTTGATAAATCTATCATCAACTGCTGGCATGATATAGAGCTTCTTGTTATCAACGATAGGAGTAGCAAGAGACTTATCAGTAAACTTCTGTGGAATCTCCATAAGAGGTGTTCCCTCATAACCACCGATAATGCCTGTGTTTGCTACAGACTCCTTGATTGAATTAGCAGGATCAGCCCAATCAACCTTTGTAAGAGCATTAAGAGACTTTAATGCTGTCTTAGTACCCATGATTACAACACCGCTTTCGTTAGCAGCACCAACCTTTTCGATAATTGCATCAAACTGAGCCTTTGTAGAAGCAGCTAAAGCACCAGTACCCTTGAGAGTAGCAGGAACAGGAATAAGGTTTACACCATTTGCAAACTGAGAAGAAATGAGTGTCTGAACCTTCTGAATATAAGCCTTAACAACCGCATCTACGAAAGCACCCCAATCCTTACGACCAGTTAAGAAGAGACGAATATCTCCACCAACCTTGATACCGTATACTGCTGTATCAACATGATAAGACTGACCAGAACCTAAACGCTGGATGGATAAGTCATGTGCGTCACCGCTGACCTTGCTTACAGTAAGTAATACTTCATCATTAGCCCAGAATTCATTTACGTCTCCATCTTTCATATTCTTTGACTCAACATAATTGTTGAAAAACTCATTCTCAGAAAGACCATGAGCAATCTGAGTATCAATAATTTCCTCAATTACCTCGAAGAACTGTGTTCCTCTCTCAGAATTTAATGCTCTCTTAATCTGCTTATTAGAAGAATCCTTAGTAAGTCCAAGGTATTCAAAACAAGCCTTTCTAATTGTGTCACTAGCTTCTGCCTTAGAAATTACACGATTAGAATCGGCATCATAAATTTCACGACCTGCACCGAGGTCAAACATAAGATTTTTTACACTTGTATCTAACATTTATTTATTTCTCCTTTCTCAAAAATTAGGCTTTCTTTGTAAGCTGCATAGCGGCAGTTACACCAGAAATGGCTTTGAGTTCAACACCGTCCTTAACAGCGATGTCACCAGAAAATCCATCTGCTGAAATTTCAACTACGTCACCAACTGCGAGTTCATAAGCTCTAACTACCTGAGTAGGAGCATTTGTATAGTTGCTTTCTTTCTTAAATGTATTGCTATATGTCTCCTCGATCATTGGCACCTGGTATACAAACAGGGCATCTCCAGGAGTTACTACCTCTACATAAAAATTTTCATTATCCGCTTTACCAACAACCTTTCCTTCAAATGAAGTAGGTGCTACTGCTTTATAAAGATCTAACTCTACGAATTCACCCTTACCAACGAACCAACCATTGTCTACATAAGCACTTGCTGCTTCTGCTAACTGAATGTGATAAATATGCTTTCCACCATCTCTTGCGAGAACCTTAGAAGGGAAAGCCACTGCATGTTTTGCAATACTAACCTGAATCATGTTTTATCCTCCTTAAATTTTTGCATTAAAAAAGACACTCAATTTGAGTGCCATTACAACGATTTATATTTTTTTGTTTTATTTGCTAAAAAGATTTCCGTAACGGTTATCCTTCTTAGACTTGTTTACATTAGCGAATACTTTCACAGTTGACTTTCCCTGAGTTCTCTCAGTGGTAGCTGCAAAAGTCTTCATATTAGAATCTGCATAGATAAGTTTCGCTTCCTTCTCTAAATCTTCGAGAGAGTAGTTATCCATATTTGTATACAGTTTCTCAAAATCCTTATTAATAAATTTTCCTTCTTCATCTTTTTCAGAAATAGAAGCAAAGTTTTCATTTGCAAGAATTTCCTCACGCTTTGCATGAAGTTCATTCTTTTCTGCTGTCTCTTTGAACTCTTTAAGTGCAGCGTAGTTTGAACGCATAGACTGTAATTCTGCAAATTCACTATCTGTCAAAAGTTCACGATGTAAATTGTATCTTTCTCCATCAAAAGCTACATTATCACCGTCTTTTGTATAATTCTGACCGAAGATTTTATCACCATTCCAGTTCTCATATGTAAAATGATCATCGTAAACAGCGTTGATAAAATACCACTCATTATCAGCGTCTTCATATTCAGATAAAAGCTGGTAAAGTGCATATCTTGTATCTTCATGACTGATTTCATATGTACGAACAATCTTTTCAAAAGTCTGACTTCCTCCCTCATCGCCATCTGAATCAGAAGTTCCTTCACCATTACTTTCTCCATCATTGGAAGGCTCACCAGATTCTCCGTTATCTGAATTGTCTCCATCTGAATTGTCATCATCAAACATCTCAGCGAATTTTGCTTCAAGTTCCTCATCTGACATTTCTGCATAGTTGAATGTTACATCTTCAGCAGTCTTACCATATTTGGCAAGTAACTCTTCAAATTTTGTCATTTTGTTATTTGTTCCTCCTTCCTTTGATTTTTGATTTATATCAAAACTCTCAAGAATATTAGTTAATTTCTCTAAAGTTTCAACCAATTTGTTGTCTGTGTTAAATGTTACTGTTTCCGCATTTACAGCAAAATCTTCAATTTTGAAATTGCTTCCTGCCATACCAGGAGATACATCCTTTGACAGAAGAGTAAGACCTGATACATAAAAATCATCTAACTGCAATGTTTTATTAGCAGTATTAAATGATAACTCCCTAATGCACAATTCCACTGAACAATCTACAGTTCCACGTCTATTTAGAATCTCAATAGCATCTTGACAATATTCGTCATATAAATATCCATGTAAAACTGCACGATTTACGCCAGCGTCTTCGTCATATTCAATAGTAGTCTTAGTACCATCAATAACACCGATAGGCTGTTCTTCATATACAACTTTGTCATTACCATCCTTGTCAGTAGTCACATAATAATCATGACTACCGAAATCTAATTCATTATCTGAATTGGTAGTGATATGTGCTAAGATTGGGCGAAAGTTTGCCGATGGGACATTTTCATTAAAAGATTCTTCTGAGATTTCCGATTTATTAAGATTGACATGATCGTGAAATGCACGACTGACGAATGGGGTAAGAGACTCTTTATGTTTATCTTCATCCTTGGAAGTTTTTTCAAAATTACCATTCATACGAACCATAAGTTCTTTACCGAATTCATTACTATCAAAATGAGCAAAATTATTTTTTAGACAGAATTCATACAGCTCATCAATAGACATAATTCGTCTTTTCTTCTTTTTTGGCATTATTTAACCTATTCCTCCTTTCTTAATTGATACACCACTCAAGATAGGAGAGTGGTTAAAATGTTAGCATGTTGCTATACTGAATTTTATTGTTTGTATTTTCAAAAGTGAGAGAGTGGTTATTCAAAAATGTTACCACGTTCCCATCTTGAGATACCAATTTAAAACCTTCTTTGAGAAGATTTTCCTTTGTCTCCTTGTCGGAGGTTTTAATAAAATTGTATTTCATATTAAGATACCACCTTATTTAGCCTTTAGCCTTATCTTTCTTATCACGACTAGCTTCGCCATCATCTGAAATTTCGTCATCAGAAAGAGTAGGTTTAACTCCTTCATTATCACCTGTATTTGATGTTGTATGTGAACTTTGAACTGGGACAAAATTAAGATTTAAACATTCGTTTTCTAAGAAATGAAGAGACAATGTTTCTCTTTCTGAAAAACCATTTAGACTATTTACCAATAATTTTGGCGCAAGACCGTATGTATTGTCTTTGAGAATATTATCTTTATAAGCATCTTTTGTATAAACAGATATTTCGATAAACTTAACAAAACTTGGATTATCAACATAATAAGATATAATTCTATTTACAATGGCTTGTGTCTGAGGTAAAAGCATAGAGATAGCGAATTCTGTATCTGCTCTAATGGCAGCATTAAATGCCGTAGAACCTGAAATAGAACTAGAATTTAAGATTTGCGCTCCACCAGAAGTATTAAGAACTGTTTTTGTAGCGTTTTCAACCTTATTTGTATCTGTTGCCTTGTCACTATCAAAACTAATTTGATTAATTTTTCCAGGAATAATAGCAGCAGAAGTATAGTCAGGTAAAGCTTCATTTACCATTCTCTGCCAATAAGGTAATACTAAATCTGGATCAACTTTCCACTCATTTACATCGTCTGCACCAGACAATGTTTCAAGTTCCATCCAAATCATTTTGTATATTTCCTGTTGATCTGCAATACTCTGAATATCTTCAAGATCCAATAAATTTATTAACGAATTTAACAATCCACTAAATACAGGAACAATAGTTTCCCAGTCTTCAGCATGAAATTTCAAACATACACCTTGCTCTCCAATTGGTTGCCATTTACTTTCTCCGCTTTGCTGCGATTTATTATACATAGAAACAAACGGTTCACCCCAAAGGTCTAATAAGTCTTTGTTCCTTTTAAAATAATCCATATTCATCGTAAATGTAAAATCTCCTGTGTCTGTATATACACCAGAAATTCTACAATAATCCGCTGGAAGTGGGAGAATAAAGAATGGCGTTTTCCCATCTGACTCTGGGTTGAAATAATAACAACCATAAAATACGTCTTCTCTAAAACATGTCATATATGCTTTGAGAAATTCATACTGTAAATTCATTTTATCAAGAATCTTTAGCGTATCATTGTATGATTTTACCATCGCATCTTTATCATTATCTTCAACCAAATCATAATCGGGAATAACAGTTCTCGCATCTAAACAAAACATATTCGCATTATATGCAATTAATCTGAAATATACTTGTGAACGATAATAAAGATATCTTGATAAATTTCGTAAATTGACTTCGTTAGAAGTAATATTTTGTAAATAACTTCGCAAATCTTCTTTGTTAAAGTTACTAATAGTAGTGTAGGTTGTTGATTTTGAAGTATCTCTAAAGTTAGTAAAAGCTTCATTCGCTGAATTAAAATTTTCAATCCTACGTTTATTTTTTTCATAAAATTCTTTCATCTCAGCAGCCGTTGGTTGCTTTGAGTGGATAGAAGAGGATGTTGAGTTTGTCCTCTTAGTTGTATTTGTAGCAGGTGCATTAGCATCCGCTTTCTTTGTTCTTGGCATTTTTCGTTAATGCACCTCCTTTAATTAAACATTGAAAATCTTTTGCCTTGACGGATTGGAAGTTTGTTAATAAGATCATTTGTGTTGGTTGGACGTTTTCTATTTGTAATAGCTTTTCTACGTTCACACATGAGGGCGTAAGAAGCCATACACGCCGTATACGCACGATCATCGTGGAGCTTATTGGCTTTTTCAGGCGTAAGTTCAAATGAATCTTTTCCAGAATCTCTTTTCTTACGAACCATATTTACAAGTTCTTCTTTTAAAGCATCAATGTTAGCAAGAGCAATTTCATCCTGCCAATCAAGTTTTATAGTTTTTGTATTAACGGATTCAATTTTCTCTAATTCTTCATTGAGCTTAGTTTCAAATTCCTTTTCATTAACTTTTTGTTTTCTGAGTTCAGCAGAAATTCGTTCTTTTTCTTTAGCCAATTTTTTCTCATCAACATCAAAAACAGTGAGATAGCCTTTATGGTCATATTGTGCTGTAAAACTGATTTTATCCTGATTCATCAATTCTATCATTGCTTCATACATTTCAGATTTGTAACCAGTAGGAGACATAAGATGTACTTTGTCTACTGCATTTGGAAATTTCTTAACATAATCGGCAGAGTATTCTTTATCTATTAAGCCTCTATGAACAATGCCAGCAGAGTCTGTCCAATCTGGCATTAAATAATCAGCTATATTAACACCAGATCCACCGCTACCTGCATCAATGTATACACCAACAATATTTCCATATGCGTCAGCTCCACCGTTATAATCAAGAATTACTTTTTTTAAATATTCAATCTGATCTGGTGTCTGCATAGGAGATTTGATTTTTTTACCAACATCAATAAGATTAATACAGTTTACCAATCTCATTCTTGTATCAATGTTTCCGTCTACCTGTTCGTATTCATAAATTTCACCAACAAGAATTACTGAATTATCTCGACTTCTAGCAGGATCATATGTGATGACGAATTTTTTATCACCTGTATCATTGTAAAGAAGAGGCTTTCTTGTTTCTTCGTTTCGTGTAATAACGCCTCTACGAATAATTGCATCAGTGCCAGCATCTGTAGTAAAAATACAATAATACTCACGTCTTGCTTTTTCTGGGTTTGTTCTCATTTCCGATTCAACAGTATTTCGAGATAGAAGAGGGGTGACTAATTCTCCCCTAAGAGTTGGTTTAAATGCTTGTTCGCAATCTATATGTAAAACACAATAATCTGGATTTCCCATAATTTGCTGTTTAGAAAAGTCACGATACAGTCTCCAAAATTGAGTATCAGTTGAAGAAGCTGAACTTATATAATATTTCTGATACGACAAATCTCGTGGTAAGCACCTTTGACGAATAGGATCAATTGAATTACCATCTACATCTTTACCTGTTTTTAAACTTTTATTTACAACAGCGAATGCACCATATACATTCATCATTTCATCAGACAAGAAACCACTTTCGTCAAAAATTACTGTGCCTCGCATACCTCTTTTGGCATCTATATTTCCGTTCAATGTCCTAGTCATAGATCCGTTATAACATGAATAGGAAAAACCATTGGACGAGTGTGAAAATCCATCACCTGCTGCATTTTTAATTTCAATCTCGTTCTTGAATAAAGAACCGGTTGAACCGTAAAATGTATCAATGTTATCATTGGCAAGTCGTTCCAAAGTAGTAAAAGTTTGTTCAGCCTGACCGCCTGTACCACTTGCAATGTATGTCCATACATTACAAAAACACATATCTTTTGACATTATCTCAAGGTCAATAACTGTACTTTTACCATATCCACGAGTACATACAGCAAGTACATTTGGACAAACCCAACTTCTTTGTACAAGAAGTGCCTGCCCATCTAAAAGCTCTATGTTAAAAAAAAGATCTATAGCTTTTACTGGGTTGCATTGCAGATATTTTTGAATTTCAGCAATTTGAATATAAGACTCAATTTTACGAGATGAAATAGAATAACCATGTGGTTTTACGTATATTCCATATTGATTATAAAAATCTTTATCATAATCAAGAATTTCATTCTGATAATAATTCATAATCATTTGCTTATTCTGATTCATTTTCAGTGACCTCCTTTGTTTCATCGTCAGGAGATTCTTCAACTTCATCAAACTCTGCAAAGACAGAATATACATCTTTTAAATCTTTTAACTGTTTTTCATTTAATAGATTGTTTTCTTTTAATGTATCTCTTAAATCAAGATTTTCTCTTAATAGTATTCTGTTAATTTCTTGGTAAGCATCCTTTTCTTTTCGAAGACCAGTGTTAACGATACGCATTTCAGAAACCATATCTGACCACTCAGATTCATCAAGTGCCAACTGTTTCATAATAGAAGCATCGCTAATTTCCTGAACCTGTTGCATACCTCTACATGTATCAATATCAAAACCATTAACCTCACCACTTCGCAGGTTAAGACTCTTAATTTTCTTGATTTTTCCAGTCCATGTATTTTCACCTTTTTTTGCATTTTTGTTATGCTTTAATGATATACAACTGTCTTGAGCAAGACTTGTGATAACCGAAGTTATTTTACCTTTGCTTTCCTGTAGGGATTTTATTGTTGCAGAATTGCGTTCAATATTTGAAATGTCACACATCAACTTCGATATGGTGTCATCAATTTTAGATTGCTGTAAGAATCCACGAACAATAGAAATAGCAGAAGAAGTACGCATCATATCTTCGTTGGCATCTTCACTAGAATCAAGAATTCCTAACAATTGAGAATATAAAAATGGTTGATCGGCAACGTCCTCCTTTTCAAAAGGATCATAACTAAGCAATCGAATAACATCATTTTTGTTTTTTAAGAAACTATCATATGTATCCAACCCTGCATGTGATTCAATAAGTTCTTCCTCAGTAGTTGGTTCTTTTACTGATTCTTTTTCAGTTTTATCCTTAACAAAATGGTCTGAATCGAAGTATGTTAATCCTATATAATTTGGCATAGCAATTTGACGTGCATACGCTGTCCATACATTAGATTTAACTTTTCCAGAAGCAAGATTCTCAACTTCCTGAATGCTTGAGTCCCATACCTTTTCGAGAAAAGGTTTTCCCAAATATCTAAGGGCAAGTTGCACTGATTCCCTCGTAGGCTCTTGATCAACACCATTTGTAGTTCTTAACGCTATCTTTTTTGCACAGTCTTTACAAATTGGAGTAAGACCACTTTTACTCATAGGATCTGTACTTACATAAAATTTATCTTTAGCTTTATGAGTATCACACATGTAACACCAAGCCCCTTCTTTGAGGGATTTGATTTTTTCTTCTTGTGTTTCAACTTTCTTCTTTAATTGTGCAGCCGTTAATTTTGTGGGCTGTGTTTCTTTTGTCGTAGCCAAACTAACGACCACCTCCTTTTATTACAATATAAAAAAGAAGCCACTTCATACGAAATGACTTCTCATAATTTCCAATATTAAATTTCCAATGAAAGTGCAATTTACTTAACTTAGCACACCCACTGCGCATCGAACACAGGTTAGAAGTTTTGGAGACTTCATTCTTGCCAAAAGATAGGTGCATACGCCGTGTTAGGGATTCGAACCCCAAAGACTTTTACATCCAGACTGTTTTCAAGACAGCACCCTCGACCAATCGGACACACGGCATGAGCGTAGTATATAGGACTTGAACCTATGCATCGAATAAACGATGACCTCTGATTAGCAATCAGGTGCAATACCAACTCTGCCAATACTACATAATAAAAGAGCCACCTCCAAAGGAAATGACTCTTTCTTACTTCATATTTTATTGTTTTTCTCATTGAATACTCAAACTCAGAGCTTTCATCTAATCTGTATAGGACACATCCTATTGCTACAACAGTGCCAGTCTGAAAACCGCAAAAAAACATAAATATAATTTAATTACAAAATTATCAGACAATATTTTAATTAAAACATCTATGCACATTGCACAAACAGTAATGCTTTGAAAAATAATGAGAATGCTATTTGTTAATTTAACAATGCTTCTACAAATATTATTGTCAGACAATTGCAAAATTAAATTTTATACATTAAATTTCTACTTATTCATCAATAGAATTTTGTATTACTATGATATATAATTCTTACAACATAATAAAAGACAAGGAGAATATAATATGAAAACAACATCGATTACTTACAAAAATGTATCTGTAACAATATCTAAGAAAGGAACTGCATTTGCAGACTATCCAAATATTCCATCAGTTGTTAAGAAGATTGGATGGAGAATGCCAGACACTACTAGAGAATTAACAAGTGATAGTAGCAGATATAGAGTATATTATCCAAAAGATTCACTTGGTAGATTGTTTACCGATATAGATATGGTAATGCAATAATTTAATAAAAAGTAAAGAGCAAGAGAGTGGTGATGAGCCACTCACATCCTATACCCACGTGCACACAGACATAAGATTTTAGCCATCAGGGTTTCTTGCATGAATGGGCGGTATATTACCGCCCTTTAAATTACAGAGTATATTCTGTAGTTCCTTCAAAAGTATTATTTAATGCACGAATTTCTGCCAATTTCTCAGTAACAGCTTCCTTAACTTTCGTAGCAAATAATACACACTGAGCCTGTGCATATAATTCCTTCTTATCAAGAACAGTATTTAATACTGTATCAGGGTATTTTGTTACATCTCTTTCAAAATGAAATGCTAAATCTTCATTGATAAGTTTTCTCTCATTTGTTACATCCGTAATCTCCAATTCAACAATAGTAGAATCGTCTTTTGGATCTGTTGTTACTTCTGGAACACCATTATTAAGCTTGATATTTCCCTTGAACTGTATTTTGCTATACTCGATATACTTGTTGTAATTTGCAAGTAATTCTTTTTCCTGCTCACTTGTCAAATCAGCAGTGCCAAGACTTGTAACCGTAATGTCTACACTTGCAATATCATTTTCTACATTAAATTTCTGATCTAATTTCATGAATTTGTACCCTCACTTTCGTTTGCAATTATTTGGTTATATGCGTCTTTGAAACTGATTACTAAATCCCTTAAAGTCTCTTTATCAATAGTACAGTCCAAATTGCTCATATCAATATTTGGATTTGATACCGTAAATTCCAATGCATTTCCATTTGGTGCAAATAAAACTTCCACAGATTCATTAAGCAGAAGAGTAATAGAATCAATTTTATTTCCATTATTCGATGTTACTCGTTTTACTTGACCGACTTTTAATCTATCATTTTCAATAGATAATCTACTTGCCATTATATATACACTCCTTTCTTTTATTTTTCGTTTTCCTTTTAATCGTTAGGTGTTAGGTGGGATTTGAACCCACGATATTCAGAACCACAATCTGACGCTTTAACCTACTAAGCTACTAACACAGCGACTCTATTGGGAATCGAACCCAAAGCTTCCGATAGACAGTCGGATATAATTACCTTTATACCATAGAGCCATAATTATTTTTCATAACCTTTACAGAGTGCTTTGAAAAATATAAAGTCAAGTATCTCTAGCTGACTCGGTAGGGATTGAACCTACGACATGCAGATTAACAGTCTGCCGTTCTACCACTGAACTACGAGCCAATAAAATCAGCATAAAGCACTAACTAGCTGATATTGCACTGTACACATGCAGTTATTTAGAATATGGTCGCTTATCAGCAACCTAATTCATGCTTACCTATACACCTGTATTTTCTCGCTAACCAACGCACAAGAAGAGCAAGGTGATAACTCGCATCAACCAAACTACATTGCGCTTATGTATTGATGCTCCATTAATTTATCCAGTTGCAACGCAACATCGGAATCGAACCGAAATCTTCTCTGATATGAGACGCATGTTCAATCATGCTGATGACCTGGATAATATATTATTCTCCATATATTTTCAGTCTTTGGAGCAAAGACCAATTGATAATATTTAATGACTCTTATCCGTCAATTAAGGTTCTCATTAACGCAGAGAAGCACGAACATCTTCTCATTTCTAAGGCTGAGAGTAACCGATTGTCCTAGATGTCGGTAGGAGAGAAGGTTATACTATTCATGTTATTCGTGCGCACTCGACTCGATATAATAACACACAATCCTAATAATGCACATAATCCATCAGAAAACGATTCTTGTTATTCATATGTATTGTAATCATATCACCAAGATACTGCTTGGCTACAAGAGTCTAAACAGAATAGTAGTAGGACTTACAATCTAAAGGACGTAGAAATGCCAAGATGTGATATAGTGTGCCTCGAAGATGGCTGTTAAGAATCTAGCTTCGATATTTGGACACTATATTATTACAACGCAAATGATCAGTAGCGAAGGTACTTTTTAGAGTAGCAACTAACTCAATATTTTTACCTCGTGCTTTCATATACAGCTTTACGAGTAGCTGTTGATCACTTCATTTATTTATTCTCTACATTATCGTCACCTTTTTATATATACCTTTCGTGCCTGTTTATAAGGGCTTTATTGGGATAATACAGTTCTATCGGTCTGTTAGTCCGTCTGATTTTCACAGAACCTTGATGAGTGCATAACTCAGAGCATTCGGCTTATAATTATTCTCCATTTAAAAGTAAAAAAGATTAGGAAATTAATGTCGGTTTACGTTGACATAGGTTTTATGCTATTGAATACCACTATCCAATATGCCTGTAAAGGCGCAACCTAATCTTTATATATTTTATTATTCTCTGAATTAGACGAAGTATTAGACGAAAGCTTTATCGGGATTGTCTACAAATCAGAAAGTGATTTTTGTTCTACTTGTTTTATTTCTCCATCAGCAAAATATTTTGCAAATTGTTCATCTGCGTCAATATCTTTGTATACTGATACCATATCTAGCGAACTCCAACCGACTAACATTTGAATTACATCATCAGGAAGACCGCTTCGAGAACAAGAGGTGGTAAAGAAATGACGAAGACTATGAAAATAAAAGTCTTCTCCTAAATGTTTGCTAAATGTATCAGCCCAGCTATCAAGAGTACTTGAATCCATAGGTTCGTCTATATATTCTCCATTTACTTTCTTTGGAAATAACCATTCTGATTCAATTCCGTGTTCTTTTCTATAATTCATCCACAAATCAAAATATGGCTTAAACGGTTTTGCAAGTGTATATACCACTAACATTTTTCCACGAGATCCTCTTCCTTTTGTTTGGATTTTTTCAGGTGTTTTATATAAAGAACCGTATATAATATTTTCATCATCGAAATAAGATACTTTGAAGCGTGGTAATTCACTCTTACGTCTACCGCTAAATGCAGCTAATGCTAAAATACAAGCCTTATCATACTTACCTTTTTCAACCCAATAATCAAGCATTCCCTGTACTTGCTCATCAGATAACACAGTTTTGGTGAATACTTTCTCATTTGCAGGATTTTCAATTTTGCGTATAATCGGTTTAAAATTCTCATACTCATCATCCAATATGGCTTCTACATAATTTGAAAGCGATGATAGAGTAGATTTTACTCTACGCATTCTAGCTGGCGACCATTTATATTCAGTAAGACAAAAACTCTGATAACGAGCAATATCCCTCTTAGATAAATCAATAAAGAATTTGTTGTCGCAATGCTGAAGCAGATAAACCCAGAAAATAAAAAGGTCACGCCTATATGCATTGATTGTATTTGGGGATCTATCTACTGAACGAAGATAATCCAAAAAGTCATTTCCTAACTCTATATTCTCTTTATTGCACTGAGCCAATAACTCATCAGTAACAATATTGTTATGCTGTATTTTTCTACCCATTAAATCTCACTTCCTTTCAAATAAAAAAGAAGTGAGATAGTAATAATTACTAAGCCACTTCTTTCATAATTTCATTTATTTTATTATCTATAAGAGCTTTATAAGAATCATCTTTTTCTGTCCAATATGGTATTTCCAAATAATAATATCCATTATCCAAAGCATATTGCTTTTTATAATTATCCTTCCATTGTAAATATTCCAATTCTTGTTCAGGAGTTGTATTATACTTTTCGGAAGACATTTTTGCAAAACCTGTTACTTGATAATGCTGACATCCATGAACTTCTATAATTAATTTTATATCAATAATTTCATTATCATATGGCAATGGTCTATTTGTTTTAGGATTTAAAGGTCTTATTGTGCATTTATCTTCATGTAAAGTTTTGTATCCAAGAGTATCGTTAATATATGTTTTGACTTTGCCTTCAAGTTTAGAAATATCTTTTTCTCGTACACATTCTGGACATTCAAAGTTATTATTCCATGCACAAGAAATACTCCTTAATGTGTCGGAGTGTTTCCCACAATTACATTTAAACCATACTTTCTGTCCTGATTTTGGTTTATATTCATATGGACTTCTTTTATTTTTATCAGACCATAGAGGTAATACTTCTGGATATAGATAACCGAGGCTATCTAATTTATGTACTCTGGTATTGTAACAATAAGGACAAGTTATACTATTTCTAGTTGCTGTTAAATAACTTGCCTTAGTTTCATAAGAACCATGATACTCAACATCTTGACATTTTATCCAAATTTTTTCTGATTGATTTGTCATCGCTAATTCAAATGGATCGCAAGTATTTTTATCATAATCCCAATATTTATCAAGAAAATCATCACAAATTGTATCAATACCCCATTGAGCAATAGAATGGCACTTAGGGCATTCGCATGGAGTAAGACCATGAGTTATATATCTGATAGTAAACGGATTTGAACCATGTTTAGGATTATCACATTTTATAAAAACCTTTTTCTTACTTCCCATTGGTACTTTGTAAATATCAAAGTCTATTTTGTTAAAATCAATTCTATCAAGAAAAATTTTGTCATTATCTAAACACCATTTACCAAATGAATTGCAGTATGGACATTTAAAATATACACCCATATTAGTAATCGAATTAATATTATAATAACGTTTTGTTTCACAGTCTGGACAAATAATACAATATTTATTATGTTCAGAAAATAAAACGTCTTTTGGGGACTTTTTGTTATCTTCATAAGACCAATTATCAATAAATTCCATATGATTATTTTCTACACACCAATCATAGAAATTTTTCTCATCATAGGTCTTTCCGATTAATTCATACAGTTTCTTTCTATTTCCCAATTTATTACACTTAGATATAGAAATAGTACCATATTTCTTTTGAGAATCATTTATTGAAAAATTTGATAATTCTCCATACTTTTCATAAATAAATCTTAAATCGTTTAATATTTTTTCTTCTGAATGTTTCATAATTTTTCCTACTTTCTCACCTACTCCAATACATAAAAATAGAATGGGAGAGAGGTAGGTGACTCTACTCTGTCAGCTCATGACTTCTGACAGTCCCATTCCATAAATCCCACAATCAGCTATGACACCAATCATGAGCACATATATTTATTCTCTGTTTCCATTAACAGAAATATCAAATTAGTGGGCAGGGTTGGACTCGAACCAACGAAGCCGAAGCACCTGATTTACAGTCAGGCGTAATTGCCGCTATACGACCTACCCATATAAAAAGAGTGTGCAGCATACACCACACACTCCAAGTTCAAATGTTATTCGGAATCAGCAAATTTGTCTCTTAAACACTTACACACTGATTCTCTATAACGTATGTTATAATCTAAAATCCAAAAGCCTTTAACATCTTCTGAATATCTTCATGACTTAACTCATCGCTAGAGTAGTAAGAATAACTCATATAAGAGTCGCCATCTGATCTACTAGCGGTAAATCCGTGAGCATTTCCATCTTCGTCTTCAGAAGTATGTAAATAAGTATCATCATGACAATTACAGTTTTCACAATCACCATCGCAGTTATCTTCCTGACTAAACAGAATAACTTCTTTATCCTCGTTTACACAGTAATCAATGATATTCTGCTCGATATCACCATCCATATCAATATACAAAATATCTGTATTATCAATAATTTTAAACTCTTCAATAGGAAGCACAGTTACATATCCGTCATTATCTACAGATACAAGATATTCATTCGTATTTAAACGATCAACAAGATCAATCTCTTTAACACTTGTATCATCAAAATCGAGTAAATTCCCCATAATGTATTCTGCGAATTCTTTATTTACAATTATGCCAACAGTTTTATCAGTGTGATAAATGCGAGAAATATAAATATCAATAATATCCTCAACCTTATCATTGAGATCTAACATATCAATTGCTTCATATTTATTTTCTTTTCTATTCAAATTAAACACCACCAATCAAATTAAGCATTCTTTACTGCGTCTTTAAATGCTTTACCAGCTTTGAACTTCGGTGCTTTAGAAGCCGGGATCTCCATGTCTTCTCCTGTCTGCGGGTTTCTACCCATACGAGCAGCACGTTCAGTAGTCTCAAATGTACCAAATCCTACAATAGATACTTTATCACCAGCAACAACAGCATCCTGAATTGCTTTAATTGTTGCGTCTACAAAAATCGCTGTATCTTTTGCAGTTACTCCCTCTAATGTCTCTGATACTGTATCTTTAACTACTTTTACTAAATCTGTCTTGTTCATTTTAAATTTCTCCTTTATTTTCCATAATATTTTTGTAATATAAAAGAGGGTAGCATCCATATAAGGTACGCTCCCTCTGATAGTGGCTTCGTCAGCCAAAAAATAATATATTAATTGTAGCTGTGAATATCTGCTTCCACAATTACTCCAAACTGAGCCGAACAGTGGACTACAATTGTTATTTAATTTAATTAAGTTGTATGTCATATAAGCAAATCAATCCATTATCACCAATAACAGAAACTGTTTGTTCAGGGCGATTTACCTTTCTAATTGATAATGCAAATTGATCACTGCCCGACACGCACCCAGACTCAATTACTTTTGTGTCATAAACCGTAGTTAAACCATTAGTATGTCTGTGTCCAAGCAATACAATGTCTGGCTTAATATTGAACATCATTGTAAAATTCTGTACAACATTACTTGGCGAATCTTTATGACCATGAGCAGCAAAAATATTATTACCACGAATATTAAACATGGCAATTTCTGGCTCAATATTGTTGCTACAAATAGTAATATTCTCAAAATTCTGCATTCTTGCTTTTAAATAGAACGGCAAGAGTATGTCCATATTTTCGCCATCTAAAGCTTCTTCCTTCTTAGGCGAAATCCTAGAATGATTACCAGGAGTTGTATATACATAGATATGATTAAAGTGATTTGCCATGCGAGAGAGCATAGCAGAAATCAGTTCTGAAACATATTTAAACTGTTCCATTAAGTCCATATTGTTCTGTAATCGAAGATTATTATGAATAATTCCACTAAGAATCTCGCCAATTACAAGATAACAGTTTTCAGATTGATGCATTCCACGTATATCAAGAATATCAGAAGTAAACTTTTCAATTCGTTGTTTTAAAATATCTGAATCAAAATCATTTTTCCAATTATGTATCTCAATTCCAGTATGAATATCTGTTAAATGCGCAAGTAAATCTGTTGAACTGTTAAATAACGTATAATGTACGGGAATATTCATTGGTTCAACATTTTCGCAAATAATTCTTTTAACCATATCAGCATATGATTCTTTACGAGCTTCCTGCCTAATGAGTTTATTATATTCAACTCTAGCATCAGATAGTTTTATTTTCTCTCGTCTTAGTTCTTGAATTTTTACATCCAATTCACTATTCTCAGACACATTCTGATTTAATCCAGCCTTATACTTTTCATACTCACTTCTCATCTTACCTCCAAATGGAGTAGAAGAGGACTTACGAATAGTATCTGAGTTACAATTAATTCCATATTTATCCTTGATTTCTGACCAATCGTAGTCATTTTCACCATCAATTTTTGAATCAATATCTGTGATAATCTTGTCATATGTTTCAAGAGTTAGTCCATATTTTGAAAGTTCTTCTTTGAATTTTTCAATATTAAACAATCATTCACCTACTCTCTATTACTCTTCATCAGACGGAACATCCAGCTCCTCATCTGTTTTTAATGCAACAGCAAAATCAATTACCTGATTCTTAAACGAAGTAAGCAGATCAGCTACCTTTATTTCCTGCTCCATATCATTCTCATCTGTATAGGTAATAGTAGTACAATCCTCCGAGAGTGTACCTGCCTTTACTGTTAATTTGTCTGTAGTTGTTCTTGTGAACTTTAATTTGCTAGCTGCCATTTTTAATCTCCTTTTTTCTCCAATAAAATAGGAGAGCAGTGCGCCCTCCTTAAATAATTTCATCAATTGTACAATCTTTACCAACAATATAATCACAAACATCAACTGATTTAGCTTCTTCTGGATAAAAATACCATTCAACACGATATTTCTCATCATAAAGCTTCTCATCAATTTTTGTCTGTGCAATAATATAATTTTTTTGTATGCACTTCAACTTGTCCTGCCTCGAAATCAACACGATCTTTCATTTTAGCAGTAGAATCCCATGCAAAACTTGAGCCATCATGCATGAGGAAAGTTGAATTTGGCATAGCAAAACGTTTCTTACCCGAAATAAAAATTAAGAATCCCATTGAATAACAATATCCCTGATTTATTGTATAGACAGGTGTTTTACTTGTCATTATTGCATCAATTAATGCGTACCCATCGGGAACTGAGCCTCCATTTGTATTCACATACAATAAAATCGGTTTTCTGCTTTCAACTGGAATATCTTTATCTTCCCGATTATAACGTAAAATATGATATACAATAGTATCAATAACATCCGAATCAATAACATCATTGATAAAAAGCCTTCTGTTTTCAAGGTCGTCAGCTTCAAACTGTTCACCTTGATAAAGCATCATACTTGTTTTAATATCTTTCATAGGCATTTAGCCTCCAATTTCATAATATTTCTCTATAATGAGATTTTTGTACCGTTATTAACAGCAACAACCTTTGTAGATTTAAGACAATCAGATATTGCATCTTCTAAATCATGTTTAAACTCAATTTTATTTGAATCACCATGAACTAAATAAATCTTTTCACAATTTATAGATTTGTAATAATTAATCATATCTTGTCGTTGCATATGGCTAGAAAATGACTTTAAATCGTAAATCTGTGCTTTATTCTTAAAAGGTTTACCATTAATATTAATTGTTTTGTTGTCTTTTCCGTGTTTTATTTTCCATGCTAATGTATCTTCGCCAGAATATCCCATAAATAAAATACAATCAGATTCTCTTGGTAAAATACTCTGAGTCCACTTAATTGATCTCCCTGCTGTCAACATTCCTGAACTACTAAGAATAACTTTTGAACCTTTATCAGCAATTGCAGCTTTACTATTTTCGGGTTGGATAATTCTCTGTACATTCTTCCATGACATCATTTCATCGAATAATTCTTTTTTATCACCTTCAAGAATAGAAGAGTAACAATCTAACAATCTATTCGCTAATGGACTATCAATTAAAATTGGTACTTTAAAATTTTCATCTTTTCCAAATAAGGAATATAAAATCCATAAGATATATGGAGTTCTGTCAAGTGAAAATGACGGAATAAGAACTCTTGCATTATTGTCAACACAATATTGTTCTATAACAGATTTGATTTTTTCTATATCTTTTTTATATGTTTCTTTCGTACATTGTCTGTCTTTGCTACAGTAAGTGCATTCCATTATTGCAATATTTGCTGAAAATATAGGTTTAAAATCTTCAACAAAAACTCTTGTATCTTGTGTGGCAATATTACCGAGATCACTTGAAAACAGAATTTTTCTAGTATGTGAACCTCCGTTTATATATACTTCACATTGTTTGGATAGAAGAATATGTCCTGCATCAGTATATCTAATAGCAAGTTCATCAGATAAATTTACTATTTTATCAGAATCAATTTCTTGAACAAATTCAAGTGTTTTATATACAATATCTTCAGTATAAAATGGCTCATAATTTCTTTCATTTTTAAGATTTATGACTTCAATATCTCTGCAATTAATATATGAAGAATCAAGCCACATTTCTTTTAGAATCGAAGTTGAACCTTTAGGTACAATTATTTTTGCATTACATTTTCCACGAGCATATAATGTTGGAATCATGGCTATATGATCTGCGTGAAGATGTCCAATAATAATAAATTCGACTTCTTGTGGTCTTACTTTTTGGATATATTTCATATTGGCTCTGTAATTCTCAAGCACAGTATGATTGCCTTGAATCATTCCACACTCAAAAAGATAGCAATGTTCAGAAGTTTTTATTCGAGTACAACTACCAGTAACACCTTCAGCGTTACCTCCAATGATTTCTACTTTTACTTCATGTTTTTTCTTTGCGATGATTTTCACCGCCTTTCATTTTATTTTTGGCATATTACTTTACATACTTGTCTTCAATATAAATTTTATGAGCAGTAATAGAAACGCCAATATGTGCGTAATTTGTTTTTAAATAGTTATTGTCTCCAAGATTATTATGTTTGCCATAATTATATTTCTTGACATCATAATACCCACATGAATGAATGCCTTGCTCAGATTTGTTTCCTGTCTGATGACATATGCCAATAACACCACTAGAGATTAATTCATCTAAGTCTTTTTTACTAATAAGCTTAATATTTTTCACATCCTTTAATTTATTTCCTACAAAGTAGGATAGTAATGAGCGTGGAGGGATTTGAACCCATCGACACCGTGATTAAAAGTCAAGTGCTCTACCAACTGAGCTACACACTCAAAAAGAATAATCGGCAACCATGCTGCAAGAATTGTAGTACAGTCACCGATCTATAAGAAGAGGAGTACAATATGAATATGTACCAATCTTAGAAATGATCTTTAGAATTGTTCTGTTTGAAAACGCCTTCGACTCAGGACGACCATAAGGGTTAAAGTCTCTATATCTTCCACAGAAATGCATGGTACAGTCTCGCTTGATGAACTTAACTGGTTTTATCACACATGCACAAGTTTTTCATATGACATCACATCAACTAACTTATAGCCATATGTTAGACGAAAATTACAATTATATATTCTCTGTTTTATCAGCCAAGAAAAGCTGATTTCATTGTTTTAATCAAAATATCCATTTAACTTTCTGTTGTAATAACGAGTTATTTTTGGTTTTGTCCAAATTTTTGACTCACATTGGATATTATCATACGTATGGATTTCTTTTTCTGGAATATACTTACATTCCAAGCTTAATCCATCTAAAATTTTTACCACTGTATTATCAGTGGGAGTAGTAGAAGATAGGTAGGCGAATATACATTTCTCTGCCCTTTTGAATACTTTACGGACTGTCGCTACATTTATATCTTCTTTCTCTGCGATTTCTTTAATAATCTTTTCCTGTGTAATTGTCAAAAATAATCATTCCTCCCAACTGCACGAATTCGTTTATAGAATAATATCTTAATTTATAAATTAGGCTTGTGCCTATACGATATGTTGTTCTCCATATAGGCACAAATGAAAACCCATATAAAATGGACTATTTAATTTTTTATAAATAATAAAAATCCATTCTTTATGGATGAATTTTTTATTGCTTGGTAATTCTAGTTGTGTGTTTTTGCCCAATATTCTCGTTTAATTCTTTTATTTTCTTCATGTTGACATTTTTTACATCTACAAGATTTAGTATCCTTTATATCAATCTCGATCCATTCACCACAATCAATACATTGAATTATTTTAGTCTTTTTCTTTTTAATATTTGGATTATTCTCTAAATTAATAACAACATACTGACCATAACAAAACCAAAATAGTTGTTTTCCACGTTTTTTCCCTTCATACAAATATTGCACAAGCATATCTGCAATCATTTCTTCCGAATATCCAAGTTCCGCAAATTGATTTCTAATAGAACAAGCTACATAATGAAGATTATCTATATATTCGTCTTTCATATTGACCATATAGCGATACTTTTTATTCAATTCGTCATACAAATCAGATACTTCTTTAGAACATACAATATCAGGATTTTTCATCATATCCTTATATTTTAATTCTCCAAGTTTCATACCTCTTGTATTAATTGATTTATTAGGAATACGAGAGTAGAGTTTATTTACAAAACTATCATTTCTATCATCGACTTGTGATTTTTCCTTATCTTTGGCGTATTCAAAAAATGCAGGAAGTTTCTGATTGGTAAACTCTTTAATTTCTTCGCCAATTGTTTCCGGAAACTCAGGCTTGTATAATGTCTTAGCGTAATCAATGACAAAATTATTCTGACAACATAAACGCTTAACGCAATTAGTTGCATGTTCTTTTTCCTCATCTGTTCCATTGATAAATACGTCATTATTCCAGATTTTTGAAATATTGTTACTATAAATACCGATGTTTCCACCTGTAAATGCCGCATTTAATCCTTCATAAATACTCTGATTATTCAAAATTCTTGGTTCAGCTTTACGCATATTATAATAAAGTGGTACAATGCCATTCATATTACGTTCTGCGATTCTTACAAAATCAGGATCAGCAATCACCAATGATTTATCTCCATCAACATCAAACTGAAGAATTTTACTGATCAGGTCATATGTACTTGTATATACCGCATTTGTTGTAAACCATTCTCTGATTTTATTAACTCGTTCCTCATATACTTTATTCGCCACATTGAAACGAATAGCATGTTCCTTGTAAAGATGAGGACTTCTTAGACAGTCAAGTTTATCATATTGTTTAAATAACCAACAAAATACCTCTTTGTCTGCCAACAATCCTTTAGGTGTATCAATGTGTCCAAACCAATACTCACAAGCTGCATAATAATCTGGAAGTAAGAAAGTATATTTTCCATTTACTTCAAGTTTTCCACTTCTATATTTTTTTAAAAGACTATTCTTTACTTCACGGATCACGTCTTTTGCATATGTATCATTAAGTAGAGCAGGATAAATCTTTACTGCTTTTTGAAAAGCTGTCATATTTGTATTATAAGGTGTAATTCCAAGGATATCTTTCATGGTATCAACAGAGTTACAGATGTTTGTGATTCGTTCCACAGACTTCTTTGTAAGTAAATCAATCTCTTCGTCTGTTACATTTGTGAGAGTTTGTAACATCTGATAATTGATTTTTGCATTTTTAATTCTGTCTTCCTCAGTGTTACATCTACCAGCTTGACAATGATATTGCTTAAAATATGTCTTATACTCATCCCATGAATCGTAAAACTTATACATCTTAAATTGACTTTTTGTGAAAATTATTCTAATATCTTCGGCAATTACATCATGGTCTTGCCCATAAATATCTGTGATAATAGGAGAGCAATTATTTACTTCAATAAACTTTTTAAAATCAAATACTCCCAATAAACCTTTTACCCAGGGGGCACGAAACATTGTGTTTTTCGTCATTACGCTTGGTAATATCATACCAGCTCCATCAGTATGAGTAATCGGAACAGTACCAGTTTTTCTCTCAATCGAATAATCAGTCTCATCAATAAAATCAAATTCTCCTGGCACATTCGTCTCAAAATCATCTACAACAATACATCTGTCTATATCAAAATCATTCCACTGGTCAGTAGCTGAATTCGCCAATGCCATATATGCAAGATGTTTATTTACATTGTTTCCACCCTTTGTGTTTATTTTATCAATAGTAAGACCACACATAACTGTCTTTTCAACTTCATTCCATACTGATTCTTTAATAAAAACAGCTTTTTTCTTACGAATTTGACCAGCAGAAGATGTAAAGTATCTGTATTTTTCGCCATTATATATAAATCCATAAAAAGATAAATCTTTAAACACATCAAAATAATAAACTTGAACTACAATAAGAATATCTGTTAGTTCGTCTTTTTTAATGCCGATAATACGTGTAAGGGAAGATTCAAACACTGAAATGATATTATTATCATTTAGTTCGTCTTTTCTTAACTCTCTTAATTCGATTTTTTTATTATATGGAATATTATGCGATTTGCAATACTCGATTTTATTCGATAGATTCTCTTTTTGAATTGTCTTATTTGATAAAAGATTCAGAAGTTTTTCTTTTGATAAATTTGCTTTCTCTCTTTTGTGTTTTATAATCAAACACCACTTCATATATTCTTTTACAGAATCATTTTCTTGTTCATAGTAGTCTTCAACGGTACAACGTTTCCAATCAGAGAAATCATCTTTGTTGTAACCTTGCGTTACGAGTTCTTCTTCTAATTTTGGAAGCATATTATTTACATAATTTCTTTCACGTCTGTATTTACAGTTCATTTCATGTAAGTATTTTTCATGATTGCTATAAAAATGACCTGTATCTACAGAATACATATTAATCTGTGTATCTAACATTTATACCCCCTTGTTTGTTTGCCATTTCAATAAATCTTTTTAACTCTGTGTTGATATATCTGTAATAATCTTCATAGCTCCACTTTTTAAAACATCTGAAAGGAACTTCCATACGATAAAGTGGGATATTATGTTTCTTACAATATTCATTTTTCTGAATATCTCGTTGTATTGCTTTTTGTCTTTGAATTTGTCTTGGTGAATTACCAAAATGATGATCTTTATGTTCCTCATCATCTATTTCGATGAGATAAACTAAAGAATTATCAGAATTTAGAATTGCAAAATCGAAACGTAATTTTTCATTATTATCACCCATTAAATCATCAAATGAGTATTGAATTTCAAAATTACAATGCATATTTATTAAATAATCATATACAACCTTTTCATTAAATCCCATATTACATATAGGACACCATCTACCTTTCTTTATATTGTTTGGCAGTATATCCCATATATAATTGTGTTTGTTGCATCGTACAGTCACATATTCACCTGCGCTTTTATATTCGCTAAGTAATTTTCCATCTTTTTCTTCACATAACTTAGTTAATTCGTTTTGAAAATCACCTGCACGACCTGAACAATATGGACACCAATGTTCGCCACTATATAATGCATCAGCAGTAGTAGTAAAAATCGGATGGTCTGGATTCACACATTTAAAATGATATATATCTTTTGCTCTTGTCCATTCTGTTTCTAAAACATTTCCACCACGTTCCTTACAGTATTTAACTAATCTGTCGTAATAAAACTGTTTATTTTTCTTATCAGCTTTCTTTACAGATTGCGATTTTCTTATAGATTGGCATTTCTTACATGGTAAAAAATATGGTTTGCAAATATTTTTAGCATTAATTGTTGTGTATGTATCTCCATGAATAGGGCAGTGATAAACAAGGTTAATAGGTTTTTCTGAACCCATATATTCTCCAAGTATATCAACTAATCCATGATGATAATCTTGTACTTTCTTCTCAAACCATTCTTGAGATTTTCTTAAATGTCCTATAATTCATTCCTCCTTCATAAAACTAATTATTATGTTTCACTTATATATTCTCCAAATGAAATTTCTATTTAATCTATTCCTCCCCACCAAATACAATTTCTGCAATGCCTTCTGCTTCAATAGCATTTTCTTTTAAAAGCTGTCCATTTTCATCATATAAAGTAAAAATAATCGTTTCTTCATCATTCTCAATTACTAATGACTTACCATTATTTAAATTAATATCTAACATAATTCCCTCCAATCTAGTCTACAAAATACACGTCCACATACTTTATGCCCTTTAATTTTGCAATCCTATAACTTGTAAATCCATCTTGTAATACGAAATTTCTATCAATAACAATAGTAGAAGAGAAGTGACCAGTCTTCTCAAAATAAGCCATTTTCTCATTCATTTTCCATGTTTTAATGTAATCCCATCCATCTTGGATCACAATATCATTAAGCCTAACCGTGTATGTATATCCTGTTTTATAATGTTTTCTAAAAAGTTTATATAATCTCATTATTAATTCACCCACTTTTCTTCAAAAATTGTATTTCCATAATTAAAACATTTCACATAATATTCAAATCTCTCAATGTATTCATCGAAAAATGTACTATTTGCAGCTTGCTCAATCATATTTTCAATATCATTCTGGATATTCTCTTTGTCACTTGCAATATATTGAGTATTTATTCCTTGACTTCCAATAGGTAGTCTGTCGCTAATATCAGAACGTCTTAACCACAGATTTACAGCATATTTGTTCATATGCTTGATAAATTTATAAGTACAATCAACAACGTATCCTTTATACTGGTTTTCTGGTAACACAAATGAAATAGTAGTCCCTAAATAATTTCTTTTTAACACAATATTTTCCTCCTAGCACAAGCTTATCTTTCTAACCAAACTTCCCAATATCCATCACAATATTTTGTTTTTAAATCATTATAATGAAACTTAAGTAAATCCATAATTTGATAAATAAAATAGCAATAATCAACTTGTCCAGCTCTAATGTTTCTGAGCATATCATTAATAAAAGAGCAATATTCCTGCCAGTTAGTAGTGCCATGATATGTACCCATTGTTTCTTCATTCCAATATCCTGTTTCTTTTGAATATTGCATATTCTGACCTAATTTTGTAATACCAGATGCTGGTCTAACAAAAAGTTTTCTAATATCAAATTCTTTCTGCCATTTTTCGTCCGTAAGAGTAGAAGATGGTCTACCATTCGTATTGCTTATTAATCTCATTTCTCTAAGTTCCTCAAGTGTCATTGACTGATAATTTTTCATTTCTTTTTTCTGTCGCTCCTTTTCAATAATTGTTTTTTCGAGGTTATCTGCCTCTACATATTTATTTATTCTCTTTTTGTTTGGTGTTTCTGTAGAAAAATCATAAATATCAATTTCACCTGAAAATGTGTTATGGTTCTGTGTATAAATTTTTTCTTTTGACATATTTTAATAGTTCTCCTTTACTTTTAAAAAATAATTTGTTCATTGTAATCAGCTCCTTTGAGTGCTGCGTTTATTTGTTACATATGTTTATTCTCTGTTTTAGTTACGACTTATTGCCGTTTTTGATTTCTCCAAATGAGTCTACATTATAGATTTCCAACATCTTAGCAATAGCCCATTCAATTTCTTGCTCATATCCTTCTTTATTAAGCACATATATATTTGGTACATTTTGTGGTGGTTTCTTTGGATTAGGTTGAACACTACCAACTTCTTTTTTGATTAGGAGTGGTTCTTTGTCGCCAATAGAAGATGTGAGATATTGAATACATTGATTAATGGTATCTTTTGACATAGATAGTTCTTTTGACATAGATTCTATACTTCGCCAAAAAGCTTCTGGTTTGGTTTCGGGATTATACATAGTTTCTTCATTATCTTTATTTTTGGGGCGAATGAAAATATATGAATTAATATAAAGAAAAGCCATTAGTATATTCTCTTTATTGATGCTAGATTCATTCATCATAATAAAATCAAGCTGAGAAGATGTGATTTTTGAAAACTTGTCAACAGCATCAAAATTTTCAGGAATAATTTTAATCTCAATACCAGTATCATAAGTAATAGAATCAAGATCCTGTTGAACTTCAATCATTTTGTTGTTAATCATATATTCTAATACATCAAGAATTTCTTGGACTGCTTTTGGTCTACGTTTATGTGTTTTGTATCCATAGAAATTTAAAACCTTTCTAAGCGTAATCCAACTATAATCCTCATATGACCTATATTTATCAATAAGGATGTATGTAATATAGAATTTTCGACTAACTCCATATTTTGTTTTGATGTTCCCTTGAATATAATCATTTGGGAAGCGAGTAAAGTATTCTGTTTTCTGTTGCAATAAAAAATTCCTCCTTGTATGTGATATTTATTTATTCTCCATTTGAGATTAAGTGGACGATGAACTTACGAGCGTTCAGTAAAGTAGGTCTGAACCCCCACTTGTTTGTTTTATTTTTGAAATTGGTAGGGGTTGAAACCAACTTTGCCGAACTGAAAGAAGATATATAACATTATTAATAAGACAGACTATTCCGTTTGTATTTCGCTTACGCTACATACAAACTCCATAATTTTTTGGTTGATTGTTATTGGTTGGTTTAGATATATGGTGTTTTGAATTAATACTTTCATTTGGGTACATGTATGATGTACCTATAATTTTATTCTCCATCTGAAGTATTATTCTGTTCCAAATCAACATACTTCTCTGTGAAGATATTATCTACAAAAAATACTGGTAGCTTATCATGATACATTTTATAAATTTCTTCACCTGATATACTTATCCAAAAATTACTACCTATTTGTCTTTGTTTCTGCAATGTTTCAATCTCTTTCCGATATTTACTATTTTTAATTATTCCTCCAATTTTTCCACAGATAGTACAGTAACTGCATAATGATGTATGAATACGTTCTTTTTCTTCTTGAGTAAATGCATTACTTTTAAAATTCCATTTATATTGGATTAAACATTCTTCATAATGGTGTTTGTGCTTTGATTTTTTATTGGCTTTGGATATATTGCTTTCTCTCTGTTTAAGATATTTTGGTATCTCTATTTCATATTTGTTCATTTTGTTTTTTTTATTCCTTTCTATGTTTGTGCTTATATATTCTCTGTTTGGAATTTTATTTTTGCGTATCCTTTTATTGGTAGTAATGGGATATGAGAGGGATTTATTATGTGGTTTTTACGTACCCCCTATGTATGGGGTTAAATTAAAGAAAATGAGTGTGATTTTCGATTTTAGATTGTTAGGTATGAATTTATCATTGAAGTGGTTTTGATTGAAATTTGAGTCGATTTCGTGCGATTTAGTCTAAAGATTGGGTATTGAAATTAGTTGGGTGAGTACTTAGTTATGATGTAAGAAATTAAATATGAGAGTTTTTATTTTTTGAATTAAATTTTGAATTAAATTTGGTCTGAGAATTTATATCACGATTATTGGATAATTTTTCATGAAAACTGGTTATCGGTGAAAATGCTTATATATAAGGAAGATTTTGAGATTGATGGTGTGATTTTAGTGTGATGGGATTTTGAAAATTAGGGGTTGAAGTGGATAAAAGGCTTGTAAAATAAGTGGATTGACGATATTGGGTACGATAAGTGGTTTGAAGGATGAAATTTTGGATTTTGCTTGATTTTCTTGGGAATTTTGAGGTTGGAAATAAGGTTACATTTTTGAGTTAGTGTGTGGAATAACCAGCTATGCAGATGCTGCCAAAATGTGACTATCATTTTAGTTTTAAGTACCCCCATCATATAAAAACGATGGTTAATAGATATATATTGACCACTGTTTTTACTATTAAGTTGATGTAGTTTTTTAAACTATATGAGATAGTATTGATATTATTATCTGACATAGTTTAAAGCTATGTTTTATCGTTTATCATAGTTTTAATCTATACTAATCAATTTATAATAAAATCATAAAAATGTGTTGACAATCATACAAACATATGATAAAGTGTAGACAGTTAAGAACGAACCACACGAACAACTGACTAGAAAAAAAGTTCTTGACAATCGCAAGTTCTTGTGATAAGATAATCTCAACAAAACAAAGAAAAGCAACAAAGTGCTAAGGCTCGGCAAACTCACATAGTTGCAATCAAAAGTTTTTGTTGACAATCACACAAACGTGTGATACAATCTAAGCAACAAATAAACAAGCACCAAGCAAGAAAGAAGGTTGATTCACTGAAAGATGTATAATCCAAAAGGGTACTATGTACCTAGTGGATACATGGGTTATGTATCAGAAGAAAAGAGTTATATACTCTTTTCAACTGAGCAAGATTATCTTGAATACATAACCGACTAACTCACAAATGAATTGTATAGATAGTCCCTCAACAAGTCTATTCTATCACAATTCGTGAGTTAATTCCACACCAAAAATATAAACAGTTCTATTCATGTATAGGTACTGCTTGCAATTCCTAGAGTTGTAAGCAAAAGACTAGAAGTGCGTAGGGTTGCTAGTGGTTTTAATATCCAACGTTTCCACTATACAAAGCAGTCCCAAAAGGATGAATATAAAATGGTTATATGGTTTTACCTAGAAAAAACCTAGTCTGTCAGCTTATTACTTTGCGGACGAACCTACAATATTTTTGTAGGAATAGGGTAGTTCCCTTTAGTGGTATAGGGTTCACGTTCTTAGATTATTTTCTAGGAGTGGTTAACGATAGAACAAGCAACCGACACATAGATAAATAACTTACGCTAACAAATAAAAGCGTACTCTTACAAGGTTCAATTAAAAACTTACTTGTAAGAAGAAATACATAAGAGACAGATACAAGTACAAAGTGGCAGATACTAGGGTAACACCTAGCATTCTTGATGTTGGGTAACTCCAACTCACATGACCGTTGTACCTCTGTGTTCTGTATGTCAAAGTTATACATAGTTAGAGGAGCAGATCAGCACTACCAGTCTGCTCTTTTATAGTGTGCATAACACTATTACAACAAATACAATAAATCATATTATAGCACCGATTGCATTAAGTCGGAGAAAGAGGTATTTTATGAAAACATTATCAATCAATTTTTATGCAAAAAACATCACAGAAGAGTCTAAGTCTGAACTTATGATAGCAGTACAGCACGAGTCTTGCAACATGAATATTCAGTTACTCGATGATACAATCGCTAAACTTGAGAAGAAGATTGCTAACGAGAACGGCAATTATTCAGCAGAAGAAGTACAAGCTTTCCAGGTACAATTAGATTCTGCAAATGAATCACGGAGTAAGTTTGTGGAGACACAGACGGACACATTAGAAGTATACAATAAAGTTATTTCTACTATGTCACAAAAAAATGCTGACCACTTTGGCAACTCTGCTGATGTTGTAAGAACTGTACTTCGTGTACTTGGCTCATGGGATAACTCTAAACTTGTAAAATATGCAATTATTCCTGCTTTTGAATCACCTGAACTTTATGAAGCTTTACAGGCAATTCATATTAACTCCAAAGCGGGGGATGACGGAAATCTTGTAATAAGCAAAGAGGTAAAAGAAGCCTATAAAAAGGCAAGCGCAGAACTCGAAACAATCATCAAGAAAACTTTCTCTCTGCCTTTTGAAACTCCGTATACAGATAAGACAAGAGTGAAACTGACCGCAGAGGATAAGAAACTTTTAAACGATTGCTACATTAAGGGATTTTCTAACAAATTTGACGTAGACGATGAAAAGGGAACTGTATCATTTAAAAAGCGTCAGATTAACACGCTTGTAAAGGCAAAAAAGAACCGCAAAACAGGTGAAATTACTTATGATTATAGCGGACTTGCAAGCACTATCAGCAATATTATAATCAAGCATTACTTCGCATAAAAGCAACGTAAAATGTATAGTACGAAAGGCAGAATTTCGGTTCTGCCTTTTAATAGTGTGCATTTTATGTAAAGGAGAGTGAACGCAAAATGAAAGTGCGAATCAGACGAACACTTGGAAATGAACTTTACCACGGAAAGCAATTTCCGATCAATACAATTGTCTTGCGTAGTGAAAACGGAGTAGAGATTTTCTGCTCTGATTTTAGAATGAGAAAAGGCAAAATTACTGTGCTTATTCATATTCCAGGTAGAAAGAAATTTCTCAAAACTGAAATGCGTAATGAATATACAAAGGTAATGTATGACTATACGCAGCAATTCAAAGACGATTCAAAGCGTTTGAATTATAAGCAAATGATGGCACACGATCGAAAACGGAAATGCGGATCTAGTGGCGTGCGTTTAGGGAAATTCTGTGGTCAAGTAACTGACTATGAATGCACGAAAAATCCATTACATGATTTTAGAAGAGTGTATTGCTAATCACAAGATTTTGTGATAGAATGGAGGCGTATAAAATGGAGGTGAAGTAAATTGATAGTTTATTATAAATTGTCGAATATTTTAAAAGAACGTAATATGCAATGGAAAGACTTATGCGAAGCAGGCATTTCTGTAAACACACCAACAAAATTTTCGCAAAATAAAACTATGAATACGGAAATGATAGATAAAGTTTGTGCATTTCTAAAGGTTCAACCAGGGGATATAATGGAATGGGTAAATGAATCAGACCAAAAGGAAAGAGAAATCCAAGCGAAAATTGATGCTTTACAAAAGCAACTCGCAGATGTAAGAGCAAGTAAATCAAATTAAACAATCATAACCCAAAGCACCCACGTAGGCAAAACTACTAGGTGCTATTTTTATACCCAAAATTAAGGAGGCAAACTATGTCAGAAAAAGCAAAAGCAATCCACAATGCCTATTGTGATTATGAAGTTGCAAAGGCAAAACAACCATCACGGATCTATTCAGTCCGGGTAGAAATTAAAACTAAAAGCGGTGTCAAAACACACAACATGAGCAAGGCAATGTTAGCAAGACAGTTGGCTTTGCTTTATTAATGTGGTGGAATAAAAAGAAAAAGGAGGAATTAGCATGAAAACAATGGTCTTATTGGAAACAGAAAACGGTGCAAGATACACACATTTATTGGACGATGTACCAACAAGAGAAATTGAAACGAATGTGTTATCCGAACTTTCACGGAAAGAGTTTGAAGAGAAATTCCCGGATAAAAACACATGCAATTTATCACAATTCCAACCTGTTTCCCTCGAAAATGGAGAAGTTCTCATTCAGAAAGAATGGAACGGAGAATGTTACAACACAGGAAGCAAAAACTATTATCCTGTGTATAATCAGTGTGATGAAGATGATTTTGAAATCATTGGATATTATCAGAACTAAAACAACATATTAAATCATTAAAGGCAACTTACAATTTGTAGGTTGTCTTTTTTGTGTACAAAAAAAGGAGAATAAGTAAATGAAAAAAGCAAGATATGATGCAATTCGTATTGCGAAAGAATTACGTTACAACGAAAACACAATCAGCAAAATCAAAGTAGCAACATCAGAAAGTGAAATTACACGGATTTTGCATGATGCAAGGGAGGCGATGGAATGATGCAGAAAGCAATAATATTCCGTGCTTACAACGGAGTTGAAATCATAGACACTCGCCCAGAAGCAGAAATAGCGTATGAAAATATGCGCTATACAGAGGAACGGGCAAAGAGAAACAAGAAAAGTAAAGAACATAAAAGTTTTGCAGAAATATTATCTGCATTGCTTTAGATAAAATCAAGGAGGTAAAACATGAAAGGCTATAACACGCCAGAAGGTTATAGAGGGCTTGTAAAAGGTAAATATATGCTTTTCGCAAGCGAAACTGAATATTATGAATATATGTTAGAGAAGGAGGAAGTATGACTGAAAAACAGGTAAGGGAAATAAAATGCAACATTTGTGTGAATTGCGGTGACAGGATTTGTTGCCACGGAATGCAGAGTTGTAAAGATGCAAATGAATATATTCAGAAAGGGAAGTGAAACAAAATGAAATATATCACTTATGAAGAACCACTAAAAGGCAAAACATTCACAGAAAATCAGATGCATGAAGTTTATAGAGACTTAGCAGACAAAACAGAATATCCCGATTTTGAATGTTGGAAAACAGATATGGTTAAATCTGGTGTATTTGAAGAAGTTTAGTAACTAAACGGCAAGCGAAAGCAAGCCGTTATTTTTATGTAAAAAATTAAAACAAGAAAGGTTAAAAAGGTAAAAGTTATGTGTTATTCAAGAAAAGTAGAACCATCAGTAATTGAAAGAGAAATGCAGGAAGCACGGAATAAGGAAGAATTTACAGATAAGGTTGAAACAATCACAATTAAGCAGATTGTTGAAAATGCAAAAGTAAATTCACGGTTTGGCGACAAGATACTTGTCAATATCAATCCTTTACATATACATATTCCATCATGGCAAAGAATGTGTGATGTAGTTGCAGCAACGGAAATCGGAACAAAGTACAACAAATATAAATGGGAAGTACCGAAGCTGTTATATCTTAATGGAAAACTTTGGTGTGTAGATGGTATGCATCGAATTTATGGGGCTTTTAAAGGGAAAATCGAATCCGTTATTTGTGAGATTATTGAATGTTCAGAAAAGGAAGCAATTAAATTATTTCTTGGTCAAGGTATTGATAGACGTAAGATGTCTCAGGTTGACTATTACAGAGCTGCAATCGAGTATGGAGACGAAAATTATATTCAGTTAAAAGAAGTTTGTAATAATCATAATGTAGCTGTAAAGGGAGATCCAATTGAAAACCAGGTAGGCATCTTTACACCAATTAAAGACGGAATCAAGTCAATTCGTAAGAATGGAACGGAATTGCTTGATAAAATCATTACTCTAATTACTGATTTACAGTGGAACGGATATGCAGATACATATAATGGGAAAGCATATACTGCAAAGTATATCAGAGTGATGCATTCACTATATGCGTATTATGAAGGCAGAACAGAGCAAATGGAGAATATCTTAAAAGAGAAATGCATTGGTACAGAGTTTTTTGTTGAAAATATTATGAACTTGGAACAGTGTGCAGTATTTGATTATCTGTCTGAAATTATTAGATATGAAATGGAAAGTCCATTCACAGAGAAGAAACGCAAAACTGCAAAGAAAACATTAAAGTCAAAAGCAATGTAACAGAGAATAAACAATTAGAAAGCGAGTGATGAAAAATGAAACATCGGTAACAGAAAATATCAAAAAAGCAAACCAATATATACAACATATAAATACGAAGCTGTGATAACGGCTACACGGTCACATTATAATAAGGAAAGGATTGGTGTTAATGACATATAGAAGAACAAAACAGTTAAGAGAATTTGAACCAATTTTATATAGAAATGGTTATAGATTCGCACGGTGCAAAGGAAGTCATTTCATTTATATTAACAGGACTTCTCATAAAATAATCACAGTCAACAAGGACTTAAATAGAATGGTAAGAGAAAGACTTATTAAGGAAATGGAGTTTGGAAAATAATATGACAATTGAAGAATATGAGAACACAAAAAACGAATTAATAAATAATCTGGAATCAGAGCTTGAAAGATTAGCAGACGCTGCAAATGTTTCCTATGATAGTGAGGATGACATTGAAAACATCATTGATAAGGCAGAATGTGATTTAGAATTGATTAACTCACAGATATATGATGTTAAAAATGCTTTATCTGAATTACGCAAAATGAGAAATACGAGAATAGAAGAGTAGGGAGGTGTAAAAGATGAAATGGATAGAGTTATTACGGAAAGATAATTATGCATTATTACAAAGCGAAAGTGATACACAATATGCGGTTGTAAGTGGTTACGATCCTGCACAGCCAGAGAATCAGCAGTGGTCACACGGAACATATTTTACTTATTGGAATAATGCAAAGAGAAAGGCAGATTGCTTGCAAAATGCTTTAGATTGTTTCAGAAGTAGAACAGAAGAGAATTATGTAACCAAAGGTCAGAAATACCTTGAAATCTACAGATATGACTATATGGAAGGCACGTTTAGGGAAATCTTACAGTCATTAGATTTAGATGATGACTTGGTTGGTGATTCGCTTGGATGCTACTGCATTGTGGATGAAAATAGTTTGAAAAGTAAGGAGAAATAATTATGTCACGGAAAGCAGAAGAATATGTAGTGGGGATTTTATTTCCTTATGAAAATAGAACAGAAATCAAATATGTAACAAGCATATCAAGTAAATCAAAGGTTGCAAAGTGGGAGGATGGACAAAATGCAATGACTTTTTCAAAAGCATATGCAAAGGATCTTGCATGGGGATTAACATTAAACGGAAACCCTGCAATTGCAATGTTGAAAGAATCGTATTTGCATTTGGAAAATCCTAAAATAGAAAGTGAGTGATTAATATGACAGTTGGAAAATTAAAAGCGATGTTGGAAGAATATAACGAAGATATGGAAATTATATTTCAGCCATCAGGGAATGCATATGGAGAGCGTATTGGACATGTTATTAAGGAAGGCAAGGGAATAGCTCCGTTTAGAGGTAAAGACTACAAGGCGTTAATTCTTACTTCTGATGGACAATGTGGTGAAGTTTGTAACGAGGATGATTTAGATTTATAAAAGGAGTGATAGTATGTTAGATAAACTAACAGATGAACAGAAAGAGAAGATCGCTATTTTGTGCGAACAAATTAATTACATTTTCACAGAAGAAGACAATGGATACACAGAAGATAATATTGATGAATATTATAGAAGTTCTCTTTATAAGGGAGTTTCGGGTGTTATGTATGAACTTGGGAAATGGTGCTAGAAACAGATATTTCAAGGTAAAAGGAGAATGAACAATGGTAAGAATTGGTAGTATTGGAATAAATTTGCAGGATGAAACAAAAGAAGTTTCATCCGAAAATAAAGTTTTGAGTTTTCATCTTTTTGGTCAGTGTCCAAAATGCAAAAGAGAAATAGAACTTGTAGAATCTATGAAAACAGATTCTTGTGAATGCGAAGATTCATATTCATTCACAGGTTGGAGATATAAATGTAAATGTGGTCATGTGGTGCAAATTCATGAAGATGCTTTTGATTCTGTCATTGATTCGTTTTATGAAGTTGGATTTGTAGAAGAAAACGCAGAGTAAATGGATATTTCATAAGGAGGTAAGCAAAATGAAAGACGGAATCCACGGAAATAGAGAACAGGTTGAGAAATTATCAGCAAGCAGAATTTTAAGTGAATTATATGACAAGGCGAAAATCGAAAATGATGGGAAAGTTCATATTAGAGAAATCAAAAACGGACATGTCGGAGAAATGATTGAAAAATATTAACAAATAAATACGTGTTTTCATTAGAAAGGAGAAATAAAAATGGCAAGAACAAATTTTGATATTATTAGAGGTTTAATGATTGCAGATAATACTCTTGACTCTTGGATTTGTGAAACAGAAGCAGAAGAGAAAAGAGATTTGACAGCAGAAGAAGAGAATGCATATATTCAGAATATTGTGGATATATGCGAAGAGATAATGCAGGGTTTGTCTTGCACTTTAGTGGAAGCATATAAAGAGATTTCGGAGTAAAGAGGAGAAACAGAATGGATATTATTGAAGAAAAAGGGTAGACAGTAACCTATATTCCTTGGGAAGATACGGAAGGCAGACCAAGAGTGGCAGGAAGATTCAAAACTACAAGGGAAAAAGATGAATTTTTAGAAAAGATTCATGAACCTGATTCTGGATGGATGGATGAAGAACTTGCAATGATTAGTATAATCAATGATTACAATTACATGTTGCCAAGATAGGAAATTCGCATTTCAAAGGAAAGGAGCAAATTATGGATAGATACTTAGTTGTGTGGTTAAGAGAAGGCAGAGAGAATGTTGATGTCATTGATAATGCTATCACTCCGCATGAAGCGGCTAATAAGGTAAAGGAAATGCATTTAAATGCTAACGTAGTAGCAGTAGGCATTATGTTAGATAACGAACAGTGGAATTATCTGTAGTAGTTAAAACTAAGATTTCTTGGTATGATTGGAGGTAACTAAGATGTTTAAAGTTGGTGATTTAGTATATGTATCTAATCCAGATACAGAATACGAAAAGGAATATGGAGAGAGAACACATAAAAGCTTCTTTGGTACAGTAACAGATGTTACAGAATATACAGATGAAATTTGTGTAGAAGTGAAATTTCCAGCAACACCAAACGGATGTGCAATGGAATGGAGCTATAATACAAACGAATTATCACTTGCAAAGAAACTTAAAGATATGACTATTGAAGAGTTGAGCAACAAATTCAACCTTCAGATTTTTGCTGAATATCTATAATGTTTAGTAACTAAACAAAATAATGCAAACGCAAAGGCAGTTAGGAGAATAATCTACTAGCTGCCTATTTTATTACAAGGAGGAAACGAATATGAGCAGATGGCTATATGATCCTGAAACGGATTCACGGAATGGGAAAGAGTTTACTTACAATTTGCCAATACATGAAAATGAGGACTTACTTTTAGGTTTTACATATAGGCAAATTATGGATGAAGTGATTGCAAATTACGGTCACAATGTAACAGAAAAAGAAATCAGAAAACAGGTAAACGAACATCTGGAAATGGTTAAAGAAAATATGGAAGAAAATTTAATGTTGTGTATCGACAGTATGTTGAAAGGAATTAAGGAGGCGTAATTATGTATAAAATCATTAACCCATGTAAATGTAAAGTTTACACAAGAACAGGAAACGAAGTAGATGGAAATGCATTTGTGAAAATTGAATATAAAGATTCAAAATTAAGTATGAGTGGTGTAGTTGCGCCATTATCAAACGGAGATTGTCTTGGCTCTGCTGGTCAGTGTGTAGATGAAATTAGAAATGGTTCACCAACAGATGAGTGGACAACGGAAATGCTTAACAAATTATGTGATATTTGGGACAGATGGCATTTGAATGATATGTGTCCTTATTGTGAACACATGAGAGAACTTGGATGGACAGAACACACTCAGGATAAAGTTAAAATTGAGAAATGGACTTTAACAAAAGAAGCTTGTCAGAAAAAAGATAACGCAAAGAAAAGAGCATTGGAATGTTTGAAAAATGGAGAACCATTTTATCCAACTAAAGAGGAAACAACATATGCAAATATGGAATATTCTATTGATGTTTATGATGGTGAAGAAGTCACTTATGGAGAAGCATACGAATTAAAAGAGAAAGATTGTTTAGGACATTCAAATACAGAATATAAGACAAGAGGTTGGATTTCATATAAAGATCACAAACTCGGTTTTATTGGTAGAGAATGCCCAGTGTGCGGTTATAAATACGGAACTGCTTGGAAGATGGAAGAAGTACCACAGGATATAATTGAGTGGCTGGAAAGTTTACCAGAAACTAAAGTAAAGCCAGCATGGGTATAAGGAAGTCTAGTATGAGAGAAATTGAAGTAAACAATGGATGTAAGATTGTATTAGAGAATAAATCACAAGGTATAGAAGTTATTCATTGTGACAGTAAGGGAGGTATTGCATATAGTTACAATATTCCTGATGGCGAACTTGTAATGTTGCTGAATTATTACAGAAACTGTAAGAGTGGCAGAGAAAAATCTGATTATATATTAGAAGGTAAAATTAGAAATACGAACACGGATATCGTTGAATATATATAGTCAAAGGAAATTGTAATTTCTCGGTAGAATAATTACAAGATATAGTAGTAAATAAAACAAACAAACACAATATATAGTATAAGAAAAGGAGATTAAAATTATGAGAGCAAACGAAGTAAAGGAAACAAGAGAAGTAGTAGTAAGAACAGAGTACATTGCAGAGGATGGAACTGTATTTAGAAGCGAAGAAGAGTGCAAGAAATATGAGGAATCAGCACTTTTTGCAATTAGTAAAGAGTTAAAGAGACTGACAAAAGATAATACATCTCAAAGTGAAATCAATGATAATTTTTCATATGATGATACTGTAGAAATTTTTGATGTACAGACAGAAAGAGATTTAGAAAATCTTAGAAGATATTTATATCTTAAAGCAAGAAATAATGGAGCATCCGAAAGTAGTGTAAATGATTGTTTTAAGTCAACAGATGGAAAAAGAAACAATTATGTGTTTAGTAATGTAACATATGGACACGAAGTAATGATCTTTTGGGATTATGAAGAACAGTGGTTCTGGGTATATGGAAATGGTAGCATTGAGGCATTTTGCAATTTCCATAAGGATAGAATCACAAAGCTTATTACACCAAAGGAGGAAAATGCAGATGCTTAATATAACATTCAAATATAAAGATGCAATGAGTAATTGGGAATGGAGAACACAAAGTTGTACAGTGTCATCTGTTGAAGAATGTAAGCGAGTTTACGGACTTGACAATGGCGATGTTGAATACGAGATTTTAGAAGTCAAAGAGGCATAATACAGAGAATAATAAGGCAGACGCAAACATATGTGTCTGTCTTATTTGTTGGAAAGGAGAATGCGAAATGATTACACGGAATTATTTTGGAAGCTCGAACCACGAAAATGCATGCACAAGATAGTGTAAATCATATTATGGAAAAGAGATTTGGTGCAAGAAAGTGAGGTTGAGCAATATGTATATAGAACATGATTATCATTATATAAATGCAAATGAAAATTTACTAATAGAAAAAGGTTACGGAAAAATCTCAATACATTCTATTCATTTTGATAGGCATTATTCAGAAGAGCAGAAGGAAAAGAATAGACAGATTGCAGAATCCATGACAAGTGAGCAATGGAGTAGACACTGCGAAGAGGTCGCAAAAGATTTTTCAAAACCAATGGAAAATATTTTGAAAATCTTTTTAAACAAATATTCCATATTCCAAGCATCAGAAAATGTTTCATATGATAGTGATTGGGATTTATATTTTTGGAGTAATAAAGGATGGAATGGGAAAGATTATATGGACTGTTTCAAACTTGAGTTTAACACGAATAGAAGTGTAGAAAAGAATATGACTTTGTTAAATGAAATTATTCCACTCGTTGAGTCTATGGAATATGAAAACATAGGTTGCCGTATACAATATAATGCTGTCTTAGACAAAGAAAAAATAGAAAGAGAAGCGAAAGAAATCTGCGAAAAGCTTACAGGAAAATTTATAACATATTGTGGAATTGAAGGAAAAATCAAAGTTGTGGATGAAGTTAATAACTATAAAATTTATGGATTTTTTAAGAAAGGTGCAAGAAGTAAGTATTACAAAGTATCAAATGTAGAAATATTAGCAATGAAATTACAAGAGGCAATTTAATATGGAAGATAAGGAGATAACATAGATGAAAAAGTATGTAGTTTCAAAAGATACAAAATCTGGTTTATGGTATGCACATAGAGAAGATCTTCCACACGTTCCGATTAGTGGGAGCTTTAGCGAAAAGAAATCAGAATCAAAGGAATATGCAAAAATGTATATGGGTTTACAGAATAAAGTAGAACAGATTGAAGAAAACAGACGTGAAAATTTTATGAAGGAGATGGAATTAATATGATGACAAGAGAAAGATTTGCAGAGACAAACTGGAAAATGAGTTATGAGGAATATCAGAAATGTGATTGTACTGAATGTAAAAAAGAAGAATGTCCACACAGAGGAGCATATAGAAGAGTACCTGAAATTGATGGTGGACTTGGTTTATGTCCTAATCTGAAGGGAGAGTGATTAAAATGTACAAATTACAAATATATAAACTGTTTGGTTTAGATAAAGGCAATTTAGACCACGAAGAATTTTTTGATACTAAAGAACAGATGGACAAAAGATATGATGAATTGTTTCAAAGAGATTTGTATGGCTTAAATCCTACAGCATGGGAACAGATTGACAATGAATGGAAACGATTGGAGGGATATTAATATGTTCAAATATATAATTTGGTATAGTGGTGGATGGCTTAGAGATAGTTCAGGTTTGGGTTATCTCTATGAAACCGAAGAAGAAGCAAGAGAAGAGGGCGAACTTGCAAAAGAAGAATACATGAGAGATTGGGATATTGAAGGTAGTGAATATGATCCTGATGATTTCGAGATTGAAATTGTAGAGGTGTTAGCATGATTAAAATCTATCAGAACAAGAGAAATAAACGAAAATACATTGAAGTTCATAATGACGGACATTATCACAATTCTGTTCGTCAGTATATACAGTATGATCAGAAAGTTGCTGGTCATAAAGTTGGAGTTGTTAGAAATTACACTGGTGATGGAAAACTTCATCGGTGGAGAAAAGGAAACCTAAATGAGCTACTAGAAGATTACAAGGAGGCATGAGTATGTGTAGAATAGCAGGAATTGTAATCGAGCATGGTAGAGATGATTTCGGTTATTGGGAAGGATTTAGTCTTACCGAAGCTGAAGAAAATGCCATTTGGAATATCCTAAGTAATCATGATACAGAAGGTTGCTCAATTAGAGGATCACGAAAAGAAATTGCAGAAGAGATTGGAGAGTGATTTATATGTTAAAAGCAATAAATATTAAATGGGATACAGATGGAGATATGGAAGTATTTGATGAGCTTCCAACGGAAATGATTATTCCAAATGAATTGGAAGAACTGTACAAGGAAGATAAAGAATATGCACTTGAAGAGATTTCAGATTGGATATCAGATGAGATAGGATTTTGTCACGCTGGATTCGAAGTTGTAATGGAAATCACAAGACAATCTGTTGAGAACGAATTGTTTGATTTCTTCAATGACAAAATGAAAACTGGCGATGCACCTGAAATTAAAAGAGTTGGTCGTTATCCGGAAGAATATATCACAATAGATAGCGGAATTGTTATTGATTGTGTAGGTGGAAGGCAGATTAGATTGATTATTCAGGTAGATTAAGGAGCGATGATATATGGATATTAAAGAAGTAATGCAAAAAGCAGTACGAGCCTTATTAAGTAGTGGATCATATGACGATTTGAATGAAGAACAGAATGCAGTTATTGTTGAATTTGAAACAGAATTATGGAAACCAAAAGTTGATGAATTGCGGAAGTCAATGTCGCCAGAAGAAATAAAGGAAACAATACATGATTGGTGATCAGATTATGAGATTGCAAACGGAACAGAAGATAATTTATTAGCTTATGTATAGGAGTGATGAGATATGTTAATTACAGATGAAGCAATTAAAAAAGTAGCAGAAGGAATTTCAAATTGTGTGTACTGGAATAACTTACAAGCAGTCAAAGAGTTAATGGAGTTATTCAATAAAATATCCCGAAGAGAATTACAGACAGCAGATGATTACATAAATATGTATGATGATTGCTTTTATACATATCAAACATGGGAAGACCTTGTAGAAAGCGAAAAAGATCAGAGCGACGGTCTTACAGAAGAAGAACTGAAAAAAGAATTAGAAGATGATGAACATGGTTCTGTATGGCAACTTCCTTGTGGATGGTATGTACAGTATGTGTAAGTAGTGGATTTGAAACAAGAGTTTCAAGTCTTTTAGAATGGAGGAAAAAATGGATAATATATTTAGAATAGAAGTAGATACAGGAAGTGGTGGGTATGGTTTTACAGATACATTACCAGAACTTCTTGCAGATGTTGATATGGAATATGGAACAAAAGAAGTCAAAAAAGTGTCTGAATGGACAAAGACATCAAAAGATGGTGACGAATATGTGAGTGAAGATGGGAAAATGCATATTTTTAACATGGGAAAAGAGATACAATGAAATGAGGATTTGCTATGAAGATTGGAGAGTAATATGAACATAAACATTGGCGACAAAGTTAAAATTGAAGCAACAATCGTTGATTATAACGAAGGTGCGAAAACTGTGAAAATAAGAATAGAAGGCTTACAGGAAGATAATTACACACCAGCAGAAAGGTATATTCGTGTAAAATCTGGGAACTTTGAAAAACAATAGAAGCATTAAGACAAGAATTGATAAATAGGGGTGAAAACTTATTGGTTATCATAACACATGAAACGATGATTTACTGAGTTTAGAAAGCGAGGAAACAATATGGTAAGAAAAATTAATAATAGATTGTATAAAGTTAATACATATGCTTCTGCACACATTATTGAAGTAGATGACAATTATGATGAAGAAGTACAGAAGTTAAGAAAAGAAATCCAATTTGACAGCCTTGGGCATAAATTGAATTTACTTGTATATCTTGCTACATTAACGGTACAAGGATATGCAATTTTAAGCGTAACAGAATTTAATATTGATGGAAGTAAGCCTAGAGTTGCTTATGCAAGCAATAAAGATTTTAAAAAGATTGTTAAGTATTATTTTGGGAAGAAAGCCTAAGAATCAGCGATTTAGAAAGGAGAATTAAAAATGAAACAGAATCATTATATTGTAACTTTTAACAATGGGAAAACTGTATTTGCATCTGGGTTTAATACAGAGGAAGTAGAAATCCTTGCAAAAGCCGTAATGATAAAGAGTGGATTATCTTATGACATTAAAAGTGTTAAGACAACAAGTAATTTATCTGATATGGCAGATACAGATTTTGTAGCATAGGAAACGGAAATTTCAAAAGGATGGTGATTAAATGATTTTATTATTAGGTAAAAATAATGCGGTTGAAAGGTATGCAAAAGAGATACTGAACATTGATATGGATGATGATATTGTTTATTATCCAGATGAAACAACACATTATACAGATTTGCCGAAATGGGTTGAATTAGCGAGAGAAGAGAAACCATATGTAGTGACAACACAGAGACTAGACATGATTGATGCATTTCTTCATTCTGATTTGGAATTTAAAGTGATAACAGCTTTTGAAGTAAATGATAATATTAAAGGAAGAGTTCTTGAAAATAAAGAAAAAGCTATATACGTAAAAGAAATACTTGGATTAGAACTACGATGAAAAGCACTTCTAGTCTTTTTAATAGGACACAACACATGATATAATTAAAGAAAAACGGAGGTAATTAATATGGCATATTTAATAGCATTTATTATTGTATTTGGTATTCCTTATTATCTTAATCAAAAGGAAGAATCTCGTAAGAGACAAGATATGTATAATAACTTAAACAAGAAGTCTGTAGATGAAATGGAAAAGTGGAGAAAATAGTAATATAAAATAAGAAGGGTGGTTGATGAATATGTTCGGAGGACTATTAGCGTTCTTAGGAATTTATGCAGGAAGTGCTGCAAAGGCAGCTAAAGATAACTATGATATGAAGAAAATTACTCGTACAGTTGATGAAAAAGGAAATGTTCATTATGCAGACAGATTGTGTAATGATTACATCAATGGAGAGCGAGTAAAGAGAGTTGAAACTACTGATAGAAACGGAGTTAAGTTGTATTCTACAGTTGGTGTGAACAGTAGTAAAGTATATGATACTTCTTACGGAAGGGGTACACAGCAGTTATTCGAAATGAGTGAACATGATAAACAGGAAAATTTGAAATACGGGAAAAATGTATATAGTCAATACAATCCATATTTCGGAAAAACTGTTACAACTGAAATTAGTTCAGGCAGAACAATTACCTGTTTGTTTAGTGGTAAAAATAGTAAGACTGGTAAAGAGTTCTATAGAGTATGGTATTTTCGTCCAGAATGTCAAGGAAAGCTTGATTACAATACTACTGTTGATGGAGATATGGGAATTGAAATTACAAAAGAAGAATTTAATAAGTTGAAATTTGGAGCTTTGACATGTACATGCATGCCAAGTGATTATGATGTAGTCCATGCATTATGGGGTGATAGGTAATGAATAAACAGAGAAGAGAAAAAATAGGTAAACTTAAAACAAGGATTCAGAGTACAAAAATTGAGTTAAAACAAGTTTCAAGTGAGTTATCTTCTATATTAAGTGAAGAACAGGATGCATTTGATAATATGCCAGAAGGATTACAAAGCAGTTATAGAGGAATGTGTTCTGAAGATGCAATTGATAGTATGGAAGAAGCGAGTGAAAAACTTGATGAAGCGATTGAGTTGTTGGATGATATTGTGTAGAATAGAAGGCACAATAAATAATAGTTTACTATGGAAAGTAAAGGAAAATAGTAGTGTATGAAAATGACAGTAAGCGATATATTAACAATAACAGGTGGAAATACAAGCTTTTATATTCAAGGAACAACAGAAAAAGACGAAATTGTTCAGTTAGCTTATGGAAAAGTTGATGATATTAAATTTCCGTTAGTTCCATATGGGAAATATGAAGTACAACACATTTCAGTAGATGAAAATTATTTATATATTTGCATAGATGATAATATCAACTTTGCACAAATAAATCCAGAATTAACAGATATTACTTGCGATGGGTTTACAGGCTATATAATATAAAAATACCAAGTAAATTTAACTTTCTTAGGTTGTGAAAGGAGAAATTATATATGATTAACGAAAAGAAATTCTTTTATAAAGCTAGAAGATATGAAGATAATAAAGAGGTAATAGGAAGAGTTGGAAGTTCTCACTCAACAGAAGACGGAAAAGAAGTGACAACTTATTTTAATGAGTATATTGGAGATAACAGTCCAAATGCAAATTGGAAAAGCTGCGTTGTTAAAACAGATTCAATACAGCCATATAAATTATAATCATAAGAAAGAATGATTTACTTGGAAGATTGGAAGAGGTAATATAAATGGATAGAAAACGAAATAATCCTACATGGTGTTGTGATCAAATTGAAGAGAAAATTAAAGATTATAAAATATCTCTTACAGAAATTAAAGGAGAAGAAGTAAAAAGACAGATGGAAATTGTGATTAATGATTTGGAAACAATTCTATACAGGTAGATTAGAGGGGAGGGTGATATAAAATGACTAATGGCATTAAAGAGAAAGACATTCGTGATATGCAAAAATGCTTTGATAAAATGAGATATATTCTAAAAAGGATTCAGGTATATAATCCTGAAGCACAAATTATTTGTATTGAAAGTGATACAATAGCTCTAGTTAATTTCAATGGTGAGTTTATTGATTCAGCTCCACAAATAAAAGATGAACATATTGTTGCAAGTCAAGACATACCAGCAATGGATAACTATTGTTAAAAGAAATGACGATTTCATCGGGAAGGGAGATATTAATATGACAAATTATTCAAAATTTGAAGGTAAAATTATTCGAATGAATAAACCTTATCCGATTACAAATGATGAAGATGAAATTTTAGGATATACATAAGTTGGTGATATGGCGGTTATCACTTTTTCTGAACTTAAAAACAAAATTGGATATAGAAAAGTGGCAGATATTTCAGACGAATTAGGTATAGTCATTCCATTTGATACAGGGAAAGAGGAAGGATATTTTGAAACGGTTATAGTATCTGGGAAATTTATTGGAGTTGATTCTTTAGCATTAGATTTAACTGATATAAAGGAATCTACTTTTATATTCAATAACAAGGATAAAAATGGAATAGCAGTTATAGATAATAGAGAAATTAATTACGAATATATTTGATAATCCAAAGAAAAATTGCTTTCTTGTTGAAAGCAAATCAAATATAGAAATGAGTATTAGAAGCAGAAATCAACTGCTTCTTTTTTGTTGCAAAAAAATGAGGTGATGAATATGTGTAAACGACATGACAATACAAACAGATCAAGTGAATTTATCTGTTTAAGATGTCTTAGTAAAAATCAAGTTGGTGATAAAATGCGTAGACCGAATATGAGAGAAAAAGATCATGTAAAAAACTTGTGTTGTCTATGTACAAAGTTGCAAATGAGAACTAAAAATCTTGAAGTTAGGTGGTGCGATGATTTTGACGAGCGTATGGAATACGCAAAGAAAATTAAACCCAGATATTATGATGAGAATAATGAACTGCTACCTGAATGGCAAACGGAGAATATGTATGTAGGAAAGTGAGGTTGATGAACATGTGTTACAAAATAGAAGTACAAAACAAAAATGCTGAAAAGCTTAATATGAAGTTGGATGAGTTAAACGCACCACAGTTTTTAAGAGGTTACTTGAATGAATTGGAAAGTAAAAGTGGAGCGTTAAATTATTTAGTGGCAATTAAAGATTTTTTACAGTGGTTGATTGAAAGTAATATCATTAATAAAAAATCAATTTCTGAAATAGAAGTTTCTGATTTTAGTGACTTACGACCACAAAATATTAGTTCATACCTTAGATATAAAGAAACAAATGGAATGTCACCAACCACAACGGAAACAAGAAAGAATATTATAAAAAGTTTTATAAAAAATGTATATTCATATAGAGAATGTTTATTGAGAGAACTCTATAACAGTATGGAAGATTTTAGTAAACAAATAAAATATAAAGGAATATCTTCTAAAAACAACTTAACACAAAAACTTCCAACAGAAAATCAGCTTAATGATATGGAAGAAAAAATAATGTGGAAAAAGGATGAATGTGTAAGGAATAGAAATATTGCTATTTTTCGTGTCTTAAGAGGAACTGGAATAAGAGAGTCTGAACTTGCTGGCTTGGATTTATCAGATTTGCATTTAGATGAAAATAATGAATATATTGATCTTAATGATATGTCACATATTATGGTTTTACCAAAAGGATATCAAAGAGAAACTGAAAAAAGACCTGTGTATCTTACTGGATCTGCTCTGAAAGCATTAAGAGAATGGTTAGAGTATAGAAATACATTGGATAATATTGTAGACAAAGAAGCTGTGTTCGTAAATAAAAATGGTACACGTACAACAGAGAGAAATATCAAACAGATATTTGAGAATTATGGAAATGGTATTACTCCACATATGATGCGACATTATTATGCTAGTATAATGAACAGAAATGGAAATCTTGCATTTGTTCAGCAGCAGTTGGGGCATAGTAGTGTAAATACAACAGTTAATAATTATGCCAATGGAGCTGTGGGAATGAAAACAGTTTTGGAGAATATGTAATGAAAGTAATAAGCACAAGAGAAATGATAGAGACGCTGCAAAAATACGAAAAGAATTACGGCGTAGGCATAATAATTGGGTTCAGCAACGAGATCGTTGAACCCAATTATACCATTAAAATAGCTAATAGAAATGAATTTGGATTAATTAAAAATCCACAATATCAACCATTGGAAATACCAATTTCTATGGTTAGCTTAAGTGAAATATTTATTTAATTATTTTGGATAAGTGATTGCATTCTGATATTTGACGACTTGAAAAGTTCATTTGGAGAACATTCTAACGCAATGCAAATCTTTTCAAGAGTATCAAATCGTATATTAGTTGTCTCGCAATTATATATTTTATTTATTGCGTTAGGTGCTATACCAGTTTCTTTTGCAAGCCAATATTGTGTTTTATTTTTATTTATAAGAATGGATTTTATGTCTAGCTGTAACATATTTTACCTCCTATACATTTTTGTAAATAGATTATCATAAAATATTATATTTTACAATAATATATCTTGACATATATCATTTGCAGGTATATAATGCATAGTATCAAAGGTAATCCATTACATAAATATAAGAGAGGAGGATACATATGGATTTACAAAGATACGATATAATTAAGGCAAACGTAAAATATGAAGGTGGATCAGTCCAAACAAAAGAACGTCCATATGTTATCGTGTCGAATCCGATTGGAACAAAACACGCTACGATAATCACAGTGATGCCTTTGACTTCAAAAATAAAGAAATTGAATATGCCAGTTCACGGTTGTATTAATGCAGATGATAAAAATGGATTGACAGAATATTCAATGCTACTTGGTGAACAGTTAATTACTATTTCAAAAGAAGAAGTAATTAACAAATTAGGAACTGTTACAGATGAAAAAGAGAAAAAGTTAATTGATAAGGTTTGTTTTAATTCTTTATTTTTTGGAACAGAATATAGACTAGAGGAGGTAACTGCGTAATGTATGTAAGTAAAGAAATGGCAAAAAAGATTATTGATGAAGCACCTGGAAAAATTTGGATAGATTCATTTAATGGACTTACATTTATTCATACAAAACCAAGACAAATCAGTATTGATGAAGGAAAGAATATGATAAATAATGCATCTACAGTTGATTATCAAGACAATGAAATCTTCGGAAGATTATGTTTGGAGGGAATTCAAGAACTAATGATACACAATATAAATTTTCCGCTTAAACTTAGAGAATAAATGTCCATTTTATCGGACTGAAAATGTGATAAATATATTTACAGAGCAAAAAAGCAAACACACGTTCGAAAAAACAGTTGACAAAAACAAACATACGTTCTAATATTGTTCTTGTAAAACAAAAAAGATAGAGTTAAGCGGTGCTGGAACACCAAATGCTCAACTCTATCCAACCAATACATACAACAGCATAAGCTATCGTAAGGCAGAACAAAAGTTCTACGTTAAATTATAATACATAGATTTTCTTTGAAAGTCAAGTGGTTCGAGTATTTCTGCTTTAAAAATCCATTTTTTACAATTTAATATGGAAAATAACTTATAGGGCATTTGCCAAGCGGTAAGGCACAGGATTTTGATTCCTGCATTCACCAGTTCGAATCTGGTATGCCCTGCTATGTAACATTCCACCCGGTATGTTTCAGAACGCAGATTTAAAATCTGTAAGCGCAGACTGTAAGCTGCGTAAGTTCTTATGGAGAATAACTCACTAAAGAGTTACATAGTCAACAGTTCGTTTCTTGATTTAAAATTTGTTGGCAAGCCTAGCGGTCGGCTAGTTGTGGATTACAGGTCACATTAATTCTTGTAAAGCTTTGTCCACTTACGGATGTATCCAATGTCAATACCCGTCAGTCTTGGCATTGGTTATGGATCATTAGCTCAGTTGGTCAGAGCAACCGGCTCATACCCGGTAAGTCGTAGGTTCGAGTCCTATATGATCCATTACAAAATAATAGTAGAAGGGAGATGAATGTATTGGCTCAATATGTTATTACTGATGGAACTCGCTGGGTTATGCGTGACAGAAATAATAAATACGTTCCAACATCTAATGAAGCACTTGCTGATGTATTTGGAAATAAAGAAGCTAATTCTGTGTATCAAAATAATTTACCAAAGGCATTGAAATCGGTCTTTCATATTCAGAAAATCGACACGCCACCAAAGTTGGTAAAACAAATCACACATGCAGAAGTGCAAGAGAATACAGAAACGGTGTCAGTTGCAGAAAATATCCAATATTGGATGGATAAGATATCTGGATTAAACGGACTTGCTTCTGAAGCATTACATAGAAAAGAAGAATTGATTAATCAGTTAAGCGAAGTTGATAAGGAGCTTTGTGACATAAACCATTACATAGAATTCTGTAACCTTAATGCAGCACAAGGCTATAAGGCATACAAAATGATAAAAGATAGGAGAGTGAAAAGGAGAAGTATTAAGAATGAGTTAGATGTTCTAAATGTTATTCTTGGAAAGAAGATATCTGAATCGGTAAGTGATGAATTACAAAAGATGATTAACGGATTAGATGGAAGAAAATATGAACCAAGAGTTATGAATGAACTGTTCGATTTTTAAGCGAGGTGATGAAAATGATTATTTGTAGAAATTGTAACACTCCAATGGAAAATGTAATGTCATTCTCGAAAGATAAGAATGAGAAATTTTCACGATGTCCCAAATGCTTTAGTGAAACAAAGTACACAAATATACAAGTTGGTGAATTGACTTTTGGAGAGTATTTACATAGAGAATTAAATAAGAAGGGACATATAAAATGATAACAAAAGAAACTATGTTAATCATTAAATCCAATCAAAAAATGTTGGACATCATTAATACATACATGCAGGATGACATGAAAAAGTTAAAACCAATATGTCATAAGGTTTGGGAAGGGAAAGTTAGCACAAGCGAATACGAGGATTTATATGATGTAGCAACGGATTGTCTTATAGAATCAGTTGTTCAATATGATCATTCAAAGTCTTCTTTTAAGACTTTTCTTACTGGAAATATTATGCGAAAGACAAGCACATGGATAAGAGATAATAAATATACTCTTAAATCAAGTAATCTGGAAAGAGATAAAAATGGAAAGATCCTACGGGATGAGGATGATATTCATAAAAGACCTAAAAGAATTGAGAATATATCACTAGATGATCCAATGGAAGATGGTGGAGACTTAAAAGAAATGATACCTGGTACATTTAAAAATCTGTATGATGAATTATTTTATGAAGATTTAAGTGATATTAAGATACGAAATTATTTAAGCAAACTATCAGATATTCAAAAAGAAATTTTATCATATTTGATAAAAGGTTATGAAACTAAAGACATACAAGAGTTATTACATATTTCTAAAAAAGATTATGGTAATCATATAGCAGCTATTCAGGCTTATGAAAACGTTAGAGAATTAATGTAAAAATGGGAGGAATTTATTATGGCAAAGAAAGTAAGGGAACAAGCAATCGCATTATCTTCATATTTAAAAAGTGTAAATAGTGAAGATATATCGGAGAATCAGGATGTACAGAGAATGTTTTGTTGGGACAATCCGGCAATAAATGAACTTATTGTTACTGTACTTACAGATGATTACATTCCTCCTATTATTCTTGGCGAAGAGGAGCTTGGTGGAGATTTAACACAACAATATATTGTTGATGGTATTCAAAGAACTACAGCTTTAAATAAGTTCCGTCATATGAATTGGAAAACAACAAAATCATTTGAAAATAGTGTTATTCAGTATCAAGCGAAAATGAGGGATAGTGAAGGACATCTTATCAAGGATAAAGATGGTAGTATTCTTTGGGAAAATCGGGAGTTTGATATTAAAAATAAAACTTTCGAACAGTTACCAGATGAACTTAAGAAGAAATTCGATGATTATCAGATTCGTATTGTAATTCATCAAAATTGCACTATGCAGGAAATAAGCAAGCTTGTAAGACGTTATAACCGCAACAAGAGTATGGGTTCAAACCAGAAGGCTCTAACATGGATTCCTACATATGCAAGAAAAATTAAGAACATTGCTAATAACGAGTTCTACAAAAATTGTGTTTCTTACTCAAAGTCAATGCGTAAGAACGGTACATACGAGCAAACAGTTGCAAATTCTGTGATGGCAACATTTCATCTTAATGATTGGAAAAAGACACCAAACGATAGAAATGAGTACCTTGAAGAGAACTCTTCGTTTGATGAATTTGAAAAGGTAAATGAATATGGAAATCGTATTGCAAAAGTTTGTGGAAACAAATTTCAGAATATATTCGTATTTAAGGATATTCTTTGTTGGATTGCAACATTCTACAATTTTACAAAATTTGGACTCAAAGATGAGAAATTCGCAGAGTTTGTAAATGCTCTTGTAAATGAATTACATGGGAAAGTAGTTGGTGAATGGAGTTATGACATGCTTGATAAAGAAGCTGGTACATCTGATAAAAAGATTATTCAAGCCAAAATTGAAACATATACCACTTTAATGATGAATTATTTACATATTAATCCAGAAACAGCAATAGAAAATTCAGAAGAAACAACTCTTTCTTTTGTTCAGGAAAATGCAAATCCTGACGCTACAGAAGAGGATATTGAGTTTTACAGAGATATGGTTGAGGATTGCGTAAGGGTGGACGAGCCTGTATATCAGCAGTGTGAAAGGGCTGTAATTGCTATTATGGCTTATGCTTGTATGAAAGAACAAGATGAGGAATTTGAAAAATGGATTCAGAGATATAAAAATCAGATAAATTTCAGTCCTTCACAGAAAACAAATTTTACATATATGAAAAATAGTTTTGATAAATATGTTCAGAAAGGAGCTAGTGGGAAATAAAAGATAGCACAATTTATGTAGATGAAATGAGCATTTAGATAGGAGTGATTATATGCGTATAAAAGATCTTATAGATAAGTCAAAACACATTCAGTTTATTTGGATTCATAATCATGGTGAATCGAAGTTAGCTGAGATTAATGAACTTACTGAAAAAGATTTATCTTATAAATTTGAATGGTTTGAGATTACAGAATATCATGGGAAACCTTGTATTGAATTTAATTTGTAATAGGAATAGGAAATTTATTATCAAGATGTTGGGAGAAATATTATGTCAGATAAAGAAAGTTTAGAATCAATTTTGAATGGTTTTGATTCACTATTATTAAAAGATGTTGAAAAGGAATTATATTGTGATCGAATGACTTTTCAAGAACTTAGGGAATGGCAGAAAAACATTCAAGAAATTAATATTAGGCTTCATAAGTTATTATAATCAGAAAATTTGGAGGAAAAGAAAATGATTCAGTTAAAAGATATGAACGAAACTTTATCAACAAAAACAGCCAATTAGACTGGTTTATCCTACAGGTGAAAGTAATATAGCGAATATTTGGAATTTTGAAAATTAGAATTTAAGGAGGATGAAAAATGAAATACAGTATTGAGACAACAGAAAATGGTGTAAATGAAATATTAGAGGTAGATGGAAATTTATATAAAAAAGAGTGGTGCAGAGAGGAAAGCGGTATTTTTAGATGCAAACAAAAAAACTTTGCAGATCAAATGGAAAATGATGGATATGATAACGAACCATTACTTGAAAAAATTGATGAAGTTTTTGATAGCTTCCTTGCTAGTTCAGTTGACGATATAAGAGACTACTTAGATTAATAAATTTCAGAGGCAAAGAAAACATGGCATGGTATGCGCTTTATAAATGGTATAGGGATTGGAGCAGAATAGGATACCCTAATATGATTAGATGGTATTCCGAAAAGTTGAATCCACCAAAATTTACAATATTAAAATTCAAGTGAGGTAGAAGTAAATGGAAGTGTCGGAAAAATTTGAAAATATCATTTGTCCTGTATGTTCCGGGAATGGAAAAATACAACATTCAAGACAAATAACATTTGATGAAGATGAATATTGGGAAGAAAAATGTAGTTATTGTAATGGAAAAAGAATAGTAAAGAGAAGAACTTTAATAGAAGATTTGCAAGTAGAAGAGTTGATAATAGATACAAATATCCATGTTTGCTAGAATAATGAGTCACTTTTTCTTTGCATAAAGGAAAGAGAACATTTATTGCTCACATGAACTTTGCGATGAGGTGAAAAATGAGAACGCAAGATATTATAAATAAAATTAATTCAAATCAACAATTAAATCAAGACGAACTTCAATTTATTGCGATGATGTGGAGTTCAACTTCATTAATCAGAAATGAAAAATATAATTCAAATAGATGCCCAAAATGTAACGAGGTAATAATGTATAGAAGTTACCATTATTGCCCAAACTGCGGAAAGAAAGTAAAAATAGTCGTGTAACTGGCGAAGAACTTGAGAGATGATTAAGAGGTGAAAATATGTCAAAATTAAAAGACATATCAAATTATGAAGACGATATATTAGAAATATTTCATACAAAATTTAGCGATCTACCTTCAAAATATTTATCTGATGATGGAAGCGCATTGTTTACAAGCACTGAAGCATTGATGGTATTGGAAGATACATTGAATTGTATTTTTAAAGATAAATAAATTCTCTTTCTTTGGATTGTGAGGTGAAAATATGCAAATAAATATTAGTTATACATTATATACAGACGGGGATTACAGTTTAATGAATGCCGAAGATTTTGGTTGTACTAATAGAGATGTAGTAGTTAATGATTTTGAATATTATGATTATGTTGGCTCTATGGAATTTAAATATGAAGAAGAGTGGCGTTGTAAAAGCGAAGCAAAAAATTTTCTTTGGAGATTTTTATGTGATGGAATTCATATATCTTATACACATCCTTGGTTGCTTAAAGATTTTTATGACATTATGGAATCTTTAGAGAATGTCATTAATGAATATCAAGAGGGAATATCTGTAGCCAAAAGGCATATAACAGGTAACTATGATGGAACAGAAATTAAAATAGAAATATCGAAGTAAAGTTCTTTGGACTGTGAGGTGAAAATATGTTAAATAGCGATTTTAAAGGTCGTAAATGTTCAGGGTGTGGTGAGTGTAAACATGCGGATCACGATAAAATGAAATGCTATCCTGAATCAGAAGATTGTAAGAGTGAATATGATTTAACGGAGGAAGATTTTAACAAAGAGGCAAGATGTGATTTCTTCCATCATAAGTAAAAGACAAATAAAGTTCGATTTCTTGAGAAGAGAGGTAAAGTAATGGAAAATATAAGAAGATGGTTTGAAAATGATCAAGTAAATAATGGTCAAAATTATGAGATTGACGAATACGAAGGTCACTTAGAAGCAAGAACAGGTACAGTTATTTTTATGGTAGTAGAACCTCATAGCGGAACAAAAAATAGATGGATGCTTAGAGTTTCAACGGAAAGTGCTTTTGATAGATGGGCTAATTCCACAGCCATTGAAAAGTTTTTCGATAGTGACATTGAATTATGTAATTATTTATACGAACATCAATTAGATATTTATAAGGATTTAGTTGAATATTTATCAAGAGAATATGATGATGTAGCAGAAGTTTACTAAGAAAACTTCGTTTCATGTGAAAGTTAGAAAGGAGACAATGTGTTAAATATAGGAGATTATGTAGCACAGATCAACAAAGATTCATCTGGCGTATGGAAGTTATATAAGGATAAGATAAATAAAATTACTACAACAAAGAAATATGGTAGAAGATATTTTACCAAGACAGTGTTTCGACCATTAGATGCAGATGATGTAGATAACAATACAAAAGATATGGAAGAGTCGATTGGCAAAGGATATATACTCACAAGAGAAGTGTTTGGATTAAATAATAAAACTGAATCTTATGCTGAAAGATGGATAAAATGGGCTAATAAGAATCCAGATAAGGCAACTGGTTTGATATAAACGGAGAATATAACGATAGAAACAATTAACAAAAATAAATATAAGAAAGAAGAGGTACAAAACATGGATGGATTTATGATGTTTAAGAAGGCTTTACAGAAGCACTTCGATGAAATGCAGAAAGAGGCAACACATTTATTTGAGGTAAATGTAGATAAGGATGAATTATGGAATACATATCTTGATAGCTTCCCTGCTGGTACAAATGAGATTTTCAGAGAGCGTAGAGAACATGATTGTAGTTGTTGTAGACAGTTTATTAAGAATATTGGTTCTGCTGTCACTATCAAGGATAACCAAATTCATACGATTTGGGAACTGAATCTTGGTGATACAACATATCAACCAGTATGTGATGCACTTGATGCTTTTGTAAAAGCTCATACAGTTACAGATATTTATACAACTAAGTTCCCTAAGATTGGTACAGATTTTAACTTTGAGGAAATCAATGGAAAGTCTCATCAGTGGGATCATTTCTTCTTAGAGCTTCCAAATAAGTTTGTAAATAGAAGTAGTCGTTCTAATGAGGAAGTTAAAGGACAGTTCAGAGATACAAGAAATGTATTTAAGCGTTCTCTCGATGAAATTACTATGGATGCACTTGATACAATTCTTGAACTTATCAACTCAAATACACTTTACAAGGGCGAAGAGTGGAAAGGCGTACTCACAGAGTTCAAGAAGTATAAGAAGGAATACGATAAGCTGACTTCTGATACTGAAAAGGATTTATATGCTTGGGAGAAGTCGGTAACAGCAGGTATGGCTATCGGAAGAATTAGAAATCATTCTATCGGAACACTTCTTATTAATGTAAGTGAGGATATGGATCTTGACACAGCAGTTAAGAAGTATGAGCAGATTGTCGCTCCAAGCAATTATAAGCGTCCAAAGGCTATTTTTACAAAGAAGATGCTTGAGGATGCAAAGAAGACTATTACAGAACTTGGATATATGGATTCATTACAGAGAAGATTTGCTAATCTGAATGATATTACTGTAAATAATGTACTGTTCTCAAATAAGAGTGCTGCAAGAAGAATGGTTGGTGCAGATGATATTTTTGGACAGATGGAAAAGGATGTTGCTGTAAGTCCTAAGAAGTTTTCTAAGGTTGAAGAGATTTCAGCACAGAATTTCATTGATAAGGTACTTCCAACTGCAAAGGAGATTGAAGCTTTTGTAGAGAATAAACATGAGAAGAACTTTGTTTCTATGATTGCACCTGTTAATCCAGACGCTAAGACAATGTTCAAGTGGAATAATGGATTATCTTGGGCTTATTCAGGAAACATTACTGACTCTGATATGAAGCAAAATGTAAAAGCTGCTGGCGGTAATGTCGATGGTGTACTCAGATTTTCTATTCAGTGGAATGAAGATGGTCATGATAATTACGACCTTGATGCACATTGTATTGAGCCAGATAAGAATGAAATTTTCTTTAGTAATTGTAGAAAGCCAAATGTTTCAAGAATGGGTGGTCAGTTAGATGTTGATATTATTCATCCAAATGGAAAGGTTGCAGTAGAGAATATTACTTGGGAAGACCTGTCAAGAATGAAACCAGGTGTTTATAAATTCTTTGTACATCAGTATTCGGGAAGCGTAAGGCATGGATTTAGAGCTGAGATTGAATTTAATGGAGAAATTTACAAGTTTGATTACGATAAGTCAATGAGAACTGATGAAAAGGTTCAGGTTGCAGAAGTAACACTCGATGAGAATGGAAACTTCTCAATTAAGGAGAAATTAGCAGGAAATTCATCTATTTCAAGCCGTGAGATTTGGGGTGTAAATACAAATCAGTTCGTTCCTGTATCAGTAATCAGTTATAGTCCAAACTATTTTGACGAGCAGGATGGAATTGGTCATAGACATTTATTCTTCTTCCTGAAAGATTGTGTAAATAGCGAAGAGCCTAATGGATTCTATCTTGAGTTCCTTGATAATGATTTAATGAAGCATAAGAGAGTGTTCGAGGCTTTAGGTGCTAAGTGTCATGTAGAAGATACTGATGATCAGCTTTCAGGAATTGGTTTTTCGATGACAAAGAGAGCAGATTTAGTTGTTAAGGTTAAGGGTGCAACAGAGCGTGTAATGAAGATTAAGTTTTAAATTAGAAAAGGAGATTATTATTATGACAAACAATGAATTATTTATTAATGCAACGAGAAATAATTATCAGTTTCCATTCAGAGGAATGATTAACGTAATTGATTTGTGGGATTTATCTCTCACAAATCTGGACTCAGTATTTAAAACACTCAATGCAGAAGTAAAGAAGTCTGAGGAAGAAAGTCTTTTGAATACTAAGTCAAAGGAAGATGAGGAGATTTCTAATAAGATTGAAATTGTCAAGTATATTGTTAGTGTGAAGCTGGATGAGAAGAAGAAGAGAGAAGACGCTAAGAAAAATGCTGAGATAAGACAGAGATTGCTTGAAATCAAGGCTAAGAGACAGGATGCAGCACTTGAAAACATGTCTGACGAGGAGCTGGATAAGGCACTTGCCGAGTTGGGAGAATAAGATAATTAGGTCGGTTGATAAATGACCGACCTTAATATAAAAGAAAAGGAGACAAAAAGATGAGTAGTATTTTAAGTAACTTAGGAATGGTAATTCCGATTGTAGCAATTGTATTAGTTGTAGTTGGTTTGTTAGTGGCAGGTTATGTAAAGGCTTCACCTGATAGAGCATACATAATTTCTGGACTTAGAAAAGAACCAAAGGTGTTAATTGGTAAAGCTGGAATCAAAATTCCGTTTTTAGAAAAGAAAGATGAACTGAATTTGCAGTTGATTCCAATTGATGTAAAGACAAGTAGTGCAGTTCCAACAGCAGATTATATTAACATCAATGTAGATGCTGCGGTCAACGTAAAGGTAAGTTCAGACAATACAAGATTACAGCTTGCAGCTCAGAACTTTTTAAATAAACCAGTTGATTATATTGGAAGCGTAGCAAGAGAAGTTCTTGAAGGAAATATGAGAGAAATTGTTGGTAAGATGAATTTAGAGGAAATGGTTTCAGATAGACAGAAGTTTGCCGAACTTGTAAAAGAGAATGCAGAACCTGATCTTGCAGCTATGGGACTTGATATTGTAAGTTTCAATGTACAGAACTTTGTTGATGAAAATGGTGTTATTGAGAACCTTGGTGTAGATAATATTGTTAAGATTCAGAAAAATGCAGCTATTTCAAGAGCTGAAAGTGAAAAAGAGATTGCAAAAGCAAGAGCTATCGCAAAGAAGGAAGCAAATGATGCGGAAGTAAGTTCTGAATTAGAGATTGCAAATGCACAGGCTGAAGCTCAGAAGAAGAAAGCAATCGTTCAGGCTAATGCAAATCGAGAATCACAGGAAGCTCAGATTGAAGCAGATACTCTTATTGCCCAGAAAGAGAATGAACTTGCGATTAAAAAGGCAGAATTACAGAAAGATGCTGATACAAAGAAAGCAAGTGCAGATGCAGCATATAATATTCAGCAGGAAACAGAGAGAAAGACAGTTGAGATTGCAACGGCTGATGCAAATCTTGCTCGTCAGGAAAAGGCTATTGCTTTAAAAGAGAAAGAAGTAGAACTTACAGAGAGAACTCTTGAAGCAACAGTAAAGAAACAGGCAGAAGCTGATAAATATGCAAAACAGCAGGAAGCAGATGCCAAGTTATACGAAACTCAGAGACAGTCGGAAGCAAAACTGTTTGAGAGACAGAAGAATGCCGAAGCAGAAAAGTTTGAACAGGAAAAGAAAGCAGAAGCTGAAAAAGCAACAGCAGATGCCAACAGATACACAATGGAACAGGAAGCAGAAGGTATTCGTAGTAAAGGACAGGCAGAAGCGGATGCCATTAAAGCAAAAGCGTTAGCAGAAGCAGAAGGTATCGAAAAGAAAGCAGAAGCCATGAAACAGATGGGCGAAGCCGCTGTATTAGAGATGTACTTCAAAGCAATGCCTGAGATTGCTAAGAATATTGCAGAGCCACTTGCGAAGGTTGATAAGATTACAATGTACGGTGATGGCAATTCATCTAAGCTGATGAAAGATATTATGAACACTCTCAATCAGGTAACAGATGGAATGAAAGAGTCTACTGGTATTGATCTTAGTTCTGTACTTGCTGGTTTTGCAGGTGCAAAGATTGCAGATAATACACAGAATAAGTAATACAAGTAAAATTCAAGAGTTGGTAGGTGTCATAGCCTACTGACTCTATCAATATACCATATATAGCAACTATAAAACACAATATATACTATATATGGTATATAAATTATATTAGAAGGAAACGCACATTTCTTATGGAATTTCGGAGGTGAAATATGAATATTTTAAACATTATTTTATTGATTATGGGAATTTTCAATTTGATTATGGGGATAACATGGTCGAAAAAGAATGTTCTCAACCTTGTATTCAAATTATTATTCTTGGCAGGTGGTGGCTATTTAGTATTCTATGCTTTATATCTGAGCAACATTTTGATTGTTTTGAATAAGTAAGAGGAGAATAGTATGTATAAATCCACAATAAGATTTTTAATATGGCTTATGACATTAAATTTATTAATGAATTTTATTTTTCCAGAACCAGTTGAGTTATGGAAATTTATATTAATAGAGATATGTTTAGGATTTTTGTCATTTATTATGGTTGATTGGAAAGAAGATAAGTGAGGTAAATATGAAATATGTTGTTATTTTAATTGGTCTATTATTCTTGCTATTTGTACCATACATGTTAGCAGACTATATTAAACCATTACAAAAGTTCTTTTGTAAAATAGGATGGCATTGTCACCAAAAGGATTATATTACTGAGAGTTTTGATGGTGCTTCCATGCACTGCAAATGTAAATGGTGTGGTTACAAAGGTATGGTAGATAGTCAAGGAAATTTATTTTAGGAGATTAAGACAATGACAATTGAACAGATTAAGGACAAATTAAAATCAAAAGAGTATGACTTCCTGAGAACAGATAAGAATTTGGGTAACAATATCATTATCTTAACTCTTGGTGGAAGTCATGCATATGGAATGGATAAAGAAGGATCTGATTTAGATGTGAGAGGTATTGCACTCAACAGCAAATCAGATATTTTACTTGGAACAGACTTTGAACAGGTCGTAGATGTTGATACGGATACAACTATGTATTCGTTTAATAAAATGATACAGCTTTTAGCATCAAGTAATCCTAATACAATTGAACAACTTGGCTGTTTGCCTGAGCATTATTTACATTTATCTAAAATTGGTAAAGAATTATTGGATAATAGAAAAATGTTTCTTTCGCAGATTTGTGTTCATACCTTTGGAGGATATGCTGGTTCTCAGCTCAGACGTATGGAAAACAAGGCTGCAAGATTGGTTGGTCAGGCAGAAAATGAAGCCTACATTTTAAAAAGCATCAATAATGCAAGATATGAATTTAAAAACAGATATTACCCTCATGAAAATAGTGATGTGAAACTATATATTGATAAGGCTGTTCAAGAAGGATATGATAGTGAGATTTTTATGGATGTAAACTTGCAACATTATCCGTTAAGAGATTGGGCTGGCATGTGGAACGAAATGAAGTCCATTGTTAGTAGTTATAGCAAATTTGGTAAAAGAAATGAAAAGGCTGTAGCCCATGATAAATTAGGAAAACATATGGCTCATTTGATTCGATTATATATGATGTGTATTGATATTCTGGAAAAGGAAGAGATTATCACTTATAGATCAGATGAACACGATTTACTTATGAGTATTAGAAATGGAGAATATTTAGATGAAAATAGACAACCTATTTCTGAGTTCTATGATTTATTGAATGAATATGAAAAACGTTTTGAATACGCAAAAGAAAATACATCTTTGCCTGATAAACCTGATTATAAGAAAATCAATGAATTTAAGATGTATGTAAATGAGAGAATTGTGAAAGGAGATATCTGATGGAAATATCAAATAGAGCAAAAGAAAGATTCTGTAAGGATTGCAATATACCAATTAGATTATTCCAAGAGCCATATTTTTTAGATAGAATTAAGCTTTTTGATGAGTTTTATGGAACTGTTGACAAGTGGATTAGATTTGTAAGCGAATTACAGGAGTATAATTGTGAGCAGGATTATTTTGAAGAATATAATCATGTAAAGGATGCAGCTATTACAAGTATCAAAGAGTCAGAGGCATATCAGAGATTTAATGCGGAAGATATGAACAAATTCACTGTGATTCATAAAAATTTATCTAATAAAGATATATTTAAGTCAACTAATACTGGAAGAGTTTTTATCAGTATTGATATGAGAAAGGCTAATTTTTCATCTTTACACGAATATGATAAGAATATATTTCGTGGGACTGATACATGGGAAGATTTTATTTCTCAATTCACGGATAACGAACATATTGCAAATAGTAAATATATTCGCCAGGTTATTCTTGGTAATTGTAATCCTAAAAGACATATCACCTATGAAAAATACCTTATGGATCAGACATTATCGTTATTATATGACATCATTGGTGAAGAGAGAATTGTATTCTTTTCAAATGATGAGATCGTTTATGATATGACAACTGCAAGTAATTTGCACATGTTAAGTCTTGTGAGAAATTGTGTTGAAGAAAGATTAAATACAAAATCTAATATTCCATTCAGAGTAGAGTTATTTTCACTCCACAAGATCAATGGTACTGACGGATACTGTAAGAAAATCTATAAAGAAAATGGAGAATATAATATTGAATTTAAGTGTTTGGATAATTATATGATGCCATTCGTACTTAGATATTTCTTAGGAGAAGAAATTACTGAAAGTGACAAGGTGTTCTACCATGAAGGGCTATTGGCAAAGTTTATTGAAGAACCGAAAATTGAGGTGAATTTGGATGAAAAGATTGAAAATTGAAATTCCATCTGGTGCAAATGAAATTATCCATAGTCTACAAAATAATGGATATGAGGCATTTTTATGTGGCGGTGCAGTAAGAGATAGTATTCTTGGCAGAACAATTCACGATTATGACATTACAACTTCTGCCACACCAGATGAAATGATGGAAGTATTCAAGGATAAAAGAATTATTGAAACTGGATTACAACATGGAACTATTACCATTGTAATTGACGGTGAAGGATATGAATGTACCACTTACAGAATTGACGGTAATTACTCAGATAGTCGTAGACCTGATAGCGTAACATTTACACGAAATCTTAAAGAAGATTTAAAGCGTAGAGATTTTACAATCAATGCGATGGCATACAATGATGAAGTTGGACTTGTAGATCCATTTAATGGCATGGAAGATATTGAGCATTATAAAATCAGATGTGTTGGTAGAGCAGAGGATAGATTTTCAGAAGATGCTTTAAGGATTTTACGTGCTATTCGGTTTGCTTCACAATTGGGATTTGTAGTTGACTCTGATGTAAGTTTGAACATTCATAAAATGTATAAGAATTTAGAGAATATATCTATTGAGAGAATCAACAGTGAGTTCTGTAAAATTGCATTATCAAGCGAGTTTTATATACAGATAGGATTATTCCGTGAAGTATTCTCGTTATTTATTCCTGAAATAAAAGATATGTTTGATTTTCCGCAGAATAATCCATATCACATCTATGATGTATGGAATCATACAGTACATGCAGTACATGCTTATGAATGTGATTGTGAACCCGACTTGAATCCAAGGGATTTGATTACATCATTGGCTGTATTTTTTCATGATATTGGAAAGCCACATTGTTATCAAGATGGCGAGGATGGCATTAGACATTTCAAAGGTCATGGAAGAGTCAGTGCTGATATGACTGATACAATTATGAAAAGACTTCGTTTTGATAATGATACAAGAGAAAAGGTAATGCAGCTTGTTTATTATCATGATGCAACTTTTGAAGTGGGTGAAAAGTATATCAAGAGATGGCTCAATAAGATTGGAGAAGAACAATTTAGAAGATTACTGAATGTTCGTAGAGCAGATATTAAAGCGCAGGCTTATACAGATCAAGAAAGTAGGCTTCAGAAAATTGACAATATCGAATATATCTTAGAGGAAGTTTTACAGAAAGACGAATGTTTCTCACTGAAAGATTTGGCTGTTGATGGCAATGATTTGATTGAGATTGGATATAAGCCAGGAAAAGAAATAGGGAATACACTGAATTGTCTTTTGCAGTTAGTAATTGAAGGTGTATATCTAAACGAGAAAAGTGAGTTACTTAAATATGTTGAAACAACAAAAGAATGGATGAAGTTAGGAGAGAATTATAATGGTAAGATTATTTAGCCACAGTGATTTAGACGGAATCGGTTGTGGTATTTTAGCACAACTTGCATTTGGTAAAGATAATGTAGAAATTTCATATTGTGATTATGACAATATTGATTCAACTGTAAAGAAATATTTGGAAATAGAACAGGACGACACAATTCCAATTTATATTACCGATATTCGTGTCAATGAAGAAACTGCTGAGTTGCTGAATAAAAGAGGCAATGTTCAGTTATTAGATCATCATCCAACAGCTCTTGGATTAAATAAGTATGATTGGTGTGATGTAGTTATCGAAGATTCCAAAGGAATTAAAACATCGGGAACTATGTTGTTTTATCATTACTTAGGTATGAATGGTTGTCTGAGTGAAGAGTTAGAGAATAATAAAGCGTTAGAGAGATTTGCTGAACTTGTGAGAGATTATGACACTTGGAGATGGTCAGAACTCGGTGATGAAGGTGTTATTTGTAAGCAGGTAAATGATTTATTATATCTTTACGGTAGAGATGATTTTATTCATTGGTGCATTTCAGAAATCCATGATGAGGTATTTCCAAGATTATATGCTAAAGATGAGGTTATTCTGAAGATTAAGCAGGATGAAATTGATAGATATATCGAAGAGAAGAATGAAACTATGTTTACCAGTCCTATGTGTGGTAAGGTTTGTGGTTTTGTATTTGCAGATAGGTTTGTTAGCGAATTAGGTAATAGACTTTGTAAAATGCATCCTGAAATTGATTTTGTGGCTATGATTGATATTGATGGTTGTACGGTATCTTATAGAACCGTTAAAGAAGATATTGATCTTGGTAAAGATGTAGCAAGTTTATTTGGTGGCGGTGGTCATCCAAAAGCTGTTGGTTTAGAATTTAGTCAGAATATTAAGTCGAAAGTTATTGAGGAAATTTTTGAATAGTGAGGTAATAGAGTGAATAAAAGCAAATTTACATATCCAAAATGTCCATATTGCAATGAAGAATATCAAGATGGAGTTATGGAATATGATTTGATGAATTTAGTAACTCAAGGTTGGTGCAAAGAAGTAAACGTAAAATGTCATAGTTGTGGTGAGTATTTCAAAGTGAAGGCACACATTACTTATTATGGTTCAAAGTTAGCGAGGTAAAAGAGTGTTAGATTACAGTAATGCAGATTTCCCTAAAGAAACTTATTACATAAGACATCCAAATCGCATATATTTTCCTACAGATTTTTATGATGGTGAAAAAATATTCTATTATGGAAAACATACTAAACCAAGTAGTAATGCGAGAGGATATAGATGGTATCGAAATGTGCATGGTTTAATGAAACTTGTTCATTGGACTGATATTAAACATAGTAAATTATTTTAAAGATAGTTAATATAAATAGAGAATAATCTAATATAGAAGTAATTCTATTCACGGCTGATCAGCCAAATTAAGCGAGGTGATAAAGTGAAGAAGTATTGGGAAACAGGTAAAAAGAATGATTTTGGTAAGGAATGTTATAAATTACATTTTAGTCAATTTTATGAAGAAGATGATGAAAATGTAGTAGCTGGTTTTGTACAAGATGAGGCAGACGAAAACATATTTATATATGTATCAAAAGAACTAAATGTTGAATATGATACATTGTTTGCAGACAGTATAGAAGATGCAAAGCATCAAATCGAAGACATGTTAATAGACCATTGGAATGATGAGATTGATTATTTAGAAAATCGAATTAAATCATTTCAAGACGAAGAATAATCATATATAGAAATTTCTATCTTGGCGATTCAGCCAAAATTTCCAAATAAAAGTAACAAGAAATATTTTTTTCCTATGGTTTTAGCAGACGTGTTAATTCCATAGAATTTTACAACAAAATAAGTAAGAAGAAAGGATTTAACAGTAACTCCTAGGTAAAAATGATTGCGCAATCTCTGTAGATTAAAAGATTTTGACAGAGAATAAAGAAAAAAATAATTATTGTGAGTTAAGTGTAATTGAGCTTTGTAGTGGTATTGGTGCGCAGATGAAGGGAATTGATAATACTCATCTATTTAATGCAAATATGATTGCAACAGCAGATTTAGACAAAGAAGTAGTAGTTAGTTATGCTGCAATGCATTGTGGTTTGACTAATGAGATGATTGAAAACTATGAAGATTATCCAAGCAAAGAAGAAATGGTAAGACAGCTTACAGATAAGAGACTTGGATATGATTTTAAAAAAGATGTTCCGTATGATTGGGAAAAACTTTCACGAAAGAAGAACAAGACAAAAGGTATTGAGAAATATTGGTTAGCAGACCATATTTCACATAATCTTGGCGATATGATGCAGATTGAGTCACTGCCATATAGTGATTTACTTACATACTCGACTCCATGCACAGATTTGTCAATCGCCGGTAAACAGGAAGGATTAAAGTGGACATGTCATGATTGTGGTTGTGAATATGATCCATCAGAATTAGATGTAGATACTCGTTATACTTGCCCTAATTGTGGCAGTCACAACATTAAATCAACTCGTTCAGGTTTATTGTATGAAGTTGAGAGACTTCTTGTAAAAGCAAAAGAGAATAACACATTGCCAAAGTATTTGCTTATGGAGAATGTAGATGCTCTTGTATCAAAGAAGTATATTGACAGTTTTAAGGATTGGCTGATTCGGCTTGATAACTTGGGATATAACTCATATTATCAGACAATCAATGCAAAGAACACAGGTGTTCCACAGAATCGTAATAGAATCTTCTGTATCTCTATTCGTAAGGATATTGATACCAAGTCTTTTGAATTTCCACAGCCTTTTGACACAGGAATCAGATTAAAGGATTTATTAGAAACAGATAGCAGTGTTTTGGCGAAATATTTCTTATCTGATGAAGTACAGAAAAGACTTCAGATAACAGATCCAAAATTTAAAAAAAATATTGTTGGCACTACAAAACCTGAATTCAGAACTATCGGTCAGAGAGATTTAGTTTATCAGCAGGATTCAGTAATGGGTACTTTAGTGGCAACTGATTATAAACAGCCAAAACAGATTCTTGCAGATTCAAATAATATAAAAAGACTTTTTAATATTTATGGTGAAAATAAAGGAACTGGATTCGCAGGAAATGTTTGGGACAAAGATTATATTTCTCCAACAATAACAACATGCCAGGGAGGAAATCGGCAACCAATGGTCGAAGAAGATAGAGACAATTTAAGAGTTGTGAGAAAGCTCACACCAAAAGAGTGCCACAGGCTCATGGGATTCGATGATATTGATTATGAGAACTGTAAAGCAGTTGGAATGTCTGATACCCAGGGATATAAACAAAGCGGTAACAGTATAGTGACAACTTGCATCTCTTTGTTGATTGAGCATTTATATAAGGCTCAGTATGACAATACATATATTTGTACAGATGAGAAGATGGCAAATTTTCATCAGCCACAAGTGGATTAAGTTCTGCTTGTGGTGATAAGCCACAGTTAGTTGGAGGTATTGGTGAGATAAATTTTGGAAAGCAATTTCGCCAGGGTAATAGGGTATATGATTCAGACCATGTAGCAATGTGTTTATTAGCACAGCCTGTAGGTAATGCTGGTGGATTTAGTTATTTATATGTGGTTAGAAAATAAAATGGAGAATAATACAATAAGTAGTTGAAAACAAAATAGCATATACAATATATAGTATTAAATAATTACAACAAATACTATATATTGTATAAAAATCAAGACCGAAAGAAAGCGGATTTTCTTACGATGAAAGGAGATAATATGTATCCAGAATACGATGATTTTTATGAGCCAAGTGAAGTCGAAATGTTTTTTGATGAAATGAAAGAAAAGTTCAGAGAGATTTTACGTGAAGATGTAAACTCTGAAATCAGCAGATTAACAAAAGAAAATATAGAATTAAGGCAAAAGGTTAAAGAGTACAATGATAAAAATTTAGATTTTTCTTGTAGAGAAAGAGATTTGCAGTACAAGATAGATAATTACAAACGAGAGGTAGAAAAAGACTTTTACAATAAAACAATGGAAGAAGTTTTTGAGAAACTTTTAGAAGACTCAGAAGTGTGGTACGCAGAACGTGTTCCTCATGAGAAACCAAAATGTAATTTATGCAACGAAGAAAGAAAACTTGTTGCAGTATATCCAAATGGTGAAACTGTAACCAAGGAGTGTGAATGTTCTCGACCAATATATATCTATGAGCCAGTTATTTCATTGAATAAGGAGATTAAATTTCATAAAGCATATAAACCAAAGTGCGGCGATAAAAAGAAAGTCTATTTTACTAAAAATCACGAGCCAAACAAGGATTATGCAGATGCGTATGATTATTACAGTGAATTCAGAATAGAAAATATTTTTGATGATTTTAATGATGATGTAATTGCATATCACAATGGTAAAAGATATGGAGAGAAAATCGCATTCAGAAGTAAAGAGGCTTGTCAGAAATATTGTGATTGGCTTAATAAGGAGAATAAGTAGATGGTAGACATTCAGTGTAAAGACGGAAAATATATTATTGAGGCAAGGATTCATAGTGAAGTTGATACAAATGATATTGCAAAAGTGCAGGAAAGATTTACTTCTGATTGTGCTTATGAGTTTGCAGAAGCTATGAGAGAAGCAGTAAACGTTAGCCATTTGGTAATGAAAGAACAAAGAAAAGAGGTAACAAAATGAGCAAAACATTAATCGTAGTAGATATGCAGAATGATTTTATTGATGGCTCACTCGGTACAAAGGAAGCACAGACAATTGTATCGAATGTAGCAAAGAAAATTAAGGAGTACAAGGATGCTGGTAAACAGGTAATCTTTACAAGAGACACACACCCTGAGAATTATTTGGAAACATATGAGGGTAAGCATCTTCCTGTTACTCACTGTGTAAAGAATACTGTTGGTTGGCAGATTTCAGATAGGTTAGATTTTGATATTGAGAACGATATTCTGATTGATAAGCCTACTTTTGGTTGGTTAAACTGGAAGGATTTTGGATTTGAAAGTGTTGAGGTTTGCGGATTATGCACCGACATCTGTGTGGTTTCAAATGCACTTATTATTAGAGCAAATTATCCTGAGATTGATATTACAGTAGATGCAAGCTGTTGTGCAGGTGTCACACCTGATACTCACAATGCTGCATTAGCAACTATGAAGATGTGTCAGATCGAAGTGATTGGAGAGTAGAATATGATTAAAATTAATGGCGAAATTGTAACAATCAACAAGTTTCCAGATGGAACACCAAGAGTAAATATTGATATAAACAACATTGAGGAAGACTCTTATGATGGCTCTCCTTGTATTTGGATTGAATGGATTTATGAGAGTAACGATGAGATATTTTATCTGATGTTAGTAAAGAAACATCTTGAAAGATTTTTTACTAATGTGGATTATTATTTGTCTCTTCCATATATTCCTAATGCACGAATGGATAGAGTAAAAAATGATGATGAAGTATTCACATTGAAGTATTTTTGCGATTTTATCAATTGGTTAGGATTTTCATCAGTTTATGTTTTAGATGCTCATAGCGATGTTTCTACTGCATTACTCAATAATTGTGTAAAAGAAAATCCAAAAGAGTATGTTGATAAAGCTATTTCAAAGATTGGTATGAGAAATCTTGTACTTTATTTCCCAGATGCAGGTGCAGCTAAGAGATATTCAGATTTATTTCCTGAGTTACCATATTGTTATGGTGAAAAGAAGAGAGATTGGAAGACTGGTAAAATCCTTGGATTAGACATTAGAACAAATGGTATTGATTTGAAAGATAAAGCTGTGTTAATGATTGATGATATTATCGCATATGGCGGTTCACTTTATTATAGTGCAGAAGAATTGAAGAAACATGGTGTAACTGAGATTTATGCATATGCCACTCATACAGAGAATTCAATTCTTAATAAAGAAAAAGGAACATTAATCAAATCTTTGGAGAATAATACTGTGAACAGATTATTTACCACAAACAGTTTATTTAATGGTAGTCATGAAAAAATTACGGTTATGGAGGTTTAAAATTATGGATAACACAATGGCTTTATTATTATCAGATACTTATAAACAGTGTCATGATCGCATGTACCCAAATGGTTTGACTAAATTGGTGTCGTATTGGGTGCCTCGAAAATCAATGTTAGAGAATCAGAATGAAATGGTTTTCTTTGGATTGCAGGCATTTATCAAAGAATATTTAATGGGAGATTTTCAGAAAAATTTCTTCGATTTATCGGAAGATGAGATGTTAACTCTTTATACAGATTCGATGGATGTACAGATTGGTAGAGACAACTATGATTTAGATAAAATTGTAGAGCTTCACAGATTAGGATATTTACCACTTGAGATTAGAGCATTGCCAGAAGGTACACTTGTTCCTATGGGTGTTCCTTGTATTGAGATTACAAATACGGATGATAAATTTGCTTGGCTTGTTCAGTGGATTGAATGTATTCTTCAGGTAGAATTATGGAAACCTTGTTGTCATGCAACTATCGGTCATATGTATCGTGAAATTGCAGATTATTGGTATAACAAGACAACAGACGGATTGCCTGGAAATATGGCTTGTGCGGATTTTGGCATGAGAGGAATGTCTTGTATGGATGAAGCTACAAGATGTTCAGCATCATGGTTGCTTTCATTTAATAAGACATCTACAATTCCAGCAATTAATTATATTGATAGATATTACAATGCCGATTGTAAGAATAATGGTATTGGAATCGGTGCTGTCTCAACTGAGCATTCTGTAATGGGTGCTAATTTCTCAATTGATGGAGATGAGATTACGTTTGTTAAAAGACTTTTAACAGAGTTATATCCAAATACATCATTTAGTATGGTTTCAGATACTTATGATTATTGGAATATGGTAAATAATATTCTTCCACAGTGTAAAGAAGAGATTATGAATCATAATGGAAAGCTCTTGGTTCGTCCTGATAGTGGTGATATTGTAGAGATTTCAGTTAAAACAGTTGAAAGGTTGTGGGAGATTTTTGGTGGTTCTGTAAATGGTAAAGGTTATAAGGTATTAAATCCGCATATCGGTATTATTTATGGTGATGGCTGCACACTTTCTAATGTAGAAACTATTTGGAAAGAATTAGAAAAGCGTGGTTTCGCAGCTAATAATATTGCTTATGGTGTAGGAGCTTTTTGCTTCACTGCAATCGTTGAAAACGGCAAGATGATTGTTGTTACAAGAGATACTTTTGGTATTGCAATGAAAGCTACATATGGAGTAATTGATGGCAAGAAGTTAATGATTTTCAAAGATCCTAAGACAGATACAAGTCACTTAAAGAAATCTCATAAAGGATGTTGTAGAGTATACGATGATAACGGTGAATTAAAGTGTCAAGATCAGTTACTTGAAATGAGTGATAACAGTTTACTTACTACCGTATTTAAAGATGGAGAATTAGTAAGAGAAGATACATTTGCGGATATTAGAAACAGAATGTACGGAGGTAAGTAATGATTAAAATTATTGATGGAGACTTACTCACTTCGAACACTGATATTATTGCACACCAGGTTAATTGCAAAGGTGCTTTTAATTCTGGTGTTGCAAAAGCGATCCGTGATTATGATGTGCAAGTATATAAAGATTATCATAGTTTTTGTTCGATTAATACACCTGAACAATTATTGGGTTCTGTTAGATATTTTCAGTCTAATATTGACGCAAGAATATATGCAAATTTATTTGCACAAAAATCATATGGCTATGACGGAAAACAGTATACAGATATTGACGCTTTAAGAAAATGTTTTGAAAATTTGAGATCATATGCAGTTTTGGAAAATATGAGTATTGCAATGCCATATAAAATTGGATGTGTTCGTGGCGGTGCAAATTGGGAAGAAGTGTATCAAATGATAAATGATATATTTGAAAATTGTAATATTGAATTATGGAGGTTAGATAAAGGATGAGTAATTTTGATGCTAAGAAAGTAAAGAATGAGATCGTAGAGTGGATTAGAGATTGGTTTGAACAGAATGGTAAAGATTGTATGGCAGTAGTTGGAATTTCTGGCGGTAAGGATTCAAGCGTTGTTGCTGGCTTATGTTGTGAAGCTCTTGGAAAAGATAGAGTTTTTGGTGTAATGATGCCACAGGGAGAACAGCCAGATATTGATTATTCTCGAATGCTTATAGACCATCTTGGAATCGACAGTTGTGTTGTAAATATAGGCAATACAGTTCGCACTTTAAAGCATGAGATTAAACCACAGTTGGGAGATCATTGGTCAAAGCAGACTTCTACAAATCTCCCTGCTCGTATTCGTATGACTACGCTTTATGCAGTATCGCAGACAGTAAATGGTCGTGTCGCTAATACGTGTAATCTTTCAGAAACATTACTATCTTGGGAAACCAGATGGGGTGATGCAGTTGGAGATTTTGCACCAATTAGCGACTTAACAGTAAAAGAAGTGAAAGCTATTGGATATGAACTTGGATTGCCAAATGAATTAATCGAAAAAATTCCGTCTGATGGACTGTGTGGAAGTACAGATGAAGATGCATTGGGATTTAAATACTCTGTTATGGATAGATATATTAGAACAGGCGAGATTGACGACAAAGATATTAAAAAGAAAATTGATAATCGAGTAGAAAAATATCGGTTTAAGAGAATGCCTATTCCTTATTATAAAACAGGTATGGAAAGATATGTAGACTAAAATGGCAGAAGACTTAACTAATTTACAATTTGGAAAATTAACAGTCATCAAACGTGGAGACAACGATAAAAGCGGACATGTGAGATGGTGGTGTAAATGTGACTGTGGCAACCCTAAATTGATTTTAGTTGCCGCAGGACATTTAAAATCAGGACATACTCAATCATGTGGATGTATAAGAAGAGATAATATTAAACCACAAAAGAATTTAGAAGGAAAAAGATTTGGGAAATTAATTGTAAAAGAATTTCTTGGTATAAAAAATCATAGATCATTATGGAGTTGTGATTGTGATTGTGGTAAGAAAATTAACGCTTTATCATCGTCTTTAACTTCTGGAAAACTTAAGTCATGTGGATGTTTATCTTCTGTAGCTGAGTTCGAATTAAGCCAGTTCTTGACAGATGAACAAATTATATTTGATACGCAATATAAGTTTGATGATTGTAAATATAAAAGAAGATTGCCATTCGATTTTGCAATTTTTCATCCACAAAATAAGAAACTCTTATTTTTAATTGAACTACATGGAGAACAGCATTATTTTCCGTTTACATTTAATAGTGAGTCTGATATGCAAAAGAAGGAAAATTTTTTGCATAGAAAACATTTGGATAAATTAAAAGAAGATTATTGTAGTGAAAATAATATTCCATTGTTAATTATTAGATATACAAATTTTCAAACAAAAGAAAAAATTGTAAAAGGGTTTTATGAAAAGCTCTTGCAAAAGAATATTACATTTGATGATTATATATTTTCATCAAAACAAATAAAGGATGATTTACAAGTAAAGCATAAACGTGTCTATAAAAGAAAAGTAGTCCAAATAGATATACCCAACAAGAATATTATAAGAGAATATAATAGTATGGAAGAGGCATATAAGATAACTGGAATATCATCTGGACAGATTTCGGATTGTTGTAAGGGTAATTGTAAAACAGCAGGTGGATATGCCTGGGCATATAATAACGGAAACGTTAATATTGAAGAAGTAATTAAACGTGCAACAATTCCAAATAGAACAAATGCAGTTGTGATTTTCCAAAAAGATAAAAATGGAAATATTATAAAAGAGTGGCAAAGTATAACAGAAGCAGCACATTCTTTGGGAGTAAGTCATCAAGGTATTCAAGCGTGTTGTTCAGGAAAGCAGAAAACTTGTAAAGGATTTGTTTGGAATTATAAGAAAGATTGATTCAATGCATGAGAAAAATCTGTTTAAATTACAGCCGATGCCAAGTTTTGTGTATCAGGCGTAAATGAGATACTATATATAGTGCTTATAGAAAATATGGACACTATATATAGTAATATTTTTACCAAGAAACATAGATTTCATTTGAGACGAAAAGAGGTGAAGTTTTTGAAAATCGTACAGAATAAATCGCATTGCGATTTTAGAATAAAAATCGGAAATAACTATGTAACTGTTGCAACGCTTCATCCGTGGTTATTTAGTAAACATAATCATAAATACAATCTGTATTTTTATTACTATGGAGCTGAATATGAGGAAGGAACGTATGCTTGCTGTCATAGAAATGGAAATGAAAAGATGGTGGTGTATGAGCAGGAAGATGAACTTCATAAAGAATTCCTTGAAAGAGTAAGAAGAATAATTTCAAAGAAGTTGTATGTAATAGGAAGTTCGATCCTGGAAGAAATAAAATACATTGAAGATGAAGATTAGGAGGCAATAATGGCAGGATTCGTATCAAAACAGCCAAACGGATTATATTGTAGATTTTCAACCGTCACAGATTGCCCTACGGCATGGAACATGACCAGAGAAGATTATATCAATATGAAAATGCAGGAAGCAAAAGAAGATGCTGAAGATGTGTTGGATAATTATTTGAAGCCATTTGATATGGTGGTGGATATGTATTATCCAAACAATATGACAAAAGAGGAATTTGATAAATTTCTTGAAGAGACTGGATATAGAAAAGGAGAATAAACAACATGAAGAAGAAAATTTTAGCAGTTGTATTAGGATTAACATTATGTTTTGGAATGACTGGATGCCAGTCTGTTACAAAAGATTTTGGTGGATCAACAACAATTGAGCTTGAACCAAACCAGAAACTTGAAGAGATTACATGGAAAGATGATTCATTATGGTATCTTACAAGACCTATGACAGATGACGACATTGCGGAGACACATACATTTCAACAGTCATCAAATTTTGGAGTGTTTGAGGGTACTGTAACTATTATTGAGAAGAAGGAATAATATGATAGACAACGAATTACGTCAGCAATATAGACAAGCTGTTGATGATTTGAAAATAGCATTTAAGAAGACTTGTTTGTATATATTTTGCGAAGAAGTTGTGAAGAGATTAAGTAAGATTTTGAGATAGTAAGGAGTAAATTATATGAAAAAGAAAATTTTAGTAGTAATGTTAGCCGTTGGAATGGTAGCAACATCATTAACTGGGTGTGCTTTTGAAACTGAATCAAAAAAGGTTACATATAATATGAAACAGGAAGCTGAGAACTTTAATGTTCTTAGAAGATTTGCAGTAATTAACACTCGTACTGATAAGGTTGAGTTTGAAATGATTGGTGCATTTAGTAGAGAGGATGCGACAAATGATCAGGTGACGCTTGTTGTAGAGATGGAAGATGGTACATATAAGAGACATATTATTGGGCTGAATGAAGATACAATGTATGTCATTGAGGATTTGGGTGGTGCTGAAGTGAATAAGTACAAGTATGAGGTTAATTATATTCCAGAGTCAATTGTACCATTTGAGATTACAGATAAAAAGTAAGCGCAAGAATCCGAAATTTTTTGTGGTCGTAGGGAGGTAAAGCAGTGAAAATTAAAGATAAGATACGAGACAAGTTAAGACAGTGGTTATTGGCAGATGAGTTATTAAAATTTGATTTAGCCGAAGATAAATATAAAGAAGCCAGAAAATTACTTACATATTCTAATGCCGAATTATCAAGAGCAATAGACCAGCATAGTGCTTCATTTAAATTAGTCGATGATTGTCATCAGCTTATGAATTCTATGATGGACGTTGGGACAGATGTAGGATTTCATTCTGATGACCATTCGTGGGCAGTTATATGTATTAAAGGTCATCCAGAATATTTGAAATTTATTCCATTGTCGCATAAAGACGCACGAGATGTATTAGATTTTCTGAAACGATTTAGATATTCAGACAGAGTTGTAGATTCTCCATTTGCGTTTAGAGATATGATTGATCATTGTATTATGGAAAATTCATTTTTTGAAAAATAAAGTTATAATGAAATTTTGGTTTCGGATGGTTAGTCCAAATATCTGTAGGCTTCATCCGAGTATCACCGTATTTACAATATGTAACCGTATATCGTGGAAGGTCTTGCATCCAAGTCATCTTTCTCATACCACCACGAGGATTTTCAATAAAATAATAAGTTGGGTTTAATTCTTTGATTAAAGAAACGACATGCTGATCAGTTGCATCACAGAATTTTGCATAATCACTGATTGGATCAAGATTACCAGTCTCAGGATTCTTTCTTCTATGATGACTTATTGCAGCAATACTGAACGTTGTACAGTCAGGCGATGCCCAGATAACATCGGGATGACCAAACTTTTCTAAGATATCTTGTGCAGTTACTTGACTAATATCTGCATATAAATCAATGTTTTCAAAATCTTTATTCCATTCTACGCTGTACACTTCATGACCTCTTGCTTCAAAAGCTTTGCCAATTGAACGTGTGCCAGCAAATAACTCTAATACTTTAATAGTCTCTTACCGATAGTGGTGCGCACCTTTAACTCATGAGACTATATTTTCCTTTCTTATAAAATTATATCTACATTGTTACTTAGTTTCGTGACAAGCCAAGAAACCAAAATTTCTGCCTATGTGTAAGAATGGAGATCCATGTCATGTATCAGCTCCAAGAGGAAGTAGAACAGGCACACAAGGATTAAAAGGAGCAAAAGAAAGAAGTGTAATACCACAGAAATTGTGTGAACACATTGTAGATATTTGCGAAGAAGGACTTGCTGAAAATAATTTACATGACAAGTGTAAGTCGTGTGATAACAAGTGGTCTTCATTTGAATGTGATATGTGTGAAAATTTCGACATGTATGAGAACAAAAAAGAGAATAATGAGGTGTAACTGATAATTTGTAAAACTCCAACCTCTGAAATGCCCTAAAATCAAGGCTTTCAGATGTTGAAAAAGCCAAGGAAAACCACGTTTCTTTTGGTTATGAAAGTAGGTGAGAAATTGAAAAATATATTTTTAGAAGCTGCTATGAACTATAACAAGATGAGTAATTCAGAAAAAGCAAAAGCGAATAATATAATTCGAGAAAATGTCAAAGAAATCATGAAGCCTCGTTCAAAAACTGAACGAGAAAAAGAACTTGACAGATTAGCGAAGGAAGAAAAGGAAGAGTATGAAAGAAACAAAAATGCTTTCTATGCTGATCCTATTCATTGGAACAACAATAAGCGTAGAAGACATGGATTATCTGTATTAAGAGGGAATGTTAATAAATACCGTTTAAAGAAATATCCAGCGTTTTATCCTTCTGTAAAATTCTTTGGTCGCTTGGATGATATTATTACCGAAAAATTAGAAGATAATTTTAAGAATAATGAGTATTTTAATTCTTTTATTGAAGAAAAAGATTTGGCAGTTGGTGATGCAAATGTATTTAGAGTGAGTAAATAGGAGAATAACAATGAGTAAATCATTAGAATTTGTAAAAGAACGAATTGCATCAGGTCAGTGTAATGGCATGGAGAATAATAAATATGAATCCATGATTGAACAGGATATACGAGAGTTATTTACGGTTATTACTTACACCAAAGATGGAACAATTTTAATAGATGTTCCTTATCTTAAAGGTGACAAACCTTATTTTAATGTAATTATTAAGCATGATCCAGATGCAGATTTTGAATATTTCACAATGCAGCGTTGCAATTGTGATGGAACGTTTGTATTCTTTCAAGATTTAATGGGTGAGTGCATAGATAAAATGATTCATCTTAAAACCTGTAATGTAAATAAGGAGATTCCAAAAGATTTAACTGGATATTCTATTGTCTACACTGTCGGAGATTTTGTATTAGCAGAAGAATTTGGTGATCAATTTGCAACAAAAGAAAAACCTTGGATGAAGAGTAGATTTACGGCTATGTTACCAATTAAGTTTAATGTAGTAAGGAATGAAGAATAATGTATTTTGATTTAAATATTGAAGAATGGAATTTTAAAAATGATTATGAAGACATCTATTTTCTGCTTCATTGTTTATACAATGCAAAAACTGAGTTATACGACAGAACTCTTACTGATATGAGAAGCAGATATGATCCGACTGAAGCATTTATAGATAACGGGATTAATGGCTGGAATAGAAGGAGATCGAATTGGTATTCCAAGAAATTATACGATAAATGTGTGAAATGTATTGAGTTAAAAACAAGAGGTCATTTTATACACAGACATTGGAAAGAATGCGTTTGGAGGTACAAAGGTCTTTCAGCACAAGAATGGATAAATTTATATCAGCAATTAATTAAAGAAAATAAATACGACAGTTGGATATTGGAATATATAGAAGCGTAGGATGGTGTCAATATGGAAGAAACAACAGAATTAGAGAAGAAATATTATAAGCTTCTAATAGGCGAAACGTTTCATTGCTATGATATTACATTAAACGAATTACTGATTATTATGAACGCAGAGCTTAATATTAATACATTATCTTTGCAGAAGTCAGGAAGACATAATTTTTATTGTAGAGTCGATGATAAAACCAAACAGTACTATTTACGAAAATTTGGTTTGTTGGATAATGACCATGTAGAAATAGGAGAATAACAGTATGGAGTTATCACAAGATGAAAGACAAAAATTTTTAGAGTTAATAGATAAAGTAAGTCCATGTGCTGCAATTTCTGAAAAAGAAAATCTTAAAAAGTTTAAAGAGTGGCTGGATAGTGATAGCTCAAAAAGAGTTACATTTGTTGAAGCCCCAAAAATATTTAAAGATCAGGTTGGAAATGACAAAGTGCTTCTTATACCAACAAATGACGAAGCCATAAAGCCCATAAGAGTAATATTCGAAGGAGAATAACAGTATGAGAACATATGAATTACGACAACATGACGTGATTTCTTATTATCCTCCATAACCACACAAACAGGAATACAAACTTGGAGAACATATTTCTATTAACGAATTAGCCGAAGCAATGTTTGGTTCACCTGCTTTAAGGTTAGATAGAGATAAAAATGAGGACAAGATGCTTCGAGTTATAGAAATAGAATATGTGAAATTTCCGTGGTGAAAGTTTTGGAAGAAAAGAAAATATGTTGAAGAATATCATTTAGAAGTAATGTAAAGGAGACAAATTAAATTATGAACAATAGACAGAAAAAGAAATTATTTAAGCAGACACTTATTAAGGTTAGAAAACTGCATCCACAGAAAGGTGATGTGATTTGTTTTCAACCAGATTTAGATTGGATTGATGTTGAAACTATGTACCAGTTTATGAAAGTTTATTCGAATAATGATGTTTTCGGTGAATCGAAGTTGGCTTTTGTACCTGCTGATATTAAGCAACTTAAATATAAAAAGAACGCTCAGATATATATTAACAAGTTGCAGAGTATTGTAGATCAGATGGGAGAATAAATAATCCAATTAAAGAAGCATTTCCTGTTAATTTTGTCTAAGAGCATTTCTACACACGGTTTTCCAAAATAAAAAAGAGAGAATAACTAAATATAAGGAGGTATAGAACTTGCATATAAGAATTGTTGGTTTTAGCGACAGATATGATGATTATAAACTTCTTGGATATACAGAAGTAGAGAATATATCAGAAGTTTTTAAGACGCTAGATTATATGAGAAAGAACGAAATTCCATTAATAATCAATACTAATGATGTCATTGATACAGACGGAGAAGAATATTACATAGATAGTATTACAATGGTATTCCCAAAAGTGAGTGGTGAGATTGGAAGTTGTATTACTGTTTATGTGGAAGATGTTTAGAAGGATAAAGATATGAAAATAGAATTAATCAAATTAAAATTCAATGATACTTGTGCATATAAGCATAAGCCATTCACTTATTGCTGTGATGAAATTCAGAATGATAAAGCTATTGTATTTACAGGTGAAGATTTGGTATGCAACGATACTTTTGGATTAGTAGTAAGAGATTCAGATGATACTATAATTCCTCAATTTTGTAATTCATACACAGAAACATTTAACTCTTGGGGTGATGAGTATGAGCAGACAGACAATTATCCAATTCAGTTATGCCCTCACTGCGGAGAGAAGATTGAGATTTCAGTCGTAGATGAGATAGATGTATCTGATAAGTATAATGAATTATCTAAGCAGCGTGAGGAATTGTGGAAGAAATGTCAGAAAACAGATAGTAAAAAAGAAGAGAGTGAGTTGAGAAAACAGGTTAGAAAGTTAGATGACCAGATAAACGACTTCTATGAATTAGGTGAGTGGAAAGGAGAATATTAAAATGGAGAACAGATTATTGTTTGAAAGTGATGTAATCGAAGCAATTGACAAACATATGGATGAATATGGTGAACTTGATGCTGATATTAGCTGTATTCTTGAAGAATTAAAATCACCAGTCTTTGTAGGTTCAAAAGACGCATTAAATAACTTGAAGGTAGAGAATGAACCAATGCAGAAACAGAAACGAGTTCAACTATTTGAGAATGAGGATGTTGTTTTAGAGCAACGTGGTAACAGATATTATTTATCACTTTATGATAAGGAAGGAAAATTTCAGAGAGAAGTAACCATTGATGTAAAGGACGACTATAAAGTTGGACTTGGGAATGGTAAGTAGAGGAGCTTTATGAGATCAGAGATTAAAAGACGACAATTTTCTGAAAATCATCAATCTTGGTTCTCCCATGATTATGCTTGTTGGGCAAATAATCACAATGGTTGGAGAAAGATGAAAAAGAAGAATCGTAGATTATTTAAAAAGAAGCATAGAAGAGAAGTTGAGAAAGATATTAATAAAGAATTAAGTGATATGTAATAACAGTAAATTCAGGTTTCTTTTGGTTACAAAGAGAGAATATTAAAACAAGGAGGTAAGCAAAATTGAAAAGACAGATTCGTAGAGGTGTTTTCGAGACAAATTCAAGTAGTCAGCATTCGCTTTGTATTATGAAGAAAGATGAGCATTATACGCCAGATGAGATTGCAAAGGATTTTTATTTATGGGATGACAAAGAAACTGGTGAAAAAGATTGTGAATGGCATATTTGGGATCATGATATGGAGTTTGGTAGAAGTCCATTTAGAGCATTAGGTAATTTTCATGACAAATGGTTGTATGCTTGTGCTTCATTGGTACATGAGTATAATGACGAAAATTATAAAAAGCTTGAATCGCTTGCATTAAAATATGTTCCTGGTCTTAAAAAGATTGTTGTTCCTATGATTTCAGATTCAATCGCTGATAAAAATCATCCAGAGAATAAAGATAGTGATTTTGCACAGGAATATGGCAAGACAGAGAATGAATTTAACGAGTGGATTGAACAGAAAGAAAAGGATTGGGGAATTGATACAATCGAATATTGGGAAACAGACAATGGATATTTTCATTTTGAGAAGCCATGTACAGGATATGTTGATGTAGATATACTTAGTGGATTCCTTAAAAAAGAGAATATATCATTAGAGGAATATCTGACAAATAAGAAGTATGTTGTTATTCAAGATGGTGACGAATATGGATATTTTGGAGATATGAAACGTAGTGGGTTGATTAATTTTGATGCTATTGATCATGAGTATCCAAGAGCATATGGAACGGAGGATTAATTTATGAAGAGACAGATTAGACGAGAAGTTTATGAAACTAACTCATCAAGCACACATTCACTTACAATATGTAGTGAGGAAGAATTTGAACAGTGGAAGAATGGCGAACTTCTTTTTGATGAATGGGGTTCTGAGTCATTTGTAAAAGCAAATAGTTTATCAGATGATGATAAGAAATATGCAGCACAAGACTATGAAAATCATAAAGATGAATTTTCTAAAGATTGGTCAGACTTGTCAGAATCTGCGAAAGAAAAGTATTATTCCAAATATGCAAAAGAGAACAATATTGTAGACGAGGATGCTAAAACCTATGAGGAGTGGGAGCACGATGATCTTGAAACATTTGTAAATAGATATACAAGTAAAAGTGGAGATAAAATTGTTGCGTTTGGCAAGTATGGATACGATGGTTGATTTAATTTAGGAGGATTTTAAGAATGGAATTATTAGGAAGATACATAAATGGTAACTTTAAAACTACAATTTTTAGCGATGGAACAAAGATCAGAGAGACAGAAGATGATGAGTTTGTACCAGTTTTTGCGGAGAATATGGATATAAAAATTTGTAATTTTTGCGATATGGGATGTCCATTCTGCCATGAAGGTAGTACAACAGATGGAAAATTTGGAGATATTTTGAATGAGAAATTCATTAATACACTTCATCCATATCAGGAAGTTGCTCTTGGTGGTGGAGATGCTACAAGTCATCCTGACTTAATTCCATTCTTACAGAAACTCAAAGATAGAAAAGTTATTGTAAACATGACGGTAAATCAGATTCATTTTGAGAAGAAACAGGATTTAATCAAAAAGCTTGTTGATGAAAAACTTATCTATGGTCTTGGCGTATCGCTCGTAAATCCAACAAAGAATTTTATTGAACTTATTAAGCAATATCCAAATGCGGTCATTCATGTAATCAACGGGGTATTAAAACCATCGGACGTAGAAGCTTTAGAGAATAATAATCTGAAGATGCTGATTCTTGGTTATAAACATTTAAGACGTGGTGATGATTTTTATTCAGAAGATCATGAAAACATTGTTGTAAAGCAGAATTGGCTATATGAAAATCTTGCAGATATTATTGAGAAATTTAAGGTAGTTAGTTTTGATAATCTTGCCATCGACCAGTTAAATGTTAAGAGATTGATGTCTGATGATGAATGGAATGAGTTTTATATGGGCGATGATGGAACAATGACTTACTACATCGACATGGTTGAGCGTAAATTTGCAAGAAGCTCAACAGCAGCATTTGATAAGAGATATGACTTATTGGACTCAGTAGATGATATGTTCCAGAAGATTTTATCTGAGTAACTTCACAGGAAAGCAACATTTCACAACTTTAGAAAGGACAAGTACAAATGAATTTAAAGAAGATTAAAAGTGAAGATTTGATTTTTAGCAATGAAATTGAAGACGATAGAACTAATACATATCTCACATTAAATGATTATGACTGGATGAATTATAATCTGTCTACTCGTTTTAAAACAGAAGAGATGGGTGTATTAGAAGTCGAGTTTGAATATTTCGGTATGGTTACTTCACAGATGAAAGTAAAGCAGACGTTAAATGGTAAAATGCAGAAAATTACCTATGAATATCCAACTGATATCTTCAGTAAGAATTTGATTAAGTTCTTGGATAAGCATATTAGATACTGGAACGAGAAATATGCATTTAATGGCGAAGAAGAAGTTATAGATTTCTTTAATGAAGTTCTCGATAAAGGGACTGTCAAAGATATTGCTGAAATCAATAAAGATGACAACAAACCACAATGTTGCATAGACCACGATAAGTATTTCTCGACATGTGACACTTGTGAGTTTGGAGAATAATATACTGGAGGTGAAATTATGTATCAGAATTGTTGTAAGAAATGTGGAAGTATTTCACTACATACAGAAGTAAAAGGCAATAACACAGGACTTTATTGTGATGATTGCGGTGCATGGATCAAATGGCTTGGTAAAGATGAGCTGAGAGCTTTTGAACATGCGAATAAATCAAGAGGTTTGAGGGCGACTGCAAAACTATATGATGAAGCGTTTGTCAATAATCCAATAGATAATGAAAGCATTAGCGATTGTTTGATTGTTGGATTTGATAAACATAAGGGAGAACAAACTTGGATGTCTATTGGTAGAAAAGATGGAGACACATTGAATATCGTAAACATGATTAAGGATGAGAGAGCAGAAGAATTATATAAGCAACTACTTTCAACTCAAAAATCAGTTTCACAGTAAACCAATCTTTCTTTTGAAAATTTTTAATCATATCTAAGCCATTCGGCTATGGGAATCCCAGTAAATAAGAGAATAAAATATCAGAAAGGTGGTGAAAAGTAGTGCATCCAAGTGATTTTTTTGAAAATTGCTCATTGAGGACTGGAATTGATACATTTGAAATTTTTGATGAAGATTTGAAACAAAAATTAAAAAGTATTCATCCTAAAAATTTCTTAAAAACAAAAATTACCCTACCAGTTTATAAGATAAATCTATCTTATGTGACAGAAAAAGGAAATTACAAGACAGTTGATAGATATACTGTAATGGATTCGGAGTCAGATGATGAGTATGTAGATTTTTGGATAGATATGTTTATTCAGGATTATAACAAAGATAATCCAAATCATAAAATGACAAAATGCGAAGTCAACAGTATTGAACGAATCTGCGAGGTTGTGCTGCCACTTGGTTAGCTTTTCACCATATGTATTTAATGCCTTTGATTAGCAAAGGTTGTCACAATGATTCATAAAACGGATCATTGGTTTATATGAATCGAAAAAGTAATGTGATAGTGACGTAAAAAGACACTCACTAAGTATGGCTTTACCTCATTGAAATGAAATTAATTTCAGTGAGGAAAGTACATATTGGTACAGAAAGCTAATACAATTGAAGAATTATTACAGGATTGTCCTGTAAACTCAATAATAGGAGACAATTTAATAAGAGCGTGGTCAAAAATTAACAGCCACAAATATTTATATATACTATGTTCTATTTCAGGTGGATCAGATAGTGATGATATGTTGGATATTGTTTATAGATGCGATAAAAGCAATAAAGTGAAGTATGTCTGGTTTGATACTGGATTAGAATATTCTGCAACAAAAGAGCATCTCAAATATTTAGAAAATAAATATGATATAACAATTGATTCATATAAAGCAATTAAGCCAATTCCACTATCGTGTAAACGATATGGACAACCATTTCTATCTAAGCAAGTCAGTGAATTTATCCAAAGATTACAAAAACATAACTTCCAATGGGAAGACGAGGATTTTGATACGCTATATAAGAAGTATCCGAAGTGCAAATCTGCATTGGAATGGTGGTGTGGAATAAAAGGTAATGGTAGTCAATTTAATATCACTCATAATAAATGGCTAAAAGAATTTATGATTGAAAACCCACCAACATTTAAAATTTCTAACAAATGCTGTCAATATGCGAAGAAAGATGTCTCACATAAGCTTTTAAGAGAAGGTGTATATGGCGATGGAAAAATACCATTTGACCTAAATATTGTAGGTGTAAGAAAAGCCGAAGGTGGAGCAAGAGCAACTGCATATAAAAGTTGTTTTGATGAAAATGATTCTGGTTGTGATAATTATAGACCTTTATTTTGGTATAAAGACTCAGACAAAATAGACTATGAAAATTCTTATGACATTGAGCACAGCAAGTGTTATACAGAATATGGACTGAAAAGAACTGGTTGTGCAGGTTGCCCATTTGGTAGAGATTTTGAATACGAATTAGAAGTAATTCAAAAGTATGAACCGAAACTTTATAAGGCTGTTAATAATATTTTTGGAGATTCTTACGAATATACAAGGAAGTATCGTGAATTTGTAAAGAATATGAATAAAAAGTAGAGAATAACAAATTGAGAGGTTACGAAAGCCTTGAAAAATAAGGCTTTTAGAACCTCAAAATATAAAAATATTACATATAAAGGAGATTTTAAATTAGGATTTTTCTTTCAAGTGAGGTTAGAGGATATAATGACAAAGAAACAATTATTAAAAGAAAAAGAAAATTTAGAGTACAAATTATCAATTATAAATAAGGCGTTGAACCAAGATAATATAGAAAATCCAAAATGTTTTATTCTTGATACAATTCCTTGGCGTCATGATATTTTGTGGCTAATTGCAGATATTGTCAGAACATCTCCGATAGTTAATAAAAATTATCCTTATGGATATGATTGTAACATTTGTGAAGAATGTGGAAATGAATGTTCTACGGATGGAGATGGCATAGATTGTAATTGGGCATTTGTAGAATATTTTGAAAAAGAACTTCGTGAACGAGGCTATTACGAAAGCAGAGCATGAAGAATTTAGCAGATGTAATACTGATTGGAGTGGTCTTCGAGGTGGATTTTGATTTAAAGGAGAGAATAAATGAGCAGTAGTAGTATTTATGGAATAAGAAAAGATTATACAGGAGAAGAAATATTTGAATATAAAAACTCATGGTTGTTTTCTCCTATAATTTGGGGCGTCTTACCAGATAAATATATTCATGATTACATTCAAACACCATTTGGTTTTAAAAAGGGAATTATTGGAATGGACGGAAACGATGTATGGACAAGAACTAACAAATTCATTAATGAGTGCGATAACACACCTGATAGGGTTTGTTGGGAGATGTCAAATCAACAGATTTTTCATACTTGTGATAAACAGATTATTTCAAATTCTATTATGCAATTCTTAAAACAAAATGATACTTATGATGTATCAGAAGAAGATAATATCCCAGTTTTAAAAAGAGAACATATTATTGAAAGATTTACCGAAATAGCAAATGATATTTTGTCAATTGACGAAAATGAATTTCCATATTTTGTTTTTAAAAATACAACAGTTGATGATGGCGTTGAGAGATGGTTTGAAAAATATGATGAAGAATCTGATGAGTATGTTTCATGTGCAATGTCAGAAAATACAGATGATTTTTATGCAGAATTTGTATTTTTCAAAGATGGAAAAATTGACAAATTTGTAAGTAACAAAAATTATCAGTTTGAATCATAGCAAGAAATTTTTCTTTCTTGTGAAGATTGGAGGTATTATATGTCTTTTACAGTAGATTTTAGTTCAATAAGAACAGTTAGAGTTCACAAAGAACAATTTGACGCAATAGACAATAAAGCAAATGTCGTAATGATTACTTGCATTGAGGATGGAAGAGTTATTCCATTCAATAGAGCTGATAGCGAAAAAGATAAAATTGATAGATTGAACAGGAATAGTGGAGAATAACATTATGGATAATTTAACACGTAGAGAAGAAGTAAATCTTCATGAAGCAATTCAGAAATCTTTTCCTAAAATTCTTATCAAGGATCTGACAGAACATGAAAGAATCTGTCCTGTCTGTAATGGTCTTGGTATGATCATTGAAAACAATATTTATGGAATCAAAGGTGACAAGTCCGAAGCTGCGAAACGAGAACCCTTCCCATATAAACATCAAGCACTTTCGTTTTGTGGAAGTTGTTTTAATGGTGTACAGATATTATGTCCTTATTGTGGACAACCCTATGTAAATCAAGCGTATATGCATTGCGGCTGCGAAGGACAGAAGAAAGCCGATGAAGAGGAGAGAATAAAGAAGTGGAATGAGAAAGTTTCTAAAGCAGTTCCAGTTGACGAAAAAGATGTAGACACAATGCTTTACTGTGAAGAGTTTGATGAGTATTACGATACTGTTGATGATTTCTTTTACGATTATTTTGGGCGTTATACAGATGAAGAATTTAATAATGATGGCAGACCTGAGAGATTATGGGTGTGCAGCGTGGAGAAGATTCATATTGATGCTGATAATGTAGTTGACAATGCTTGCGAAGAGTTACATGAAGATGCTTATGAACAGTGTGATATTGGTGGTCTGCAAAATTTGTTAGATACCTGGTGTAAAGATCAGACAGGAGCTACTACATATTATCCATATTATAAGCAGTATGTAGAAATTGATTGGAGTGAATATGAAGATTGTAGCAGGTAATTATTTCGGTAAAAATATTCAGTTTGTATGTAGATGCTGCAACTGTGTATATGAAGTTGAATCAAAGGATGATTGGAATGTTCAGATGATATTTCCTAACTATTGTAGTTTTAAATATAAAGTTCCTGAATATGGAGTAACTTGTCCTAATTGTGGTCATGAAGAATATCTTGGTTGCGATCAAGATGACTTGATAGGAACTGAATCTGAAAACCTACACTGTCCTTGGATTCCATTATTAAAGAAGAGAGCAGATTGGAATGAACGATATAGGGTTGAGCCAATAAGAGAATAAGTATTTGTGAGGTGAGTAGATGAGAGCATACAAATGTGATGTTTGTGGTAAGTATTGTGAAGATTGTTTTGAAATTAATGATGATACATTTGATGTATTCCCATCAGATTTCGTTGACAGAGGACAATATGATAAAAAAAGGTGGAAGTACGAGATTTGTGTTCTGAATGTTATGTAGATATTAAAAATTATATTCATAACAAAGTATTCAATAGGTTTAAGAAAGAGGAAGAATCGAAGTAAAGATTCGATTCTTGCGGAAATTTTTACAGAGAATATAAGAATAGGAGGTACAAATGGGAACACGAAATTTAACAATTGTACATAGTAATGGCGAATATAAAGTTGCACAGTATGGACAGTGGGATGGGTATCCTGAAGGTTTAGGCGTACAATTGCTTGAATATCTTAAAGGAATAAATATTAACGAATTAAGAAATTCAGTGAATGATTGTACATATTTGTCTAAGGAAGATTTTGATGAGATAAATAAAAATATTGATGAAGCAATGAAGGATAATCCAAGATTTCCTTGGCAGAAGTTTTATCCAGAATTATCAAGAGATACAGGTGGAGATATTTTAAAGTTAATTATGTTTAAGAATAAAACAAAGTTGAAAAACTCATTAAACTTTGCAGCAGATAGCCTTTTCTGTGAGTGGGCTTATGTTATTGATTTGGATAAGAATACTTATGAAGTATACAAAGGTTTTAATAAAGAGCCACTAGATGAATCTGAAAGGTTTTATTTTTTAACACCAATTGCAGAGAAAGAGTATCGAGAAAATCCCAAAGAATATTATCCTGTTAAATTTGTTACAGAATATAGTCTTAGTAGTCTTCCTGACGAAAAAGATTTCCTCGAAGATATTAGTAAAATCTGTGGTTTTGATGAGGAAGAGTAGACTTGGCATATCGGTTTTCCTTGCGGAAATTTAAAAGGAGAATATAAGAGTAGGAGGTAAAATTAAATGCATTATTGCGTTCATTTACTCACAAAAGAATTACCAAGTGAGAATAAAATTGCAGCAATTATGAAGCCATACAATTCAGAACTTGTATATGGCTCAGATGAAGAAGACGAACAGATTGATTATCCAGTTTTTACATGGGATTACTACCGAATTGGTGGCAGGTATAAGGCTGAATTAAAACTAAAAGTAGATGAAGAAGGATCTGCAAACAGAGAATATTATAATTGGGGCTACTATGACAGACAAGATAGAAACGGCAGATTGTTTTGGTCAAGTCTTTTATCAACATTAAAAGAGAATATTACACCTGAATGGATGTATCATGAGGAAGATTGGTTCATGAATATGGGTTTTGGCGATGGATATATTCTTGTTGATGGAGCAAAGCAAAGTGATGTTTTAAATATTGGCAAGCTTGGATGTTACATATGTATTCTTCCTGATGGTTCAGCTATTGCAAGAGATTCATGGAATGGTAAAGATATTATCAAAGATGAAAAATTCGATGAAAAATATAAACAGGCTATAACAGATAATATGGATGGATTTATTACAGTGCTTGATATCCATGATTAAGAAGAAGTATCGGTTTCCATGGGAGGTGAAAAAGTGAGAATAGAAGAAATTGCTTTAAGACAAGAAGCAAGACAAATGTTATGTGAAGCTGGTTTAAGTAAAGAGGAACTTAAAGAACTGGTATTGAAAGATATAGATGATAAAGTAATTCAAGCGATTGAAAGTAAAATCAAGGGTGTTGATTTTGAACAAATGATTATGGATAGAGTTGATAGAGCTTTAACCAAAGCAGTTGATGATATTGTTCGAAGAGAAGTAGAGGGATATTTTTATAACAGAAGGCTCAATATTCGTGCAACTGCTTCATTTGAAGAATAAAAAATCGCAGTAAATTTCGATTTCTTGCGAGGAGGTGAAATCTTGGAGAAAGTAATTAAATATAGATGTTCTGAATGTGGAAAATTATTTGACACACCTGATGATGCTTTTGATTGTGAATCAAGACACAAAAGAATTGAGAGAGCTAATGAGATGCTTAAGAAAGGATATACATTAAAACAAATCAATGATGAGTGTGAGATTTGGGATTCTATACCAGAATATTTAGAAAATGTAAACAAGGATAATTGCTTCAAAATCAGTTATTGGCAATATTGTGACAAACCTGCATATCAAATTGTTAACATCTATTTTGACGGAAGAGTATATATAAGAGGTTGTGGTTCACGGAGTGGATATTATGGTAATAGTCTTAGATTAGATAATAGTATTTTGAAAGATCCAAGACCAAAGGAAGAGTTATTTATAGATAGTAGATATACAAGTAGATGGTAATTGTATTTGGAGAATAATATATTGAAAGAGAGGTACATATATGCCAGTACATGATGATTTAGGCTGTCGCATGAAGACATTTTATGAGCAGATTCCTAAGACAAAATTAATGAGAAGATGCCCAGTTGCTATCCGCATTGATGGAAAAGCGTTTCATACATTCACAAGAGGATTCCAGAAACCGTTTGATGAAGTGTTAATCAGGTCTATGCAGGAAACAATGAAATACTTATGCGAGAATATTCAAGGCTGTGTTCTTGGTTACACACAATCAGACGAGATTACATTAATCCTTGTTGATTATAAGAAGCTCACATCTTCAGCATGGTTTGATTATGAGGTGCAGAAAATTTGTAGTATTACAGCAAGTATGACTACGATGGCATTTAATAAATTTTTTGAAAAGTATGTTGACGAATATAGATTTAGTAAATGGGATGGTGTTTCAAAATATGAGGATGGTACATGGGGATATATTCAGACATTACTAAATGCAGTTGACAAAGGTGCAATGTTTAATGCTCGTTGCTTCAATATTCCAAAAGAAGAAGTAACAAATCTCGTATATTGGCGACAACTTGACGCTTCTCGTAACTCAATTCAGATGGTAGGTCAAGCCAATTTCTCACACAAAGAATTACAGAATAAGTCATGTAATGATATTCAGGATATGCTTATGATTCAAAAAGGTATTAACTGGAATGATTTGCCGACTTATCAGAAGAGGGGAAGCTGTTGTGTAAAACGTGAATTCTGGGTTGATAAAAATGATGGCGAAGAGTTTAGTAAAGAATATCAAGAAGCATTAAACAGAACTGCAAGAGATGAAAATGCTATCAAGAGAACAGAGTGGATTATTGATACAGATATTCCTATTTTCCGTAATGAGGGTAGAGAATATATTGATAGGTTGGTATTTGTTGGTGAAGAGTAAACAATATACTATATATAGTGATTATAAAATACTATAAGCACTATATATAGTGTGAAAATCAAGACCGAAAGAAACTGACATTTCTTGGTTATGGAGGTGAGATTATTCAAGTTATTATTGATTTTATTCTGAACATTTTACATAAAATTTTATGGTTGTTAGGAATAATTGTAATATCTTTTGCTATTTTTGGTGGTATTTTGTGGCTGATAGATGAATTGAATTGGTATGAATATCAATCAGACTATTACAAGGAAGGTACTGTTATAGATAAGACAACTATTGGTCATCAAGTTGGATATGAAATGTATTTAACAGTTGAATTTGATGACGGAACAGTTTGCACTTATCGACCACAAGGCAGAAGTGATTATCCAAATGATAATTTATTCAAATCGTTAGCCGTTGGAAAAACTTATAATTTTAGAATTGGTAAATTTATTGATAATCATTATGGTAGAAAGAAAAGTGAAAAAGTAGAGAATATTATATCAGCAACAATAATCAGTTAGTTTGTAGAGGTGAAAAATTGAAAATATGTGTAACAGGTCATAGACCGAATAAATTATATGGATATAATCTATCTGATCAGCGTTGGCAGAGATTAAAAGAGCAGTTCAAATCAATTTTAAAAGAGAATAATTGTGAGGAAGCAATTACAGGAATGGCTCTTGGAGTTGATACGGTGTTTGCATTGGCAGTATTAGAATTAAAAAACGAAGGATATAATATTAAGCTGCATTGTGCAATCCCTTGTAAAAATCATTCCTGTAAGTGGATTAAAGAAAGTGTTGACCAATACAATGACATTCTTTCTAAAGCAGATATTGTCAAGTTGGTCTCTGATGAAGAATATAAACCTTGGATAATGCAGAAAAGAAATGAGTATATGGTTGATTTAGCTGATAAAGTTATTGCAGTTTGGGATGGCTCAAAAGGTGGAACAGCAAATTGTGTAAAATATGCCGAGAAGGTTGGTAAAGAAATTATCAGAATTGAACCATAGAAAGAGAATATATAGTTGGAGGTAAGAATGTGATATATACAAGTTATTTTGCAAAACTTAAATCGTTACCAGATAATATAATTCCAATTTCAATTTGTGGAAAAGCACCTAATTGGTATACAGGGTTACAGTATAAGAAACTTGCACCTAAATATGACTTCTTTATGAAGTGGAAAGAAAATCATGATAATGACTATTACATAAAGTGCTTTAACGAACAGGTATTAAATAAATTAAACGCTACTGATGTTGTCTTAGATTTTTCAAGAATTTGCTATGGATATAATGTTGGAGAAAATGATATTGCTTTGATTTGCTATGAAAAACCTACAGATTTTTGTCATCGTCATTTAGTATCCGATTGGTTAAATAAAAACGGCTTTAAATGTGATGAATATTTATTTAGCAAGTAAATCTAACTTATCTATGATTCATTCGAATCACAATTTCCAATAAAAATGAAAATCTAATAGAGAATAAGTAAGAGGTGGATATGGATAATCGAGCATATAACGCTTGCCGTTGTTTTATTAGTAATATTGATTCAATAAGCAGTAATGCAAAAATTATTATTGATAACATTAGATCTTATAATAATGATACTGATTCATCGGCAAAATTATTTATTCATTCAAAATGCTCAAATACGGAGAATATATTATCAGAAGATGAGGTGAATCTGGTAATTTCAATGTTATTGAAAAAATATAAGAAAAGTATTGAGCAATATCAAAAGGAATTGAATGAATGTATTAATGAAGAAGTTTTGAAAATAACGGAAACATTAAAAGAGTTGGATAATAATAGTAAAACAGAGAATAAGTAAGTGAAAGGAGAAAATTATTTATGTCAGAAGAAGTAATTAAAATTTTAGATGCTCTTACAGAAAAGTTTGGTCTTGCAATTGATTGGACTTCGGCAAATGTACTTCCATATTTACAGCAACTATGTGGTAAGTATGTTACATATGAAATTGCAACAAGTGTTGTGTGGATGTTAATTGGTATTTGTCTACTGTTCATTGGAAAATATGTGATTGGAAAGGCAAAATACTGTTGGGGAAAGTACAAGGAAGACTGGCGTTCGGATTATGATATGGCTACTGTTGGACTTGGAATCTTGGCAGGATGTGTAATTGTTGGAGGAATTATTATGATTTTATATCAGACATTTGATATTGTTACATGCATTACATTTCCTGAAAAGGTTATTATTGAAGAACTACAGTCTGTTTATTCGAGTTTAAAATAAATCACTGTTTCATGCGAGATTCGAGGAGGTGAGAAATGGATACGCAGCTATGTAAAGCAAAGAGCATTAGTAGTGGTCAATGGGTTTGTGGATATTATGTAAAAGGTTTAGATATGTATGACAAAGAAGTTCATCTAATATTTGAACCTGCCACGATATTTTATTCTAGTGGCGAAACAGATGGTTTTGAAGAAGTAGATCCAAAGACATTGTGTAGATGTATAGGCAGCCATGATAAGAATGGTAAGTTAATCTTTGAAAACGACATTCTAAACGGAAAATTATATAATGTAGTATCTTATGGAAATGGTGAGAATGAATTTCTCGGAATGAATGTTGGTTGGTATGTTCAGAGAGATAACTTTGAATCATGGTGTGAATTAAATGATTTAGAAATGTATGAAGTAACAGGAAATATCTTAGATAATATCTAATTAGTCTTGAACAATTCAGTTCAAAAATTCCAAAACAAGATGTCTCGAAAATTATATAAAAATCGAGACAAAACAAGAGAATAAATAAATGCGGATGGTATTTGTATGGGTGGAAGAACAGCATACCCTTGGGTTTTTACGCTCAAAAATCACTGTTGAAGATAGATTTTACATAAATTTATTTTCTGTGTTCCGTCCATTTGGGCGTTTAGATATAAGTTATCAATTAAATTTTATTTATAAGGAGGATACTTTAGAATGGCGTTTAAAGTACAAAAAGCAGTAAGAGAAAAAATTTACACAAAGGTAGCACTCATGGCACCTTCAGGCGGTGGTAAGACTTATTCAGCATTAAGACTTGCTACAGGAATGAAAGAGGAACTTGAAAAGATTACAGGAAAACCTTGCAGAATCTTAATGGCTAATACAGAGGGAGCAAGAGGTAGATACTACGCTAACGAGTTTGATTATGACATTATTGACCTCGTAGAGCCTTTCAATCCAGAGCAGTTTTCAGATGCAATTGATTTTGCAGTAAATGAAGGATATGACATTCTTCTTATGGATAGCACTTCTCCTGAGTGGGATGGTAAAGGTGGATGTCTTGAATTACAGCAGAAGGCTGGCGGTACATATCAGGCATGGGGCAAGGTAACTCCTAGACACGATGCATTTATCAATAAGCTTGCAACAAGTCCTATTCACTTAATCGCAACTATGAGAGGTAAAGATCAGTATGAGATTGAGAAGGATGATAGAGGTAAGACAAGCGTTAAGAAGCTTGGCGTTGGTGCAAAGCAGAGGGATGGTTTTGAGTATGAGTTCACTTGTACATTTACAGTAGACCAGAAAACACATATGGCAGAGCCACAGAAAGATAACACTCATATCTTTGAGAATGACAATGCAACACTTCTTACAGAAGCACATGGTCAGAAGATTATTAAGTGGGCAAACACTTCTGATATTGAGCCAACAAGACCTAAGTTCACAGCATCTACAGCAGCAACAGAGCCAACAGAAGACATTACAGCAATCAAGAAAGAGATTATTTCTCTTTGTACTCAGCTTGGAGGAACAAAGAACGAAGCTCTTATGACAACATTAAAAGAGTTTGTGCCTAGCGGAAATCCAAATGCAATAAAGGATGTGCAGAAAGCAAAGGATTGTTTAGCAAAGATTAAAGAGATTCAGCCAGTACAGGCGTAATTATAAGGAGGACAAAAATACATGAATAAAGTAATTTTGATGGGAAGACTCACAAGAGATCCAGAGGTAAGAATGAGTGGAGATACAGCAGTGGCAAGATTTTCTCTTGCTGTTGACCGTAGATTCAAGAAAGACGGAGAGCAGACAGCAGATTTTATCAATTGTGTAGCTTTTGGTAAAACTGGTGAGTTTATCGAGAAGTATGGTCGTAAAGGCACAAAGTTTGTTGTAGAGGGACGTATTCAGACTGGTTCTTATACAAATAAGGACGGACAGAAGGTATACACAACAGACGTTGTTGTTGAGCAGGTTGAGTTTGCAGAGAGTAAGTCTTCTGCTGATGGTAATACAACAAACAACACTGCCAATTCAAATGCACCAACCGACACAAGTTTTATGGATATTCCAGATAGCATTGATGAGGAACTTCCATTTAATTAAAAGAGGTAGATATGGCAGATAAAAAAGAAAGAGAATATGTCTGCGCATATAAGTATTGTTTACACCACGGACAAAAGGTTAAAGCCTCTGAGTCCGTGGTAATAAACAAGAAACATTACCATTGGGATTGTGCAGGTATGAAACAAGAAATTAAAGACTGTGTAGATGCTTATATGGATTGTATAGAAGATAAAACACAGTTCCCTATTGCATGTAGAGCAATAAATACAATGGTTTTTAAAAACAAAGTACCTATAGAGTTTATCAGAAAAAATATTGAATCATCGAAATTATATTATTCAACAAAACCTGTTCAGATTCTATATGGACTTAGAAAGCTATTTTACGAAAAAGAATTTAAAGCATAGGCGGTGAGTAATTGCTAATCGAAAAAACTGACATCGAAAAAGCTAAAGATAAACTTGGCGATAATAATGCCTTTTTAATGGCAGAACTACTTGAATTAGAAAATTTTGATGACAAAAATCTGGAAGCCTGTTGTCCTTATCATAATGAGGACACTGCAAGCTTTATATATAACAAGAAAAATAAGACTTTTCATTGTTTTGGATGTAATAAAACGGTAGATATTATTGATGTCTTAATGGAAAAAGGAAACACATTCTTAGAAGCTGCCAAGTATCTATTCGAGAAGGTTGGTATCGAATACAGTTTTGGCGAAAAGGATGTAAGAACTCGTCACAATTATAGATATCCACATGAAGAACAAATAAATGAAAAAGAGCATGTAGTTGACTATTGGGGAAAGCGTGGCATTTCAAAAAATGTAATTGACTATTTGGATATTCGAGAGGATTCACATGGTAACGGTGTATTTAACTTTTATGATACAAATGATGTTTTGACTATGGTTAAGTACAGACCTGCAAGAACTGTTGAAAAACATTCTGGTCAGCCTAAAACGTGGTGTCAAAAAGATGCTGATACATCAGCACTTTTGTTCAATATGAATAGAGTTAATACATCAAAACCATTACTTATAACAGAAGGCGAGACAGATTGTGCGAGTGCTATTGAGGCAGGATATATCAATACAGTAAGCGTTCCTCTTGGAGCTGGCAATCTTCATTGGATTGAAGAAAATTGGGATTGGTTAAACAATTTTGAATCTATTATTATCTGGTCTGATAACGATGATCCAGGTATTAAAATGAGAAAAGAATGTATTTATCGTCTTGGTACATGGCGAACAAAATATATATCAACACCTGAATTCTTTGAAAAAGAGAATGGTAAGAGAGTTCCGCTAAAGGATATCAATGATTGTTTACAAGTTGGAGGAAAAGAATTTGTTATGAATCTTATTTCAGAAGCAAAGGATGTTCCTGTAAAAAGTGTTGTTGATTATTCAGAGATTGAGGAGCTTGATATTTCTCAGATGGATGGTGTAAAAACTGGCATTAAACCATTAGACGATGAGTTGTTAAAAATCTTCTATGGAACATTGACGGTATTATCAGGAAGACCTGGTAGTGGTAAGACAAGCATTATTGATCAGACAATAGCAAGGACTATTGATGATGGTAGTCCTGTATTTTTGTTTAGCAAGGAAATGCCAGAAAGAATGAGTGCAAACTGGTTTAATACAATTATCGCTGGCAGAAGAAATATGGTTGAAAGGACAAGTCGAGACAACCGTAAATATTACATAGTTCCACAAGCAATACAAAAGAAGATGCAGGCACATTATAATAAAAAGCTTTTCATCTATAGAGATGATGAGCCAAATGATGTAGATTCAGTTTTAAAATCTGCTGAAGAATGTGTTAGAAAGTTTGGATGCAAGCTGATTGTACTTGATAATCTTATGATGATTGACTTGAATTGTTCTGAAAGTGACAAAAATACGGCACAAACAAATCTGATAAATGCACTTATTAAGTTTGCTGCTAAATTCAATGTAGCTGTTGTTCTGATAGCTCATCCGAGAAAAACACAAGATACAAATTCTGATATTGAAATGTATGACATATCTGGTACTTCTAATATTATCAATCTTGCTATGAGATCCATAGGTCTTAGAAGAGTTTCCAAAAAAGAGAAAAATGATCCGAAATCTAAATGGCATAACTACGATGTGGTTTTAACTGTAATAAAAGACAGATTGCTTGGCAAGGCAGACTTCCAGATGGGATTATGGTATGACTTGACATCACGTAGATTTTATACAGATTACGATGAATATGACGCAAAATTTGCATGGGATGACAATGTATATACTGACAGGCTTCCATATGTTGATAGAAGCATAGATAACACATTTCCAGATAAATAAGGAGAATAAATTATTATGATGGATGAAGAATTAGATTTTTTACTTGGAACGATGCAATGGTCGTTTTCAAGACTGAATTCATATTATAATTGCCCTTACGAATGGAAACTCCATTACTTAGAATGTAATAAATCTGAGAATGGTTTTTTTGGAGAATATGGTTCACTTATTCATAAAATCCTTGAAAAATATGAAAAAGGTGAACTTTCCTTATTTGAATTGAATGAGTATTATGAGGAACACTTCGATGAGGATGTTCCTCACGATGCTCCACCAAATAAATTCGTAAATATTAGGCAATCATATTATGACAAAGGTATTGATTACCTTGATAACATTGACCTTGATTTAGAAAAATATGAAGTTCTTGGAGTTGAGAAAAAAGTAGAATTTAAAATTAACGACAAGGATTTTATCGGATATATAGATTTACTTGTAAAGGATAAAGAAACTGGTGAGATCATTATTATTGACCATAAATCCGCAAGTATTAAAATTCTGAAAAATGGTAAGATTAGCAAATCTGACCAACAGCATTTCTTAGATTTCAAACGACAGCTCTATTTATATTCCATCCCTGTAATAAAAGAATATGGTTCTGTTTCAAAACTTAAATGGAACATGTTTAAAGATCAAAAGTGGATAGAAGTGCCTTGGATTCAAGAAGAGTACGATGAGGCTATTCAGTGGGCAAAAGATACTCTTGAACTTATTGAAAAAGAAAAAGAGTGGCGACCAAACCCAGATTATTACTATTGTCATTATCTTTGCGGTCAGAGAAATCATGCATGTGAATATAAACCACAACCAACGAGCAAGAAGAATGAAATCGACAATAGACATTATAACCCTGAAACTGACTCATATGAGTAGGAGGTGATATTATCAGCAATTATACAGTATATCATTTACATACAGAAGATTCTTTATTAGATAGTTGTACAAATTATAAGTTATATGTAGACAAGGCAGTAGAACTTGGACAGAAAGCTATTTGTTTTACAGAGCATGGCAATATTTATAACAATATTGAGAAGAAAATGTATGCAAATGGCAAAGGTTTAAAATATCTACACGGTGTTGAGGTTTATTTGACAGCAGCACTTGAGCCAAAACAAAGAGATAATTACCATACAATTCTTATAGCAAAGAATTTTGAAGGTGTAAAAGAAATAAACACATTGGTTGACTTGTCTACACAATCAGACCATATGTACTATAAGCCAAGAATTACGTTCGATGAATTTTTTAATATTTCTGATAATGTCATTAAAATTTCTGCATGTCTTGCATCTCCATTGAGTAAATATCCTAATTTTATTGGAAAATTGGTTGATGAAAAAATAGCTGAATTAGAAAAAAATAAAGAAACAGAAGCTAACAGACTTTATACAGAACTAAATTCAGAAGCTGCAAGAAATCAGTGGATTGAAGATAGCACAATCGTTCATAACACATCTTATGAAATATATGTAGAACAATGTATTGAAAAATCCAATAATGCATTTGATTTACAGATAGAAGAAGCAAAATCAGAATTGGAAAATGCAAAGATTGTATATGACAAACTGATGAAAACATATGACTATTATGAAATTCAGCCACATGTTAAGTCTATGGATCAGATTCGATATAACAAAATGCTTTATGAGGCATCAAAAAAATATAACAAGCCTTTAATAGCAGGAACAGATACACATAGTATTGATAGTTACAAGGCTGAGTGTAGGAGCATTCTTCAGAAAGCAAAACATATTGAGTTTTCAAATGAAGATGAATTTGACCTTACATATAAATCGTATGATGAATTAGTTGATATGTTCAGACAGCAAGGCTCTTTACCTATGGATGTTGTGTTAGAAGCTATTGAGAACACTAACCGCATGGCTGATTCTGTTACAGATTACGAATTAGATACAGCTTTTAAATATCCGATTCTTTATGACAATGAAGAAGAGGTATTTGTAAAGCGTATCTATAGAATGTATCATGAAAAGCTTGATAAAGGAATTATCCAACCAGATCCACGATATGAGGAGAATATAAAAGAAGAACTTCGAGTATTTAAGAAGATTGGTATGGTTGGATTCATGCTTTTCATGTCGGAATTGGTATGTTGGTGTTGGGATAATGGTATACCAATTGGTTTTTGTAGAGGTTCTGTTGGTGGTTCAACCATTGCATATTTAACAGATATTATTGATGTAAACCCTGTAGTATGGAACACGGTGTTCTCTCGATTTGCCAATGAGGATAGAAAAGAGATTGGTGATATTGATTTGGATATTGCACCATCACAAAGACATTTAGTATATGAGCATATCATTGAAAAGTTTGGTGCTGATAAAACAGCCTATGTGTTGGCTATCGGCACGATTTCTGACAAAGGTACTATTGATGAGATTGGACGAGCTTTGAATATGCCACTTGGAGATGTCAAGCAAGTAAAAGCTCAGTATTCATTATTTACCGATGGTATTACTGATTGCAATGACAAGATTAAGAAAATTGAATCTATTGATGGATATGAAAATAATGAAAAGTGCTTAAAAGACTTGGAAGAACTTAGAAGTAAACTTGAGTATAACGAAAAATCTTTGAAGGACTTAAAAGAAAAACAATATCCTAAGTTATTCTATTATTTTGATGGTCTTGTAGGAACAGCAATTTCTCAGTCAATGCATCCAGCAGGTATTATTGTAAGTCCAGTAACGCTACCTGATAATTATGGAACATTCTGGTCTAAGGATGGCAAACGTATTTTGAGTATTAATATGGAAGAAATTCACGAAGTTTCCCTCGTAAAATACGATTTGCTTGGTCTGAAAAACATAGAGATTATCAAAGATACATGTGAATTAGCACATATTCCGTATCCAAAATCCCATACAGTCAATTGGAATGACGAAAATGTTTGGGCGCATATTGCAGATAGTCCAGTAGGTATATTTCAGTTCGAATCAAAGTTTGCCTATGATTCAATGAAAAAGTTTGAATGTCATTGCGTAAACGACTTGTCGCTTGTAAATGCTTCAATCAGACCTTCAGGAGAATCATATAGAGACAGACTATTAGCACATGAGCCGAACAAAAATCCATCAGAATTGATTGATAAATTGTTGGAAGATAATCATGGATTCCTTATATTTCAGGAGGACACAATTAAATTCCTTACAAATATTTGTGGCTTGAGTGGTAGTGATGCTGATAATATTCGTAGAGCTATTGGACGTAAACAAAAAGATCGTCTTGAAGCTGCGTTACCGTCTATTCTTGAAGGATATTGTAATATGTCCTCTCAGCCTAGAGAAATTGCAGAAAAAGAAGCACAAGCCTTTTTGAAGATTATAGAGGATAGCTCTAATTACCAGTTTGGGTTTAACCATTCAACAGGATATTCAATGATAGGTTACATGTGTGCTTATCTCAGATATTATTATCCACGAGAATTTATTACTGCATATCTAAATAATGCCAATAATGAAGATGATATCATGCTTGGCACAGAACTAGCAAAGCAACTTGGCATTACAATTCATAGCATTAAATTCAGACATTCTACTGCAAAGTATTCTTGTGATAAAGATGGTATTTACAAGGGTATTGCTTCTGTAAAATTCCTAAACGAAGATGCTGCAAATGATTTATATTCCATTAAAGATGAGAAATTTAATACGTTTATTGACTTATTGGTAAGAATTTCTGACCTCAAAGTTGATAGTAGAAAGCTTGAGATTTTGATTAAACTCGATTTCTTTGAGGAATTTGGTGGCATTCGATACTTACTTACCTGTAATGATTTGTTTTCAAAATATTATGGCAAGAAACAGATGAAGAAGGATAAAGCATTAGAGTATGGACTTGATTTTGATGTACTAAGAGAATGTTCTGGTAAGGAGACACAGAAGACATTTATGGAATTAGATAGTACAAAGCTACTTAATAAACTCTTGCAGAATATCCCAAATGAGAAAACTGATATGCGAACAAAGATTGCTTATCAGATAGAAAACCTTGGGTATGTAGATATTGTTGATAAAAAGCTGGCAGGTTATTGTGTAGCATTGGATCTCAATGTTGACTATTCTCCACGATTGAAGCTGTATGCATTGGCAAATGGTAACACAATTCCAGTAAAAATTAGTAAGAAAATATTCAAACAGAATCCTATCAGACGTGGAGATATTGTAAAAGTCACAAACCAATATAAAAAACAAAAAATGAAAAAGGTTGATGGTGAATGGCAAGAAACAGATGAGCAAGAATGGTGGGTTTCTGAGTACCAAATTTGTTAGGAGATGTAAATGAAACAGTATTATACAGACAAAAAGTATAAAGAATTACTGTCGCACATGGTTGTGTTAGTAGACACTCGTGAGAATACTAATAAAAATGTTACTGATTGGTTTGATAGGAATAACATCAAATGGAAGTCAAGAGCATTGAAAACAGGTGATTACGGTCTTATGGTTGAGAGTTGCCCTGAATTGGGCTTCTCAATCGACACCTATTTTAGTGACGAACTTTGTATTGAACGAAAGAATTCCGTAAGTGAGTTAGCTGGTAACATAGCAAATGCAACTAAAGATGATGACAGAATTTTTAAAGAATTTAATCGAATGATTAATATAGAGAAAAATTATCTTCTTATAGAGAATGACAGCATAGAGGATATTTTTACAGAAAACTATAAATCGAAATTGAATCCAACATCGTTTTTTAGAACATTGCTTACATGGCAAAGCAGAAATAACATGCACATTTATTTTGTAGAAAGAGAATATATGGGTAGGATGATATACGAATTATGTAAAAATTGTTTGGATTCCAAGATATTGAAGTAAAGGAGAAAATATGGACAAGGTAAAAGTTTTTGAAGGACTATTAAATAAGTTTGAGACAGATGAGATTAGAAATTATTGTGCTGATATGATTAAGGAAATTCCAGATTATATCTTCACAATTCCAAGTAGCACATCATTTAAGTATCATAATAAAACACAGTGTCAGCCACATGGTCAGATTTTTCATATTTTAATGTTTGCAGAAGTAATGAATTATGTTCTTGGGTTAGAGTATGTAAAAGAAAAGACCAATGAGCGACAGCGAGATTGTTTACGCTGCACACCAATTTTTCATGATGCAATTAAATGTGGGTTAAACGGTTCTCAATATACGGTACATGAACACCCAATGCTTGCAGGTGAATGGGTAAGAAATACATCTGTTGAGCATGATGTAGACGCTGATACAAAAGCATATATTGCAAGATTATGTGAAAGTCATTCGGGTGAATGGACTTCTACAAAGAGAAGTAAGACTGTATTACCAAAGCCTGAAAATGATGAGCAGTTCTTTGTACATATGTGTGATTATTTAGCAAGCAGATCAAATCTTGATATGACATATTCTGATGATGTAGTTTCTGCATTAGGTGGTGTTGATATTCCAAAGGAAGAGTTACCAGATATTGATTCTTATGTAATTACATTTGGAAAATATTCAGGAAAGACACTTCCACAAATCAAAGAAATTGATCCAGGTTATATCTCATGGGCTAAAGAAAATATGAGCAGAGAGCCAGTAAGAAGTTTATTAGCTCAACTGTAGAGAATAATACAGTAAAGGATTTCTGGAATGCCCATAAATAGGGCGTTTCAGAGACTTAAAAAGCCAAGGAAAGACGGATTTCTTTTGATTACAAATACGATATATAGTAGCGGTAGTAATGGCATACCACTATATATTGCACATAGAAATGAGGTGAGTACAATAAATGATACATGAACTAAAATCTAAAAAAGATTGTCCACCTACGGGTACACAATTACTATTATACACCAAAAATCATGGAGTGATAGTTGGTTTTTTTGATCCAAGTACAATTGAATTATGTGGTGGATGTGGATTCTTTAAAAGATTTAAAGATAAGATGTTTGGATATGATATTTATCCGCATGATTTTTACGCCTGTGAAGGTTTGGCTGATGTTTATGCTTGGTCAGAAATTCCAGAAGCTAAAATATCAAATGAGGAATTTAGAAAGTGGCGTAGAGATGAAGAAATTTCACAAGGGTTAATTGCATTTTATGTTGGATGTAACAAAACAACAATTAGTCGTTGGGAGAAAGGATAAATAAATATTTCACTTGAGTTATATGAAAGAATGATGAAATTTTACAAGGAGAATAAAGACTATGATTCAGATGAACGAAGTAATTAGAGATTTAAAAGCAGGAATTAGTGAAAGAGATGTTCTTGATGAGGAAAGAACATATGTTAGTTGCAAGTGTGAGGATAACGATGAAAACTCGTTTGTGATTAAATATCACAATTATGAGACAAAAGAAGAGGACAAGTATCGAATTATTGTAGAAAAATTATAATAGGAGGATTTATGAGCTCAAAAGACAATTCATATGCAAATACAGACAAAAAGACATTATTTTTATCTGATGATGTAGACAACGAATCTATTGGTAAATTAACATGGAGCATTTTACAACAGATTCGAGAAGACGATGAGAAAGATGAAAAAGAGAAAGATTATAAGCGTGAACCAATTAAGTTATATATCAATTCACATGGTGGATCTGCTTATGATATGTGGGGATTAATTGATATTATTCTCAATAGCAAAACTCCAATCTATACATATTGTACAGGATATGCAATGAGTGCAGCTTTTAAGATTTTCTTAGCAGGGCATAAAAGGTTTTGCTATAAACATTCAACATTTATGTATCATCAGATAAGTTTTTGGAGAAGTGGTAAATATCAGGATTTGGTAGAAGACAGAGAAGAAATGGACTGGCTGAATAAAAAGATTGAAGAATATGTAATCGACAGAACCAATCTCACAAAAGATGATATTAAGGAGATTCGTGAAAAGAAGAAAGATTTCTATATTCATTCTGATGAAGCAGTTAAGTACGGAATTGTCGATGAAGTTTTGTAAAAGTTGACTTGACGGATTTCGAAAAGGAGATGAATTATATGGCATATTGTCAGAGATGTGGTGAATATTGCCAAGACCATTATACATATTGTAAGAGATGTTATTTTGAACTTGGGCAACCATTTGGGAAAGCCATAGAAGACCTCACAAATGTAGAAAATGTGGGTGCACTATATATGGAAGATATAACTATTGTTTATCATGTGCCAAGAAAAAGGGTTTCATTAATAAATCAAATTATTAAAATAATAAAGCGAGAATCTATGGATTTCTCGCCTGTCATTTATTGGAAAGAAAGGAGAGAATAAGTAAATGAAAATGCTTGTGTTTTATCGATCAAGAGAATATACAAATGCAATCATATCTTCAACAAGGTATAAATTGCAAAATATGGATATGGCAAAAGGTCTTGACGTTGATTTTATTAATTTAGATAAAAGAAACTACATTAAGGTATTGGCTCAAATGGAAGAATTGCCACGCTTTGTATATATTTGGTATGACGAAGAAAAGGTTACAGATTATATCAATGAAACATATCCATCAATAGAAGTCTTACATTTTGATGTGGAAAATTCAGTCGAAAAACACAATAGTGGTTTTTATGGATATACAACAAAAGAATATAAGTTAGCAGATTTAATGCTTCAAAAATTTAAGGATAGTCTTGTAAAGAAAACAATGTATCAGGTTGATTCTTTATATAAAATTTCAAAAATGGACATGGATGATATGGATATAGCTTGTTCAAAATATCATTCATTTGAGACAAGGGAAGAAGCAAAACAATATTGTATTGACTGTCTTAAAAAGGAAATTGATACATTAGAAAATAGAATTGATATGTACCAAAGCAATATTAAATCTTGCAAAGCTGATTTGAAAAAGAAAAACGCACTATTAAAGAAATATGATATTAAAGCAAATTAAACGACAGTTTCTTGTGGAAATTAAGGAGGAAAAATGAACAGAATGACTATTAATGGTAAAACAATCACATGTTCAGGAACTAATGTAGTCGTCAATAATGGAAGAATTATTGTAGATGGTAAAACAATTCAAGAGTGTAATAGTGGTGATATTAAAGTCACTATCGAAGGAGATGTAAACAACATTGATTGTGGTGGATCAGTAGAAGTTCACGGCAATTCAGGAAATATTGATTGCGGTGGCAGTTGTGAAGTCAGTGGAGATGTCAAAGGAGATATAGATGCAGGTGGCTCTGTAACTTGTGGTAACGTATCAGGTGATATAGATGCAGGTGGAAGTGTGAGATGTAGAAGATAAGGAGAATAATATAATATGAAGATTTTAGCTTTAACAATTTTATTTATTTTGATGTTTTTCAGAATTAAAGGTACGCCAAGCGCATTAAGTAAAACATTGTGGCGAAAGAGAATGATTAAACAGCTCGCAAAAAGTAGAGAGAATAATAATGAAAAACCATTAAGCGATGCAATGCAAGGTGGTGCAATATTGATTGTATTTTTCATGGAACTATTCTTAATCATCTTTTATATAGTATTAGGAAACAAAATTGGAACAACTGAATTTATTGTAATGTCTGCCCTACAGGTATTTACTTGTTTATGGTCATTTGGTGTAAGCTTGTCAGAAGTAAAAACGGCTTTTAGTTACAATATTGAGGATTTTAAGTTTCACAGATTCCAGTTGTTGTTTAATGTGGTGTTAGATTATATCTATTATCCGTGGGCGATTTATATGTTACTGAGATAGTTGTTACTAATGGAGGTCAAAATGTTTGATAACTTAAGATTTTGGTGTAGCCATCACGATATTGAAATAGATGAATCAAAATTATCATATAACTATTTAATAAGTTATAGTTTTGTGAAAAAACCTATTGTTGACTTTGGGAAAGAACATAGGGATTCTGGTACAGGTAGAATGGTGTTGACATTAAAACAAAAAATTACTATGCAATCACTTAATTCTGTAGAAATATTAATCCTAGAAGAACTAAAGAAAACAATTGATGATATTGAATCTGTTTCGTTGTATAGTTTTAGTTTGCTTGAAACATAAATTTTAAATAACAGGAATCCATTATTCCATGTGGAGATTAGGAGGAAAATATGTCATTAGATAATGAACCGATGAAAGTAAGCGTAGCATTAAGAATTGCAAAACAGTATTATCCACAGGATAAATTAGAACATGCACTTAGAGTCGCTACATATGTTGCTGAAAATGAAATGATTCCATCTGAATATACAGACGAATGTGTTGCTTTAGCAATTATGCACGACTTATTAGAAGATACAAATTATAATCCAAAAGGATTACCTGAAAATTTTACCAATGCATTGAAGATCCTAACGAAAGCAAAAGAGGTATCCTATGATGATTATTGTAAAAGTATTAAGAGTGTTTGTCATATAAACTACCGTAAGTGTGCATATTGGGTTAAATTAGCCGATATGAAAGATCATTTGTCACTAATAGATACACTTACAGATAGGTTAAAAGAAAAGTATCTAGGTGGATTGAGATATTTATTATAGAAGGAATCTAAACTTTCTTGTGTAATAGAAGATGATATTCTGCAAACATTTATACGGAAGAAATAAAGAGAAGAGTATTGTTATAGGAGATATGAAACATGGAATGGAATGTTTATAGGTATAATTTTAATGAAAATAAGATCGAAGTTTTTAATATTTTTAATCATGAAAGTTTTCGGAAAGATGTAGAAAGTCTATTGAAAAAGAAAATTGATTCAAAAAAAGTATTTTCAGAAGAGTTAAAAAAGATTCTTATGTATTACTTTTGGAGTAAGACAGAACATGAAGTTGTTGTAAAACCATGGATTGACGGGTTAAATATCAATAGAAAAGTAAATGTATATGAACAGATAATGAACAATTGGAATCATTTCTTAGCATACATGTGGTTTTATAATCGAAGAGAACTTGCTTGTAATGTTACAAGAAAAAGACCATATATAGTTAATGATATTTTACAAGTTATGAATCATTTTGATAAAAATTCAGAAGTATATATTATCTCTTCAATTGATGGGAAAGGAATTCATATTGGTAAAATTACAGGATTTGCTCGCGATTCAGGTGATGGAATTGTATTAGAAACAGATATTGAAGAAGAAAGTGTGACAGAGTAAGAGAATATATGAATAAGAAGAGTTTTACATATATAGCACTAACGAATCTAATATTATTCTTTGGAATTATTGGAATTGCCTATACAATCAATGTGTTATATAAAGCAATTGTACTACATGAATTTGTACAATTAGCTCCATTATTGGGTGGTATATTAGTGTGGTTATTATTAAGTGTATTAGAAAAACATTATGAAGTGGAGGATTAAGATTTGAAATTTGAAAATACAGAGGTATGGGGATTTGAGCACAGTCTCCGTGGGATGAGAAATCCGAAGAATTCTTGGCATAAGAATGATAGTCATTATGGATGTGATAATGATATAGTTTGCGAAAAATGTAATACAAACGATGAGGGCTGCATCAATTATAAAAATAATTACATTATTGGAGCAAACGATATGAAACTCGCACAGACTCTTATTAAAGCAGGGAATGAGCATAGAAAATTTATGCGACAGATTTTTGTATCGGTTGATATTACAGCACCTCTTTATTGGTGGAAAGAATTTGATACTTATAAAGTAGGAACGGTTGCGAACTCAACGAGTACAATGCACAAGCTTGCTACAACACCAATTACATTAGATTGTTTTGAGATTGATGATTATGACAGGAATTTATCTCTTGCTGATAATCCAAAGGATGATGACGGATTGGATAATCTTTCAACATTTGAAGAGGATATTATTTATGTATTAGAAAATATTCGTCAGAAGTATCTTGAGACGAAAGATAAGAGATACTGGAAAGAGCTTGTGCGTTGGCTTCCTGAGAGCTGGTTACAGAAGCGAACAATTACAATGAATTATGAAAATATTAGTAATATGTACTTTCAGCGTAAAAATCATAAGCTTACAGAGTGGTCAAAGTCATTTATAAAGTGGGTAGAGTCGCTTCCGTATGCAAAAGAGCTGATTATGTATGATGGGAAGTCTGAAAACCATTGATTTATAAGGGTTTTAGAGGACGAAAAAACAGAAGAAATGTTCATTTCATAGGAGAAAAAATATGAATAATAGAACTATTGGACTTATATTTAAGGGATTCTCTCATATTCTTGCAAACCAAGAAAAAATCATGAGACATTATGGCGAAGAAAACTTTTTTCTGTTGGAAGATACAAATGAACTTTCTGTAAAATATGGAGAGTTGGCGCAAGAATATTTCAGAAAAGGAGATGATTAATATTAGAAATCCAGAAAGAATTGATGTGTTTACATCGGAATTAAATAGAATATGGAAGACATATTATTTAGATTGGCGTTTTGGTCAATTTATGTCAAATTTTCTCGGCTTCGTTCAGAGCAAAAAGAATAGAGATATTTTCTTTCCAGAAGAATCGGAAATGCTTACATACTTAAAAGAATATTGTGGAGAGGAAAGGTAGAATGGAAGAAGTAATTAAAATTTTCAAACAAATTCAAAATACAAGTAGCACAAATGAAAAGAAAGCCATTATTGCAGCGAATAAAGATAATGAGCTATTTAAAAGATGTTTAGTATTTTTACTTGATTCAAATATTGTAACCGGCATCAGTGATAAAAAATTAAATAAATTCGTTGGTATGTCTGGAACAGAACTGAACTCTTTTGAAGAAGTGATGAAATACTTATCAGATTTTAATTCGGGTAGTGATATGAATATTGGAACTGTGCAAGGATTCATCGGAAATCAACCAGAAGAATACCAAGATTTTTACAAACAGATGGTTACGAAAAAGTTTCGTCTTGGCTGTGATAAGAAGGTAGTAAATAGTGTTATTTCAGGTTTGATCCCAACGTTTGATGTAATGCTTGGCACACCAATTGAAAAGTGTAAATTAAATCCAAATGAGCCAATTTCTATAAGTAGAAAACTTAATGGAACTCGTACAGCATTTGTTGGGAACAGATGTATGACACGACAAGGTAAAGAATATAATGGGTTAGACCATATTATTAGTGATCTGAAAAATATGGGATATGAAAATATGTTTGTTGATGGAGAACTTATCTATAAAAACAAAGAAGGCTTGTCTGATTCAGAAGCTTTCCAAAAGGGTACTGGTATTGCAATGAGTAAAGATAGTGACAAATCGCAACTTAAACTTGTCGTATTTGATATTTTCCCTTTGTCTGAATTTTGGACAGGCAAATCAAATTTATCATACTTTGATAGAAAGCGTATATACCTAAAGCAGTTTGAAAACAATCTTAAATATAATCCAACAGAAAATCTTGAAATTGTGCCAATCGTATATGAAGGAACGGATCATTCTGAAATTTGGAAATGGTTAGACTATGCAGAGGCGCATGACTGGGAAGGTTGTATGATAAATCTTGACACTCCGTATGAATGCAAACGTGTAAAAACGTTAATTAAGGTAAAGAAGTTCTTTGATATTTCTCTTAGTGTTATAGATATCGAAGAGGGAACTGGTCGTAATAAAGGAAAGCTTGGGGCAATCGTATGTAAATATTATGATAATATAGTAAATGTAGGTAGCGGTTTTACTGACTCACAGCGTATTTATTATTGGCAACATAAAGATAAAATGCTAGATCACATTGTAGATGTCAAATATAAAGAAATCACAACAGACAAAAAAACCAATCTTAAAAGTCTTCAATTCCCAATTTATTTAGGTATCCGTTTTGACAAATCAATTCCTGATGATGAAATATAGTTAAAAATCTTATCTCAAACAGAGAATATCTATGTAACAAAATCCATATACAACACAATTTAATAAGGAGAACATATGAAAAGAAGAGTCATACAGACATTTATTGTCTTATGTTTTGGTTCTATTTTATGTGTCGCCCCATTAGGGGCAAATAATAATTTAGAACCAAATAAACAGACAGAAACGCTTCTAACTGTCAATACAGAACAGATAATGGAAACAGAAATCAGTATTGAACAAAATGCCAACAGCATTGTTTCAACAGGTAATGATATTCAGCAAAATGAAATAGATATTGTTTCAGAAAAAATCTTTGAAGCGCAGCAAAGAATCAATGCATTGGAGTGCGAAGATACAATGGAATGGTTTAAAAAATACAAAGAAATCCAAGATGAATATTCAGAATTGATAGATAAAGATGAAACAATTTATGATTATTTTGATGGATCTGAGTTGGATTTACTATTCCATATTGTAGAAACAGAAGTCCGTGGTGAAGATAACTTTGATGAGAAAGTAAATGTGGCAAGTGTAATTTTTAATAGAATCGATCATGAAGATTTTCCGATGAATTTAATTGAAATTCTAACGGAAAGACCACAGTTTTCAAGTTACATAAGTGGTGATTATAAGAATGTCACTGTTACAGAAACAACAATATTGGCTTGTGAATATGCTTTTCAATTCCCAGATACAACAAACGGAGCGTTATGGTTTGATTCAACACGAGGTAATTCTTGGGCTGATAGGAATAGAGAATATATTTTTACAGACAGTGTTGGTCATAGCTTTTATAGATAATGGAGGGATAGTGTGAAAAATAAAGAAAAATATGCAAAAGAGATTATAAATATTGCTTGCAGTGGTGCATACCTTGCAGTTGATAAAAGCACAAAACATCCAGTACGTTGTGATAAAAATATTGAATGTTGCGATTGCTTATTTTATACGGGATGTAATGATCCATGTAGTAACCCTATTGAATGGGCAAATAGTGAAGCTTAAAAGGAGAATAAAATATTATGAAAACAAAATATATATTAAATCTTAATAGTATGACAGACTTATGCCATTTTGTAAGTGAAATATCAAAAGATATATCTTGTGAGATAGATGCGAGTTTCGGCAGACATTGTGTTGATGCTAAGTCACTTATGGGTGTGGCATCGCTTTCAAGTAATCCAATTACAGTTGAATTAAACAATCCAATAATTGAAAGTGATGTAATTAGATTTGCAGAAATATGTGAAAAGTACAAAATCGAGGAAAAATAATTATGACAAAAAGAATCTTTTTAGAAAATACGATTGAACCAGATAATGTAACATTAGATGACTGTATAATTTTAGCACACATGAAAAATATCTATGTTGTATTGGAAGATGGTAGGATTACCTCTTTTATAGAGGAGAATTAAATATGTTGGTATTAATGGGGAAGGCTTCTAGTGGAAAAGATATAGTCAAAGATATTTTAATTAAAGAACACGGTTTTCACGGCATTACAACTTTTACAACAAGACCTATGAGAGAAGGAGAAATTCCTAATGTTACATATCACTATATTTCAGATGAAGAATTCGCAAAAAAGATTGATGAAGGTTTTTTTGCAGAATGGAAGAAATTTAAAGTAGCAGAAAATACTTGGTACTATGGAACTGCAAAGAATGATCTTGTAAGCACAGATAATAAAACTGTAATTATACTTACACCAGATGGAGTTAGAGATATTTTAAAATACAATATTAATCCAGTTATTATTTATTTGTATTCAAATATTGATACTATCAAAAAAAGACTTTACATGCGAAATGACAATAATGACAAAGCAGAAGATCGTATTAAGAGGGACGCAAAAGATTTCAAATATGCAGATCTTTTGGCGAATAAGATAGTGTACAACAACGATGGTGCAAATATTAACGAAGTTGTTGATAATGTAATTACTCAATATAGAAAGGTTTTAGAAAAATGGGAAGAAATGGTTTGACAATTTATTTAGCCGGTAAGATGGACGGATTATCTGATTCGGAGATGAAAAAGTGGAGAAATCTACTTAAATCTGAATTAGAAAAATATTCTGACATAGCTAATTATAAAACAAATGTTGTGTCTCCTTGTGACTATTTTAATTTTAATGAGCAGCGATACCAAAATGAACAAGAAATCATGAAATTTGATTTGTCTTTAGTAAAAAACAGTGACATTGTAATCGTGAATACAAATGGTCTTAATAGCAGTATTGGTTCTATTATAGAGGTGTACGAAGCATGGAAAAATGATATTCCTGTTATTGCATATGATGAAAATGGCGATTATAGGACAATTCATCCTTGGTTAAAATGTTGCATTACTAGAGCAGATTCATGTGTAATTGATATTTGCGAATACATAAAAGATTTTTATATGAGATAAAGAATAAATAAGAAAGAAGGTGGATGGAATTTTTAATGGAATCAGAACATCGCACGAATTAGCAAAAACACTTCTTGCTGAACCAGATAGTTTGATAACAATTTGTGTTGGAGAGGACGAATGTATGGCTGAAAAAGTAAAAACAGTAAAAACACATGCTAATTATGATGATTGTGTAGCACATAAAACTATTGTATGTAAAAAGATGAAAGGAAATTTGAGGTAAAATATTTTGAGAAAAGAACCAGTATATCATCAAGACTGCGAAGATGAGAGTGTTCGTCTCACAAAAGAAGATAAAAAGATGCTGATAGAACTTATTTGTGATGAACAAACACGTATGATTGTGAAAGATCATACAAAGTATCATTCAAAAAAGTATAAAAATTTGGAAGTATTAAAAATTAAAATTAAAGAAATCGAGGTGGAAAATTATGATTAATATTGCAATTGCATTTGTTTGTGGATTGTTTGTGGGCAGTTGCGGAGGAGTCGTATGTGCTGCGTTATGCGCAATAAGTTCCAAAAATAATGGCGAAAACGACTAAAATTTGGTATTGAAAGGTTGAATTCTTATGGAATAAGAGGTGAAGAAAGATTAATAAAGAATTTATTTGTGATTTTATCAAGATGTGTAGCAATATGGACTCAATTGATATTGACTATAATGATATTGAAATAACATTTAGCATTGAAAATATTGATACTTATAGTAATTATCGGTTGTGTAATCATATGACTCTTGCTGAAACATTAAAATTAACAAGCAAAAAATATGAGTATTATTTTGGTGTTGGTAGTTGCAATAATGTAGATGATAAAACAATAGCTATAAATGCAATAAGTGGATTTTTGGCAGAAAAATATAAATATACCAAAGAAAAAGAGAAAGAAAACTATGATAAAGAATACAAGAAAAAGCATCCAATTTTGTATTTTTTTAGACATAAAACTATAGGAGGATATACATATTGACAAAAGTAAAAGTAATTCAAAGAGATTGTTCAGAAGCTGATTTTGATAAGTCTAAGATCTCAACTGCAATTCTTAAAGCAATGAAAAATGGCTCAGGTATTGTAAAACCAAAGATTGCAGAAGATATTGCAGACGAAATTGAAGAAGAGTGTAAGGATAAAGACGAAGTAAGTGTATCTGATATTGAATCAATGGTTTATGACAAATTAATCACCAAAGAACAGAGGCTTACTGCAAAAGCATATGAAGGATATAGAAGTATTCGTGAATTCCAAAGAGAGAATGAGAATACAACAGATTCCGAGATTGATGAACTGTTAGATGGTGAAAGCGAATATTGGAATACTGAAAACTCCAATAAAAATTCAAAAGTATTAAATACTCAGCGTGATTATATGGCAGGAATTGTTAGCAAAGATATTTCTCGTAGATTTTTACTTCCACCAGAAGTTGTACAAGCACACGATGAAGGAATTATTCATTTCCATGATATTGATTATTTTGGTATGAATGCAATGAGTAATTGCTCACTTATTAATCTTGAAGATATGTTACAGAATGGCACTTGTATTAACAAGGTAATGATTGAAAAACCACATAGATTTATTACTGCTTGTACAATCGCCACTCAGATTATTCTTGGTGTTACATCACTTCAGTATGGAGGGGCTACAATTACTCTTACACATTTAGCACCATTTGTAAGAGATAGTTACAACAAATACTATGAGAAATATAAGTCATGGGGATTTTCTAATGAAGATTGTAAGAGATATGCAGAATCTGATACAAAAAAAGAAGTAGCAGATGGCGTTCAGACATTTAACTATCAGTGTAATTCTATGTCTAACTCAAATGGGCAGTCTCCTTTTTTGAGTGTATTCATGTATCTTGGAGAGACTACAGAGTATAAGAAAGAACTTGCAATGATTATTGAAGAGTTTCTTAATCAGAGATTACTTGGTCTTAAAAATGAAGTTGGCGTATATGTCACACAGGCTTTTCCGAAGCTTCTTTATGTCTTAGAAGAAGATAATATTCATGAAAATTCCCCTTATTGGTATTTAACAAAACTTGCAGCTAAGTGTACTGCAAAGAGAATGAACCCTGATTATATTTCAGAGAAGATTATGAAGAAATATAAAGAGGGTAACTGTTTCCCGTGCATGGGTGAGCGTAAACTACAGCCCAGGATAAACCGATTGAACCTCGTTGCTTAGAGGGTGTAACTAATATAGTTGCTAACGGATAGGTCTTAGGTAGAAGAGATTCTGTGACCTAAGATGAGTACCGTGCCAACCCTAGAAATAGGAAGTGTGTATCGACTAACCGTGATGAGTGTAGCGGTGTAGGATTGGAGACAAGCACCAATTCCAAGCAGTCGGCTCGTTGATGAGAGTAACGGACTCGGAGAGAATATATAGTCAGTGTACATAGTGATATGTAATAAAAATGTGTAGAAGCTTTCTTTCGCCTTATAAAGACGAAAATGGTAATTATAAATTTTATGGAAGACTAAACCAAGGCGTTGTTACCTTAAACCTTGTAGATGTAGCATTGTCATCTGAAGGAGATTATGAAAAGTTTTGGGATTTAATGGAACAGAGAACAGAATTATGTCATAAAGCATTACTTTGCAGACATAAACGATTAGAAGGAACATTATCTGATGTTGCACCTTTATTATGGCAGTATGGAGCATTTGCAAGACTTAAAAAAGGTGAAAAGATTGATAAGTTACTTCATAATGGATATGCAAGTATTTCACTTGGATATGCAGGTTTATATGAATGTGTAAAATATATGACTGGTAAATCACATATTGATTCACAGGAAGGTCATGATTTTGGTATTAAAGTAATGCAGTTTATGAATGATAAATGTGACCAGTGGAATAAAGAACATTATATTGGATTTTCAATTTACGGATCTCCAATCGAAAACACAACGTATAAATTTGCGAAGTGTCTACAGAAACGCTTTGGAATTATTAAAGGTATTACAGATAGAAATTATATCACAAACAGTTATCATACATTTGTAAAAGAACCAATTAATGCATTTGATAAACTTGCTAAAGAATCAGAATTTCAGGCGTTATCTCTTGGAGGTGCGATATCTTATGTTGAGACAGATGGATTAGTAAATAATGTAGATGCTGTTTTAGAAATGAATAAATTCATCTACGATCACATCATGTACGCAGAAGAGAATACAAAATCTGATTATTGTCAGATTTGTGGTTATGACGGTGAAATTAAAATTATTGATGAAGGTGGCGAACTTATTTGGGAATGCCCAAATTGCCACAATAGAGATAAAGACAAGATGAATGTAGCAAGAAGGACTTGCGGATATATTGGAACTAATTACTGGGGAAAAGGACGTACTCAGGAAATTAAGGAGAGATATGTCCATATGACAGATATTGCGGAGGATTTATAATGAGATACGCACAGATTAGATCTATGGATATTTCTAATGGGGAGGGAGTTGGAGTCTCCCTCTTCGTCCAAGGTTGTCCATTTCACTGTAAAAACTGTTTTAATTCTGATACATGGGATTTTAATGGTGGAAAAGAGTGGACAGAAAAAACAAAAAATAAATTTATGGAACTCATTGATAGACCATATATCAAGCGTGTGTCATTTCTTGGTGGAGAATGTTTAGCGGATCAGAACCTTGATGAAGTCCTCAAATTAGTCAAACAAATCCGTATTTCTTATCCTGAGAAAACTATTTGGTTATATACGGGATATAATTTTGACCTTTTAAATTCCAAATATAATGAATATAAATATACTTCATTTGCAGCAAATGCAGATGAGTGGCTTACACGTTGGGAAATAATTTCCAATGTGGATGTACTCGTTGACGGAGAATATATAGATGAGCAGAAAGATCTCACATTGAAATGGCAAGGTAGTAAGAATCAGCATGTAATTGATGTAAAACAGTCTCTTGCTCAGAACAAAATGGTTTTGTATTGTGAATAACGGAAGGAGTAGTTATGACGGAGAATGAAGCAATTGAAGCATTGAAATTGGAAAGTGGACTAGAGATAACTGGCAGACCAATTAGAGTAGCGCAGTTTTTTGAGGGAATAGATACAGCAATCAAAGCATTGGAAGAGGTACAGCAGTACCGGGCAATCGAAAAAGAGTTAAAAGAACGCTATCACGCAAACGTAGACATTCCACTTCTAATGCACCACTTTATCGAGACAATATTTGAAGGCGAGAAGCACGAAGGATTTTGCATCTTAACAAATGAGGATGCTAAAGCGTGGAAAGAGTACCAGACAATCGGCATGCCGGAAGAATGCAGGGCAGCGATGGAAAAGCAGACGGCAAAGAAAATGGAAAGTCCGTGGTGTCCGTGCTGCGGAAAATTTCTAACCACAGAATATATGAATAAAAGGTATTATTGCATATACTGTGGTCAACTGTTGGAATGGGAGGGCGAACTATGAGTTATTTAATAGATAAATTCAAGAGTCGGTATCGTATTAAAGCGCCATACAATCAATGGACAAATGATTTTACAAGAAAGTTAAACGGAAATCTCGAAGATGTAGATTGTTATATTGATTGTTTGTATGGTAATAAAGTATTTCACTATGGCAGAGATATACTTATAGCATATGTACCTTCTCTTGGAAGAGGACATAACATTCTTAAAAATATCGAAGAAAATGACAAATCAATCATCTATAACATTGAAGAAACCGATTCAGAAATCTTATTCAAATTCAAATATTCCGATTCTGATAAAATTATCCCATTATTAAAACCAAAAACATCTGGTTCAAATATTAGTCCGTTTAGCAGCAAGAATTTGCCACGAAATAAGGAGTTTAAGATACCAGACGAAGACTTGAACCTATACAAAGAAATCGTTTCTAAAATTCCACAAGAACGCATTTTAGCTATAACACATAGCACCAATAATTTCATTAAATCATTGGCAACAAAAAAGAATCCAATAGAGAATATAAAAGCAGATATGAAACTGAAAGGACTAAAAGGCAAAGAGTATATCTATTCGATTGGAGAATGGAACAATTATATTAATTATTTAAAGGAGAATTTGTAATATGGAAACAATTAAAATCAAATATTTCGATAACGAAATTGACAAAGTAGAAAAAATCAGTAAAGGAGATTTAATTGATCTTCGTTCTGCCGAAACAGTACATCTAAAGAAAGGCGAGTTTCATTTGATTCCGTTGGGGGTTGGAATGAAGTTACCTGACGGATATGAGGCAAATATTGTACCTCGTAGCAGCACATATAAGAATTTTAAAGTATTACAGACAAATTCTTTTGCGGTAATTGACAACTCATATAGTGGAGATAATGATCAGTGGTTATATCCTGTAATCGCTATGGAAGATACAATTATTCACAAGAATGATAGAGTATGTCAGTTCCGCATTAATAAGATTCAGCCAGAAATTGAATTTGAAGAAGTTAAGTACTTAGATGATGTAAGTAGAGGCGGATTTGGTTCTACAGGAAAGGCGTAAATATGAAAGAAGATAAAATGCTATATACAGTTAAAGAAGTATCTTCTACATTGGGAGTAAACGTACATATTGTATATGACCTCATTAAAAAAGGTTTGCTTCCGGCTATGAAACTTGGAAGTCTAAAAGTAAGAAAACAAACATTAGAATTGTTTCTTGAAAAATATGAGGGTATGGATTTGACTGACCTCAATAATATTTCCGAACTAAATAGTATTGCATAGTTAAAATATAAATGCTATTATAAACGTTGTAACAATTTGTAACTTTTTAATTAGTTTGCACATAGAAAAGTAAATAGGAACCCATAGCTTTAATATTTATTGTAAAATTTCTAATAATATTTAGTTAACACACTTATCAAGTCCACATTACGTCCACATTTGCTAAAAACAATGTTAGATATTGAGTAACATAAAATAACACAAAACAACACACACCATTTAATGTTAACTCTTAGTTTTTAGGCATTTATAGACATGAAATAGCACAAAAAATCAAATTTAGCACAAAAGGATTTGGTATTGGGAAATAACCCAATGGTAGGTGCTACTGTAGCTGTAGCTGTAAGTGTTGAGGAAGCTCACAAGGCTGGTAAGTTCTAAAAGGTCGAATAATATAAAGATTTGGCAGGTCTCCGGGAAAACCCGGAGACCTCTTTTATATGATATAATTAAATGGGGTATATAGAAAAAATAGAAGGAAATAATAGTCTGAAGGCAGGTGTGGGTATGAATGTAAATGAGCTGAAAAAGATAATTGAATCCGGCGAAAAGATAAATGTTGAATTTAAATTGTCTGAGAATGATTTGACAAAAGATGTGTATCAATCGGTATGTTCTTTTAATAATCGTAATGGAGGGCATATTATTCTTGGCGTAGTTGACCAAACAAAAGAAATTCGGGGTGTAAATCCCCAAAAGACAGATAAAATGCTTAAGGATTTTACAACGTCCGTTAATAATGCTAATAAAATAAATCCACCGCTTTATCTTACACCACAGATATTTGATATAAATGGAAAGACAGTCATTTATATCTGGGTGCCAGAGGGAACACAGCTTAGACGATTGAATGGTCGTATATGGGACAGGACACATGAAGGGGATATTGATATTACAGACAATGCGGAATTGGTATACAAAATGTATGCAAGGAAGCAGAGCACTTATTTTGTGAATAAGGTTTATCCGAAGCTTGGATTGGATTTCCTTGATTTTGATGTGATTCAAAGAGCAAAAAAGATGGCGGTTTCAAGGGTGGATAATCACCCATGGTCAAATATGAATGAAGAAGAAATTCTGAGAAGCACAGGACTTATTTTAGCAGATCCAGATACCGGTCAGGAGGGAATTACGCTTGCGGCAATTTTGTTGTTTGGTAAAGATCAGACCATTATGTCTGTATTACCACAGTATAAGACAGATGCTATTTATCGTGTGAAAAATATGGATCGTTATGATGACAGAGAGGTTATTATTACAAATTTAATAGATAGTTATCGCAGATTAATGGATTTTGGAAAAAAGCATTTGAATGATTCTTTTGTGCTGGATGGTGACCAGAGTGTCAGTGCCAGAGATAAAATATTGAGGGAAATCATTTCTAATATATTAGCACATCGCGATTATTCCAATGCCTACACTGCACAATTTGTGATTGAAAGTAACAGAATTTTTACTAAAAACAGCAATTTGCCTCACGGACATGGTGAATTGAAACTGAATCAGTTTGAACCTTTTCCGAAAAATCCACCAATTTCAAAAGTATTTCGTGAAATTGGTTATGCGGATGAACTCGGCTCTGGTATGAGGAATACCAATAAGTATACAAAATTATATTCGGGTGGAACACCTGTGTTTTTGGAGGATAATATTTTTGAAATTGTGATTCCAATGGAATCTGTTGCGAGTTTGCAGGTTGGACCAGGTGAATTTTACAAGGTAACTGAAAGGGTGACTGATAGGGTAACTGATAGGGTGACTGAAAAAGAGCAGGAGATTCTCGCATTATTATTAGAAAATGCGGGTTATACTATGCCACAGTTGGCGGAAAAATTAAAAATCAGCAGAAAAACAGTGGCAATGCGTTTAAAATCTTTGAAAGAAAAATCAGTGATAGAGCGTGTGGGTTCAGACAGAAAGGGTTATTGGAAAATAAATTAAAAAAGTTGGACAAAAATTTTAAGAATTTGATATTAAAAACTTTCGTGTTGCAAATACTTTCACAATTTGCTACAATAAAGTGGTAGCAAATACACACACGGAGGAGAAAAAGAGTTATGAGTGAAAATTTTAACGAACAGAACGAAAATAACCAGAACGAATATGGCACAAGCCAGAACATTTACGGAAGCACCCAGACTACATACGGTGATACCCAGAATTCATATGGCAGTGAAAACAACTATGGAGGTACACAAAACAGTTACGGCGGTACGCAAAATACATATGGCTATAACAATCAGCCACAGTATCAGTCCGGGATGGAAAATCAGCAGCAGGAGCTTGTGCCACAGATGAGTGTTGGACAGTGGATGCTGACCTATTTATTGGTGAACATTCCAATTGTAAATATCGTTATGTATATTATCTGGCTGATCGGAAAAAATCCAAAAGACGCAATCCGCAAAAACTGGGCAAGAGGACAGTTATTTATGGGTCTTATTATATTTGGAATTATGTTGATCTTCACAATTATTGCATTGACGGTTTCAACGCTGGTCGGTGGAAGTTCGAGTGGCTCCAGTAAAATAGACACAGGCGTGACAAGCGATTATTATGCAGCGGATGATGACGGAGATCAGGCGGAGGACATCTTCAATCACGATTCCGAAGCCGCAACACTTCCAGATACTTCCGAAGACAGACCGGTTGTAGATGCAGAGCCGATGGACGGAACATGGGAGGATATGTCATTTTTCTTTGACGGACATGAGTATTCCCTGCCATTTGCCTACAGTGAGATAGAGGCGAACGGATGGACGTTTGATATAGCGGATTATGGTTACGAAGATGGTTATGTGATGAATGCGGGCGACCAGACTTATGAGTCAATTGAACTGAAAAATCCGGATTATCCAGATGTGACAGTAAAGATTGGCTTTGTAAATCTGGACAGTTCAGCAAAAGATATTACAGAATGTGACATTTATGCATTTTCTTTGGATACCTGTTATGGATTTGATCAGGTAGACGCATTCCCGATTATGTCAGTCAGCGGTGGATTGACGATTGGAATGGACGAACAGTCAGCGGTTGCAATCATGGGAGAATGTGATGATGTATACGAAGCTGAAGAATATAACAGTTATTCTTATCAGGATGAGGAGTACAACAGACATCTTGATTTTGAGGTAAATGACGAAAATGGTATTACATATTTTGACCTTACCTATTATCAATAAAAATCATAGAATACAGGAATGATACATAAAACAGATACTGCAGGAAAGAAAAGAATTCCGTGCAGTATCTGTTTTTCTTTGCCATAATTACAAATAAAGGAAATTGTATGTTTCAAAATGATATATTTAACGTTATAATAATATCTGTTTTATGGAAAAATTTGTGTTTCAGTGATAAAATACATTATAATTAATGTTGGAACTCAAAAAGAGAAATAAATGCAGGAGTACGATAGAATGATGACTATTTTCAGGATTTTTAAAAGTGATGTGAAAGGATTGTGGAGAAATAAGCTTGCGCTTTTGATCGCACTTGCAATCTGTGTACTTCCATCCCTGTATGCATGGTTTAATATCTATTCGAACTGGGATCCTTACAGCAATACGGGAACGATACCGGTTGCGGTTGTTTCTGTGGATAAAGGATATACCAAGAGTGATGGCGAATTTGTGGTCATGGGTGATACCGTTATCGACAATCTGAAGGAAAATGACAAGATTGGCTGGCAGTTTGTAAAGACGGAGGATGAGGCGGTCGACGGTGTCTACAGCGGTGATTATTACGCAGCAATTGTCATCGGTGAGAATTTCAGTGAGAGCATGTACGGTTTTGCGGACAATGACCTGGTACATCCTTCTGTTACCTATTATGAAAATGAGAAGAAGAATCCAATTGCTTCCAAGATTACGGATACAGCAAAAGGAACGCTGCAGACAAGTATTAATGAAGAGTTTGTGAATGTTGCAGTTTCCACTGTTATGGAAAGTATGAATGAACTCGCAGATGATGCACAAAAGACACAGTATATCACTAAAATTATTGATAAACTGGATTCTGTCAATAAGAATCTGGATGATTATCTTGTGACAATTGATAATCTGATGTCCTGCAACGCAACCCTTGCGTCTAATTTAAAAACAGCAAGCGGAGAGGTTTCCAGTGCGTCCGGTAAATTAAATAATGGTGTTGCACAGGTCAACAAGGCAAAAACAGACGCACAGCAGACCATTACAACGTTACAGTCCCAGATGGATCAGGTTTACCAGAGTATTCATACCCATTTGCAGGAAGTGAATACAACATTATCAAAAGAGCTTCCAACGGCGGAAGAGATTGCAAATGCTGCGAATAATGTATCAAATTCCACTCAGCAGATCGAACTGTTAAAACAACTGTTACAGAGTGATCTGATTCCTGCCGGAAGCAACAAGGATGATATCATTAAACTGCTCGACAGCATTGAGCAGACAACAACTGCGGTACAGGGAGTATTGCAGAACCGGATAGGTGATCTTAACAATGCTGTCTCAGGAGATCATGCGGCAATCAAAGCGGCAGCCAATCTGATCGATGCGGTCATGCCGATCGTAGAAAAACAGTTACAGGCAGATGTTGCAACGATGAAGGCAAATATTTCTGCTGCTTACAACAATATGGTTGCCTCCTTAAACAGCATGAATAAAGGTCTGGAAGGTACCGGTGTGGCTTTGGGCAGTCTCGGAAACACAGTGAGCAGTTCCAATGGAAGTTTTAACACTTTAAAAGAAATCATAAGTTCTGCGAAAGAGGAGCTGAATACGATCTTATCAGAATTGAATGAAGTGGAAGATGGAGGGAAATACGATCAGTTCATCCGTATCCTGTCCACGGATCCGGAAGTGATGGGAGAGTTCTTTGCATCCCCTGTTACGATTCAAACAGAGAGAGTTTATCCGGTTGAAAACTATGGATCTTCCGTCACACCATTCTATACAATTCTTGCGCTCTGGGTTGGCGCTGTTATTTTAGTTGCGCTGATCAAAGTGCAGGTGGAGGATGAAAAGTTTGCAGGCACCAGATCATATCAGAGATATTTTGGAAGATTTTTACTGTTTTTTGTTTTGGGACAGTTACAGGCAGCAATCGTTGTCCTGGGAGATCTGTATCTGTTAAAGGTACAGTGTTTAGAACCGGTACTTTTTTATATCGTTGCTGCGTTTACAAGTTTTACCTTTAACCTGTTGATCTATACTTTGACGGTTTCTTTCGGAGATGTGGGAAAGGCATTTGTCGTTGTTGTCATGGTTATCCAGATCGCAGGATCCAGCGGAACATATCCGATCGAGATTTTGCCGCAGTTTAACCAGAATATTTACAAATATTTCCCGTTCCCATATGCGATCAATGCAATGCGTGAGACGATCGGCGGCATGTATGAGAACGATTACTGGATGTACATGAGCCAGCTGGCAGTGTTTGCAATTGCAGCGCTGATCATTGGACTGTTTGTGAGAAAACCATTTATGAAGATGAATCACTTTGTGGAAGAGCGTATGGAAGATACGAAAATGATGTAAGGAGAAGATGCAATGGAAACAAATTATGAAGAATCTTATCGCAGGATCATGGAATACCAGAATGAAGAACATCTGCGTAACCAGAAAAAAATACGGTGGGGAATCCGTTGTGTCATTCTGATTCCAATGATATTTTTGATGCTGATGTTTTCCATGGACAGTTCGAAAGTAGTATTTCTGGTGCTTTGGATTGTTTCTTTGTTTACAATTTCTGCCTATCTGATCTATGTGGAATATATGGATTATACATTGCAGGAGCGTCTGACAGAGCTTGGAATTAAAGAGGATGGCAAAATTGACACGCTTCTTCCAAACAGCAGTATTGACAGCCGGTTAGCAGAGATGGAACGAAAGATTGCTGCCGACCGTGCAATCCTTGCAAAATATTTTGGAGAGTCTGGGATTATGCCGGATGAGGCATTGCTGGAAGAAAAAGAGGAAGAGACAGATGAGGAGAAAGATTCTGACGGATCTTCCGAAGAAAAGATATCCGGGAACAGGGACGGTAAGAAGAAAGAGAAGAAAAAAGACAGGAAAAAGGATAAGGAAGATTAGATATGTTGAACATTTTTCGGATTTTTATATCGGATTTTAAAAGGATAAAAACAAATGTTGTAGCGGTTGTTATAGTCATCGGCTTATCGATTCTTCCTTGCTTGTATGCATGGTTTAATATTTTATCCAACTGGAGCCCGTATGGACCGGATGCAACGTCGAATATTAAAGTTGCAGTTGCATCGGACGACAAGGGGATCACGATTGACGACACCGAGTTTAATATGGGTGAAACTGTAATCGAGGGATTGGAAGCAAATACAACGATTGGCTGGGTGTTTACAGACACGACAGAGGAAGCGATCGATGGTGTTTACAGTGGTGATTATTATGCTGCCCTTATTATGCCGGAAGATTTTACGGAAGACATGGTAAGTTTTCTTGCGGATGAGATGGAGCATCCTGAGATCACCTATTATACAAATGAAAAGAAAAATGCGATCGCTCCAAAGATTACAGACAAAGCAAAAACTGCAGTTCAGCAGACGGTCAATACACAGTTTATCTCTACGCTGATCAAAAGCTGCATGCAAGTTTCAGATGGACTCTTAGATTCTTCGGTTCTGGAAGAAGAAACAGGATCTTCCAATGTCATTGATATGCTGATCGGAAAATTAGAGGAAGCAGATGCAGATCTTGCAGTGTATGAGAATTTGCTGGATTCTCTGATGTCGGTATCAGGAAATGCTGCATCTACTACAAATCAGTTTTCAGCTGTATATCCGGACATGAAGAGTGCGATCGCAAGTGGACAGAGCGCAATGGGCAATCTGCAGAATGTGACGGGAACAGGATTGGCATCCCTTGGAACAATTTCAAAGGGATTATCTGCTACTTTTGGAGGTATCAGCAATGCGCTTGGCTCTATCGCAAAGGCATTGGATACTTCGAGTGGAAATCTGTCACAGCTTTCTGCAACATTAGCATCTGCGAATATCAGTCTCTCGGGTACAAAAGATGCGATCACGGATATGCGCGGGGTGATCGGAGGACGTTTGGAGCGTCTGAACCAGATGAAGGGGGAAGAGGGATATGAGATCTTATCTAAATTGTTAGCTCATGACCCGGAAGAGATTGGAAGTTTTATGGCTTCCCCGGTTGAGATTGAGACAGAGGCAGTTTACGAGGTGGACACTTATGGTTCTTCCATGGCGCCATTCTATACCGTGCTGGCACTCTGGGTAGGTGGACTGATCCTTGTTGCGATCATACATACAAAAGTAGAGATGGAGCCGTCCTTTAAGAATGCAAAGCCGCATCAGCAGTTTTTTGGAAGATATATCACATTCTTTCTGATCGCCCAGGTTCAGGCGCTGATCACGGTATTGGGTGATCTGTACTTTATCGGGATCGAGTGCGCACATCCGTTTTTATTCTGGCTGGCAGCATCCTGCTGTAGTTTTGTGTTCGGCTTTTTAATGTATGCATTGACAGCGGCGTTTGGAAATATCGGTGAAGGTATTGCGATCATTATCATGGTCATTCAGGTTGCAGGAGCCGGATGTACATTCCCGATCGAGACACTGCCAAAAGTATTCCAGGTTTTCTATCAGTTCCAGCCATTTAAGTATGCAATGGGTGCAATGAAAGAGGCAGTAGCCGGAATGTACCGGGATGATTATTGGAAAGATCTTGCAATTTTACTGTCTTATACGGTAATCTCCCTGATCGTTGGTCTGGTGCTTGCGGTTCCGTTCCGTAAACTCAACCATATTTTGGAGGAAAGCAAAGAAAAATCCGGCGTTATGCTTTAAGAGCGGAGCGTGCATTCTATTGTTTGAACAGGCTGGGTATGGTATGCAGTTCTATAATTATTATTTATGTAAATATACAAAAGATAGTCATACAGGTTATGACAAATATGCACAAAATATATAGGCAAATATCGTCTCAGACGTTGACAAAGAAATATGATATTGATATTATTTAACTTAAATATGAGTGAGTAAAACTGTAAAGCGCAAAAGACTTTACAAGGAAGAGGTTTTCATTATGAGAAGACAGGTATTATCTCTCTTAGTTGAGAACAATCCGGGTGTTACAAGCCATATTTCTGGATTATTCAGCCGAAGAGGATATAACATTGACAGCTTTTCTTCCGGGGTGACTGCTGATCCGCGGTATACAAGGATTACCATTGTAGCAAGTGGGGACGAGCAGATTCTAGAACAGATCGAGAAGCAGCTTGCCAAGTTAGAAGATGTGGTTGATATCAAGAAATTGGAGCCGGGTTCTTCAGTGACAAGAGAACTCATTTTGGTTAAGATTCGTGCAAAAGACACCGAACGCCAGCCGATTCTTAATGTGACAGAGATTTTCCATGGGAAGATCGTAGACGTCACAAATGATTCCATGGTTATTGAACTTACAGGTCATCAGGACAAGCTAGAGGCTTTTCTGGATCTGTTGCAGGGATATGACATACTGGAGTTAGCGCGCACCGGTATTACAGGACTGTCCAGAGGAACAGCCGATGTAAAAATTATGGAATAATAGTACATAAAACAAGGAGGACAAATCCTCTCCTCATCATGGGATTCGGATTTTTCCTTCGGAAAAACAAGGAGGATTTAAAATGGCAGCAAAAATTTTTTATCAGGAAGATTGTAATCTCTCATTATTGGATGGAAAGACAATCGCTATCATTGGATATGGTAGTCAGGGACATGCACATGCATTAAACTTAAAGGATTCCGGATGCCATGTTATCATTGGCCTTTATGAGGGAAGTAAATCCTGGGCAAAGGCTGAGAAACAGGGATTTGAAGTATATACAACTGCAGAGGCAGCTAAGAAAGCAGATATCATCATGATCCTGATCAATGATGAGAAACAGGCAGATATGTATAAGAAAGATATCGAGCCGAACTTAGAGGCAGGTAATATGTTAATGTTCGCTCATGGATTCAACATTCATTTCGGATGTATCGTTCCACCAGCAGACGTTGATGTTACCATGATCGCACCAAAAGCTCCGGGACATACAGTACGTTCTGAGTATCAGGCTGGAAAAGGAACCCCTTGTCTGATCGCTGTTGAGCAGGATGCAACTGGAAAAGCACAGGATCTTGCACTTGCATATGCACTTGGTATCGGTGGAGCAAGAGCCGGTGTCTTAGAGACAACATTCAGAACAGAGACAGAGACAGACCTCTTTGGTGAGCAGGCAGTTCTTTGTGGTGGTGTCTGTGCATTAATGCAGGCTGGTTTCGAGACATTAGTAGAAGCTGGTTATGATCCAAGAAATGCATACTTCGAGTGTATCCATGAGATGAAACTGATCGTAGACTTGATCTACCAGTCAGGTTTCGAAGGAATGAGATATTCTATTTCCAATACTGCAGAGTACGGTGATTACATCACTGGACCTAAGATCATCACAGAGGATACCAAGAAAGCTATGAAACAGATTCTTTCCGATATCCAGGATGGTACTTTTGCAAAAGACTTCTTATTGGATATGTCACCAGCAGGACGTCAGGTTCATTTCAAAGCGATGAGAAAGAAAGCTGCTGAACATCCATCAGAGCAGGTTGGTAAAGAGATCCGTAAACTTTACAGCTGGAACAACGAAGAAGATAAATTAATCAACAACTAAATTTAATTTACTTCATACATAATAAGGAAAGAGGTTGTCAAACTTAGATGACGTATCGTTATTCGAGGGTTTGGCAGCCTCTTTTTTTGTTATGGCGACGGGAAATGCAGCGTAAATTTGGATATGGCAGGAAAGATTTGCAGAGAAAGCCTTTCTTACTATGCAAAAATAGAGAAATCGGATATACTTGAAAGGAATTACAAAGTCAGAAAAATAGAAATGAAAAGGAAATCAGGATGAAAAAGGCAGTATTTTTTGATATTGATGGTACACTGTGGAATCATCAGATGCAGATACCGGAAAGCACTGTTTGCGCAATCCGGAAACTGAGAGAGAATGGACACTATGCGTTTATCTGCAGTGGGAGAAGCCGTTCGAATATACAGAGCCCGGAATTATTGGAGATCGGATTTGATGGTGTGGTTGCTTCCTGTGGGGCACATATCGATTTTCACAAGGAGACAGCCTATCAGGTGCTGTTAACAGAGAAGCAGGTGACGCATGCACTAAGTGTGTTAAAAAAATATCATATGCCGGTCGTGCTGGAAGGACCGGAGTATGTGTATGTGAATGAAAGTGATTTTTTAGATGATCCTTACGTGATACATCTGCGCAAAGAACTGGGGGAACATTTGAGAAACATTCCCACAGACCACAGTGAGATTCAGATCAACAAAATGAGCAGCATTGCACCGACTGTGGATGCCAGACAGTTTGTAAAAGAGATGGGAGAAGATTTTGACGTAGTCATTCACGGGCAGGGGATCATAGAGATTAACCCGGCAGGAATTTCCAAGGCAACGGGCATTCGGAAAGTCTGTGAAATGTTAGACATTCCGAATGAGAATACGTTTGCATTCGGCGACAGTGCGAATGACCTTGAGATGCTTGCATATGTGGCGCACAGCATTGCGATGGGAAACGGAACCGATAAAGTGAAAAATACCGCAGAGTTCGTGACACGTTCTGTGGATGAGGATGGTATTTTGCACGGACTGAAACATTATGGACTGATATAGTGGAGGACAAATTTTATAAATAAAATTACATTTTTCTTCGAAAAACTAGGAGAGCAAATCCTCTCCTCACAGGGAGTTCGGATTTTGCTTCGCAAAACAAGGAGGATTTATGGCAAATTTAATGGATTATCTGGACTGGCGCGGTGACCTGACATTTCGGGAGGCACCTTTTAATGAGGTGGACAATCTGATACTGGCACAGCTTGTATATGTGGAATTTGCAGGAATTGTTCCGGCACCGGGGGAAGAGGGAACGATCACGGTAAAAGAAGCATGTGAACTCTTTTTTGCGGCACATGACAGAAAAGAGATCATGGAGCGCGTATCCATGACGAAAACAGCAGCATTTGTGTTAGAGAAGATGGCGCAGACAGAGCGTTTCTGCAATGCGCAGTTATTTGGTTATATCAACGATATCAGCAAAGAGGAACAGTCCCAGTTTTCTGTGGTATGTGTCCGGTTGGATGATAAGAGTATCTATGTATCTTTCAGCGGAACAGACAATACGATTGTGGGCTGGCGCGAGAACTTTAACATGGGTTATCTGTCCGAGACACCGGGGCAGTTGAAAGCCGTCGATTACCTGAATCATATGGTGAAAGAGGATTGGAAAAAAATCAGAGTCGGGGGACATTCCAAGGGTGGAAATCTTTCCGTATACGCATCCGTCAAATGTGACCGGAATATCCAGAAGAGGATCGTGAAGGTGTACAGCAATGACGGACCTGGATTTAGCGAAGAAATGATCCAGAGTAAGGAATACCAGCGGATGCTGCCAAAAATCAAGACCATTCTGCCGGAGTCCAGCATTGTAGGCATGCTGCTTGAGCATCAGGAAAAGTTTGAAGTGGTAAAAAGTTCCCAGAGTGGTATCCAGCAGCATGATGCCATGTCATGGGAAGTGCTTGGCAGCCATTTTGTCTATGTGGAGGAGGTCGCACCGCAGAGCATCCTGCTCGACGAGACGATGAAAAAATGGATTTTCCAATTGACGAAAGAACAGCGCGAGGAGATTGTCGATACGGTCTTTTCCATGCTCGATGATGCCAAAATCTATACGGTGGATGATTTTTACAACAGCAAATGGAAAAAGGTGCAGGAGCTGATGAAAGCAAAGAGTAAGCTTTCGCCGGAAACACAGGAACTTTTTTCAAAGGCGCTTCGCATGTTATGGAAAACCGGAAATCAGACGGTGAAAAAGTCTGTAAAGCAGGCGATTTTGGAGAAAGTGGAAGAAGCCAATTCTCTATTTTCCACCGATAAATCTAAAAAAAGTATGAAATCATCGAAAAAGTAATATGATATAAAAAAAAGAGAAAAAAAGAGCAATAATGAGAAAATATGAAAAAATATAGATATAAATACCTCTAAAGTTGGTTGCGATTTTGGAGCGAAAAACATATTATATGACTATCAGTTAGCACTCAAATTAAATGAGTGCTAATAACACATGATAACAATAGAAAGCCTGATAACTTTCTACAATATCAAAAGAAAAAAAGAAAAGAATATATATTGAATGGAGGAATCATCATGAAATTAGTACCATTGAGTGACAGAGTAGTTTTAAAACAGTGTGAGGCAGAGGAAACTACAAAATCAGGAATTATTCTTACAAGCAGTGCACAGGAGAAACCACAGGAAGCAGAAGTGATCGCAGTTGGTCCTGGCGGAATCGTGGATGGAAAAGAAGTTACCATGCAGGTAAAAGAGGGACAGAAAGTTATTTATTCCAAATATGCAGGAACAGAAGTGAAATTAGACGGCGAAGAGTATATCATTGTAAGACAGAATGATATCCTTGCAGTTGTTGAATAAAAAGTTATTTATATTAAAATAGAAAGAGGTAGAAAATCATGGCAAAAGAAATTAAATACGGATCAGAAGCCAGAGCAGCATTAGGCGCAGGCGTTGACAAATTAGCAAATACAGTAAGGGTTACATTGGGACCAAAAGGAAGAAACGTTGTTCTTGACAAATCTTATGGCGCTCCACTTATCACAAACGATGGTGTGACGATCGCAAAAGAGATCGAGTTAGAAGATGCTTTCGAAAACATGGGAGCACAGTTAGTAAAAGAAGTTGCAACCAAGACAAATGATGTTGCCGGTGATGGTACAACAACAGCAACGGTTCTGGCACAGGCAATGATTCAGGAAGGTATGAAGAATCTGGAAGCAGGAGCTAATCCGATCATCCTCCGCCGTGGTATGAAGAAAGCAACTGACAAAGCAGTAGAATCCTTGAAAGCAATGTCATCCAAAGTAAACGGTAAAGACCAGATTGCAAAAGTTGCAGCAATTTCTGCTGGTGACGAGGAAGTTGGTAACATGGTAGCAGACGCTATGGAAAAAGTTTCCAACGACGGTGTTATCACAATCGAAGAGTCCAAGACGATGCAGACAGAGCTTGACCTTGTAGAAGGTATGCAGTTCGACCGTGGTTACTTATCTGCATATATGTGCTCTGATATGGATAAAATGGAAGCTGCATTGGATGATCCATACATCCTGATCACAGACAAGAAAATCAGTAACATTCAGGAAATCCTTCCTCTGTTAGAGCAGATCGTCCAGAGCGGTGCAAAATTACTCATCATTGCTGAGGATGTGGAAGGTGAAGCATTAACAACCTTGATCGTAAACAAATTACGTGGTACATTCAATGTTGTAGCTGTCAAAGCACCTGGTTATGGTGACAGAAGAAAAGCTATGTTAGAGGATATTGCAATCCTTACAGGTGGTCAGGTGATCAGTTCTGATCTCGGTCTGGAATTGAAAGATACAACCATGGATCAGCTTGGTCGTGCAAAATCTGTTAAAGTTCAGAAAGAGAATACGATCATCGTTGACGGTGCCGGCGATAAAGATGCAATTCAGGGAAGAATCAAACAGATCCGTGCGCAGATCGAGGAGACAACATCTGAGTTTGATAAAGAAAAATTACAGGAAAGACTTGCCAAGATGGCAGGCGGCGTAGCAGTGATCCGTGTTGGTGCAGCTACAGAGACAGAGATGAAAGAAGCAAAACTTCGTATGGAAGATGCTTTAAATGCTACAAGAGCAGCTGTAGAAGAAGGTATTATCGCAGGTGGTGGATCTGCATATATCCATGCTTCCAAAGAAGTTGCCAAATTAGCAGATACTTTAGAGGGTGATGAGAAGACAGGTGCAAAAGTAATCTTAAAAGCACTGGAAGCTCCACTGTACTATATTTCTGCAAATGCAGGATTAGAGGGCGCAGTTATCATCAATAAAGTAAAAGAGTCCGCACCTGGAACAGGTTTCAACGCAGCTACAGAAGAGTATGTAGATATGGTTGAAAACGGAATCCTTGATCCGGTCAAGGTTACAAGAAGTGCATTACAGAACGCAACATCTGTAGCATCTACTTTACTTACAACAGAGTCTGTTGTTGCAAACATCAAAGAAGATGCTCCTGCAATGCCAGCAGGTAACCCGGGAATGGGAATGATGTAAAATCTGACGAAAGAATCAGATAAATGAGAAAAAGACCATAGCCAGAAGAATCGAAAAGATAACTTTTGGCTATGGTCTTTTTTGTGCTCTTCATTGCACACTGATATGTGGTGTGGTAAAATGTGCATAATCAAAGATACGAAAGAAGGGGTGGCACATGGAACTTCTGAAAAAGTTTGATGCACAGAATTATAAAGACACGACCAGTGTTTTTGAAAAATATACCATACGTGGGATTATCGTGCGGGATGGAAAGATTGCAATGCAGTGCAGCAAAGAGGGAGAGTACAAGATCCCGGGCGGTGGCATGGAAGCAGGAGAGACCTATGTGGAAGCTTTAGCAAGGGAAGTGAAGGAAGAGACCGGACTATTTATCATTCCGGAAAAGGCAGTGGGACTTGGCGAGATTTTAGAAGTCCGAAAAGATATTTTTGACGATACAAAAAAATTTATCTGTCATTCCCTTTTCTATTATTGTGAGGAGACCGGGGAGGAAACACCGATTCATCTGACAAAGAGCGAGATCGCAAAAGGATATTACTTAAAATGGGCGACACCGCAGGAAATCTACGACACGAATATTGCGATGGAAAAAGATCCGTGGATCATCCGTGACACGGCATTTATCAAAATGATCCTCGATGGAAAGATTGCGGCATTACAGGGAATTGTTACTGGAACGAGGTACGAGTGAACAGTAACAATGTCCGCAGAGCGTATATTGTATTGCATATTTTTGTGTGGTGCAATTTGAAAAATTGTGATACAATTTATTTGCGTGTTGCGAAAGAACACAGGCACGAATAACAGGTGAAGGAGAAATTCATGAACAATAATTACATAACACTTACCATTGGAAAAAAGAAAAATATCGCGCTTATCGCGCATGATAATAAAAAGGCAGACCTGATTGAATGGTGCGAGCAGAATAAAGATATTCTGACACAGCATTTTTTATGTGGAACCGGAACAACTGCAAGAATGATCACAGATAAGACCGGACTTCCAGTCAAAGGGTACAACAGTGGTCCTCTTGGCGGAGACCAGCAGATCGGTGCAAAAATCGTGGAAGGAAGAATTGATTTTGTGGTATTCTTCTCTGATCCATTGACAGCACAGCCACATGACCCGGATGTGAAAGCATTGCTCCGTATTGCACAGGTTTATGATATTCCAATTGCAAATAACCGTGCGTCTGCAGATTTTATGATCCATTCTGAATTTATGAATGAAGAGTATGAGCATGAAGTAATTAATTTTAAAAAGAACATCAAAGAGCGCTCTGAAACATTATAGGAGGAAAAGGCCAGGATGAGCAAAGTAGCAATTGTAACAGACAGTAACAGTGGAATTACACAGAGTGAAGCAAAAGAATATGGCGTAACGGTTATGCCAATGCCATTTTTTATTAATGACCAGACCTATTATGAAGATATTGATCTGACACAGGAAGATTTTTATCAGAAGCTTTCTGAAGATGCCAATATTTCCACTTCCATGCCTCTTGTCGGAAATGTGACGGACACATGGGATGCTTTGCTGCAGGATTATGATGAGATCGTGCATATTCCAATGTCTTCCGGGCTGAGTGGTTCCTGCGAGACGGCTATCATGCTTTCACAGGATTATGACGGCAGAGTGCAGGTTGTCAATAATCAGAGAATTTCAGTCACACAGAGACAGTCTGTATTAGACGCAAAGGAACTTGCAGAGAAAGGATACAGCGCAGAGGCAATCAAAGAGATCCTTGAGCGTGAGAAGATGGAGTCCTCCATTTATATTATGGTAGACACACTGTACTATCTGAAAAAAGGCGGACGGATCACTCCGGCTGCTGCAGCACTTGGAACTTTATTAAAATTAAAACCGGTACTTCAGATCCAGGGTGAGAAGCTGGATTCTTTTGCAAAGGCAAGAACGGTAAAACAGGCAAAGAAAATGATGATCGATGCCATGCGCAATGACTTTGACCATCGTTTCAATGATCCGGAAGGAAAGAATATATATCTGGAGATGGCTTATACACATAATCTGGAAGATGCGGAAGCGTTCAAAAAAGAGGTCGAGGCAGAATTCCCGGGTATGGAGATTGTGCTGAATCCGTTATCCTTAAGTGTATCCTGTCACATTGGACCGGGAGCGTTAGCAGTTGCATGTTCCAAAAAGATTCCGGAATTATTAGAGTAGAGACTTAAGAATTCACAAAACCATACGATATATATAATAGTACATTGGATGTAAGAGAAAAATGACCAGGACGGCATATGATTTGAGAGAGAAAAGAATCATATGTCGTCCTTTTGGCATTGATAAAAGAAAATCAGATTTAAAGTGCATATCGGAAATACATCATATTGTAAAAACAGCAGAGTTTGACATGGGTGTGGAGGAGAGTTATGAGTATGGCAAATGTAACAAAGACAACCAGAATACAGGCAATTGCAGAGTTGCAGAAACGAAAAACAGAAATCCAGAATCGGTTACAGAACGGACAATCGCAGGATTCTACAACAATTGGCGGCAATTCTTTTACGGAGGATGAATGGAAAAAAATCATTCAGAAAATGGATGAATATCTGACCGAGGTAAAGCAGGAGCAGAAAGAGCGGTTTGAAAAACGCGATAAGGAAAAGGAAATCCAGCAGTTTTATGAGAAAATGAAAATGGCAGAGCAGTATAAAAAGCCACAGGCGGAGAAATTAACCATACAGAAGCATTTAGATGGTGAGGACATTGCTCCATACTCTTATCTGGCGGAGGATGGAGTGATCACTTATAATGGCGTGTCATTTTTCTGTGATTATGAGAATAATGCGATCACACTTGGCGACATGAGTGATGAAAAGAATGTCATTACAGTGCAGTTAGAGAATGGAGGCTGCCTGAAAGTGAACAGGGACAATATCGAAGATCTGTCAAAAGCGATTGCAATGTTTTCACCGGAGGATATACGGAGAATCTTAGTTGCATTGCAGCAGGACGCAAAAGTCCGCCAGATGCAGCAGGAGATCGAGCAGGACAAGATCAAGCAGCTTCTGGCGGAACGTTAAGCTTATTCGTTATTTAAAAGACAATGCAGCAATCTGTCGTTATCTTCCGGATTCATGATACAGAAACGAATGTACTTATTATCTAAGAATGGGAAGGTGGAACAGTCACGGATCATCATTTTCTCACGGATCGCGCGGTCAAACAGTTCCTGCGATGTAAGATCATTGCGGAGGATACGGACTAACATAAAATTCCCACTTGGTTTGTACACCTTGTAGTCAGGACTTTCACAAAAAGCCTGATACATACGTGCACGTTCCTTTGTGATCAGATCCTTTGTCTCTTTGATATAGGCAGTATCGGAAAACATTGTTTCCCCGGCAACAACTGCAAGCGAGTTGATCGTCCATGGATTCTTTCGTGTGTTGATTGCCTTGATGAGATCCCGATTCCCGGTGATGGCATAGCCAAGGCGGAGTCCCGGTGCTGCGAAAAACTTCGAGGTTCCGCGCAGAATGACAATGTTATTGTAATAGTTTGTCAGCGGTACGGAATCGATCTCTTCCATGTTTTCTGCAAATTCCACATACGTTTCATCGACCATGACATAAATATCGTATTCTTTGCAGGCATCTAAAATACGGCGCATATCGGTACTTGTGATGCAGGATGAAGTCGGGTTGTTTGGATTGCAGATGACTAAAAGGTCGATATTCTCATTCAGGTGTGAGATGAAATCATTCACATCCAGTCTGAAATCATCTTTTTCCCGGAGTGGATAATAAAGGGTTGTTCCACCACCAAGAGAAATCTCACGTTCGTACTCGGAATAAGTAGGACCGATGATCATTGCCTTCTTCGGATGCTCAATCTGGATGAAAAGGGAGATCAGCTCGGTAGAACCGTTTCCAACGATCACATTTTCATGATCAGTGCCACAGTATGCGGCAATGCATTTGCGGAGCGAGGTGTATTCCCTGTCCGGATAAGTGGTAATGGCATCGATCTTGTCTGCTAAGGTTGTCCGCAGCAAAGGGGATACGCCAAGCGGATTGACATTTGCCGAAAAACTTACAATTTCCTCTTTTTTGATTCCATAGATTTCTTCTATTTTCTCTAAATCACTTCCATGGAAGTGGTCTTTGTGTTTTATCATTGATTACTCCTCCAAATTAGTTTATAATTTATTATAGTCATTGCTAAAAAAAAAAGCAATAAAAATAGATAGGAGCAGGTGTCGGATTGCGGAAAAGGATACAACAGCTTGCAAATGGAAAATTCGATAACAATGGTCCGAAACTATCTCTGTCTACAGAGAAGATAGAGTTAGAGGCATTGGAAGGAAAGGATGAAACAGGCAGTTTTGTCATTACGAGCACGAATCAGGTAAAAATGCGTGGCATCATTTATTCTTCCAATCCGCGTATGGAATGTCTTACACCTCAGTTTGAGGGGGAAGAAGTGCGTATTCGGTATCAGTTTCACAGTGAGGGGCTGATAGAAGGGGATATTCAGAAAGGCGAGTTTTTTATCGTATGTAACCAGGGGGAATATAACCTTTCTTTTGTTGTGTCCATTTCCAGGTTGTATGCGGATTCATCCTTTGGAAAAATCAAGAATCTGGATGACTTTTGCAGGCTTGCGAAGGAAAATTATGATGAGGCATACCGTTTATTTTATTCCAGCAATTTCAAAAACCTGATCAGGGAAGATAAAGACCGTATTCTCTATGAGGGACTGAGAATGCAGCTGCAATCTGCATTGGTCGTGGAAACATTTCTGACCGCTTCCCATCATAAGAAGAAAGTGGAGGTCACGTTCGAAGAGACTGAGAAAAGTTTTTATGGTGTGCAGGAACAGCGGAAAGAGCAGTTAGAGATCCAGAAACCACAGTGGGGCGCTGTCCGTATCCACGTTTCTTCTGATGCAGACTTTTTGATTCCGGGGAAACAGATCATCACAGAGAATGATTTTATCGGAAGTACCTGTTTTTACGAGTATTATATCGATGCAGATGCAATGCATGCCGGTAAGAATTTTGGAAGACTGTGTTTTGAACTCCCGGATCAGTCTTTTCTTTATACCGTTACCGCTTCCTGTAAGGAGAGAGAGGAAGAACGGGAGGTTTCTGAACATAGGGAAGCCGGACAGGCGCGGACAGAACTTATGCAGCTTTATATTGATTACCGGTTGAAACGGATCGTTACCGGAGTATGGGCAAAAAGTTCTGTGGAACTGTTGGATCATCTGGCAATTTTAGAGCCGGAAGAACCAATGCATCGCCTAATGAAGGCGCAGGCACTTTTGATCAACCGGCAGAAGCAGGAGGCAAGCTGGATTTTAACAGACTACAAACGGGAATGTCTTGACCGGACGACACCGGTCTGGGGATACTATCTGTATCTATGTACACTGATGGAACGCGAAGAGTCTTATGTGGATCGTCTGACGGAGGAGATCGAGCAGATTTTTCATCATTATCCGGATGATTCCATGTTGTTTTGGATTCTTTTATTTGTAAAAGACGAGTTTTACCGCAATAGTTCCAGAAGATTCAAGGCGATTGAGCAGTGGATCGGACGAGGCTTTCACAGCCCATATCTGTATCTGGAAGCATATTATCTGATCTGGCAGGATCCATATCTTTTATCGGGGTTAAACGATTTTACATTAAAGATTTTAAGGTGGGCAGCAAAACAGGATGCGATCTCGAAAGATATTGCATTGCAGGTGCGCAATCTGCTGCCGGAACAGAGGGAATATCAGAAAAAATGGTATCCGGTTCTGGAGAAATGTTATGAGGCAGATCCTTCAGAGGAGATGGTCGCAGCGATATGCACTTATCTGATCCGTGGACAGCAGTTTGCACCAAAATATCATGTCTGGTATGAGCGTGGAATTGACAGTGAAATCCGTATCACGAATCTGTACGAGGCGTTTTTGATCTCTATGGATCCGAATGAGGTGACTGCGATTCCGAAGATGATCCAATTATATTTTCAGTATAACAGTGGTCTTTCCTACCGTTATATGGCGGTCTTATATGTGAATATCATCGCAGCAAAGGAAAAACAGCCGGATGTATACCATAAATATCGCAGAAATATGGAACAGTTTGCGCTTGCACAGATGGAAGCCGGACATATGGATGACAATCTGGCGATTCTATACCAGGAGATTCTTCCTGTCAGCATCCTGAATGAGGAACTGGCGCACAAAGCGGCAGAAGTTTTATTTGTACATAAATTATGCTGTGAGAACCATGGGATTGCAAAGGCATACATCCTGCACTGGCAGTTAAAAGCACCACAGGTTGTTACACTGACGAACGGATGCGGATATTTTAAGGCATATTCCAAAGATTACACAGTCATTCTCTGCGATACCGGGGGAAATTGTTATACCGATGATTATCAGGATGAGGCATTACTTCACCCGGAAAATTATCTGGAAAAATGTATGGAGCTTGCACCGGAGGAATTGTCATATCTTTTGTATTATTTCGATGGCAAAAGGGGATGTGACGATTTTGCGGTGGAAGACGGAAGATATTTTCGTATGCTGACACAGTCGGAGCGTGTCAGTGATGAATATAAAGCTTATCTGATTCCGGAGATCATCCGCTTTTATCAGAAAAAAGGCGAAATGCTTGTGATAGAACCATATCTGAATGAAGTGGATATCCGTAATATGACGCAGGAAAATCAGTGTTATATAGAGGAGATGCTCATAGAGACACATCAGTTTGAACGGGCATTTCAGCTGGTACACCACTATGGATATGACAGACTGGGAAGCAGGGCAGGAGTGGAATTGTGCAGTTATGAGATCACGGAACATTCATTTGAGGAGAATGATTATCTGCTCGGAATGGCACAGAACTGTTTTTTACATGAAAAATATAATGATGTGATCCTGATTTATCTGTGCAAATTTTTTCAGGGACCAACCAAGCAGATGGCTGCTATCTGGAAAGCTGCCAGAGAATTTGAGATCGATACCTTTGATCTGGAGGAGCGTATTATTACGCAGATGCTTTATTCAACAGATTATGTGGATGAGATCGAACGGATTTATGACAGTTATCTTGCCGGGGGTGGAAGGGAATTAGTCTGCATGGCGTACCTTTCTTATTTTTCCCATTATTATCTGGTGAATGATATGATGATACCGGAACATGTATTTTCACAGATCAGGGAGCGCTATCTTGCGGGGCAGACATTAAATGATGCATGCCTGCTCGGACTGTTAAAGCAATTGTCTGAAATTTCTGCACTCGATGCAGTTGACAACAAAATAGCAGACGAACTTTTGATGAAGTATACTGGAAGAAATTTATATTTTGCTTTCTACAAAAAGTTCGGGGAGACAATGATCAGAAAATATCATCTGTATGATAAGTTTTTTGTGGAATATCATACAAAGGCAGACCAGCATGTGCTGTTAAACTATAGTGTAAACGGTGGGGAATACCATAAGGAAGAGATCCCGGAGGTTTATGACGGTATTTATGTGAAGGCGTTTGTGCTGTTGTTTGGGGAATCCGTGTCCTATTATATTTCAGAGAAGCTTCATGGGGAGTGGAAAGTGGTGGAAAGCCGGCAGATTTCAAATCAGAATATGTATGGGGATAAAGACCAGAGCCGGTATGATGTGATCAACAATATTATGTTTGCTTATGCCATGCAGGATGAGGCAATGCTTTCAGAGAGTATGCGAAAGTATGTAGGCATGGATGATACCGTAAAGAATCTTTTTAAATTGCTGTAAAAATATTGGAAAGGATGGCACATAAGATGACGGAGCAGTGTTATTATATTGGAATTGATATGGACGACAGGAATGCCGTCATCAGTTATTACAAAGCCGGTATGAGAGAGCCGGAAACACTGAGTACGATCGCAGGAAGTGAGATTTACCAGATCCCGGTAGCACTGATCAAAAAGCGGGGGGTTGGGCAGTGGTTTATCGGTGAGGAGGCAAAAAAGATGGCATTGATCCAGAATGAAGATGTGATCGGCCATCTGCTTGACAATGCACTTGCAAAGAAACAGGTAACTGTGGAAAATATTGTATATGAGGCAGAGGAGCTTTTTGCGCTCTATATCAAGAAACTGCTTCTTTTAGCGAGCCGTCTGGGAAATCCGGGATTGCCGGACTGCCTGGTGATCACAGTGGAAGCCCTGTCAAGAGAACTGACGGAGCTGTTCGGAAAGGTGGCAGAAGATCTCGGATTAGGACGCAGTCAATTGATTTTACAGGACAGAAAAGAAAGTTTTTATTATTTTGTATACAACCAGAAGCAGGAGTTATGGCTGCATGATATTTTTTTGTTTGACTGCCGTGGAGATGAAGTGAGATGCTGTGCTACCGTCCGTGATACAAGAACAGTGCCACAGATGGTAACGATCACAGAGGAAGTACATGCATTAGACGGAATCCATAAAGATGAGTCATTTTATAAGATCCTGCTGGACAGTTTTCATGGACATATCTGTTCCTCTGTGTATCTTGTCGGAGATGGATTTGACGGTGACTGGATGAAAATGTCTCTTTCCTACATGTGTAAGGGACGGAGGGCATTTATAGGTAAGAACCTTTATTCCAAGGGAGCCTGCTATGCGGCGACCGTCCGTGAACAGAAAAATCCATGGCCGTATGTCTATATGGGCGACAATGAAATGAAAGTGAATGTCAGCCTGAAAGTGAAAAATCGTGGGAAATGGGAATTTTTGTCTTTGATCAATGCGGGAGACAACTGGTATGAAGCTTCCGGAGACTGTGAGGTGCTGCTGGATGGAGATAAGGAGATTGATTTCTGGCTTCAGCTGCCACACAGCAGGGATGCAAGGATAGAAAAGCTGGAATTATCGGATCTGCCGGAACGTAAGCCGAAAACTACAAGACTCCGGATCAGTGCAAAACCGGTTTCTGATTCCAGGGTAAAGATTAAAATCCGTGATCTTGGGTTTGGCGAGATTGTGAAGAGTTCGGATCTGACATGGGAATATACAATGTCATTGTAAAGAGGGAGTGGGAAGATGGGAGAATTGATTTTATGCAGCCATCCAATTGCTGCTATGCCATACTATATAGATAATATCTCACTCAATGTATATTCGCTGGAGGAACTCTGCTATTATATTGAAAACCATCTGTATCTGATCGAGGCAGATTTTATGAGTGAGGAACTCTGTCTCTGGATCGGGCAGGAACTTGATGAAAAAGATCTGGCACAGTCGTTGCGCAGTGTTTTGCTTGGAAATGGAAGTCTTTCTGATTTTACGGAACTGATCTTAAGAAGCTGCGGATACTGTTCAGAAGACACGATACACCATATCCGTTCTGTGCTGCTGGATATGCAGAATAAATCTGTATTTGAATGTTCGAAGATCCGGGCAGACCGTTACATGGAGAGTGAAAAGTATGTGAAAGCGATCCATGAATACCGGAAACTGCTTGGAATGGAGGAGGAGTGCAAAAAAAATCCGGTCTTAGAGGGCAATATAAGGCACAATCTTGGAACTGCCTGTGCAGGGTTATTTTTATTTGACGAGGCTGCGGCGAATTTTCTGAATGCATACCGGCTGAACCAGAACAGAGAGTCGCTGGCTGCGTGTATGGCAGCCTGCCGTCTGGCAAAAAAAACGGATATTTTAAAAAAATACAAAGAAGAATTTCACGTTTCGGATGAAGCGTTTAAGAGTATGTCAGACCAATGGAATTCTGTTTTAAAAAGTGAGGATATTCTAAAAAAGCAAAGTGAGGCCGAACGTCTCATAAAAGATGCACAGGGACAGCTGGAGGAGAATAAACCGCTTATGGAACAGATCAGGAAATGGTCAGAAGCGTATAAAAAAAGTTGTAGATTATAAGGGATGAGCATATGTTTTTTTTCAAAAGAAGAAAAAAAGAAAAGACACTGGAAAATAAATTTGATGAACTGAATGAAGGCATTCTGAATGAAAAGGACAGGGAGAATCCACATAAAGTGGAGCATTATGTCATTGAACGTCTGGAGCAGATGATCGAGACGACGAAAGAGATCGAGGATGAAAAGGCAGAATACAAAGTGGTCACTTCTTATCTGAATGATATCCAGACTCTGGAAGGGCTGACAGAGGAAGAAAAAAAGCCGATCACAGATATCGCATCCAATATTGTTGCTTTAAATAAAACACGATATGAACTGATGCATTCCGAGAAAAAAATTGCAGATGTGCAGTTTGCACAGATGCAGCAGGAGGAGAGTGATATTCCAAATGCGATCAAACGCCTTCAGTCTAATGAGGCTTATCTGGAGACTATCAGGCGTGACATGAAATACCTGGAGCGTGAGAAGGGAGAATGGCAGTTATATCAGGAGATCCTTTCCCATGACAGGGTAAAAATGCAGAAGTTTATGTATGTGGCAGCAGGATTGTCTGTGACTGCGGCATTGATTCTTCTGATCGCGCAGATCATACTGGGGACAGATATGAGACTCATCTGGATGATCCTTATTTTTATAGCAGTACTGGGCATCTGCCTTCCGTATCTGAAAATGATGAATGACAGGACCGAGAGCCGGAGAGCAAAGGCAAATGCGGATAAGGCGATCACTCTTTTGAATAAAGTGAAGATCAAATATGTCAATATGACAAATGCAGTGGATTATGCATGTGAAAAATATCATGTCCGCAATGGAAAAGAACTGGAATATATCTGGGAATGCTATATGGATGCGGTCAAACAGAAAGAGAAGTTTGAACAGAACAGTGATGATATTGATTATTTTAACAACCGTATGATCCGGGAACTCTCCGCATATCGTTTATATGATTCACGGGTATGGATTCCGCAGGCAGCTGCACTGATCGACCACAAGGAGATGGTGGAGATCACCCATAATCTTGTGATGCGCAGACAGAAGCTTCGAAGCCGGATGGAATACAATGCCGGTATCTTAAAAGAACAGCGCACGGAAGTGGCAAAGTTTATGGAAGAAATGCCGGAGATGAGACCTCAGATCCAGGATATACTCGATTCTGTTGACCGGTTAAGCCGGCCGTGATGAAAAACCGGTATGACCGCTAAGATGAGATGATCAGTTGAAAAAATTAAAAATAATAAATTTTAAAGAATGGATTGTTATTTTCTGGAAAAGTGATAAAATATTTAAAAAAAATAAATTACGAAGGGAAAAATAATGGCAGTTATACCATTAAGGGTACACAGGATGAAGAAGAAACTTGAAAAAATGCAGCTGAAAGAAAGACTCATTTACGGATACGGAAGAGTCATTTTGAGGATGATAGTATCCGGTGTGCTTTCTCTTATTGTTATAGGTTTATTAATGGGGAATATGCTGCGTTATGTGGAAAATGTAGAACGTGCAGATGTTGCAGTGAAAATCTGCAGGATCGATGTCAATTCTGCGGCGAGAAATATCCGTGAGATGGCATTAAACAGTGACACATCAACTTACGACAGTTATCAGCAACAGGTAGAAACACAGCTTGCTGAGGTGGATTCAGAACTGAAGGCACTAAAGGCAACAGGAATCATATCGGACGAGCTCTATCAGGAATATGCATCCGCACTTTCTGATTGGGGAAATATCGGCTATTCCATTATGGAACAGATCAGGAGTGGACAGACAGAGGAAGCTGCGGATGCTATTATTAACCAATGTACGCCGGCATTAGACAATGCAGTCGCTATTGGGAAAAAGTTAGATGCAGTGACTGACAAGGCAAGCCATCAGGCGGTGATCTTTACAGGCTGCATGACAGTGGCAGGAATTCTGGTGATCATCTTAAGTGTGATATTTGCAATTCTTTTTGTGAAGAAAATAAGTAATGTCGTGGTTGATTCGATTCTCGAACCACTGCATGCGATCGAGGATGTTGCAAAGGAACTCACAGAGGGTAATTTGCACAGTACATTAGAATATCGTTCTGAGGATGAGATTGGAAAACTTGCACATAGTATGCGTAAATCTATCCGCATACTTGGATCTTATGTGGATGATATCGGACGTGCAATGAAATTGTTCTCGGAGGGCAATTTTGATGTGCAGCCGGAAGTGGAATGGAAGGGAGATTTTATAGGAATCTTAGATTCCTTTATGGCATTTGAAAAGAGCATGGCTGAGACAGTCAAGGGCATCCAGAGTGCATCCAATGAGGTGTCCGAAGGAGCAGAACAGGTGGCTGCAAGCTCCAATGATCTTGCCGAGGGCGCTACCAATCAGGCAGCAGTTGTGGAAGAACTGACTGCAACTGTTACAAACGTGGCAGATCAGGTGGCACAGAACGCCCAGTCTGCAAAAGAGATCAGTGGAAAAGTAGGAGAACTTGGAAATGCAATCTTAGAAAGCAACGGTAAGATGCATGAGATGGTTGATTCCATGAATGAGATCAACGAGGCTTCCAAAGAAATTGATAAGATTATCGCAACGATCAATGAGATTGCATCCCAGACAAATCTGCTTGCGTTAAATGCTTCTATCGAGGCAGCCAGAGCCGGCGAAGCCGGAAAAGGATTTGCGGTGGTAGCAGATCAGGTAACAGTACTTGCCGACCAGAGTGCACAGGCAGCAAAAGAGTCAGCAGTTCTGATCGAGACTTCTGTCAAAGCAGTAGAAAAAGGTATGGTCATTGCAGATCAGACAGCAACACAGTTAGAAGACGTAGCCGATAATTCCAGAACGATCACAGAGCAGGTTGGAAATATTGCGGATACATTAGAGACGCAGACAACAGCAATCCATCAGATCAATGAAGGAATCGAGCAGATCAATGACGTTGTACAGACGAATTCCGCAACATCCGAGGAATGTGCGGCTGCCAGTCAGGAGATGAGCAGTGAGGCTGAGAATCTGCGTGAACTGATCCGCAAGCTTCAGGTTGCAAAGTTCGAATAAGACATACATGATCGAATATGTACTGTGAGTATTCGATCGGCATGAATAAATAGTGTATATAAAAAAGACTGTCATACAAAGAACTCGATGAGAGCAGATTTTGTGTGACAGTCTTTCTGCTTTTTGGTCTGCGCCAGTCAGTGCAATGCAAAAGCTGATGGAACAGTTAAGGTTATCTAATTGCGAGGACAGTTTGGTATATCAAACTCTGGGTTGAATGCATAGAAATTCTTGCTGTCGAGGTCATCCTGAATAATGCGCAGGGCTTCACCGAAACGCTGGAAGTGGACGATCTCACGCTCTCTTAAGAAACGGATCGGATCACATACATCAGGGTCTTTGACCAGCCTCAAAATATTGTCATACGTGGTGCGCGCTTTCTGTTCTGCCGCCATATCTTCAAAAAGATCGGTGAGGGCATCACCCTTGGACTGAAATTCGCAGGCGTTAAAAGGAATACCGCCCGCCGCCTGTGGCCAGATACCACCGGTATGGTCGACATAATATGGTGCAAATCCGGCAGCTTCAAGTTCTTCTGCACTTAAGCCTTTGGTGAGCTGTCGGACGATGGATGCGACCATTTCCAGATGCGCTAATTCTTCCGTTCCAATATCCGTAAGCACGCCACATACACGTCTGTCCGGCATGCTGTATCTCTGGGAGAGGTAACGCATGGATGCTCCCATTTCACCGTCTGGTCCGCCATACTGGGACATAATGATCTGTGCAATTTTGGCATTTGGTGTTGTGATATTGATCGGGTACTGCAGTCGTTTTTCATAATTCCACATTATTTACATCCTCCTTCCCATGGCCATGGTTCTGTTGCCCAATTCCAGTGACTGCATGGATCTGCAGTGTCGATGGTCAGCGGACCATATTGGTCAGAGTAGGCCTGCAGAGCGTTGCGTCTGATATCCGAGTAATGATGGAATGCTTTGATCGCTTCCGCATCATCCGGATGGGTGTCTAAAAAAAGAAGAAGGTCGTCAACAGCGAAGCTTACGGTATTAATGAGGTTAAAAAGCTGTTGACGGTTCATCTGGTTCATTTGGTTCGTCATCTTCGAAAAGCCCTCCTTCCAAGGAATGGTTTATCTAATTCAGGGAAAATGGTTCCCACCATAAGCCCTTTTTCAATATCATATAACGGTCCAAACTGCTGCCATGGAACGTATGCCATTGCAACGACAAATTCCGGACTCATATCGCGGTTTGATTCGTTTGGACAGACAGGATTCATTCTGTTTTGTGCATTACAGTTTCTCATAGATTCTGTTGCCTTTCTTATTCTTTCTCAATACTTTATGTTCTAAAATTGAAAAGTGTGCATAATAGGACTGCAAAAAATTCCATTTTTGTAGGAAATGACAAAAATGAGAAAAATTATCAAAAACTTTGTAAGCTGCATTGACATAGGAAAATTTGAGCATTAAACTAAGGACAGTTAGGAGATATTAACTGAAAAAAATTATCAATAATCATACAGGAAAGTCCAGTGAGAGTTCCTGTTTATTACGGAGGATAAAATGACGTTAGACAATTTACCACTTGAAACAGAGGCAGTCATTACGACAGTTGGGGGAGAGGGAGCGCTTCGCTGCCGTTTTCTGGATATGGGTCTGATCCCAAAGACAAAAGTTGTTGTAAAAAAAATAGCTCCGATGGGAGATCCGATCGAGATAAGACTCCGCAATTATGAACTGACGATCCGTAAGGAAGATGCAAAAAAGATTGAGGTGTCTATGGAGGAAACAAAAGAATGATATTTGCATTAGCAGGCAATCAGAATTGCGGTAAGACGACTTTATTTAACCAGTTAACCGGATCTAACCAGCATGTTGGAAATTTTCCGGGAGTGACAGTAGATCAGAAAATAGGTGAGATCCGTTCGGTAAAGAATTGTTCCGTTGTGGATCTTCCGGGAATTTACTCAATCCGTCCATATACCAATGAGGAGATCGTGACAAGAGATTTTATCCTGAATGAGAAACCGGACGGTATTATCAATATTGTGGATGCTACCAATATTGAGAGAAATCTATATCTGACGCTGCAGCTTTTAGAGATGCATATTCCAATGGTTCTGGCTTTGAATATGATGGACGAGGTCAGAGGAAATGGTGGATCTATTGATTACAGGCAAATGTCGGAGGAACTTGGAATCCCGGTAATCCCGATCAGTGCAGCAAAGGATGAGGGAATCGAAGATCTGATCAAAGCCACTGTCGAGGTCGGTAAGAAAAAGATTCTTCCAAAGGTCATGGATTTCTGCGAGCAGGGACCTGTGCACCGTTGTATCCACGCAGTATCGCATCAGGTGGAGGACCATGCAGCTAATATTGGCATGTCTCCGCGATTTGCAGCGACAAAGATTGTGGAGAATGACGAGAATATTATCAATAAGTTAGAGCTTTCCCAGAATGAGCTGGAAATGATGGAACACAGTATCGAAGAGATGGAAAAAGACTGTGGATTAGACCGGAATGCTGCTTTGGCAGATATGAGATACACCTTTATCGAAAAAGTATGTAATAAGACGGTCAAGAAATGTCATGAGAGTAAGGAACATATCAGAAGTATGAAGATTGACAGGGTTTTAACAGATAAATACCTTGCAATCCCGATGTTTTTACTGATCATGTTTGCAATTTTCTGGCTGACCTTTAACGTGATCGGATCATTTTTAAGTGATCTGTTAACAATGGGAATCGATGCGTTTACTGCAATGTGTGACAGGGCACTGACTGCTTACGGAATGAATCCGGTGGTACACAGCCTTCTGATCGATGGTGTGTTTGCAGGTGTGGGAAGTGTGTTGAGTTTCCTCCCGATCATCGTAGTATTGTTTTTCTTCCTGTCTATTCTGGAAGATTCCGGTTATATGGCGCGAGTTGCATTTGTCATGGATAAACCGTTAAGAAAAATTGGTTTGTCCGGCAGAAGTTTTGTGCCAATGCTGATCGGATTTGGATGTACTGTCCCGGCAGTTATGGCGACAAGAACATTGTCATCCGAGCGTGACAGAAATATGACGATCATGCTGACTCCGTTTATGAGCTGTTCCGCAAAGATACCAATTTATACCGTGTTTGCCGCAGCATTTTTCCCGGGAAAAGAAGCACTTGTAATGATCCTTCTCTATGCTGCCGGAATCATAGTTGGAATTATTTCGGCGCTTGTGCTGAACCATACGGCATTTCGTGGAAATCCGATCCCGTTTGTGATGGAACTTCCGAATTACCGTTTTCCTTCCGCAAAGAGTGTATTCCAGTTGATGTGGGATAAGGCAAAAGATTTTATCCAGAGAGCGTTTACCGTTATTTTTGTGGCAACGATCATTATCTGGTTCTTACAGACCTTTGACACCAGATTGAACGTTGTGGCAGACAGCAGCAACAGTCTGCTTGCATTGGTAGGAAGATGGATCGCACCTGTTTTTGCACCGCTTGGGTTCTCTGACTGGAGAGTTTCTACCGCACTCATCACCGGATTTACTGCAAAAGAAGCGGTAGTCAGTACATTGAGTGTCCTCACAGGAACTGCAACATCGAACCTGAGTGCCGTATTAAGCGATATGTTTTCCGGTGTGTCTGTTGTGAGCTTTTTGGTATTTACCTTATTGTATACACCTTGCGTGGCGGCAATTGCAGCGGTAAAACGTGAGATGGGAAGTGGATTAAAGGCAGCTTTGGTAGTCGTTTTACAATGTCTGGTTGCATGGGTAGTCGCATTGCTTGTTTATCAGGTCGGAGGATTATTATTGTAATGAAAATTGGAGATTATATTGTCCTTGGTGTGATCTTACTCTGGCTGGTGCTCGCTTTTTGCTGGATGCACAGACAGAAGAAGAGAGGCAGCTGCATTGGATGCAGTGGCTGTGCAGGGAAAAACTGCAAAAAATGTGAAAAAAATGACGGCGATGGAATGTAAACCGTGCCTTGTCAGAATGAAAAATATATTATATAATAGCCTGTAGCGACTAAAAATAGCTGCAGGCTATTTTTTACAGGACAATAGAGCGGATGAAAACAAGTCAGTCTATTGGATAGAAAACGTAAGGTTTTATCAAAAAACCAGAAAGAGGAGATTTATGAGTAAAGTTAGAACAAGATTTGCACCAAGCCCAACAGGTAGAATGCATGTTGGAAATTTACGTTCTGCATTATATGAGTTTTTAATTGCAAAGCATGAGGGCGGAGACTTTATGCTTCGTATTGAGGATACCGATCAGGAACGTTTCGTAGAGGGCGCGGTAGATATCATTTATCGTACATTGGCTGAGACAGGCTTAGTCCATGATGAAGGTCCGGATAAGGATGGCGGTTATGGACCATACGTCCAGAGTGAGCGTATGAAAACCGGAATCTACATGAAATACGCAAAAGAATTAGTAGAAAAGGGTGAGGCTTATTACTGTTTCTGTGATAAAGAACGCCTTTCTACTTTAAAGACAGAGGTTGTAGAGGGAAAAGAGATCATGATCTATGACAAACACTGCCTTTCTTTAACCAAGGAGGAAGTGGAGGCAAACCTTGCTGCCGGCAAACCATTTGTGATCCGTCAGAATATCCCAAATGAAGGAACTACGACTTTTCATGACGAATTATACGGAGACATTACAGTGGAGAACGCAGAGCTTGACGATATGATCCTGATCAAATCAGACGGATATCCAACTTACAACTTTGCCAACGTTGTTGATGATCATACTATGAATATTACACATGTAGTAAGAGGAAATGAGTACCTTTCTTCCTCTCCAAAATATCAGAGATTATACGATGCATTTGGCTGGAAATCACCTGTTTATATCCATCTGCCACTGATCACAGACGAGAACCACAAGAAGCTGTCTAAGAGAAGCGGACATTCCTCTTTTGAAGATCTGATCGAGCAGGGATTCTTAACAGAAGCAGTTGTCAATTATATTGCACTTTTAGGATGGAGCCCGGAAGATAACCGCGAGATCTTTACCTTAGATGAACTGATCAAAGAATTCGATTACCACAGAATCAGCAAATCACCGGCAGTATTTGACTACACCAAGTTAAAATGGATGAATGGTGAATACATTAAGGCAATGGATTTTGACAAGTTCTATGAGAGAGCACTTCCATACATGAGGGAAGTTATTTCAAAAGACCTTGATTTTAAGAAGATCGCAGCTATGGTAAAAACAAGGATCGAAGTGTTCCCGGATATTGCAGAACATATTGATTTCTTCGAAAAATTACCAGAGTACGATGTTGCAATGTATACACACAAGAAGATGAAGACAAATGCAGAGACATCTTTAGAAGTTTTAACGGAAGTTCTGCCAAGATTAGAGGCGCAGGAGGACTATAGCAACGACGCACTTTATGCAATGCTCTGTGAGTATGTTGCAGAAAAGGGTGTCAAGAACGGATATGTCATGTGGCCAATCCGTACCGCTGTCTCCGGAAAACAGATGACACCGGGTGGTGCAACCGAATTAATGGAGATTCTTGGAAAAGAAGAATCCATTGCACGTATCAAAAAAGGTATTGAATTACTCAGCAAATAAAAGGGTATTTATGGAAAAAAGATACAATGATTCCCAGGTGAAGGCAATCGGACATTTTAACGGTCCGTGCCTTACCCTGGCAGGTCCAGGCTCCGGAAAGACAGCGGTCATTACGGAGCGGACAAAAAACCTGATCACAAAATATCATGTGAATCCGTCCAATATTTTAGTGATTACTTTTACAAAAGCGGCAGCATTGGAAATGAAGACCCGTTTCTTAAGTCTGATGGGAAACGGTTCGTATCCGGTCACATTTGGAACATTCCACGCCGTTTATTTTAGCATTTTAAAGCATGCATACAATTACAATGCAAATAATATCGTCCGGGAAGAACAAAAGTATGCGCTTATGCGTGAACTTGTCCAAAAACACCGTCTTGAATATGAGGATGAAACGGAATTTGTATCATCCATTCTTGGAGAGATCAGTATGGTAAAAAATACAGGAGTCTCTATCGAACATTACTATTCCACGAACTGTGCTGAAAATATATTTCGAAGAATTTATGGAGAATATCATGAATATCTGCATCAGCATAAACTGATCGATTTTGATGATATGCTCGTTTATACTTATGAACTTTTCAGGGAGCGAAAAGATATTTTATCGGCATGGCAGAGAAAGTTTCAGTACATCCTTATTGATGAGTTTCAGGACATTAACAAGATACAGTTTGATATTGTTAAAATGCTTGCAGCACCGGAAAATAATCTGTTTGTCGTGGGGGATGACGACCAGTCCATCTATCGTTTCCGTGGGGCAAGACCGGAGCTTATGCTGCATTTTAAAGACGATTATCCGGAGGCAGAGCAGATTTTACTGGATACCAATTACCGTTCACAAAAAGAGATTGTGGAAGCATCACTTCGCCTGATCGGATGTAATAAGGAACGTTTCCAAAAGAAGATTCAGGCGAACCAGGAGGCAGGAGAACCGGTTGAGTATGCAGTGTTTAAAAGCCAGAGGGAAGAGATCGCCAAAATTATCTGGGATATACAGGCGCATATGGACAGAGGCGGCAGATACGAAGATTTTGCCATTCTTTTCCGGACGAATACGCAGCCGCAGATGCTGATGGAAAAGCTGCTGGAATACAACATTCCATTCCGTATGAAGGATAATGTTCCAAATCTTTATGAACACTGGATTGCGAAGGATATCATTGCATACATGAAAATTGCGATGGGAAGCCGTTACCGGAAAGATTTCTTAAAAATCATGAACCGCCCGAAACGCTATATCAGCAGGGACTCTCTGGACGAAGAAACGGTAGCGTTTGATGTCTGGGAGTGGTTTTACGAGGATAAACCGTGGGTGGCAGAGCGCATCCAGCGGCTGGAGTACGATATTAAAATGCTCTCAACCATGAGCCCTTATGCGGCGATCAATTATATCCGCCGTGGGATTGGCTATGATGAATTCTGTGTGGAGTATGCAGATTACCGCAGAATGAATGTGGAGGATCTCTATGAGGTACTTGAGGAGTTACAGAACAGTGCGAAGGGATTCGACACTTATAATGACTGGTTTGAGCATATCGAAAACTATACGGCGGAACTGGAAAAGATTTATAGACAGCAGAATCAGAACCCGGAGAGCGTTGCACTTGCCACACTACACAGTTCAAAAGGCTTAGAATATGACAATGTCTACATTATCGATGTGAATGAAGGAATTATGCCTTATAAAAAGGCTGTGCTTGACAATGAAGTGGAGGAGGAGCGGCGGATGTTCTATGTGGGAATGACGCGCGCAAAAAAGAAGCTGCATCTCTATTCCATTGAACAGTTGAATCACAAAAATACAGACATTTCCAGATTCATAAGAGAATCACAGAAAAAATAAAATTATACAAAAAAAGAACTGATGTGCATTTTCAAAGCGCATCAGTTCTTTTTCCTTAATCATCTAAATCTTCAAATTCTGCCTCGTCAAGCAGTTCATCGAAGCGGTCAGATACGACTTCGTACTCCTCGTCATCCTCAATATTCTCCAGGGAAGGATTTCCTTCTGCATCCTCAGAATAGCGGTAGATAAATACTTCGCCGTCCTCATTTGGCTGCTCGTCCTCATCTACAGGAAGAAGTGCGATATAATCGCGGCCATCTGCCTCAAAGATGGTAAGAATCTGGCATTCCATGGAACTGCCGTCATCTAAGTCAAGTGTTACGAACATGTCTTCATCGTCTAAGTTGTTGAACTTGTTTTTCTCTGCCATTGGGCACCTCTTTCATTCATATTATTAGATAATAGCCTGGACATACAGATCCAGACGACTCTCCAGATTAACGAAGTTACCATTGTCAAGCTGGATGGTCGGGCGTGTAAGCTTCTTGTTGATCAGAACGATCTTTCCCGAAGATCCGTCACTTAACAATACTTCATTGTTGATATAAGTATTAGCAATATGATCGAGAAAAGTCAAGATATATTTTGGATTAAATTGTGTCAATCCCTCTTTTTCAAACATTGCGATCACTTCAAACGGGCACAGACCATCACGGTAACAGCGGTTGGCTGTCATGGCATCATAGACATCTGCAATGGATACGATGGATGTGAAATCATCAATCTCGTTGCCGGTAAGTCCTAAAGGGTATCCTTTTCCATCGAATCGTTCATGGTGTAAGAGAACGGCATTTTTGATACGCTGGTCGATGTCAAGGTTTTTGACCAGATTGTAGCCGATCACCGGATGTTTTTTGATCTCTTCGTATTCGGAATCTGTAAGCTTTCCGGGCTTTCCAATGATCTCATTTGGAATTTTGGATTTCCCGATATCGTGCAGCAGACCACAGAGGGTCAGGGTGTCCATATCCTTCTCGGAAAAATTCTTCCATTTGCCGATCAGACGGCAGATCAGTGCGACGTTGACACTGTGCGCATAGGTGGAATCATCGATCTGTCTCATATTGTGCAGCATATCGAACATGGAGATCGTAGTACTGTTTTCCCCAAAGAGCGTCAGAGTTTCATCCAGAAGCTGATCTACATTGAGATCCTCGTCATTGACGATAAAGTTATTGATATTTTCCTTCATAAAGGAAACTTTTTTTGTATAATCTGTTTTAAATCTTTGAAATTCCGGGCTTCTGCGGATACGTTGGGAATAAGTTTCCAAACGTTGTGCAGTCATGGTGCTTGAATTGCGGTCACCATGATTTTCAGGGAAAATGCTGACAGAAGCAATCTGATAGAACTTTAAGTGTTCGATCAGCTGCAATGTAACAGGAGTATTCTGTTTTGCAAGACATTGCCCATGATAGGAAAAGACATCTTCACTGATGACCATGCCCGGTTTCAGGTTATTAATTGAAACGATTTTCATAAAGCACCTTTCCGTCCTATATTTAGCATTAAAATTCTAGCATAAATTTTTCCTGTTGTGTAGATAAAAAATTCATGAAATGCAAAAAAACATTCTTCTATACAAAGTTATCGGTTAAAGGTATAATAATATTATATGTCGTAACATTTTTTTGAAAAAATACAAGGCTGGTGACAGAATGAACTATACAGTGACAGAAGGTAATTATTTGAGATTTGGATTGCAGAGCGTAAAAGATGGTGTCATTTTTACCTTTGCAGGAGAAAAAGAAGATGTGTGTGCAGTCATATTATATGACAGATCCTTAAAGGTCGCCGGCAGGGTGGAGGCTCCGGCTGCATTTTGCAGAGGGGCAGTCAGATCTATTTACATACATGGGTTGAAAGCAGATCATTTATTATATAATTATGAGATCAATGGAGAGACAGTGCCGGATCCCTATGCATCAAAGATTGCAGGAAGAGAAAAGTGGGATGACGAGAGAAGGGCAGAATGTGATTTCTTAGTCTGTGGCAGTTTTGAAGAAAAAGAATATGAATGGCAGAGTGCGTACTGCCCGGAGATCCCGAAAAACGAAATGGTCATGTACAAGCTTCATGTCCGGGGATTTTCCATGGATTCCGGGAAAAAGGGAAAAATGCGTGGGACATTTGCGGCAGTTGAGGAGCGGATTCCCTATCTGAAAGCGTTGGGCGTGACGACGGTGGAGCTGATGCCGGTCTATGAGTTTGAGGAGATTGAGATCCCGAAGAAACAAAAACTTCCGGGGTATATACCACAGGGCAGTCTGCCGGAAAAGGGTTCTGTGACAGAGAAAGAAAAACGGAAAGTCAATTACTGGGGATATGCGAAGGGATCCTATTTTGCGCCGAAAGCCTCTTATGGGTATAGTAAAAATGTGACACGGGAATTGAAACATCTGATTGATACACTGCATCAGAATCAGATGGAGTGCGTGATGGAGATGTATTTTGAGCAGGAGGAGAATCAGAACCTGATTCTGGACGCACTTCGTTACTGGGCAACTGAATTTCGTGCAGATGGTTTTCATCTGATCGGGGAAAATGTGCCGATCACTGCAATCGCCCAGGATTTATACCTGCGGAGAAGCAAGATCTTTTATCAGTATATCCCGGAACAGTTGTGGAAGGAGAAGGAACACTATCCACATCTGTTTGTATACAATGACGAGTATCTTTATACGGGAAGAAAATTGTTAAATCATCAGGGCGGAAGCCTTTTTGAATTTGGCAATCAGCAGAAGAAACAGAACAAAACAGTCGGTTTTGTCAATTTTATGGCAAACAATAATGGCTTTACGCTGGCAGATCTTTTTTCCTATTGTGAGAAACACAATGAGGCAAACGGCGAAGAAAATACAGACGGTTCAAATTATAATTTCAGCATCAACTGTGGCACAGAGGGTAAAACTTCAAGAAAGTATGTGAAGGAACTTCGAAGAAAACACTTATATATGGCGTTGTCCATGGTGTTTTTTGCACAGGGAGTGCCGCTGCTCCTTGCAGGGGATGAGGCACTGAATTCCCAACAGGGCAATAATAATGCATATTGTCAGGATAACAAAATCGGATGGGTGAATTGGAAGAGGAACACAGGCATGGAGGCGCTGCAGGAGTTTGTACAAAAACTTGCAGCATTCCGTAAGGCACATCCTGTGATCCGCAAAGCCGAACCGATGCATCTGAATGATTATCAGCATAAAGGCTGTCCGGATCTGTCTTATCACTCGGACAATGCATGGACAGCAGGACTCCCGGAAGAAAAGGGAGCATTTGGTGTGATGTACTGTGGGGATTATGCAGTGGATGACGCTGGCAGGCCGGATGATATGGTCTATATTGGCTATAATTTTCATACCGGAGTGAATGAACTTGCCCTGCCGAAGCTTGCCGGAAAGAAGAAATGGTATGTGGTCATGGACACCGCAGAGCAGGAATATGTTTTCCTTCCGGAGGAGAAACCGGCAGAAAACCAGCACCGGATCACGGTCAGACCGCAGTCGGTCGTTTTATTACTTGGAAAATAGGAAGTCAGGAAAATGAATATTTGGAAACATTTTTGCACGATCAACCATCATAAAATACTTGTGATGAGAGGGTGCTTTCAGGTTGGACTGATCAGGCAGGGACTGCTTCACGATCTTTCAAAATACAGTCCGACCGAGTTTATCGTAGGTTGCAGATACTATCAGGGCAATATGAGCCCGAACAATGCAGAGCGTGAGGCGGTTGGTTATTCTTCCGCCTGGCTGCATCACAAGGGCAGAAATAAACACCATTTAGAGTACTGGATCGATTATGGAATACCGGATAAAGAAGGACCGCATAAAGGGGAACACAAAGGTCTCTGTGGCATGAAGATGCCAGTCAATTATGTGGTGGAAATGTATATAGACCGCGTAGCGGCATCGAAGAACTACCAGAAAGAAAAGTACCGGGACGACAGTGCTTTAGCATATTATATGAACGGACGGCAATTTCATGTGCTCCATGATGATACGAGGGCATTGTTAGAACTTCTGTTGGAAATGCTTGCAATAAAAGGTGAAAAAGCAACGAACCGCTTTATCCGGGAAGAGGTTCTCTCACATAAAATCCCGTATGAGAAAGAACCGTTACTGCAATTGAAAGAACAGTTAGAAAAAGGATCATAATATCATTTCAGGAAAAAGAGCCTGCATATCTTCCGGCAAAGGAGCAGTGAACACCAGTGGTTTCTTTGTGACCGGGTGGGTGAAACGAAGCCGGTAAGAGTGCAGAGCCTGTCTGTTTATCTTTGTAAAATCAGGATTGTATAAAAAATCACCGATCAATGGATGCCCGATAGATTTCATATGAACGCGGATCTGATGGGTACGTCCGGTCTCTAATTTCAGGGAGATCAGGGAAAGACCGTCTTGATAGGCAAGTCTTTTATAATGCGTGATGGCAGTTTCGCCATGAAGCACATCGATCTGCCGTTCTATCGTGGAACCTTCTTTCCGCCCGATCGGAGCGTTGACCGTCCCCTCATCCTCTGTGAAACCTTTCACAATGGCAAGATATTCCCTGCTTATGCTCCGGACTGACACCTCGCTGTTTAATATTGCGGAACTGATGAGATGTTTGGCAAGGATGGTGAGCCCGGTGGTGTCCCGGTCTAAGCGGTTGACACAGCGGAACGTATAAGGAATGCCCTGTGTCTGGTAATAATGGCAGACAGCGTTGGCGAGTGTGTTGTCATAATTGTTCATGGAAGGATGGATTGGCATATCGGCTGGTTTGTTTACCACTAAAATGTCCTCATCTTCATAACAGATGGAGAGAGGGAGATTGGTGGCAACAATATTTTCAGAGCCTTCCGTTTCCTCAAAATGGATAAAAAGACAATCCCCGTCGTTAAGCCTGGTACTCATATATTCCCATTTGCCATTTAAAAGAATACTTTCCGGGATCTTTTTTAACTGCACGATCACGGCATGGGAAAAACCCTGCTTTTTCAGATAGTCAGAGATGGTCACACCATTGTCCTGTGCGGTTATGTTATATTCTAAATCACGTGTCATAATCGTTCCTTTCCTAAGTCCATAAAACGATTATAGCCAAAAACGCGAAAAAATAAAAGAGGAAAAGCACGGAGAACTTGCCCCAAACATAAGATGTATCAAGAAAGCTTTTAAGGTGCGTTTTGAAAACATTTTTATCTCCGTTGACGATGGAACAGGAAAGCGAATGTCTGAAGAAAATGAAAAATGGTGACCTTGAGGCGAGAAACGAGCTGATCGAGCGCAATATGCGGCTGGTTGCCCATGTGGCAAAAAAATACCAGAGCCAGGAGGATGAGATGGAGGATCTGATCTCCATCGGGACCATTGGACTGATCAAGGCAGTGGAAACATACAAGGAGGATTATGGGAGCAGGCTTGCAACCTACGCGGCAAGGTGTATTGACAATGAACTATTAATGCATTTCCGGGCAAAAAAGAAAACGTCGAAAGAAGTTTCCCTGTATGAGCCGATTGGAACTGATAAAGAGGGAAACCAGATCCAGCTTTTGGATGTTGTGGTCAGCGAGGACGAGGATGTTGTGGAATTGCTGGAACAGGACCGCAAAGTCAGGCGGCTGAATGAAATTATTCCGCAGACATTGTCCGGAAGGGAATTGTTTATTATCATAAACCGTTACGGACTCTATGGGAAAAAGACAATGACACAGAGGGAGATCGCAAGAAAACTTGGGATTTCCAGATCCTATGTTTCGAGGATCGAAAAGAGGGCGATCGAAAAACTCAGGCAGGCATTTTAGGTGTATTATAATATAGAAGAAATATTGTAAAATCTGGAAAATGTGCTATACTAAAACTGCATCTGGCAGATGTATGAGGGCTTCTGCCGGATGTCGGAATCTTTTTTTATCAGAATCATTGCAGGATTCCCTGCGGTATCCACAGAGTATTTTCGAATACATTTATTTTTGATGCAGAAAACGAGGGAAAGGAAGGGTATTTGTATAGTTTAGTAACAACCTCGATCATCCAGGGGATCAAGAGCATCCCGGTCTATGTGGAGGCGGATGTCTCAGATGGCATGCCGCTTTTTGAGATGGTCGGTTCACTTTCGCCTGAGGTAAAAGAATCCAAAGAGCGTGTGCGCACAGCACTGAAAAATACAGGGTATATTCTGCCGCCAAAACGTATCACGATCAATTTTATCCCTGCCAATATCAGAAAGACCGGATCAGGCTTCGACCTTCCGGTTGTTGCCGCAGTGCTTTGTGCCATTGGCATTGTGCCGGAGGAAGCGTTAAAGGACACGATGGTCGTGGGTGAGATCAGCTTGAGCGGGGATGTAAAGCCCGTCAATGGAATACTGCCTATGGTGGCAGAGGCAAAGGAACGCGGCGTCACACGCTGTATCGTACCGGCGGAGAATCAGACAGAGGCGCAGCTTGTAAAAGAGATAGAAATTTTTGCGGTGCAGAGTATTGCAGAAATGATACATATTTTAAACGGGGGCACATACATTGAAAAAGAAATAGGAAAAGCAGTGGCAAAAACGATCCGGATGCTGGATTTTTCGGATATCCAGGGACAGCATTTTGTAAAGAGAGCCTGTGAGGTGGCAGTGAGCGGTATGCACAATCTGCTGATGATAGGACCACCCGGTGCAGGTAAGACCATGACGGCAATGCGGATACCGACGATCCTTCCGCCGCTTGATGAAAAAGAGCAGATGGAGCTTTCGAAAATTTACAGTGTATCCGGACAGTTTCAATTACGGGAACAATTAATGGAGGAACGTCCGTTCCGTTGTCCACATCATACGATCACAACGCAGGGATTAGTGGGTGGTGGACTGATCCCAAAGCCGGGAGAGATTTCTCTGGCACACAAGGGCGTTTTATTTTTGGATGAATTGCCGGAATTTAAGCAAAATACTATTGAGATCTTAAGACAGCCGATGGAGGAAAAGGAAGTGCGTTTAGTGCGCGTGAACGGCACGTATGAATATCCGGCTGATTTTATCCTTGTGGCTGCCATGAATCCCTGCAAATGCGGTTATTATCCTGATATGCAGAAATGCAGATGCACGGCTGCTTCCATTGAACGCTATATCAACCGTATCAGTCAGCCGCTCTTAGACCGCATTGACATCTGTGTGGAGACTCCGCAGATTAAATTTGAAGAGCTGAACGGAACGAAAAAAGAGGAATGTTCCGATACAATCCGTGCACGCGTGATTGAAGTGCATGCGATCCAGAAAAAACGTTATCAGAAAGAAGATTTTCAGTTTAACAGCCAGATTCCGGCTGCACGGATTGCAGAATATTGTGCTCTGTCAAAAGATCAGGAAAAATATATGAAGAAAATTTACAAACAGTTAAATCTGACTGCCCGGTCTTATCATAAAATCTTAAAGGTTGCGCGGACACTGGCAGATATGGACGGCACTGAAAACATTCTGGATGCGCATTTGAATGAGGCAGTCTGCTATCGCAATATTGATAAAAGATTCTGGAGGGATTCGTTATGAAATATCAGTACTGGCTTTCAAATATTCCGGGAGTCGGCTGTAAGACGATCCACCGCCTTTTGGGACAGGCAGGTTCTGCGGAAGAAATTTATTTTCTGAAAAAAGAGCAGTTAGAAAAACTCTCCGGGCTGTCTGACCGCCAGGTGCATGCGATCACAGACCGGAAGAAAAACTGGGATCTGGAAGAAAAATATGCTGCGCTGGGAGAAAGAGGGATCTCTTTTTTGTCCTGTGAGATGGAGTCATATCCTAAACAGCTCAGGAATATCGTGGATGCTCCATACAGTTTGTACATCAAAGGGAAAATGCCTGATTTCTCAAAAAGAAGAGTGGCGGTCGTCGGGGCGAGAATGTGCTCGGAATACGGAAAGAAAATGGCAGAACAGATCGGTGAAAAACTGGCACTCTGTGGGGCAGAGGTTTTAAGCGGCATGGCAAGAGGAATTGATGCATACGGACATATTGGAGCATTAAAAGCGGGCGGAAATACGTATGCGGTGCTGGGGTGCGGCGTAAATGTCTGTTATCCCAGAACGAATCAGAAATTGTATGAGAATATTCTTTCGCATGGAGGAATCATCTCGGAATATCCGCCGGAGACTGAGCCGATTGCACAATTGTTTCCTGCAAGAAACCGGATCATATCAGCGCTCTCGGATGTGGTCGTGATCGTGGAGGCAAAGGAGAGAAGCGGTTCCCTGATCACAGCTGATTTTGCGCTGGAGCAGGGAAAGGATATTTATGCAGTTCCCGGGCGTGTGACAGATGCTTTGAGCAGGGGCTGCAATAACCTGATCCGGCAGGGCGCGGGCATTATAAACAGTGCAGAAGATTTTGTAAAAGATCTTGAATTGTATACGTGTAATGACACAACTCAAGAAAATTTTAACAAATTATTACTTGAAAAAGATGAAAGCTTGGTGTATGCTTGTTTGAGTTTACGACCGAAAAGTATGGAAGAACTTTTGAAAAAAACAGGATTTGAGATGCCTCAGATGGCAGATGTCCTGCAGAGACTGATTCAGAAGGACTTTATCACGGAATCTTTTAAAAATTATTATATACGCAAAATCTGAAAGTAAGGAGACAGTTGAATGGCTAAGTACCTGGTTATCGTGGAATCGCCGGCAAAGGTGAAGACAATTAAAAAGTTTCTGGGAAAAAATTATGAGGTTGCAGCTTCCAACGGACATGTGCGCGATCTTCCAAAGAGTCAGCTTGGGATTGATGTGGAACATGATTTTGAACCGAAGTACATTACTATCCGAGGAAAAGGAGATATCCTTGCGAATCTTCGCAAAGAAGTGAAAAAAGCAGATAAAGTGTATCTCGCAACTGACCCGGACCGTGAGGGAGAAGCGATTTCCTGGCATCTTAGCAAAGCATTAAAGCTGGAGGGCAAGGACATCAACCGCATCAGTTTCAATGAGATCACACAGAGTGCAGTGAAAGCCTCTTTGAAACAGCCGAGAGACATTGACATGAACCTTGTGAATGCGCAGCAGGCGAGACGTATCTTAGACCGCATGGTTGGTTATAAGATCAGCCCGCTGCTCTGGGCAAAAGTAAAACGTGGCTTAAGTGCCGGACGAGTGCAGTCCGTTGCGCTGCGTATCATCTGTGACCGCGAGGAGGAGATCAACGCTTTTATCCCGGAAGAATACTGGACGCTTGACGCAGAATTAAAGATCGCAGGTGAGAAAAAACCATTGCTTGCAAAGTTCTATGGAGACAGCGAAAGCAAGATGAACATCTCTTCGAGAGAGGAGATGGACCGCGTGATGGCAGAAATCTCCAAAGAGAAATTTAAAGTGATCGAGGTGAAAAAGGGCGAGCGTGTGAAAAAAGCGCCGCTTCCATTTACGACCAGCACCCTGCAGCAGGAGGCATCCAAAGCGCTGAACTTCCCAATCTCAAAGACGATGAGAATCGCCCAGCAGCTCTATGAAGGTGTGGATGTGAAGGGACAGGGAACGGTCGGTCTTATCACTTACCTGCGTACAGACTCTGTCCGCATTTCCGAGGAAGCAGATGCACAGGCACATGAGTACATCGGAAAAAATTACGGTGAAAATTATCTTGCAACACAGACAACTGCCAAAAAGTCCGGCGCAAAAATCCAGGATGCACATGAGGCCATCCGTCCATCCGATATCAATCGTACACCGGCAATGGTGAAAGATTCCCTTTCCAGAGATCAGTTCCGCCTGTATCAGCTGATCTGGAAACGTTTTGCAGCAAGCCGTATGGCATCTGCGGTATATGAGACGACCAACGTGAAGATCGGTGCCGGAAATTACCGGTTTACAGTATCAGCATCCAAGATCGCATTTGACGGATTTATGTCTGTATATACCAGTGAGGATGACGAAAAGGCAGAAAATAATGTGCTGTTGAAGTCGATCGATGAGAGTACGGAACTTTCTTTGGAAAAGCTTGATGAAAAACAGCATTTTACCCAGCCGCCGGCGCACTATACAGAGGCGTCTTTAGTCAAGACATTAGAGGAACTTGGAATCGGACGCCCGAGTACCTATTCCCCGACCATTACAACGATTCTTGCTAGACGCTATATTGTAAAGGAAAATAAGAACATTTACGTGACAGAACTCGGTGAAGTGGTAAACCAGATCATGAAGGAATCTTTTCCATCTATCGTGGATGAACATTTCACGGCAAACATGGAGAACCTGCTCGACAGTGTCGGCGAGGGGACTGTTAACTGGAAGACAGTCATAGAGAATTTCTATCCGGATCTTGAAAAAGCAGTGGAGGCTGCAGAAAAAGATCTTGAGAAGGTCAAAATTGAGGATGAAGTGACCGATGTAGTCTGCGATGTCTGTGGCAGAAACATGGTCGTGAAATATGGACCGCATGGCAAGTTCCTTGCCTGCCCTGGATTCCCGGAATGCCGCAACACAAAACCTTATCTGGAAAAAATCGGTGTCAAATGTCCGAAATGTGGCAAAGAGATCGTACTCAAAAAGACCAAGAAGGGCAGAAAGTATTACGGCTGTGAGAATAACCCGGAATGTGACTTTATGAGCTGGTCACGTCCGGTAGAAGAGAAATGCCCGAAATGCGGCGGCTACATGGTTATGAAAGGCAGCAAAATCGTCTGCGCAGACGAGCAGTGCGGTTATGTGACAGAGAAGAAAGAAAAAAATCAGGAATAATTTGAATATATTGAATTTTCTGAATAAATGTGCTAAAATACAAAATGTCATAAAAAACCAGCAAAAACTTATGGGAGGCTGTCAAATGAGCGTTCAATTGTTAGATAAAACAAGAAAAATCAATAAATTGCTGCATAACAACAATTCGTCAAAAGTGGTATTTAATGATATCTGTGATGTGCTTAAGGATATTTTAAACTCTAACATTCTTGTGATCAGTAAAAAGGGAAAAGTGTTAGGAACCGGTCTGACGGATGGTGTGGAAGAGATCCGGGAGCTGATCGTGGATGAGGTCGGCGGATTTATCGATCCATTGCTGAATGAACGTTTACTTGGAATCCTGTCCACAAAAGAGAATGTCAATCTCGAGACGTTGGGATTTGTGAATGACATTAAGAAATATACTGCGATCATAACACCGATCGACATTGCAGGAGAGCGGCTCGGAACACTGTTTGTGTACCGGGAGAATGATCCGTATGATATTGATGATATTATTTTGAGCGAATATGGGACAACCGTGGTAGGACTTGAGATGATGCGTTCGGTAAATGAAGAGAACGCTGAGGAGACAAGAAAAGTCCAGATCGTAAAATCTGCGATCAGCACGCTTTCTTTTTCAGAACTGGAAGCCATCACCCATATTTTTGAGGAGATGGATGGCAAAGAGGGAATTCTTGTTGCAAGTAAGATCGCAGACCGTGTAGGAATCACAAGATCTGTGATCGTCAATGCACTCCGCAAGTTTGAGAGTGCAGGAGTGATCGAATCAAGATCTTCCGGCATGAAGGGAACCTATATCAAAGTTCTGAATGACGTTGTCTTTGATGAACTGGAACAGATCAAGAAAGAAAATAACATAAAATAAAGGGATTTACGTGAAAAAAGGGATTTTATAGCTTGCTATAGAGTCCTTTTTTCACATTAAGCAGGATCTGTCATGGAAAACGGGAACACAGATTGAAAAAACAAAACACCATATTGTGCCTGAAAGTCAAAAATCTACAAGATATGTCAAAAATGGTAAAAAAAGACTTGTGTTTTTTGATTTATTCTTTATAATAAAACTAGGTTACTGTTGAATTATGTAAATTGGAAGGGGAATGTGTCATGATTACTACGAACGCATTTGACTATATCAATGTGTTGGATAAAGCGGCGGATGCAAGCTGGCTTCGTGAGACTGCGATTATGAATAATCTTGCGAACACAGATACGCCGGGATATAAGAGACAGGAAGTGGATTTTGAGTCTGTACTTCAGAGAGAATTAGGCCACTCCAAATACACAACGCTGGACAAGAAAATCCGTTCCTTAAATGCGGATCTTTCCGGTCTGAATGTATCTACCCATACAGACTCATCAAATTATTCTTACCGTCTGGACCGGAACAACGTGGATCCGGATACCGAGAATGTGGAACTGGCATCGGAGACGATCCGTTATCAGGCACTTACGAACAGCATCACCTCTGATTTTACGAGAATGCAGGCAGTTTTAAAGTAAAATAAGAGCAGGATTACAGGAGGATAAAAATGGCTTTATTTCAGGCGTTTGATATCAGTGCTTCGGGAATGACTGCGGAGCGTTTCCGTATGGATACCATTGCAGAGAATATTGCAAATGTAAATACGACAAGAACAGAAGATGGAACTCCATACCGAAGAAAAATTGTTACTTTTGCAGAGAAGGAAGTGACTTCTTTCTCAAGGTATTATCAGAATGCCAGATCTAAGTTTGTCGGAAATGGTGTGAAAGTATCTTCTGTCAAAGAGGACACAGAGACTGATTTTATCATGGAGTATGATCCGTCCAATCCGGATGCGGATGAGAATGGTTATGTTTCTTATCCGAATGTGAATACGGTCACAGAGATGACGAACCTTATTGATGCATCCCGTGCGTATGAGGCAAACACAACAGCATTCGAGGCTGCAAAATCAATTGCACAGAGCGGACTCTCCATTGGAAAATAAGTAAAGATAAAAGATAAGTAAGGTGGTATGATATATGGATATCAGTTCATTGACAAATATCAGTTCAGATTATCTGAATCAGATCGCACAGCAGAACAGGCTGGTCACGACAGATGATGATTCGTTCAGTTCTGTCCTTTCATCTGCGATGAATATGGTTTCAGAGACAAACAACCTGCAGAACAACGCACAGTCAGAGGCGATCCGTTTTGCATTGGGACAGTCAGAGAACACACATGATCTGTCAACGGCACAGACCAAAGCACTTACTGCGATCCAGTATACGGTGGCAGTGAGAGATAAAATGATCGATGCATACAAAGAAATTATGAATATGCAAATTTAGTGAACGAGGGTAGATGAAAATGCCGGAACAGGTACAAAAGGTTTTAGACAGAATCCTAGAATGGTGGAAAAAATTCAATACAAAACAAAAGACACTGCTGATCAGCATTGTGGCAGTTGTGCTTGTGGCTCTTGCAATTCTTGCGGCAGTCGTTTCCAAGCCTAAAATGGTAACATTAGTTACCTGCGAAACAACAGCAGAATCCGGGCAGGTCAAGAACATACTTGACTCTGAGAATATTTCCTATGAACTCTCCGCTGATGGACTTGCCTTTCAGGTAAATGAAAAGGATTACGCAAATGCTTCCATCGTTCTTGGAACAAATGATATTCCAACCAGCGGCACGAAGCTAAGCGACGTGTTTGATGGAGGTTTCAGTTCCACTGAGGCAGACAAGACCAAAAAGTACAAATTATATCTCGAAGAGTATTATGCTGAGAAGCTTGAGACATTATCGAATGTAGATGCAGCGGCAGTGACACTGGATCTGCCGGATGAAGATGGAACGATCCTCTCCAAAGGTGAACAGGCATATGTGACAGCGATCCTGACGCTCAACGGAACGATGGATGATGAACAGGCAGCCGGACTTGCAAAATATCTTGCAACAAATGTTGGAAATGATGACACATCCAATGTGCTCATCCTCGATAATAGTTCAAATGTTCTTTTCTCTGGTCAGGATGATACATCCGTGACAGGAAATGCCAACAACCAGTTGTCTTTAAAGACCAAAGCGGAAAATCAGGTAAAAGGTCAGGTAAAAGATGTCCTTGTAGGATCATCACTGTTTGATAATGTAGAAGTCGGCCTGAATCTTGCGATGAATTTTGACCAGACCACAGAATCCACACATGAGTATTATGCGCCGGATGGACAGACAAACGGTATGGTGGGATCAAAGAGTGAATATGAATCGAATGCAGTCGGTGGAGCAGCGGCAACACCGGGAACCGATTCCAATGACGATGATACGACTTATGTACTAGAAGATAATGATTACACGAGTTCCAGTGTGTCTGAGACGAATACAAACTACCAGAATAACGAGAAGATCACAACAACAACACCTGCAGTGGGGACTGTTAATTATGACGGCTCATCCATATCAGCAGTCGCAACGAACTATGTGATCTATGATGAGGATACATTGAGGGCTTCCGGAACGCTCGGTGACATGACCTTTGATGAGTATGTTGCTGCAAACAGTGAACCGGTAAAGGCGGAAGTAGACCAGGATCTTTATACGCTGATCTCCAATGCAACAGGTGTACCGGTGAGCAATATCACGATCATTGCATATGATCAGCCGATGTTCCAGTACAGCAAAGGAAGTACACGGACCATATCGGATTATCTGCAGATCATCCTTGCAGTATTGATTTTTGCACTGTTAGGTTATGTAGTATTCCGCAGCACAAGAAAAGAGAAAGCAGTCGAGCCGGAGCCGGAACTTTCTGTGGAGTCTCTGCTTGAATCCACGAAAGAATCTGCAGATACATTGCAGGATATCGGATTCAATGAAAAATCAGAGACAAGAGTCCTGATAGAAAAATTCGTAGAAGAAAATCCGGAAGCGGCAGCTTCCTTACTTAGAAACTGGCTGAATGAGGAGTGGGAGTAGAATATGGCAACTGCAGATTACAATGGCGTTCAGAAAGCCGCAATCCTGCTGATTACATTAGGACCTGAACGTTCCGCAGATATTTTTAAACATCTGAAAGAAGAAGAGATTGAGGAACTTACACTGGAGATCGCAAATACAAGAAGCGTGTCTCCACAGGTAAAAGAAGATATTTTAAATGAGTTTTATCAGGTGTGTCTGGCACAGCAGTATATCGCAGAGGGTGGTATCGGTTATGCAAAAGAGCTTCTTGACAAGGCTCTTGGACAGGAAAAAGCACAGGAGGTTATCTCCAAGCTGACTGCTTCCTTACAGGTTCGCCCATTCGAGTTCGTGCGGAAGACAGATCCGAGTCAGCTTTTGAACTTTATCCAGGATGAGCATCCACAGACGATCGCAATGATTTTATCATATCTGACAGCATCGCAGGCGGCGATGGTTTTAGGAGCACTTCCACCGGAGAAACAGGCGGATGTTGCAAAGAGGATCGCAATGATGGATCGTACATCACCGGATGTGATCAAAGAGGTGGAGCGAGTGTTAGAAAGAAGACTTTCTTCTCTGGTAAACCAGGATTACACGATTGTCGGAGGTGTCGATGCGATCGTGAATATCTTAAATACGGTAGACCGTTCTACAGAGAAGCATATTATGGAATCTCTTGAAATTGAAGAACCTGAGCTTGCAGATGAAATCCGTAAGAAGATGTTCGTATTTGAGGATATCCTTCTTCTCGATGACAGAGCTATCCAGCGTGTTCTTCGTGATGTTGAAAACTCAGATCTTGGTATTGCATTGAAGGGTGCAAACGAAGATGTTCAGAATGCAATCTTTAACAACCTGTCAAAACGTCTGGCTGCCATGATCAAAGAGGATATGGAATTTATGGGACCTGTGCGTATGAAGGATGTTGAGGAGGCACAGCAGAAGATTGTCAGTGTGATCCGAAAACTCGAAGATGCAGGTGAGATTGTAATTTCAAGAGGCGGAGGTGACGAGATTATTGCCTAATCTTTACAAACAATATTTCGTGCACAATGAGCCGGATAAAACACGCGTCATTAACTCAAATGATATTGTAGAAAAGCGTTTAGAGAAGATGGCAGAGCTTAAGCGCATGGAACAAAAAACAACAGACGGAAATGGTTTCTCAGCAGGGATCGTTGGTCCTGACACAGATTATGTGGAGGAGATCGACCATACTGCAGAAGCAAAAAAAGAGGCTGAGAAGATTTTAGCAGAAGCACATGCGCAGGCAGAAACAATTTTAAATCAGGCAGATCAGGAAGCTGAAAATATCCGGGAGAATGCAAAAAATACCGGATATCAGGAGGGAAGACAGTGCCTGGAGAGTGAGCTGGCGGCACAGCGTGAACAGTTACAGAATGAATATCAGAGAAAACAGGAAACGCTTCAGGATGAATTCAGGGAGAAACAAAAAAATATGGAAAAGGATCTGGTAGATGTGATCCTTGAGGTTTTTAACAAAGTATTCCATATTCAGTTTGATAATAAAAAACACATTCTGATGTATCTCATTGATGATGCAATTTTAAATATCGAGGGAGATAAAAAATTCCGCATCAAGGTTGCTAACAGCAATGTGATGTTTCTTGAGAATCATAAAGAAGAAATTCTGGAACGAGTGGGAGCCGGAATCGAGATCGAGATTGTTGCAGATTCCTCCATGGATGGAAATTCCTGCGTGATCGAGACAGACTCGGGAGTATTCGACTGCAGCCTTGGTGTGCAGCTCGAAAATCTCATAAAAGATATAAAATCACTATGCTTATAAGGATGGTTGAAAGTGGACAGCAGGTATAACAAGTATTTACGACTGGCGGAGAATACATATTTTAAACGGCTTGGAAAAGTTGTTAAAATTGTTGGATTGACCATTGAATCCGTAGGTCCGGACGCAAAACTGAATGACTTGTGCAGAATTATCATTGATGAAAATGCTGACACCGTGGTAATGGCTGAGGTTGTGGGTTTCAGGGATAAAAGACTGCTTTTGATGCCTTATGAGAGCGTAGAGGGGATAGGAGTAGGATGTATCGTTGAAAATACGGGGCATCCTTTATCTGTTCCTGTAGGAAATGAACTCTTAGGGCATACCTTAGACGGAATTGGACGTCCAACGGACATTGACAAATTAGAAACACCGTATGAATATCCGGTCGATGCACAGCCTCCGGATCCGATGTCAAGAAAGATCATCAGTGAGGTGCTTCCTCTCGGCGTGAAAGCGGTCGACGGATTGATCACAGTCGGAAAAGGACAGCGTATCGGAATTTTTGCAGGTTCCGGTGTCGGAAAAAGTACACTGCTTGGTATGTTTGCAAGAAATACAAAGGCAGATATCAATGTCATTGCCCTGATCGGTGAGCGTGGCCGTGAGGTGCGCGAATTTGTGGAACGGGATCTTGGAGAAGAGGGTATGAAACGTTCCATTGTCGTTGTGGCGACTTCTGACAAACCGGCATTGATCCGTAAGAAGGCAGCAATGACGGCGACATCCATTGCAGAGTATTTCAGGGATCAGGGAAAAGATGTGCTTCTGATGATGGATTCCCTGACACGTTTTTCCATGGCACAGCGCGAGATCGGACTTGCATCCGGAGAACCGCCTGTAACCAGAGGATATCCGCCGAGTGTATATTCGGAGATGCCAAAACTGTTAGAGCGTGCAGGAACTTCAGATAAAGGATCGATCACCGGATTATATACAGTACTGGTAGATGGTGATGATTTTAATGAACCGATCACAGATACAGCCCGGAGCATTTTAGACGGACACATCATGCTGTCCAGAAAACTGGGACATAAAAACCACTATCCGGCCATTGATATTTTACAGAGTATTTCCAGGGTTATGAGTTCCATTGCAACGCCGGAACATAAAGAACTGGCAGGCAGGTTAAAAAATGTACTTGCTACATACAATGAGGCGGAAGATCTGATCAATATTGGAGCCTATAAGAGCGGTTCTAACAGGAATATCGATTATGCCATCCAGAAAATCGATGCTGTAAATGATTTCCTGATGCAGAAGACCGACGAAAAATTCCAGTTTGAACAGGAGATCGATCTGCTGCGTGCACTTTTTAATGATTAGAGGTTGATAGGATATGGCAAAATTTGCATATCGGATGCAAAGCATATTAGATATAAAAGAAAAAATGGAAGGCCAGGCGAAGATTGCATATGGAGTTGCAAATGCAAAACTCATGGATGAACAGGGAAAACTCCAGCAGATCATGATACGCAAGGCAGGTTATGAAAGCCAGGCGAGAAATTTGGTGAATGGAACCATTGATGTACCTAAGATCAAAGAATGCAAGCGGGCAGTAGATACCATGAAAACGATGCAGCGCAGCCAGATGATGAATGTGCATGTCGCAGAAAAAAATGTAGAGGCTGCCCGGTTGAAACTCAATGAAGTCATGATGGAAAGAAAGACGCATGAGAGACTGAAAGAGCAGGCGTTTGAAGTTTTTAAACAGGAAATGCAATATGCAGAGAATAAAGAAATTGATGAGCTTGTAAGTTACACCTATCATGAGGGGATGACAGAAACCCGGTAATTTTGACAGGGCAATATACGAGAAAGGCATGGACGAGATTATGGCAGAACAAAAGCAGCAGGAAGAATTACAGAAGGAAAATGAAGTTTTAGATAAAAAACAGTTAAAGGCGGCAAAAAAGCTGGAAAAAAAGAAGAGAAAACAGAAAAATCCAGATGATCTGGATGGAGATGAGGAAACCGTTGGAGGAAAAATCCTTGTTTTCTTTGTCACGATTATTATCATTCTGATCTGGCTTGCCATCTTTGCAATGCTGATTAAGCTGGATGTAGGTGGGTTTGGCTCGGGAGTCTTAGCTCCTGTGATCAAAGATGTTCCTTATCTGAATAAGATTTTGCCGGATTCTGTCACAGAGGAGGTTTCCACGGAAGACAGCCAGTATGCATACACAAATCTGGATGATGCGATCAACCGGATCAAAGAGCTTGAGATTGAGCTTGCAGATGCCCAGAACAGTGCAAATTCTGATGCAGATTATATTACACAGTTAGAGGAGAAGGCGAAAGAGCTGGATACCTATAAGCAGAATGAGGCAGATTTTGAGAAGGAAAAAGAAAAATGGTATGAGGATGTTGTCTTTTCGGAAGATGCTCCCGATATAAGTAATTACAAAGAGTATTATGAGAGCATTGATGCGGCAAATGCGGAAGTGCTTTATAAACAGGTGGTAGAACAGACTCTGACGGATGAACAGATGGATGATTATGTGAAGACTTATTCCAGCATGAAGCCGAAAGAGGCGGCAGCTATTTTTGATACAATGACAGACAACCTTCAATTGGTAGCAGATATATTATCCAATATGGACACACAGTCCAGAGGAGATATTCTCGGTAAGATGAACTCAGATACGGCAGCAAAAGTAACTGAGATCATGGAGCCTTCAGAATAGAGGGAGAGATCTGAGGATCTTTTCCGGGCAGTGCATACTGCCAGACAGTAAGACGATAAAAGAAGAAAGGAGGAAGCATATGGCTGGTACAACAATTTCTGAATTAGGAAAAATGTTTAACCAAAGCACACAGTCTGTGCAGGGGACAGAAAGCAATACCCGGATCACCACTGGAAAAGTAGATTTTGGTTCTATGATGAAACAGTCCGGAAACCGTCAGACAGCATCTTATGCAGGGATTGACTACAACGAAACAGTAAAGACAGCAGCAAATGGCAGTAAGGACACTGTGAAAGCGGCAGATGATTATCAGAAGTATCAGTACAAGGATAATACGATCGCATCAGAGATAAAACAGGTCACATCTGAGGATGTTGTCAAAGAGCAGTTCGAACAGTTTACAGAAGATGTAAAAGAAGTTCTGAAAGAGGAGCTTGGCGTGTCCGATGAAGCGATTGAAGCAGCAATGCAGACCCTTGGCTTACAGTTCCAGGATCTGCTGAATCAGAATAATCTTGCAAATCTTGTGGCAGAACTTACCGGAGCAGACAGCGTACCACAGCTTTTGTGCAGTGAACAGTTTGTAAATGTACTGCAGAGTGTCAATGACATTGGAAAAGATATTTTAAATGCACTTGACATGAGTCTGGAAGAGTTTCAGAGCGCAGTTGCCAAAGTGATGGACGATAATGCCGGATCGTCAGATGCTGTTACCGGACAGGAAACAGAAGCATCTGTGGATGAGGCAGTTGTTACAGATCAGACAGTCACAGGGGATACCAGTGCATCAACACAGAAATTTGTGGTAGAGGATGGAAGACAGACAAAAGCAGCAGAAAATGCACCTGTGAAAGAACAGAAGGTGGCTGCGCAGGATACACAGTCTTCTGAGGTAACGGAAGATATTCCGGAACAGGAAACTGTACAGAATGGGATGACATCCGAAAATGCGGCAGAGGATTCTGCAGATCAGAACAATTCTTCTGATACACCCGGCAGGTTCCGTTTTACAAATGAGACAGCCCATACTGCAGACGGGGCGGTTATCACACCACAGAGTCAGGTGGTACAGGAATTTGCTAATGTTGAGACAGTAGAACCATTACCGCAGAGTGTAAATACACAGGATGTGATCGATCAGATTGTAGAGTCCGCAAGAGTGATCCTGACAGAAGATAAGACGAGCATGGAGTTACAGCTGAACCCGCAGAACCTCGGAAAGATCATTCTTAAGGTTACCGAGCAGGAAGGTGCAGTAACAGCAAAGATCATGACACAGAATGCAGTGGTAAAAGAGGCATTAGAAGCCCAGACCGTAGAACTCAGACAGAATTTAGAGCAGGCTGGTGTGAAAGTGGATGCTGTTGAAGTGACCGTTGCAAGCCATGAGTTTGAGAAAAACCTTGAGCAGAATGCAGAAGGTGAAAAACAGCAGGGCGAGCAGCAGGAAAAAGAAAAAGGCAGAACCCGCAGATTAAATCTGAATGATTTAAGTGAATTATCCGGCGTGATGTCGGAAGAAGAAACTCTGGCAGCCAAAATGATGGCAGAACAGGGAAACAGTGTAGATTACACTGCATAAGTTTTGAGAAAGGAGAGAGACAATGGCGTTAATTCAGCAGGTAAAAGATGGAAAATTTGTAGATGAGACTACCGGTAAAAGCAGTACATCAACAAAATCGTCCGAGAAAGATAAAAAGACCAACAAGCTTGGTTATGACCAGTTCTTACAGATTTTATGCGCAGAGATGCAGTATCAGGATCCGTTGGAACCGACAAGTAATACCGAGTATATTGCACAGCTTGCGACCTTCTCACAGCTGGAGTCACAGCTTAGTGTGCAGAGTACGATCGAGGCTTCTTCGGCAAATGATCTGGTTGGCAAGTATGTCATCATGAAAGTGACTTCATCTACAACAGGAGAGACAAGCTATATCGCAGGAACCTGTGATTATGTACTTCACAAAAACGGAGAAACATTTCTTTCTGTCAATGATGGACTTTACAACCTGAAGGATCTGGATACTGTTGCAGACGCAACTTATATGGAAGCAGTGACACTTGCAGAGACAATTAAATCCGCAATTTCATTACTGCCATCCAAAAATTCAATCTCGCTTGCAAACAAAGATGATATTGAGAGCATCCGTAAGATGTATGATGGACTGAACGATTACCAGAAGAAATTCGTTTCCAAAGATTCCTGGAAGAAGTTTGAAGAACTTGAGGCAAGATTAAAAGAACTGATCAAGGCAAACGAATCTGCAGATGGATCTGACAAAACAGACAAATCTGACAAAGCGGATGGAACAGACAAGACTGACAGCACAGGCAAGACGGACAGTACAGACAAAGCTGACAGCACAGGCAAGACGGACAGTACAGACAAAGCTGACAGTACAGGCAAGACGGATAGCACAGACAAATCTGATAGTACAGACAAAACAGAAGAAACAGGAAGTGCAGGATCAGGAGATACAACCGATAACAGTTCAGACAGGACAGAGTAACAGGAGATGGGGTTATGAATAAAATTAATAACCAATTCACTTCGATTGAACAGATCACGGACCGTTATCTTGGTACCGGAAAAGGAAATTCCACAGTCAATGCATCGGGATTGTCCTTTGAGGAAATTTTAAAACAGAAACAGGATGTTTCTGAGAGCTTGGAACTGAAATTTTCCAAACATGCCTCCATGAGACTGGAGAACAGAAAAATCAATCTGTCAAAAGAACAGAGCGAACGGCTGGAGAGTGGAGTTCAAAAAGCAAGTGAAAAGGGAATTCGGGAGTCACTCGTAATCGTTGATTCTCTGGCATTCATTGTAAATGTCCCAAACAAAACAGTTGTGACGGCAATGGACCGCACGGAATCCGATGACAACATTTATACCAATATTGATGGCGCAGTGATCATATAGCTGGACCTTAGGGGAGCAATCGGTTTCTGACTGACAGAAGAAACCAGACACCCTGCGCCAAAAGAACTTTAGGAGGTCATTTCATTATGATGAGATCAATGTACTCTGCTGTGTCAGGTTTAAAGACACATCAGACAAGAATGGACGTGATCGGTAATAATATCGCCAACGTCAACACAGTAGCTTTTAAATCTTCTTCCGTAACATTCAGTGATATCTTATATCAGACCACTTCGAATGCATCCGGAGCAAATGCAACAACCGGTACCGGCGGTGTCAATGCAAAGCAGATCGGTCTCGGTACAACTGCGGCAGCAACCAAAGTCAGCATCACTTCTGCAGGTGCATCTGAGACAACCGGAAATCCATTTGATATCCGTCTGACCGATAAAAACTCGACGAACTTCTTTATTGTAAACAATGGTTCTGAGAACGTATTTACCCGTTCCGGTTCTTTCTACGTAGACGGCTCCGGTAACTTATGTATGTCCTCAACAGGTTATACGGTTATGGGATGGCAGGTTGACGAGACAACAGGTGAGATCCGCAAGGACACTGTTTCGGCACTCCGTATCATGCAGGAGAAGAACCTGACTTCTGCACCGGAGGCAACCACACAGGCAACTATCGCCGGTGTGCTGGATGGGAATGATGCGGATGTTAAGAGTGATGCCGGAAAAGTTATGAATCTTAACTTTTACGATAATCTTGGCTATCAGTACACCGCAAAATTTGCGATCAAGGCAACAGGAACAGACGGTGAGTACACAGTAGAGCTGACATCTATTTTAGATAGCAATAATAAGAATATTACTGAAGGATTCACACAGGCACAGATGAAGGAAATCTTTGGTAATACTGATACAGAGACAACAATTGCTTCATATTCAACAACATTGCCAAATTGTGGATATACTTATGATACGACAACAGGAAAATTGACAGAACAAGCAACAGGTGCTGAAGTAACGATTGACGGAGATGGTAAAATTTTAAAGAAAGGTGTAGATACTAACAAAACCATCAAAGACGTTTTTGGTGTTTCAGATGGAAATTTGAAAAATATTCAGAACAGTAAAGCTGCCGGAAATACTGATTATGTTTTTAAAGATGTTCCAACAACCGTAAATGGTGTAACAACTCATTCTTACCAGATTGTAAAGAAAAGTGCGACTAATTTATTAAAATTCAATACAGAGGATGGAAAGTTTAGCAGCATTGGTGGTGGAACAGATAAGAGTGTGGAATTGAATCTGAACAATGCAAATTTAAATAAAAACGGAAACTTCCAGAATATTACTGTAGACTTCTCCCAGTGCTTAAACAGCAACAAAAGTGGTAAATCCACGATCGGTGCAGATGCCGGAGCAGTGGACGGTACAACCGGAAAAGGACGCAAGCTTGGTGCAATGACAGGTATCTTCATTGACACAAGCGGACGTATCTATGGAACATACGACAATGGTAATACGGAATTGTTGGGACAGATCGCAGTTGCACAGTTCTCCAACGCATCCGGTCTTGAGAAAGTCGGAGAGAGCTGCTACCGCACAACCTTAAACTCCGGTGAGTTCGATGGAATCGGTGTGGAGATTTCCGCAGACGGTTCTTCCATGACAACCGGCGAGCTGGAAATGTCGAACGTAGACCTTTCCTCAGAGTTTACGTCCATGATCACAACACAGCGTGGTTTCCAGGCAAACTCCCGTGTTATTACAACCTCCGATACATTATTAGAGGAACTTGTAAACTTAAAACGATAATATAAACTGAATGGAGGAATCTATAAAACGTTACAGATTCCTCCTTGAATAGAAATAGTATAAAAAAGTAACGATTATTTAGTAAATATGTTCCATACTACAACAAGATATGGTATACTAAACGTTGTTTCATTGTTTTCATTGTCTGTTAACAATAAGGAAAGGATGAACACTATGATCGAAGTGACAAGATTAAATGGTACACAGATTTTGGTGAATGCGGATCTGATCGAACTTGTCGAAGAAACACCGGATACCGTGATCACTTTCACGACAGGACGAAAAATAATTGTAAAAGAAAGTAGACAACAGATAAAAAGTTTAGTAAAATCATATAAGCGGGAAATTATGGAAACTGGATTTGAAACAGAAAATGAAAATTAAATTTTAAATATATTAACAAGGATGGCAGGTGGAAGATATGGATATCGCATCTTTAGCCGGTATAATACTCGGCGCAGTAATGTTTGTATTCGGTGTTTTCAGTAATGGTGGATTTGAAGCTTTGAAAAACATGGTTGATTCGGCGTCTATCATCATAACAGTCGGAGGTTCTATCTCCGGTGTACTGGCAGCACACAAGTTACCGGATTTCATTAATGGACTGAAGGGTATTACACTTACCTTCAAGGAAAAGGCAGAAGATCCGGCAGAGACGATTAAAAAGATCATTGATCTCTCGAATGTGGCAAGAAAAGAAGGCTTGCTCGCATTAGAGGAAGCAGCCAATGATATTGAAGACGATTTTATGAAAAAGGGCGTAATGCTTGTTGTGGATGGTACGGATCCGGAACTGGTGCGTGGCATCATGGAGACAAGCCTGTCCTGTATGGAAGAAAGACATAAGAAAGTAATCGCATTCTGGGAGAAATGGGCAGAATTAGGTCCTGCATGGGGTATGATCGGTACGCTGATCGGTCTTATTAACATGCTTAAGAATCTGGAAGATGCATCGAGTATCGGACCGGCTATGTCGGTTGCCCTGGTCACTACATTATATGGTTCATTGATCGCCAACTGGCTTTGTAATCCAACTGCGTCAAAGCTTAAGGTGAATAATGAGAGAGAAGTTGCAATAAAAGAAATGATCGTGGAAGGATTGCTTTCCATTCAGGCAGGTGAAAATCCGCGTGTCATTGAAGAAAAGCTGAAATCATTCCTGACACCACAGGCAGCAGGAAGTCTCGGAGAAGGTGATGAAGCAGCCGGAGGTGAAGCATAGTGGCAAGAAAGAAGACAGAAGAAGCACCGGCAGGCGCTCCGGCATGGATGGCGACGTTTAGTGATCTTATGAATTTACTTCTTTGCTTTTTCGTTTTACTGTTTTCTATGTCAACAGTGGATGCTGAGAAGTTTGAGATGGTGATTGCATCTTTGCAGAGCAGCTTTAGTATTCTGCCGAGTGGTGGAGCTTCCATCGGAGATGGTGAGATGGTTTCTTCCGGCGTGAGCCAGTTACAGATGTATGACATCTATTATAATCAGATGGCAAATACGCAGACGACAGATGATACATCAGAAAGTTCAGATGTTGCGGAAGAGTATAAAGAAGAAGCGCTTGCCGAGTCAGAACAGATGGCAGAGCAGGTGCAGGATCTTGTAGCACAATATGGCATACAGGATCAGGTGGAAATCGATTTTAATGCGGAATATGTGCTGTTGAATTTAAATGGTGCAGTGCTGTTTGATTCCGGAAAATCTGAGATCAAGTCAGAAGCCTATCCTTTGATGGATAAGATTGGAAAGATTCTTCAGAGTTATCAGCAGAACATGATAGAGATAGAGGGACACACGGATAATATTCCGTTCACGCATTCTTCAAAATATGAAAATAACGATGTGCTGTCAATGTACAGGGCATTATATGTGGCAGATTATATGCGCAATATCACAACGATCGATCCGTCACATATCAAGTCATCCGGAAGAGGCGAATACGTTCCGATTGCAGATAATTCCACACCGGAGGGAAGGGCGCGCAACAGACGTGTTGAGATAAAGATATATAATTCATATTATTCCGAAATAAATTAATTAACAGAAGAAAGGCACAAATAATGAAAAAGAATCTGATGACAGTAATTATCCTCGCATTAGTTCTGGTGAATCTCGTTTTGACTGCAATTCTTGCGTTTACGATCATTCCTCAGACGAGAAAATCAAATCAGCTGATCGATAAGATCGCATCAGCGATCGATCTTGAACTGGAAGATGGCAGTGGTAAAGATACCGCAGCAGTTCCGGTGGAAGACATTGAAGTTTATGATATTGAATCCAGCTTTACCGTCAACTTAAGTCCAAGCGGTGATGGAAAAGACCATGTGGCTGTATTTTCTATCGGTTTGTCGCTGAATACAAAGAGTGACGGATACAAGAGCATAGGTACTGAAGGATTGAAAGCGAAGGAAACATTGATCAAAAATGATATCAATACCATTGTTTCCGGATATACAATGGAACAGTTCCGGGAGGACGAGCAGAGCGTTAAAGATGCTATCCTGGAAGATCTGCAGGAGATGTTCGGTTCTGACTTTATCGTTGGGGTAAGTTTCTCCAGTGTAAATACGCAGTAAATTAGAATGCTAGGTGGTGAAAGAGAATGGGTGAAGTCTTATCTCAAAATGAGATAGATAGTCTTCTGCAGGCATTGAGCAATGGAGAGCTTGATGCTGAGGACATGAAAGAAAAAGACGAAAAACAAGTGAAAAATTATGATTTTACCCGTCCAGCAAAGTTCTCAAAAGAGCATTTGCGTACGTTGGAAATCATTTTTGAACATTATGGAAGACTTCTTTCGACGAACTTACCTGTTTATTTGAGAAAAACAGTACAGGTGGAAGTGATGAATTCAGAGGCGGTTACCTATTCTGAATTCACGAATGCACTGTCAAATCCGGTTTTACTCGGATTGGTGAATGTATCGCCTTTGAGTGGCAGTATTATTATAGAACTTGCAGACAATCTGGGGTATGCAATTGTTGACCGAATGCTCGGTGGATTGGGAACTCCGTTAGATAAGCCAAGAGATTTCTCCGAGATTGAACTTTTGATTCTGGAGAGAATCTATAATGTATGTGTAAGTCTTTTGCCGGAGCCTTGGTCGAGTGTCTGTGAGATTTCACCGCGGCTTGAACGGATTGAGACAAACTCACAGTTTGCGCAGATTATTTCGCCGACCGAGATGATCGCACTTGTGACATTACATATCAAGATTGGCGATGTGGAAGGTCTTATGAATATCTGTCTTCCGTATCTGACATTGGAAAGTGTCATGGACAAGCTGAATACGAAGTTCTGGTATTCCAATCTTCAGGAACATGACGATAAGCAGTATACAGATGCGATCGAAGCTTTGATCTCAAAAGCGAAGATTCCTGTAAAAGCGGTTTTGGGAAACAGTACTATTTCCGTGGACGATTTTGTAAATCTTCAGGTTGGAGATATTATCCGGCTGGATTCGGGTGTGAATCAGGATCTGAATATTTTTGTCGGTAATATAAAAAAATTTACTGCTCTGCCGGGAGCTGTCGGCGATAATTATGCAGTAAGAGTTACATCAGTGGTAAGAGAGGAGCAGTAGTAATGGATGGTGTTTTGTCACAGGAAGAAATCAGTGCTTTGCTGAATAACCCGGATGATGCAAATAAAAATGATTTGCTGACAGATGCTGAGAAAGACGCGATTGGCGAAATTGGTAACATCAGCATGGGAACAGCGGCAACAACATTGTTTTCCCTTGTAAATCGTAAAGTAGATATTTCAACGCCGGTTGTATCTTTTGCAACATGGAGTGACATCTGTGATGCATATGAAAAACCGTGTGTATTTATCCGAATTGCATATACAGTTGGTTTGGATGGAAGTAATATTCTTGTTTTAAAAGAACATGATGTAAAAGTCATTACAGACCTGATGATGGGTGGTGATGGTACTAATACAGATGGAGAACTTGGAGAGTTACATTTAAGTGCAATCAGCGAAGCGATGAATCAGATGATGGGTTCCGCAGCGACCTCTCTTTCCTCTATGCTGAATAAGACCATCGATATCAGTCCGCCAGTTGCAGATCTTGTGGATCTTCATGATAATATTGATGAGGGATCAATCGCAGATTTTTTATCCGGTTCGTTTGTTAAGATTTCATTTAAGATGGAGATTGGAGATCTGGTAGACAGTGAGATCATGCAGTTGTATCCGGTTTCTTTTGCGAAGGAGATGTGCGCAAGCATTACAAAGAATATGGAAGCGGATACCAATTCCACATCGAACGAGGCAGAAAAAGCAGTGAGTGCACAGCCAGCTGCACCACAGCCTCAGATGGAACAGCCGATGGGAGGTCAGCAGGTTATGGGACAGCCAATGATGGGGCAGCCGATGATGGGACAGCCAATGATGGCACCGAATATGAATCAAATGTATGCACAGCCGGTAAATGTACAGCCGGCACAGTTTCAGGCTTTTAATCCAAGTATTGCACAGGTTGCAGGAGCAGAGAACATCGGATTGATCATGGATGTTCCACTTGAAGTGACAGTAGAACTTGGAAGAACAACAAAGTCGATCCATGAGATTTTGGATTTCGCACCTGGTACGATCATCGAGTTGAATCGAATTGCCGGTGAACCAATAGATATTCTGGTAAACGGAAAATACGTTGCCAAGGGTGAAGTCGTAGTAATTGAAGAAAGTTTTGGTGTGAGAATCACTGAAATTGTGAAATAAGATAGGAAAGAAGAGGAGAAACAAATAATATGGCTAAAGTAATGATTTGCGATGACGCAGCATTTATGAGAATGATGATTAAGGATATCTTAACAAAGAATGGTTATGAGATTGCTGCAGAGGCAGAAAACGGACAGAAAGCAGTAGAAAAATATCCAGAAGCAAAACCAGATCTTGTATTAATGGATATCACAATGCCTGAGATGGATGGTATTGAAGCATTAAAGAAGATCAAAGCATTAGATCCAGGAGCTAAAATTATTATGTGTTCTGCAATGGGACAGCAGGCTATGGTTATCGAAGCAATCCAGGCAGGAGCAAAAGACTTTATCGTCAAACCATTCCAGGCAGAGCGTGTTCTTGAAGCAGTAAAAAAAGTTGTAGGTTAATATGATATTACTCAGTTCTGCATTAGGCAGTTTTATCCAGCTGTTGGGCGTATTGATCATTTTTCTCTTTGTGCTGGCGATCACCTATTTCACAACAAAGTGGATCGGTAATTATCAGAAAACAAATTTTGCAAACAAAAATCTGCAGATTGTGGAATCAATACGTGTTGGAAATAATAAGTTTATTGCAATTGTAAAAGCAGGTGAGGTTTACCTTGTTGTAGCTGTTGGAAAAGATGATGTGACACTGCTCACACAGCTTACAGAAGAACAATTAAGCGAAGTACCGGATCTCTCTGCGGCACAAAACAGATTTCCGATGGATGGGAAGGCTGCACAGGAGAATTTCCGTGAGGTATTGAACCGGGTGAAGGAACATTTTCCTAAGAAATAGGTTTTGATTATGACAAGAGTGAAAAAGACATATTGTATGGTGTCACTAATTGTGGCAATGGTGGTACTTGTTCTGACGCTTTCATGGTCAGCGGGTGGAACAACTGTGTATGCAGCTTCCATGGATCCGGACAGTATCACAACATTTGATGGTGACAATTCAGAGGGTGGTGTCACCAGAGCAGCAGAAGACAGTACAAATGGATTGACAATTTCATACAACAATGATGGCGGATCATTGTCGGCACCGGTGAAGATGCTTTTGGTATTGACAATTTTATCACTGGCACCATCGATACTGATCATGCTGACTTCTTATACAAGAATTATCATTGTATTACATTTTCTGCGTACCGCAATTGGAACGCAGACCGCACCACCTAATCAGGTATTGATCGCGTTGGCTTTATTTTTGACATTTTTCATTATGTGGCCGACATTCCAGCAGATCAATACAGAGGCGATCCAGCCTCTTGACAAGGGTGAGATTACGACGGAAGAGGCATTTACCGTCGCACAGGGACCAATCAGGGAATTCATGTACGGTCAGACGCAGGAAAAAGATTTAAAGCTGTTTGTGGATATTTCAGATGAAACCTATGACAGTTATGATGATGTTCCGATGACGACTCTGATCCCGGCATTTATCTTAAGTGAATTGAGAGCTGCATTTATTATCGGTTTCGTGATTTATATTCCGTTTATCGTAATTGATATGGTCGTAGCATCCGTGCTGATGTCAATGGGTATGATGATGCTGCCTCCGACAACGATCTCCCTGCCATTTAAAATATTGCTTTTTATTCTGGCAGACGGATGGGATTTAGTGATCGGAAGCCTTGTAAAAACGTTTTATTAGTGGAATCTGAGGTGATGAGATATGATAACAGAGGGACAGGTTCTTGATATCGCAAAAGATGCAATTTATTATATTATTATCTGTAGTGCCCCGGTTTTGATAATTTCGCTGGTGGTTGGTTTGATTATCAGTATTTTTCAGACAGTCACTTCGATTCAGGAGCAGACACTTACATTTGTACCAAAGATTGTGGCAGTATTTATTGGATTGATGGTATGTGGTTCGTGGATTCTGAATCAGCTGTCGGAATTTGTGACGACCTTATGGTCGAACTTCAGTATTTATCTTGGATAGGTTTGACATATGGTGCAGTATTCATTTTCATTGGAAAATTTTGAAATTTTTATCTTAATACTTGTTCGCGTATCCTGCTTTGTATACATTGCACCTTTTTATGGGATGTCGAATGTGCCGAATCAGGTGAAGATAGGGCTTTCTGCGATGATCGCACTTCTGGTGTCTGGGTTTGCAGATGTTTCACAGGTTGAATATACCGGGCTTATAGGATATGCAGTCATTGTTTTGAAAGAGGGAATTACAGGGTTGCTGATCGGACTTGCTGCAAACGTTTGTAATTCCATTATTTTATTTGCGGGTAATATCATTGATATGGATATCGGTCTGTCAATGGCAACCGAATTTGATCCGATCAACAACGCGCAGGTAACATTAACTGGAAATCTGTATAATTATTTTATACTGATGCTGCTTGTGGTAACCGACATGCATCATTATATATTACGGGCCTTTGTGGATGCATTTACAGTCATACCGGTCAATGGACAGGTGTTTGACTGGGAGCATCTGATGAGATCCATGACAACTTATATGGGAGACATGTTTGTGATAGCATTTCGTATCATTTTGCCGGTATTTGCATGTATCATGATCTTAAACTGTATCCTTGGTATCATGGCGAAGGTTTCACCGCAGATGAATATGTTTGCGGTAGGTATGCAGATGAAGATTATGGTTGGATTTGTTGTACTTTTTCTGACCGTATCATTGCTGCCAAGTGTGGCAAATTTCATTTTTACGGAAATGAAAAAATTGATGGTACTTTTTATAGAAGGAATGTATTGACTTGGAACAGCAGAAACAGTTACATTTGATCATGGAATGGGATCTTCAGTGGTTTGCAAAGGACGGACCCGGTGGTGAAAAAACAGAACCGGCGACAGCAAAGAAACTGAGGGAGGCAAGAGAGGATGGCAAAGTCGTAAAAAGTAAAGAACTTACGGCGGCATTTGACCTGATCATTTTATTTCTTGTCCTGAAAATTTTTGTTTCATTTGTGGGTAACAGACTCATGAATAGTTTTGTGGATATCTACGGCAGGATACCGGATTTTGTAAGGGAGAATGCCGTTGATGTGACGGAAAAGTCAGTCGCAGCGCTTATGTCCGATGCACTGATACAGATTCTGATCGTCTGTGTTCCCTTTTTTGCATTTGGATTTGTTGTGACGGCGCTGATCAGTGTGATCCAGGTTGGGTGGAAAGTGACAGGGAAACCGTTGCAGCCCAAATTCGATAAATTTAATCCAATCAATGGATTTAAAAGAATTTTTTCAAAAGATTCTATTTTTGAACTGGTCAAATCTATTCTTAAAATTTTTGTTATCGTCTATGTGGCATATACCTCGATCAGAGGTCATGCACAGGACATTTTTATCCTATATGAGATCCCACTGATGCAGGCGATCATGCTTTGCGGAACGGTGATCATCAATGCTGGTCTGAAAATCAGTCTCGTCTATTTAGTGATCGGTCTGGCAGATTTTATTTATCAGAAGTATCGTTTTAATGAAGATATGAAGATGACCAAACAGGAAGTGAAGGACGAGTTTAAAAATACAGAGGGTAATCCGGAAATCAAAGGCAGACAGAGACAGCGTATGCGTGAGGCTTCCAGAAGACGTATGATGCAGGATGTTCCAAAAGCGGACGTTGTCATCACGAACCCGACTCACTTTGCAGTTGCGATCAAGTATGATGCTGAGACATCAAAGGCACCGGTTGTTCTTGCAAAGGGAGAAGATTATCTGGCACAGAAAATCAAAGAGGCTGCCAGAGAACATCATATTGAGATTGTGGAAAACAAACCACTTGCGCGGATGCTGTATGCAAACGTGGATATCGGACAGGAAATTCCACCGGAACTGTATCAGGCAGTTGCCGAGATCCTCGCAATGGTTTACAATATGAGAGAAAAATAATTTGAGAGTGACTAAGGAGGAAAAGGCATGAAAAAAGCGGACATTGGCGTAGCGTTATATTTACTTGCGGCCGTTATTTTTTTCATTGTTCCAATCAGTTCCACCTTGTTGGATGTGATGATCGCGATCAATATTTCTATCGCGTTAATTATACTGTTTAATACATTGTTCGTGAAGGAAGTACTGGATATGTCTTTCTTCCCGACTCTTTTACTGTTCACGACTATTTTCAGAATTTCACTGAACGTGTCATCTACCAGGCTGATTCTTTCAACAGGCGCACCGGGTAATGTTGTCACAACGTTTGGTCAGTTCGTAGGTGGCGGTGATCTTGTCATTGGTGCGATCATATTCATCGTACTCATTATTATCCAGTTTGTAGTTATTAATAAAGGTTCTGAGCGAGTTGCAGAGGTAACAGCACGTTTCACACTGGATGCAATGCCGGGTAAACAGATGGCAATCGACGCTGACTTAAACACCGGAGCGATCACAGAGAAGGAAGCAAGGGAGCGCAGAAATAAGATTCAGGAAGAATCCGCTTTCTTTGGTTCCATGGATGGTGCTACAAAGTATGTTAAGGGAGATGCAACGGCAGGTCTTATCATTACATTTATCAACCTGATCGGTGGTACGGTCATGGGCGTGATGAGTCAGGGATTAAGCTTTGCAGAGGCGATCCAGCAATATGGTATCCTCACCATCGGTGACGGACTTTGTTCCCAGATCCCATCGCTTCTGATTTCTCTGTCAACCGGTATACTGGTAACGAAAGCTTCCAAGGAAGCAGATTTTGGAACCGTTCTGGTGAGCCAGCTTTTTGGCATTCCGAAGGTACTTTATCTGGTTGGTGCAACGCTTGCATTTTTGGGAATCACGACACCTTTGACATGGTATCTCTTTGTCGGTCTTGGTCTTGTGTTCATCATTTCCGGACGTATGATGGATAAACAGATCCGTGTGGAGAGCATTGAGGAGGAAGTGAGTGAGGCAGAGACGGAGGCAGAGGAGATACGCAAACCGGAAAATGTTGTTTCACTGCTTCAGGTAGATCCAATCGAACTGGAGTTTGGTTATGGTATTATTCCACTGGCAGATGTCAATCAGGGTGGCGACCTTCTCGACCGTGTTGTCATGATCCGTAGACAGATCGCCTTGGAACTTGGTACGGTTGTGCCGATCATCCGTCTGCGTGATAATATCCAGCTGAATCCGAACCAGTATATTATTAAGATCAAGGGTATCCAGGTGACAGAGGGAGAGATCCTTTTTGACCATTATATGGCGATGAATCCAGGGTATGTAGAGGAAGAGATCACTGGTATTCCGACCTTTGAGCCATCCTTCCATCTGCCTGCGATCTGGATCACAGAGAGCCAGAGGGAGAGAGCGGAAAGCCTTGGATATACCGTTGTCGATCCGCCATCCATTATTGCTACACACCTGACAGAGGTGATCCGGAACCATATTGCGGAGCTTTTGACAAGGCAGGATGTACAGAATCTGGTCAACAATCTGAAAGAGAGCAATCCGGTTCTTGTGGACGAACTCATACCAAAATTGCTTGGTCTTGGTGAAGTACAGAAAGTATTACAGAATTTATTGAGCGAGGGAATTTCCATCCGAGATCTTTTGACTATTTTTGAAACACTTGCAGATCATGCCGCTGTGACAAGAGACACGGATGTCCTGACAGAATATGTCCGCCAGAGTCTGAAGAGGGCAATCTCAAATAAATTCTTCCCGGCAAACGAGACAACCAGTGTAATCACTTTAGATCCGAAGATCGAGCAGGAGATTATGTCGTCAGTCAAACAGACAGAGCAGGGAGCGTATTTAACCTTAGACCCTGAACGCACCAAGGCCATTATGGCATCTTTGGAGCAGGAGGCTGCAAAGCTTGAAAATATGGGAAAAACTCCGATCGTTATCACTTCACCGATTGTCCGTATGTATTTTAAGAAACTGACAGAAGATTATTTCAAAGATCTGATCGTTGTTTCATACAATGAAGTGGAATCGAATATTGAATTACAATCAGTAGGGATGGTGACAGCATAAATGACAATAAAAAAATTCCAGGGAAAAACACAGGAAGAGGCAACAGAGAAGGCAAGACAGGAGCTTGGAGCCGGAGCTGTTGTGATGAATGTAAAAGAAATCAAACCAAAGGGGCTTTTTAATTTTTTTAAGGGCTCTACCTTTGAAGTCACTGCAGCGATCGAGGAAAAGGAGCAGTTTTTAAATGCTGTCCAGATGGCAGCAATGCAGCAGAAAAAGATTGAAAATATTAATCTTGCCGCAGATGAGAAGATCAGTATTCCGCTTCCGGCAGAAAAAACTGTTGAGCCAGCGCCTTCCTATCAGCGTCCGGTAACACCAGAAAAAGAAGTTGTGGTGAATAAGAGCGAAAGTGATATTGAAAAGAAATTGGAAAACCTTTCCAATATTTTGGAAAAAAAGCTCAGTGAAGATGGAGCAAGGGAGGCAGAAATGCCGGTGACTCCTAAGGCATCTCCAAAAAATCTTGAAAATTTCAAGTTTATGAAGATGCTCTACCGTACCATGCTGAACAATGATGTAAATGAAAAGTATGTCAATCAGATTCTCGATGAAGCTGAGAAGGTTACAAACAGCGGAAGCAATGTTGATATTATTCTTTCCAATGTTTACCAGAAGATGATCTTAAAACTTGGAGAGCCAAATTGCATTGACTTGTCAGGAAAGAAGCCGCATGTTATATTTTTTGTAGGACCTACAGGAGTAGGCAAAACAACCACGATCGCCAAGATCGCAGCAAAGTACAAGGTGGAGCATGACAAAAAGGTTGCTATGCTGACAGCAGATACTTACCGGATCGCAGCGGCAGAACAGTTAAAGATTTACGCCAATATTTTAGATGCACCGGTGAAGATCATTTACTCTGCGGAAGAACTCAATCAGTCTTTGGAGACACTGGCTGAATACGACCTTGTATTTGTGGATACTGCAGGTTTTTCCCATAAGAATGAGGAACAGCGTGAAGATATTAAGAAACTGGTCAATGGTCTTGACCTAAAATATGAAAAGGAAGTTTACCTTGTGTTAAGTGCTACAACGAAGTATAAGGATCTTATGGAGATTGTTGACATTTATAGGGAAATTGCAGAATATAAGATTATTTTTACAAAATTAGATGAAACCACTTCATTTGGCAATATATTAAATATCCGCTTATATTCAGGGGCAGATCTGTCTTATATGACAAATGGACAGAGCGTTCCGGATGATCTGGAAGTATTTAATACCCAGATGGTGGTAAAACAACTGCTTGGAGGAAAGTAACAGATGGATCAGGCAGAAGAACTGCGCAATGTGATCAAAAAACAGAATCAGAGAACAAAGAAGCCCGCCAGGATCATCACTGTCACAAGTGGAAAGGGCGGTGTGGGAAAATCCAACATTGCCGTAAATCTTGCAGTCCAGTTTCAGCGGATGGGGTTGAAAACGATCATTTTTGATGCAGATATCGGACTTGCAAACGTGGAAGTGATGTTTGGAACAATTCCCCAGTACAGCCTGAACGATCTGATCTATCATGACAAAGAAATCGAGGACATCATTACGGATGGACCGGAGGGGGTTGGCTTTATTTCCGGCGGCTCCGGTATTATGGGACTGAGTAATCTGACACTGGATCAGATCAGTTATCTGGTAAAGTCAGTGGAAAAGCTTTCTGTGATCGCAGATATTGTGATCGTTGATACAGGCGCAGGAATTTCAGACAGTGTCATGGAGTTTGTGGCGTCAAGTCCTGAGATTTTACTGGTGACTACACCGGAACCAAGCTCACTTACGGATGCATATTCGCTATTGAAGATGCTTTACCGCAATCCGAAATACGATAAGAATGAATCGGTGATCCATGTACTGACGAACCGTGTTGCTTCCTTTGGTGAGGGAAAGATGGTTTTTGACAAACTGGAATCGGTTGTAAAACAGTTTCTGGATGGCTCTGTCCATTATATTGGGATCATCCCACAGGATGCGATGTTAGAGAAAGCGGTGCGGATACAAAAACCGGTTTCCATCGTGTCGCCGAATGCAAGGTCTTCAAAACGGTTTGAGGAACTGGCACAGTATTTAGTGTCTGGCGGAAAGCAGGATTCTTCGGAACAAAATGCTTTCAGACAATTTCTGACAAAATTATTTAACCTTTCATAAGGAGAGGAGCTATATGGCATTTACAGATTTGATAAAGCCTGGTGACAAGATCGATATCAGGTTATTACAACAGGTTGAAAATGAGGAGCGGACTGGCGATACGGTTAAAGTTTACAAGAGCCAGGTTCTTGATATAAATAAGCGTGGCAATCTTGAGATTTCAATGCCTACAGAGGGAACAAAACTGATTCTTCTTCCTCTGGATGTACGTTTGGAATTTGTTTTTTATTCCGGAGGATTCTTATATAAAAGTATCGGACAGATCGTAGAGCGCTTCAAGCGGGATAATATTTATACACTGGAAGTAGAACTTAAAACACGTCTGGAAAAGTTCCAGCGCAGGGAATTTTACCGATATGAGTGTTCCATTGATTTTAAGTTTTTCGAACTGACGGAAGAGCAGGCAGATCTTGCAACAGTGGAAGAGATTTTTGCCCAATTGCGCGATGAACATTTTAATGACAAGATACGGACAGGTACGATCGTTGACATCAGCGGTGGAGGCATCCGCTTTAATTCAGATACGGAGTTAAAGAGTGGAGATCATATCCTTGCGGTAGCACATCTCGCAAATGAAAGAATGAATCAGGAATTCCATATTGTTGGTTCTGTTATTTCCTGCGAGAAGAAGGAACAGGTAACGGAAAAGAAATATGTTTCCCGTGTCAAGTTTATGATCAAAGACGACAGAGTACGAGAGGATATTATCCGATATATTTTTGAAGAGGAACGATTAACACGTCAAAAGGATAAAAGGTAATGATTATGAAAAAAAATATTCTTGTTGTTGATGATTCTGCACTCATGAGAAGGGTTATATGTGATATAATCAATTCCGATGATACATTTCAGGTAACAGATGTGTGCCGCGATGGGCTGGAAGCATACGAAAAGCTGAAGGTCAACCGTTATGATGGCGTGATCCTTGATGTCAATATGCCAAGGATGGGCGGTCTGGAACTTTTAGAGCGCCTGCAGAAAGAACGCATTAAGACAAATGTGATCATGGTCAGTACCATGACAACACGGGATGCGGATGTGACGATCCTTGCGATGGAGCGTGGAGCAGTTGATTTTGTGACAAAACCAACAAATATCATTGAGGCAAAAGGGGATGCGTTCCGGAAAGAAATCTTAGGTATTTTAAATGCCGTTTTAAAGACAGAACGGATCAGCCTTACAGAACGCAGACCTGCAGTGGCAGCTGTCAGTGCTGTGCAGAAACGCAATGCATCGGCAGAAACAAGGTTTAAGAATAAAATTGTTGCACTTGCATGTTCTACCGGTGGACCAAAAGCTTTGCAGAGTGTCATTCCTTATCTGCCGGCCAATCTGGATGCCCCAATGGTTCTTGTGCAGCATATGCCTGCCGGATTTACGAATTCCATGGCAAACCGTCTGGATGAGATCAGTAAGATCAATGTAAAGGAAGCCGAGAATGGAGAAATCCTGAAAAAAGGAACTGTTTACATTGCGCCGGGCGGAAAACACATGGAAGTAAAGAAGTGTCCGGATGGCTCACATAAGATCGTATATAACGATATGCCACCGATCGGCGGATTGAAACCATGCGCAAATATCACATATGATTCTTTGAGGACATGTGGATATGATCAGGTAGTGTGCGTTGTGCTTACAGGAATGGGTGCTGATGGAACCAATGGAATCCTGGAATTATCAAAAGTAAAACCAATTTATACGATTGCACAGGATGCGAAGACATGTGTTGTCTATGGCATGCCGAAAGCAATTGCGGAGACGGGACTTGTAAATGAAGTCGTTCCGCTGACAGAAGTAGCAAATTCAATCACAAAGAATGTGGGGGTAAATTAACATGGATGTAAGCCAGTATCTGGAAATATTTATTGATGAATCAGAAGAACATCTGCAGACATTAAGCGATTGTATCATGGTCCTTGAAAAAGAACCGGACAATAAAGATACGATCAATGAAGTGTTCCGTGCGGCACACTCTTTAAAGGGTATGGCAGGTACCATGGGCTTTAAGAGAATGCAGCATCTGACACATGATATGGAAAATGTGTTTCAGGAAGTGCGGAGCGATCACATAAAAGTCACAAGTGGGATGATCGATCTCTTGTTCAAATGTCTGGATGCACTTGAAGGTTATGTTGACAATATTAAGAGTACCTCCGATGAGGGAACAGAAGATAACGAAGTTATCATCAAAGAATTAAATGATTTTATTGCAAAAACAGAGGGTGCGGAAGAAACAGGGAAGACTGAGACTTCTGAAGCAAAAGAAGCAGCACCTGAATCCACTCAGGAAGAAAAAGCAGGACAGGAAAAAATCGAACTGACAAAGGACGAGAAGAAGGCAATCCGTGAAGCGGAGTCAAATGGACAGCATATTTACGTCATGACAGTTCATATCCAGAAAGACTGTCTTTTGAAGGCAGCCCGTGCATTCCTTGTATTTAAGGCTGTGGAAGATTTTGGACAGATTCTGGTATACCGTCCAAGCTCACAGGATATCGAAGACGAGAAGTTTGAGTTTGAGTTCAGCTTTTTCCTTGCCTCGGAAGAATCTGAGGACAAGATCGTAGCAGCAGCAAAGGCTGTCTCTGAGATTGAAAAAGTAGATGCGGAAGAGATCCATCTTGATGAATATGTGAAAGAGGCAGAAGCACAGGAAGAACAGCAGGCAAAAGAAGCGGCAGCGGAACAGAAGGAAGCACCTGCAGAAGCTCCAAAGGCGGCTGAGAAGAAGGCACCGGCTGCAAATGCCAAGAAACAGACCAATGCAAAACCGGTAACCGGAAGAACTGTCCGTGTAGATATTGAAAAACTGGATGCTTTGATGAATCAGGTGTCAGAGCTTATTATTGCAAAGAACAGTCTGGTCTCTATCAGTTCTAACGAGAGTGGTGAGTATCAGAATCAGTCGTTCCATGAACAGATTGAATACTTAGAGCGTATCACAACGAATCTTCATGAGTCTGTTATGAAAGTCCGGATGGTACCTATCGAGAGCGTTGTAAATAAGTTCCCTCGTATGATCCGTGATCTTTCCCGTAAGTTAGGAAAGAAAATGGAGCTGTATATGACTGGTGAAGATACAGAGTTAGACAGAACTGTAGTCGATCAGATCGGTGATCCGTTACAGCACTTACTCCGTAACTCAGCAGATCATGGTCTGGAAGACAATGCAACCCGTGTAGAGAGAGGAAAACCGGAAGTTGGTTCTATCTTCCTAAAAGCTTTTCAGGAAGGAAATAACGTTATCATTGAAGTGGGAGATGATGGTAATGGTATTGATGTTGCAGCGGTAAGGGACAAAGCTGTTGAACGCGGTGTCATTACAGCAGAACAGGCGGAGAATATGAGCCAGAAAGAGATCATCAATCTCTTATTCCTTCCAAGCTTCTCTATGGCAAAGAAGATTACTGACATCTCCGGACGTGGTGTTGGTCTTGATGTTGTAAAATCTAACATCGAAGCACTTGGTGGTGACGTTGAAGTCCGCACACAGCTTGGAGAGGGAACAACTTTCATTGTCCGTCTGCCGCTGACACTTGCGATCATCCAGGCATTAATGGTTGAGATCCGTGATGAAAAATATGCGATCGCACTTGGATCCATTTCAAATATTGAAAGTATCCCGGTAAATGAGATCAAATATGTTCAGGCTCAGGAGGTGATCCATCTCCGTGGTGCCGTTATCCCACTGATCCGTCTTGATCAGGTACTGGATATGGAAGAAAAGCAGGAAGAACCGGAGAATCTTACGGTTGTTATCGTTAAGAAAGGCGACAGCCTCGCAGGTCTTGTTGTAGATAATCTGATCGGACAGCAGGAGATCGTTATCAAATCTCTTGGAAAGTATATCAACAACAATAAGATTATCAGTGGCGCAACCATTCTTGGCGATGGTGAAGTTGCATTAATCCTTGACGTTAATACATTGATGTAATGGAGGAGACGAATATGGAGAAAAATATAGATATCGCTGAAAATGATGCAAAACAGTATATTGTTGTAAAAATCGGCAGCGAACAGTACGGAATTGATATCAGCTATATTGACAATATTGTGCGTATGCAGAAAATCACACGTGTTCCAAAGATTCAGACATACTTTAAAGGGGTCATCAATCTTCGTGGGGAGATCGTGCCTGTTATGAGTGTGCGTAAAAAAATGAATCTGGATGATGATGTCATCACAAATGCCAGCAGGATCATTATTTTAAAGCTTGAGGAAAAAGGAACGATCGGAATCATTGTAGATGAAGTAAAAGAGGTTGTTACTTTATGCACCGATGAGATTGATAAGACAAGCGGAAGCAAGGACGGAAAAGCCATGTTTATCAATGGTGTTGGCAAACATGGGGACGAACTGATATCTTTATTTGAGATCAGTTCGATTGTAGAAGAAAAAGAAAATGCGTAATTCCATAAAGTGAGACCTTTCTTACAAGGTCTCACTGTGTTTATTATGCAGAAACAGATGGAGAAAATAAATGACAAAGTATACGTTGGATGAAGTTAATGATATGTACGTGGACGTGCTCAAGGAGATCGGAAATGTCGGCTCCGGTAACGCAGCGACCGCAATCGCAAATATGGTCGGCACCCGCATTGACATGAAAGTCCCAAATGTAAAATTGATGGACGTAGGAAAATTAGGAAGTGCGATCGGACCGGAAGAAGAGACGGTGATCGGTATTTTTCTTGAGGTATCGCATGATATTGATGGAAGCATGATGTTCCTGCTGGATTTAGAATCCGGACATTATCTTGCGGATAAGCTTTTAATGAAGGAAAATGTGGTTCATGAGCAGATGGAAGTTTTTGATGAAATGGAACTTTCCGCATTGAAAGAGGTGGGGAATATTATTACAGCGTCCTACCTTTCAGCACTGGCTTCCATGACAAATTTAACGATTTTACCATCTGTTCCGTATATCTGTGTCGATATGGCGGCTGCTATTCTAAGTGTTCCGGCCATTGAGTTTGGTCTGGTTGGTGACCGGGCATTATTGATCGAGACAGAGATCTGTGCAGATGTAGCGATCAGAGGCTATTTTATTCTGATGCCGGAACAGGAATCTTATTACAAAATATTATCAGCACTTGGGTTGTCACTGTAAGGAGTTTGTATGGGGAATATCATTAAGGTTGGAATGGCGGATTTGAATGTATGCAAGGCTCCTGACGGACTCACAACACTTGGACTTGGTTCCTGTATCGGACTGACGCTCTATGATCCGGTTACAAAGATTGGCGGCATGGTTCATTATATGCTTCCGGACAGCACAAAAGTGAGCAACAATTCAAATAAGGCAAAATTCGCAGATACAGGAATTGAAGAATTATTAAAAAAAGTCATTGCTGCAGGGGCAAGTAAGACAAGGCTTGTTGCCAAGATTGCTGGCGGTGCGAAGATGTTTGAGGTCAGTGGTTTATCAGATGTCGGAAATATCGGTGCGAGAAATGCAGAAGCAGCAAAGAAGATTTTAAAAGAAAAAGGAATCCGGCTGGTTGCCGAAGACACCGGATTAAACTATGGACGCACGGTCGAGTTACATTGTGACACCGGAGAATTTCTGATAAAATCAGTAGGAAAGCCAATTAAAACTATTTAAAAAATCGTGAAAAACGTTTTTAGTGGAGAGATTATGAAAACAAAAGGCATACCGGCAGTCGTGATGCTGCTTGCAGGGTTTGTCACATGCATCATTGGAATTGTACAGCATATGGAAACGGATGTTTTTATCAAGACATTGCTTGCGGTTTTAATTATTTTTTATTTATTAGGATGCATTGTGAAACTGGTTCTTGATAAAAACTTTAAAGAAATGGATGAACCTGAAGAAAACCAGGAAGAGTCCGGAGAAGAACAGACACAGGAACAGTCAGACTCGGACGGGGAGAAGAAGAGTGAATAACTTGAACCTGGGGGCTTCATATGAAAACGGTAGATAGAGAGAAACTCTGGGAAGAATATCAGAAAAAAAAGACACCGGAGTTGAGAGAAAAACTAATAATAGAATATTCGCCGCTTGTCAAGCTTGTTGCCGGAAGATTGAGCATGTATCTCGGATATAATGTGGAATATGATGATCTTGTAAGTTATGGTATCTTTGGTTTGATCGATGCGATCGATAAATTTGATCTCGGAAAAGAGGTTAAGTTTGAGACATATGCGAGTCTGCGGATCCGTGGAACGATATTAGATCAGATCCGCAAAATGGACTGGATTCCAAGAACCGTCAGACAGAAACAGAAAAAAATCGATGAGGCGATCAAACAGGTTGAAATGCGTACCGGAAAAAATGCTTCTGACGAGGAGATCGCGCAGGAATTAGGACTCTCAGAAGACGAACTTACCACATGGCAGTCGCAGCTTAAAGTCACGAATGTCGTCTCCTTAAACGAGTATCTTGAGCAGGGTGCGGAACCGGTCATGGATGCACGGAGAAATTCCCATTTTATCCAGCCGGAAGATAAGGTTGAGGAAGAAGAACTGAAACAGAAACTGGAAGAATCCCTTGAAGTCCTGACAGAGAAGGAACGTAAGGTAATTCTTTTATATTATTATGAAGATCTGACATTAAAGGAGATCAGCAGCATTCTTGAAGTATCGGAATCGAGAATTTCCCAGCTTCATACGAAGGCTCTTTTGAAAATGCGCAAAAAGCTTGGAAATTATCTTGGAATTCTCATAGACAGAGAGTAGAGGTGATCATTATGTCCATCAGACCAGTTGATTTTAACGGAATGATACAACGCACGCAGGACGTGAGTACTTTAAAACAGAATGAAGACAACAGACCTGTGGTGGAACAGCAGACGATTTTTTCACAGGAAATGAAAAAAGTGGAGCAGAATCTCCATCAGGTGGTTCATGCCCGGGAAAAAGAGAATGCCGGTTATCGTTATGATGCCAAAGAAAAGGGAAATGGGCATTATGAAAAGGAAGAACGGAAGAAAAAAGACAAGAAGCAGCAAAAGGCTGACAATGTTTATTTGAAGGGACAGACTTCCGGATTTGATATCAAGGTATAAGGAGCAGAAACATGACGATGATTGAAATTATCTTACTTCTGGTTGGATGTGTTTTTATGATTGGAAGTTTTTTCATCAGCGAAAAATTATCTTCTTCAGAGTTGAATAAGATCGCAGAATTAAGTGAAGATGAATTAAAAAAGATTATTGAACGTGAAGTGAATAATGCCGGTACACAGATGGATGAAGTGATCGAACAGAAAATCGAAGAAGCGGGTGAACAGGCAGAGCGTGCCATGGAGAAAGAGTCTAATGAACAGATCATGCAGATTCATGAGTACTCTGAAACGGTTATGGAATCCATGAAGAAAACACATGATGAGATCATGTTTCTTTACAGTATGTTAAATGACAAACATACCGAGATGACATCTATGACAGGAGATTTACAGCGTCTGGCTGCAGATATCCGAAATTTACAGGAAAATCTGTCCGCGAAAGCAGGCACTTCAATCAGGAAACCAGTTGCAGAATCCCATGTTGTGCAACAACCTGTAATGAAGCAGAATGCAGTTGTACAACCGATGACAGAGACGATAGATGTGCAGCCGGAACCTGAAGTTCAGGTGAATCGTTTCCAAGAAATTCAGGAACCTGAACAGAAAACGGAAAAACCGGAAACAGCGGATGCACAGGGCATGTCAAATGATATGATTTTAAAACTTTATGAACAGGGACTGAGCAAAGTCGAGATTGCAAAACAATTGGGACGTGGCCTTGGCGAAGTGAATTTAGTGATCGAATTGTATAAAGGGGACGAAAATCTGTGAAATTAAAATATTATTTAAGAGGTCTTGGCATTGGAATTATTGTCACAACGATTCTTCTGATGATTGCATTTGCACTGCATAAACCTACAATGTCAGATGCGGATATCATTGCAAGAGCAAAACAGCTTGGAATGGTTATGCCGGAGGATGAAGAACCGTTGCAGGACACTGAGACAACAGAGAGCACGGAAGTGACAGCAGTTCCTGAAACGGAAGCTGCACAAATTGAGGAACAGACGACAGAGGCTGCTGCAAATACAGAAGAACCGGTGACTGCAGATGAAACAGAGAATCCGGAATCAGAGATGACAGATACAGAAGTGGCAACAGAAGTATCATCAGAGGCAAATGAGGAAAACAACACAGCCGTGAATGCAGCGCCGTATACATTGGTTGTAAACAGAGGAGATGTGTGCAGAATTGTCTGTGAAAATCTTCAGGCAAACGGAGTTGTGGACGATGCGGAGGCATTCCGCAAGTTCCTTGGACAGAAGGGCTTTGCATCTTCCATCAGTGTGGGAAGTTACTCCATTCCTTATGGATTAGATTATGAGGAAATCTATCAGATTTTAAAACTTGGTCCTCAATAGAAAAAAATGCTTGCATACAGGAAAAGCCTGTGCTATAATCTACAAGGCTCAACTTGGAAGAAAAGAATCTTCCGGGAAAAATCACATGTGCTGACTTACAGACCGGTGCCAGATTTGGTTGTCTGCAAGAATGATACACATGGAAGAAAACAAAACCATGGAGGTAAAAAAATGAGTGTTATTTCAATGAAACAGTTATTAGAAGCAGGTGTTCATTTCGGACATCAGACAAGAAGATGGAATCCTAAAATGGCTCCATACATCTACACAGAGAGAAATGGTATCTATATCATCGACTTACAGAAATCTGTAGGTAAAGTAGATGAAGCTTACAAAGCTATGTCTGATATCGCTGCTGAAGGTGGTACAATCCTTTTCGTAGGAACAAAGAAACAGGCTCAGGATGCTATCAAATCTGAAGCAGAGCGTTGTGGAATGTTCTATGTAAACGAGAGATGGTTAGGTGGTATGTTAACAAACTTCAAGACTATCCAGAGCCGTATCGCAAGATTAAAAGAGATTGAGACAATGGCAGCTGATGGTACTTTCGAAGTATTACCTAAGAAAGAAGTTATCGCTCTTAAGAAAGAATGGGAGAAATTAGAGAAAAACCTTGGTGGTATCAAGGAAATGAAGAAAATCCCAGATGCTATCTTTATCGTAGATCCTAAGAAAGAAAGAATCTGTGTTCAGGAAGCTCATACATTAGGAATCACATTAATCGGTATTGCTGATACAAACTGCGATCCAGAAGAATTAGATTATGTAATTCCTGGTAACGATGATGCTATCAGAGCCGTAAAATTAATCGTTTCTAAAATGGCAGACGCTGTTATTGAAGCAAATCAGGGTGCAGAAGCTTTAGAAGAAGTAGCTGAAGAAGTTGCTGTTGAGGAAGAAGCAGAAGCATAAGAAGGACCTACAATATGCTGTCTGGTTAACCAGACAGCATATTTTTTAAAAACATTTATTCATATTGGAGGATACGAAAATGGCTATTACAGCGGCTATGGTAAAAGAACTGCGTGAATTAACAGGCGCAGGAATGATGGATTGTAAAAAAGCTTTAGGCGAGACAGACGGAAATATGGACGAGGCTGTTGAGTACTTAAGAAAAAATGGACAGGCAAAAGCTGAGAAGAAAGCAAGCAGAATTGCTGCAGAAGGTCTTTGTACAGTAGTTGTAAAAGATGACAAGACAGCAGCTGTTGTCGAAGTTAACTCTGAGACAGACTTTGTTGCTAAAAACGAGACATTCCAGCAGTTCGTAAAAGCTGTTGCAGAGCAGGCTGTTGAGTCTGATGCAGCTGATATGGATGCATTCATGGAAGAAAAATGGAATGAGGATCCATCTAAGACTGTAAAAGATGCTTTAGTAGAGAAAGTTGCAGTGATCGGTGAGAACCTTAAAATCCGTAGATTTGAGAAAGTTGTTGCTACAAACGGATGTGTTGTATCTTACGTACACGGTGGCGGTAGAATCGGTGTTATCGTTGAGGCTGAAACAGCAGTTGTAAACGATGCTGTAAAAGAAGCTTTAACAAACCTTGCAATGCAGATTGCAGCTTTAAATCCAAAATATGTTTCAAGAGATGAGATCAGCGAAGAATATATCGCACATGAGAAAGAGATTCTCTTAGCTCAGATCATGAACGATCCAAAAGAGTCCCAGAAACCGGAGAAAGTGATCAATGGTATGATCGAAGGACGTGTAAGCAAAGAATTAAAAGAAATCTGCTTAGTAGATCAGGTTTATGTAAAAGCTGAAGATGGAAAACAGACTGTTGCTAAATATTTAGACGAAGTTTCCAAAGCAGTTGGTACACCTGTAAGCGTTAAGAGATTTGTTCGTTTCGAGACTGGTGAAGGTATCGAAAAGAAACAGGAAGACTTTGCAGCTGAAGTTGCAGCTCAGATGAACGCATAATAAAAATTTGATTTTAGAAATACCCTGAGGACAATCCTGTTTTCAGGGTATTTTTTTTGTCGAAAATACGAAAAAAAATGATGTAAAAATTTGATGAAAAATATTGCCAAATGTTAGAAATTGTCTTATCATAGTGCATATAAAAAAGTTTACATAACTATTACAAAGGTAGTACAAAAACTACAAAACTAGAAAATGCGAAGGGGATGTTATAGTCATGGAAACAAAACAGAAAGTATCATTTATTCACTCTATCACAGCAAAGATTATGTTAATGGTAGTTGTTGTGGTAGCATTATCACTTACGGCCTGTATCGTAATAGCGGATACGAAGGCATCAACGACAGTTGGCAATGTCAATGAGAACTATATTATGAGTCTGACAGAGTCAGTAGCAAATACATTGGACAAGATTCCGGCAGAGGTTGATTTTTCCACCCAGTGTGCGGCTGTCATGCAGGACATGAGCATGGAGGGTGTTTCTTCAGCATATGGATATCTTGTAGATTCTGACGGCACGATGCTGTATCATCCAACCGCAGACAAAATTGGCAAGTCTGTGGAAAATGAAGTTGTAAAAGGTGTCGTCAGCCAGTTACAGTCGGGAAATGTTCCGAAAAATGCAGTTGTAACTTATGATTTTAAAGGAACAACAAAATACGCAGCGTATGCACTGACATCTGATCATAAAATTGTTGTGATGTCTGCGGACAAAGATGAGATTATGGAACCTGTAAGCAACATGGTCAATTTGATGGCAGCTACTATGGTCATCAGCTTGATTGTCTGTTGTTTCGTTGCACTGATCTTGACAAAAATGATCACAAAACCAATTGATGAATTGACATTAATTATTACCAAGACAGCTAATTTTGATTTCACGCGGAATGCGAATGGCAAAAAATTATATAGCAGAAAAGATGAAACCGGATTTATGGCAAATGAGATCCATATCATGCGTAAAAATCTGCGTGATATGGTTGCCAGTATCCAGGATGCAGGACAGAAGATCAATGAGAATGTGTCTGAGTTAAATGAGGTTACGGATACGGTGAACCAGATGTGTTCCGATAACTCGGCAACCAGCCAGCAGCTTGCTGCCGGTATGCAGGAGACAGCAGCGACAACTGTCACGATCAATGAGAATGTGTCCCAGATCAAGGGAGAAGCTGAAACTATCAATACCATGGCAGAGGAAGGTGCAAAGAATTCAGAAACTGTTATGGATCGTGCTTTACAGCTTCGTACCAAGACTGTCACCGCAAGCAATAAGACAATGGAGATTTATAATTCTGTCAAGGAGAAAGCTGAAAAAGCAATTGAAGGCTCCAAAGCAGTTGAGAAGATCAATGAACTGACAGGAACTATCATGGAGATTTCTTCCCAGACAGGTCTTCTGGCTTTGAACGCATCCATCGAGGCGGCAAGAGCAGGAGAAGCAGGAAAAGGATTTGCTGTAGTTGCAACTGAAATTGGAAGCCTTGCAGACCAGACTTCCCAGGCAATTGCCAATATCAGTGCGATTGTAAAAGAAGTAAACGAGGCAGTCGGCAATATGTCGGAATGTCTGGAAGAGACAACAGAGTTCCTTGAGAAGAGCGTATCTGCTGATTACAAGGAATTTGAACAGGTAAGCGAACAGTACAAGGATGATGCGAATGTATTTAAGAGCAGCATGGAGGGAATCAAGACATCCATGGCGCAACTTGCAGGTGCGATCGAGCAGATCGCAAGTGCTTTGAGCGGCATCAACGATACGGTGGGTGAATCCTCTGTGGGCGTTACGGATATTGCAGAAAAAACTTCCGGCATGGTAGAGAAGACATCATCCGCAACAGATAAAGTAAAAGAATGTTATCAGTGTGTAGATGAGCTGAGAGATATTGTTACTAAATTTACATTAGAGTAACAGATTTGTAATTGGATGCGGAGGGGCAGAGCTGTTTTGACGGCTTGCCCCTTTTAAAATAGGAAAATTCTGACAATAATTGCAATAATTTGAAAAAATCATACGATTATATGCTGTTTTCTGCTTTGAAAAATCAAAAAATGTGTTACAATAGATAGGAGACAAATGATAAGCTTGGGGGTTATTCCATGCAGGATAAAGATACAGAGGCAATAAATAATCAAAGAAAACGAAGAAAAAGAATCGGACGGATTCGGAATGGTATTATAATGACGATTGCCGGATGGATCATCCTGTCGATGATACTGATCATTGTTTTATTTGTGCAGGTAATAAAGATTCAGCATAAACTGGATAATATTGTGACAGTCAGTTCGAAGGAACAGGTTCAGCAGGAAAATGCGCAGAAACCGGAAAGTGCCGGGGAGTCTGTTTATACCGATGTCACTGAAGCAACAGAGACACCAAAAACCTATGAGTCTGTGACACCGCCGGCTACCGGCATTTCAGAGGAAGAGAATCTTGCCGGGGATGGCGATATACATAAGGTTTACCTGACTTTCGAAGACGGGCCTTCTGATCATACCGGAGAGATTCTGGACATATTGGCTCAATATGATGTGAAGGCAACTTTTTTTGTGGTCGGGAAAGAGGATGAAGAATCCCAGGCACTGTATCAGAGAATCGCAGATGAGGGACATACGCTCGGCATGCATTCTTATTCCAACAAATACAGCCAGATCTATCAGTCAGATGAGGCATTTGAAGAAGATTTTGAACGCTTACGTGATGAATTGTATCAGGTCACAGGAGTGAACAGTATTTACTATCGTTTCCCGGGTGGAAGCAGTAACCAGATCAGTAACGTACCAATGAGTGATTTTATCCATTACCTGAATGAACAGGGAGTTATTTATTATGACTGGAACGTTTCTGCGGGAGATGCAGCATCGAATGCATATTCATCCGAGGAAATAGTTGCGAATGTGATGGATGATGTAGTAAAATATAAAACGTCAGTTGTTTTGTTACATGACGCATCGGATAAGTCAGCAACGGTAGAGGCTTTAGCACCATTGATCGAGGCATTGAATGAAATGGGCGCTGAGATCCTGCCGATTGATGAAGATACATCAGTTATTCAATATGTGAAGGCAGACAGTATTGACTAACTAAATATAAATGGAGGAAGATTATGGGATTTTTTAAAGATTTTAAAGATGATTTTTCACAGGCAGTGAATGAACTGATGCCGGGTGAGGACAATTTAGAAGATGGCGCAGCAAATGAAGATTTAGTTGTGAACACTTTGGAAAATGAAGTTGATGTTGAATCTGAACTTTCCAAATTAGACGGTCTTTTAGAGCAGGTGACTTCACAGACTGCAAAACAGCAGACTTCAGTGCAGAATCAGCCAGTTCCGTCCGCACCGCAGCCAAAGCCAGCAGGTGAAACAAAAATCGAACAGCCGGTGATCCCGGAAAATCATGTGAAAAACACTCAGGAGGAAAGAAAAATGGCAGACAATATAACACCAGTTGTCAATGAAACAAAACCAGTATCAGATGAGGTATCTGTAATTACAGAGGGAACGATTATCAAAGGAGATATCGTATCCAACGGATCTTTAGACATCAGAGGAAACGTTCAGGGAGACATTGGATGTAACGGAAAACTTGTTGTAACAGGTACAGTAACAGGTAACAGCAATTCTTCTGAATTTTTTGCTGATGCAGCTAAGATTGAGGGAGAAGTCGTAAGCACAGGTACTGTTAAGATCGGACTTGGCTCTGTGATTATTGGTAATGTAACATCTTCATCTGCAGTTATCGCAGGGGCAATCAAAGGAGATATTGATGTTCAGGGACCTGTTGTTGTCGATACATCCGCTGTTGTTATGGGTAACATCAAATCCCGTTCCGTACAGATCAACAATGGTGCAGTCATCGAAGGTTTCTGCTCCCAGTGCTACTCAGATGTTGATGTTGAGAGCCTTTTTGCTTCCAAGAATAATGAATAATCCAGAAAGGAAATGGATGCATAAATGAAACGAGTTTTTTTGAAATTAAGTGGAGAAGCATTAGCCGGTGAAAAACACACTGGTTTTGATGAACCAACCGTTACAGAAGTTGCAAAACAGGTAAAGCAGATTGCAGATAAAGGAATCCAGATTGGTATTGTGATCGGTGGTGGTAATTTCTGGAGAGGAAGAACTTCCGAGACGATCGACAGACCTAAGGCGGATCAGATCGGTATGTTAGCAACCATCATGAACTGTATCTATGTATCTGAGATTTTCCGTTCTGTTGGAATGGATACAGAGATTTTTACACCATTTTTATGTGGAAGCATGACAAAGCTTTTCTCTAAAGATGAGGCAGATAAATGTTTCAATGAGGGAAAGATTGTTTTCTTTGCAGGTGGAACAGGTCATCCTTATTTTTCTACCGATACGGGAATCGTATTACGCGCAATTGAGATGGAAGCAGAAGGTATTTATCTTGCAAAGGCAATTGATGGTGTCTATGACAGCGATCCGAAGCTGAATCCGGCTGCTAAGAAGTATGATGAGGTATCTATTCAGGAGGTAATTGACCAGAAGCTCGCTGTAGTAGATCTTACCGCATCCATTATGTGCATGGAAAACAAGATGCCGATGTATGTGTTCGGATTAAATGAAGAAAATAGTATTGTAAAGGCCATGAGTGGAGAATTTAATGGCACAAAGGTAACAGTTTAGGAGGCTAAATCCTCTCCTCACTCGGAGTTCGGATTTTTGCTTCGCAAAAACAAGGAGGCTAAATCCTCTGCTCCTGCATGGGCAGTCGCATTTTGCTTCGCAAAACAAGGAGGATTAATATGGACGAGAGATTAGTTCAGTTCGATGAGAAAATGCAGAAAACAATGAACAATTTATCAGAGGAATTTGGAAGTATCCGTGCCGGACGTGCCAATCCACATGTTCTTGATAAATTGAGAGTTGATTATTACGGAACACCAACACCTATCCAGCAGGTGGCAAACGTAAATGTTCCGGAACCTAGAATGATTCAGATTCAGCCATGGGAAGCTTCTATGGTAAAAGAGATTGAGAAAGTGATCATGACATCTGATCTTGGAATCAATCCTACCAATGATGGAAAGACAATCCGTCTTTTATTCCCAGAACTGACAGAGGAAAGACGTAAAGATCTTGCAAAAGACGTAAAGAAGAAAGGTGAGAGTGCAAAAGTAGCCATTCGTAATATTCGTCGTGATGCAAATGATTCCTTCAAGAAACTTGCAAAAGAGGATGTTTCAGAAGATGAAATCAAAGCATTGGAAGAAAATGCTCAGAAGATGACAGATAAATATATTGCAGCTGTCGATGAAGCAGTAGAAGTTAAAACAAAAGAAATTTTAACTGTATAAATAAATTGACAGAATAAAAGAAAGAGTGGGGGCATGAGAAAATCGTGTCCTCATTTTCGTAACTAATAAAAGAACAATATTTTGCAATGACAGCGGAACAGAAGGATCACAAAGTTTTGTGCCGTTTGACTGGAACAGAAAGGATAAACAGAGAGCATGAAGATCCCACAACATGTAGCAATTATATTAGATGGAAATGGAAGATGGGCAAAAAGCAAAGGAATGCCAAGAAATTACGGACATACGGTCGGGGCTAAGAATGTGGAGACGGTCTGCCAGGCAGCCCATGATATGGGAATAAAATACCTTACCTTATATGCTTTTTCTACCGAGAACTGGAACCGGCCGGATAACGAAGTAAATGCATTGATGAAATTACTGGAATCTTATCTGAAAAACTGTATTAAAACTGCGGATAAGAATAATATGCGTGTCCGGGTGATCGGAGATACCACAAAGCTCAGTGAGAAGTTTCAAAATCAGATCAAAGAATTGGAGTCTGCATCTGCACACAATGATGGTTTGAATCTGCAGATTGCGATCAATTATGGAAGCCGAGATGAGATGCTCCGGGGCATGCGGAAAATGTATGCAGATCTCCGTGACGGCAAATTGCAGGAAAACGAGATTGATGAGACACATTTTGAAGCTTATCTGGATACGAAAGATATTCCGGATCCGGATCTGTTGATCCGCACCAGTGGGGAACAGCGCTTATCGAATTATCTCTTATGGCAGCTGGCTTACAGTGAATTTTATTTTACGGAAGTTCCATGGCCGGACTTCCATAAAGAAGAATTAGAAAAGGCAGTTGAAGCATATAATAAACGTGACCGCAGGTTTGGCGCACTCTCAGAGGAGGATGGAGAAATATAATGTTTAAGACAAGATTATTAAGTGGAATCGTGTTAGTGATCGCAGCACTGGTTCTGATCATTACAGGCGGAGATGTTCTGCTGATCTCAACACTGATTATTTCCTATATTGGTATGTTTGAATTATATCGCATTTTTCACATTGAAAAAGAGGCGGTTGGAATCATTGGTTATCTGGCAGCGACCGTGTATTATTGTAATCTGAAATTTGCATTTTTGCCGGATACAATGGTGTTTGTATTAGGTGTTTTGATTCTTATGATGTTCGCATATGTATTTACATATCCGAAGTATAAGACGGAACAGGTACTTGCAGCATTTTTTGGCGTGTTCTATGTTGCTGTGATGCTGTCGTATGTGTATCAGACACGTATGATTGAGGCAGGTGCCTACATTGTATGGCTTGTTTTTTTGTGCTCCTGGGGATGCGACACCTGTGCATACTGTGTAGGAATGTTGATTGGGAAACATAAAATGTCGCCAAAATTAAGTCCGAAGAAATCAGTGGAGGGTGCTGTCGGCGGTGTCGCAGGTGCAGCGCTTCTTACGATTATTTATGGCATGATCTTTAAAAGTGCCATGCAGATTGATCAGACACATGTCTGGATCATGGCAGGAATCAGTGCGGTTGGAGCTTTAATCTCTATGGTGGGGGATCTGACTGCATCCGCCATCAAGCGTAATTATGAGATCAAAGATTATGGAAAACTGATTCCGGGGCACGGTGGTATTTTAGACCGTTTTGACAGTGTGATCTTTACTGCACCGATCATTTATTTCCTTGCAGTGAACTTTATTAAATTATAAGATAAGGAAAACATAAAATATGAAAAAAATTGCAATTTTAGGTTCTACCGGTTCTATCGGTACACAGACACTCGATATTGTAAGAGAGCAGGGGGATATTCAGGTAGTGGCAATGGCTGCCGGAAGTAATATCAGTTTGTTAGAAGCACAGATGAGGGAGTTCAGACCATCTCTTGTCAGTGTATGGGATGAAAAAAAGGCATCAGAACTTCGTACAAATACAAAAGACCTCGGCATAAAAATCGTGTCTGGCATGGAAGGACTTCTTGAAGTATCGGTGATTCCGGAGAGTGAGATTTTAGTGACTGCAATTGTTGGTATGCTTGGAATCAGACCAACGATTGCTGCAATTAAAGCAGGAAAGAAAATTGCTTTGGCAAACAAGGAAACACTTGTCACTGCCGGACATATTATTATTCCGCTTGCAAAGGAATACAAGGTGCCAATTCTTCCGGTGGACAGCGAACACAGTGCGATTTTCCAGTCGCTGCAGGGTGCCGGAGATAATAAGATCAGCAGGATTTTACTGACAGCTTCCGGTGGACCGTTCCGTGGAAGAAAAGCAGATGAACTTAAGAATATTCAGGTGGAAGATGCCCTGAAACATCCAAACTGGAGCATGGGAAGAAAAATCACGATTGATTCTTCCACATTGGTAAATAAAGGACTGGAAGTGATGGAAGCAAAATGGCTCTTTGATGTGGCTTTAGATCAGATTCAGGTTGTAGTACATCCGCAGAGTGTCATTCATTCTGCTGTAGAGTATCAGGATGGAGCAGTGATCGCACAGCTTGGCACGCCGGATATGAGACTTCCAATCCAGTATGCACTTTATTATCCGGAGCGCCGGAATCTTTCGGGCAGGAGACTGGATCTGTTTGAAATTGCAGATCTTACCTTCGAGAAGCCGGATACCGATACATTCCGCGGGCTTGCACTTGCATATCAGGCAATGGAAAAGGGCGGAAATATTCCGACTGTGTACAATGCTGCCAATGAGAAAGCGGTCAGTCTGTTTTTAGACCGGAAGATTTCTTATCCGGAGATCACAGAGTTGATCGAGGCATGTATGGAAAATGCAGAGTTTATCGATCATCCGGATGTGGATGAAATTTTGGGGACAGAAGCAGCTGCTTATGAGTTTATTGAAAAAAAGATGAGTGCAAAATAAAACGCATTTAAAAATGCAACAAGACATCAGGAAAGGTTTTTTACATGAAAATTATTATCGCATTACTGATATTCAGCATTATTATCCTGTTTCATGAACTGGGACATTTTTTACTTGCAAAGGCAAACGGAATCCGTGTCAATGAATTTTCACTTGGATTAGGACCTACACTTTTCGGAATCCAGAAAGGTGAGACAAAATACTCCATCAAACTGCTTCCATTTGGAGGAGCCTGCATGATGGAGGGAGAGGATTCGGAAAGCCAGGATAACAAGGCGTTTAACAACAAATCTGTCTGGGCAAGGATCAGCGTTGTAGCTGCGGGACCAATTTTTAATTTTATCATGGCCTTTATCTTCTCTTTTATTCTTGTCTGCTGCACCGGATATGATCTTCCGGTACTCTCAGATGTGAGTGAGGGTTATGCCGCAGAGGAAGCGGGACTTCAGGCAGGTGATACGATTGTAAAAATGGGAAATAAACATATTCATTTTTACCGTGAGGTGAGTGCATATTCCATGTACCATGCCGGAGAACCGGTGAAAGTAACTTATGAGCGGGATGGAGAACGTTACACAACGGAACTCACTCCAAAATATGATGAGACCACCGGAAGATATTTATATGGATTTATTGGAATGGCAGCCAGAGAGAAGACAACAAACAATGTATTCACGCTGGCAAAATACAGTGCTTACGAGGTGGAGTACTGGATCTATACGACACTTGGAAGCTTAAAGATGCTCTTTACCGGAGGCGTTACCGTCAATGATATGAGTGGTCCGGTAGGAATTGTCAGTGCAATCGGAGACAGCTATGAGCAGAGTGTTTCCTACGGCTACTTCTATGCATTCCTGCAAATGCTGTATATCAGTATCCTGCTTTCTGCGAACCTTGGTGTCATGAACCTTCTGCCACTCCCGGCACTCGACGGTGGAAGACTTGTATTTTTGCTGGTAGAGGCGATCCGTGGCAAAAAAGTTGACCCGGAAAAAGAGGGTATGGTACATTTTGCCGGTATCATGATATTGTTTGCACTCATGATACTGATCATGTTTAACGACATTCGTAAGTTGTTTATATAGATTAGAAAAAGTTTCGCAATTATCCAGTAAGAATTTATACGAAAGGGAGAAGAACTATGACAAAAACAGTGAAGATCGGCAACCGCATCATTGGCGGCGGCAACCCGATTTTGATCCAGTCTATGACCAATACAAAAACCGAGAATGTGGAGGCAACTGCCGCACAGATCAATCAGCTTACAGCTGCCGGATGTGATATCATCCGCTGTGCAGTGCCTACGATGGATGCAGCGAAGGCATTAAAGGAGATAAAAAAACAGGTGCAGATTCCGGTCGTTGCAGACATTCATTTTGACTATCGTCTTGCAATTGCAGCAATGGAGAATGGAGCAGACAAAATCCGCATCAATCCGGGAAATATCGGAAGCACAGAGCGTGTGAAGGCTGTGGTGGATGTCGCAAAAGAGCGCAACATTCCAATCCGTGTAGGGGTAAACAGTGGTTCCTTAGAAAAAAATCTGGTGGAGAAATACCATGGAGTGACGGCTGAGGGACTGGTAGAAAGTGCTTTGGATAAAGTGAAACTGATTGAAGATATGGGATATGATAATCTTGTCATCAGTATTAAATCTTCGGATGTTATGATGTGTGTGAAAGCACATGAACTGATCACAAGCCAGACCGATCATCCGCTGCATGTCGGGATCACGGAAGCCGGTACGATCATCAGCGGTAATATCAAGTCAGCCATCGGACTTGGATTGATCTTACATCAGGGAATCGGTGACACGATCCGGGTTTCCCTGACAGGAGATCCATTAGAGGAGATCAAATCTGCCAAATTAATTTTAAAAACACTTGGACTCCGCAAAGGCGGTGTGGAAGTAGTATCCTGTCCTACCTGTGGACGAACACAGATCAATCTGATCCAGCTGGCCAATCAGGTAGAAAATATGGTTGCCGACATTCCTCTTGACATTAAAGTTGCCGTTATGGGATGCGTTGTTAATGGTCCGGGAGAAGCAAAAGAGGCAGATATCGGAATCGCCGGAGGAATCGGAGAAGGACTTATTATCAAACATGGCGAGGTATTCAAAAAAGTGCCGGAGTCAGAACTTTTAGAGGCACTCCGCTATGAACTGTTACATTGGAATGAATAATTATGGCAAAACTATTTTTTGATGTCTTTCCGACACTGGATGTGTCCGGGGATATGAAGAAAATTTTATCTGAGATGGAAGTTACCAAGGTAGGGATGAATCATGAGAGAGATCATATCCGTGTCTATCTTTTGGGCAGTCATCTCATACATAAAAATAACATTACGCAGTTAGAAAAATCCATTGAGGAGCAGATATTTAAGGGAAAACGGATGAATGTCCGTATTATCGAAAAGTATCAGCTCTCCGAGCAGTATACCGCCCGCACGCTGATGGATATGTATAAGGACAGTATTTTAGAAGAGTTAAAAGCCTACAGTCTGATGGAATACAATCTGCTGCGTGCTTCCAAAATGGAATTTACGGATGACAGTCATCTGCATCTTGTACTGGAAAATACGATCATTGCACAGACACGCTCCCATGAAATTGTGGAATTTTTAGAGAAAATCGTGTGTGAGCGCTGTGGCATGAACCTGATTGTTGACCTCGACTTTGAGGAGCCAAAGGAGAGCAAATACAAGAAAAACAGTGATCTTCAGATTCAGTTTGAAATCAAAAACATATTAAAAAATATCAATTTGAAGGATGAGGACGGAGAGACAGTTGCAGTTGCTTCAGATGCCAATGAAAAAAGTGCAGTTTCCGGTCAGACTACAACATCTGGAGACAGTGGTTCTACAGGTGGTGGAAACGCCGTAAAACCTGCAAAAAACGATGCAAAATCTGCAAATGGTGCAGGAAATACTGCAAAAAAACCATACGACGGACCGCGGAAAGAGTTTAAAAAACGTTATGATGGTGGTGGCTTTGGCGGAGGTAAAAAATCCGATAATCCGGATGTAATTTACGGTCGTGATATTGAGGATGGAGAAACCATCCCATTGGAGAAAATCGTGGGTGAGATGGGTGAAGTTACCATCCGCTGTCAGGTCATGACGGTTGAGACGAGGGAGATCCGTAACGAAAAGACAATCATTATCATGTCGGTCACAGATTTTACGGATTCCATTGTCCTGAAAATATTTACGAGAAATGAAGACAGGGATGAGCTTCTTGGCAATCTGAAAAAAGGGGCATTCTTAAAAATCAAAGGTGTCACGACAATCGATAAGTTTGACAGTGAATTAACAATCGGTTCGATCGTTGGGATTAAGAAGATTGCAGACTTTACGACCACCCGTATGGACACCAGTCCGGAGAAGCGTGTGGAATTGCACTGTCATACAAAGATGAGTGATATGGATGGTGTGTCCGAGTGTAAAGACATCGTAAAGCGTGCCATGAAATGGGGACATAAGGCGATTGCGATCACCGACCACGGCGATGTACAGGCATTCCCGGATGCAAACCATGCACTGAGTCCGGATGACGATTTTAAGGTTATCTACGGTGTGGAAGCGTATCTGGTGGACGACTTGAAGGATATTATCACAGATTCGAAAGGACAGAGCCTCGATGAAACCTTTGTGGTGTTCGACTTGGAGACGACCGGTTTCAGCCCGGATAAGAATAAGATTATTGAGATCGGTGCAGTGAAAGTAGTCGGTGGTGTCATTACAGACCGCTTTTCGACATTTGTAAACCCGGAAGTGCCAATTCCATTCCGAATCGAGGAATTGACCTCAATTAAGGATGATATGGTCATTGATGCACCGAAGATTGAGGAGATTCTGCCGGTATTTATGAAGTTCTGCGATGGTGCAATCATGGTTGCCCACAATGCGGAATTTGATATGAGTTTTATTAAGAAAAACTGCAAGGATCAGGGGATAGAGAGAGAGTTTACGATCATAGATACAGTGGCTCTTGCCAGAATTCTGCTGCCGAACCTGAATCGTTTTAAACTCGATACCGTTGCAAAGGCATTGAATGTCTCACTGGAAAACCATCATCGTGCAGTTGACGATGCTGCCTGTACAGCAGAAATTTTTGTGAAATTTATTGAGATGTTAAAAGAACGCGGTATGGAAAATCTCGATGATGTGAACCATATGGTTTCCACCTCCCCGGAAACGGTCATGAAAATGCCGACCTACCATGCAATTATTCTGGCGACAAATGACATCGGACGTATCAATCTGTATCGTCTGGTTTCACTTTCACACCTCACGTATTATAATAAGAGGCCACGTGTGCCAAAAAGTGAATTTGTCAAATACAGAGAGGGACTTCTTTTAGGCTCTGCCTGTGAAGCTGGAGAATTATACCGTGCGATTGTGGGCGGAAGACCGCAGGAAGAGATCATAAGACTTGTAAAGTTCTATGATTATCTGGAGATACAGCCGCTTGGAAACAATGAGTTCATGTTGCGCAGTGACAAGGAGCCGGTGAATACGATGGAAGAGCTGCAGGATATCAACCGCAGGATCTGCAGACTGGGGGAGGAATTTAACAAGCTTGTGGTGGCTACCTGCGATGTGCATTTCCTTGACCCGGAAGATGAAATCTACCGCCGTATTATTATGGCCGGAAAGGGATTTAAGGATGCTGACGAGCAGGCACCGTTATATCTTCGAACAACCGAAGAAATGCTAAAGGAATTCGAATATCTTGGAAGTGCCAAGGCAGAAGAGGTCGTCATTACAAATCCAAACAAAATTGCGGATATGTGTGAGAAGATTGCACCGGTAAGACCGGATAAGTGTCCGCCGTTTATCGAGAATTCGGATCAGATGCTCCGTGATATCTGCTATAACAAGGCGCACAGCATGTATGGTGAAGAACTGCCTCCGATCGTAAAGGAGCGGCTTGACCGAGAATTAAATTCGATTATTTCCAATGGATATGCGGTAATGTATATTATCGCACAGAAGCTTGTATGGAAGTCGAACGAGGATGGTTACCTTGTAGGTTCCCGTGGTTCGGTAGGTTCCTCTTTTGCAGCGACCATGTCCGGTATCACGGAGGTAAATCCATTGCAGGCGCATTACCGTTGCGAATATTGCAAATACAGCGATTTTGATTCACCGGAAGTCAAGGCATTTTCCGGAAGAAGTGGTTGTGATATGCCGGATAAGATTTGTCCGGTGTGTGGCAAAAAGCTGGTAAAAGATGGATTTGATATTCCATTTGAGACCTTCCTTGGATTCAAGGGAAATAAAGAGCCGGATATCGACTTAAACTTTTCCGGTGAGTATCAGAGTAAAGCCCATGCTTACTGTGAGGTTATTTTCGGTTACGGACAGACATTCCGTGCCGGAACGATTGGTACACTTGCGGATAAGACTGCATTTGGATATATCAAAAATTATTATGAAGAGCGTGGAATTCACAAGAGAAACTGTGAGATTGACCGTATTGTACAGGGATGTGTCGGCGTCCGGAGAACGACCGGACAGCATCCGGGAGGTATCGTTGTTCTTCCGGTGGGCGAGGAGATTAATACGTTTACTCCGGTACAGCATCCGGCAAACGATATGACGACTGCAACGGTTACGACTCATTTTGATTACCATTCCATCGACCATAACTTATTAAAACTGGACATTCTCGGACACGATGATCCGACCATGATCCGTATGTTACAGGACTTGACAGGACTTGATCCACAGACGATCCCTTTGGACGATCAGACAGTCATGTCGCTGTTTATGAATACCTCTGCATTGGGAGTAGAACCGGAAGACATCAACGGTATTCCCCTGGGATGTTTAGGAATCCCGGAGTTTGGAACAGATTTTGCGATGCAGATGGTTATTGATGCGAAACCGACCGAATTTTCGGATCTGATCCGGATTTCAGGACTTTCGCATGGTACGGATGTGTGGCTGGGAAATGCACAGACTTTAATTGAGCAGGGGATTGCAACGATTTCTACTGCAATCTGTACCCGTGATGATATTATGATTTATCTGATCGGTATGGGACTTGACAGTGAGCAGTCCTTTACCATTATGGAGTCTGTTCGAAAAGGTAAGGGATTAAAGGAAGAATGGAAGGAAGAGATGCGGGCACATAATGTACCGGAATGGTATATTGATTCGTGTTTAAAGATTAAGTATATGTTCCCAAAGGCACATGCGGCTGCCTACGTTATGATGGCGTGGCGTATCGCATACTGTAAGGTATTCTATCCGCTGGCTTATTATGCGGCATACTTTTCGATTCGTGCGACCGGTTTCAATTATGAGATCATGTGTCAGGGAAAGGAACGTCTGGAATATTTCTATAAGGATTATACCAGAAGAAAAGATTCGCTTTCGAAAAAAGAGCAGGATGTCTACCGTGATATGCGAATTGTGCAGGAGATGTATGCGAGAGGCTTTGATTTCACGCCAATTGATATTTACCGTGCACTGCCGGATCGTTTCCAGATCATCGATGGAAAGCTTATGCCGGCGTTAAATACCATTGAAGGTATGGGTGACAATGCTGCAATTGCGGTTGCGGAGGCAGCAAAAGACGGAAAATTCTTATCCAAAGATGATTTCCGCCAGAGAACCAAGGTGACGAAATCTACCATTGATCTTATGGCAGATCTTGGACTGCTAGGCGATATGCCGGAGTCCAATCAGTTGTCGTTATTTGATTTTGCATAAATATTTGTTTTGCGGGATAAAGAAACGCCAGGAAAAAATGAAGTTTCCTGACGTTTCTTGTTTTTATGTGTAAAATTGCATTGTGACAGCGCCTGCTTACGGATTGAAAATCTGTATATTGCCCGGGGCAGCAACAGATGTATAATAAGGGGTTTTGGTCGTAAAATCTTTAAAATAGACATATGTGGAAGTTACATTAATGGCAGTGTAGTTTCCCTTTTTTAATTCCTGATAATTGCTTCCGTCTGTATTGATACAGCAGATGGCCGGATCTGTCTTATCATTTTTCTGGAAGAAAATCTTATCTCCGGCAATGTTGTAGCAGTCGACACGGCAGTCCGTGACCAGCGTTTTTTCACCATTTGTCAGATCGACTTTGGCAATGCGGTAATCGTTTTCACAGTCCATAAAATAAAGATTGTTTCCATCTTTCACCGGCATCCAGCAGTTCCCCTCATAGATGACTTTTGCATGGTCATTGGAAGTGTCCATCTCATAAATATTATGATTGTCTGTCAGTCCGTTATAATAAATATATTGTCCATCGGTACTTGCGGTAAAGTAGGACTGTTTTTCTACCTGCTCTTTTTCCTTGCCATCAATTTTGACTTTGTACAGCGTGGTTGCATCAGTGGTATCATAATGCAGATAGTACAGATAATTTCCAACCAGGGAAGCATACATACACGGATCATCATCTAAAATTTCAGGCTTTCCTTTTCCGTCAATATCCAGCCGGCATAAACTGTTGGTATTGACCGGGAGGAAGGAAAATGAATCAGCGCTTTTTCCCTTAAGTTTACAGTAATAAATGTAGTGGTCATCCACGTTGATGTAGCTGACACTCTGATCCTCTAACTTTTTGATGTTTGTGCCGTCCGGGTTCATGGAGTACAGACAGTAGTTGTCGGCAGGGTTGGCAAAGTAGACTATACCATCTTTTTCACAGAAATATCCTTCGTTATACAGATTTCCCGCAGTGTTGCCGTTGACATAACCGTCATTATACCGAATGCGGTTTATGTACCGGTAGAGGAAAACACACCCGGCAGCAAGAAGGATCACCAACACAAAAAGCAGCCATTTCCAGATTTTTTTCATAAGTAAATCACCTCTTTGATTTATAATCTTTATCTATAAAAAGTATAGCATTTCTGTATGCCATGACGCAAGTGTTCTCTTGCAAGCAAACTGTGAATGTAATATATTATAAATAATAAATGGAAAGGCTTGGATTTATTATGAGAGATTTATTGGAACTAAGAGATGAGATCGATCAGATCGACAGTCAGATCGTAGATCTGTATGAACGCAGAATGGCAATTTCTGAGGAAGTTGCTGAATATAAAATTGCTGTGGGAAAGAAAATATTTGACAAGCAGCGTGAGGTTTCCAAGTTGGAAACATTGAGCAGAAAAGGAACTACGCCATTTTTAAAACATGGTATCCGTGAACTGTTCGAGCAGATCATGTCCATGAGCCGGAAGCGTCAGTATCAGCTTCTGACAGAACATGGTCAGACGGAAAAACCCGATTTTAAAGAAGTGGATCATCTGGATTACAAAAATGCTAAAATCGTATTTCAGGGAACGGAAGGCGCGTATTCCCAGCTTGCGCTGAATGAGTATTTCGGGGAGAATGCAGACAGTTATCACGTGGATACATGGCGGGACGCAATGGAAGCCATCCAAAACGGAGAGGCCGATTACGCTGTATTCCCAATTGAAAATTCCTCCGCCGGAATCGTTTCCGAGAACTATGATCTTATGGTGGAATACAATAATTATATCGTAGGAGAGCAGATCATCCGTATCGATCATGCACTTTTGGGACTGCCGGAAGCAGACATGGACGATATCACCGATATTTACTCTCATCCGCAGGCATTGATGCAGTGTTCGAAATACCTTGAGAACCACAGAGACTGGGAAAAGCACAGTCTGAAAAATACTGCGATGTCCGCCCAGAAGATCAAAGAGGACGGAAAAAAGAACAAGGCAGCGATTGCAAGCACCCTGACGGCGGACATTTACGGTCTGAAAGTGCTCGATGAGGCGATCCAGAACAATAAAAACAATTACACAAAGTTTATCATTGTGGCAAACAAGAAGATTTTTGAATCGAGAGCCAATAAGATCAGTATCTCTTTTGAAGTTCCTCATGAGAGCGGTTCGCTGTACCATAAGCTGTCCCATTTTATCTATAACGGAATCAACATGAACAAGATCGAGTCCAGACCGGTGCAGGGAAAAGCGTGGGAGTACCGCTTCTTTGTTGACATTGAGGGAAATCTCAATGATGCAGCCGTACAGAATGCGTTGCGGGGGCTGACAGAAGAGACAATCCGTTTGAAAATACTTGGCAATTATGTGAGTGCAGAAGGGAATGAATAAACTGATGAAAAGTCCAAAGAATTTGATTTTATATAAAGATTTTGAAAATGGTAAATTATTTTATAACATGACCTGGATCATGGAGAATTACGAAAATGAATATTATAACAAAGAGGACGTGGAGTCTCTTTTGTATGAGAGTTTGAACCAGCTAATGGAGCTGGCAGTGAGTCATGGATTTGAGGGAAATCTGTGGCACAGTTTTCTGGCATTTATTCTTGTAAATAATGAGAATGCTTACAGTAAAGCCTGTGAGATCCGCGGAGAAGTGGAGGGCTCTGTCAATCAGATCGTATTGCATGACTTTGAGATCATCAAATCGCTGTTTGATTTCGATTTTGGAAAGCTTGCCTCTTATTTTGAGATGGACTGTATCGATGCTATCACCGATTACCAGAGCATGACAGGAAGCGGAAAGATTTTTAACAAGAGGATCAAGGAGCGCATCAATGAGTTGAAGTTAAAGCTGGAAGCTTCCTCAAATGTTTCTGAATTTAAAGATGCAGTGACGGCTTTTTATAAAGATTTTGGCGTTGGTAAACTCGGACTTCACAAGGCATTCCGCATACAGCACAGGGAAAAGGAAGAGGTGGAGATCGTGCCGATCACAAATATTGCCCATGTGAAATTAGACGATCTGGTCGGCTATGAACTTGCAAAACAGAAAATCATCGACAATACAGAAGCATTTGTCAACGGAAAGCAGGCAAATAACTGTCTGTTATATGGGGATGCCGGAACCGGAAAATCCACCAGTATCAAAGCCATTGCAAACCAGTACTATGACAGAGGCTTACGTCTGATCGAAGTGTACAAGCACCAGTTCTGTGATCTGAATGATGTCATCGCACAGATCAAAAACCGCAATTACAAGTTCATTATTTACATGGACGATCTCTCTTTTGAAGAGTTTGAGATCGAATATAAATATCTGAAGGCAGTGATCGAGGGCGGTCTTGAGAAAAAACCGGACAACGTACTGATCTATGCAACCTCCAACAGACGCCACCTGATCCGTGAAACATTTTCGGATAAAGAGGAAGTGCGTGAGGATATGCATACTTCCGATACTGTACAGGAAAAATTATCCCTGTATGCAAGATTTGGTGTTTCCATCTACTTTGGCGCACCGAATAAGAAGGAATTCCAGAATATTGTCAAAGTACTTGCAGAAAAATATCAGGTTTCCATGGATGAGGACACTTTGCTTGCTGAGGCCAATAAATGGGAGCTTTCCCACGGCGGATTATCCGGCAGGACAGCGCAGCAATTTATCAACTATTTACTTGGAAAAGAATAAAAAATTGGTATAATAGAGATATACAAAAGAAATGAGGAGGCAGACATCTGGTGATCCATACATTCGCAGCAATTTATATCGGTTCTTATGAAGTAAGTATTAAAATATTTGAGATTTCAGGAAAGAAGAAAATACGTGACATTGATTATATCCGGAGCAGGATCGAGCTCGGAAGAGATGCATATTCCAAGGGAAGTATCGGATATGAACTTGTGGAGGCGCTGTGTGATACGCTTGCCGAGTACAAAAAGATCATGGACGGCTACCGGGTGGACAGTTACGAAGCGTATGCTGCCGCAGCCTTGAGAAACGCTGAAAATGAACTTTTTATCTTAGACCAGATCCGCATCCGGACAGGACTTCTCGTAAAAGTTTTAAGTAACTCTGAGCATCGCTTTATCAGTTATAAATCGGTTGCCATGCGGGAAGATTTTGAGCGTATGATCCAGAAAGGTGCAGCAGTTGTGGATGCCGGAGGCGGCGGTATGCAGATCACGGTATTCTCAAAGGGAAAAGTAGTCACAACACAGCATCTGGCACTCGGCACCATGCGTATGCGGGAGCAGCTTGCAAGAAAAAGTAACAATCTGGCACAGTATGAACTTCAGGTAGAAGAACTTGTTGACAAGGAACTTGAAGTTTTTAAAGCTATGTATCTTCAGGAGACGAAGATCAAATACCTGATCATCATCGGTGATTATATATCAGAGATCAGCAGAAAAGTAGAAAAAAACAAGGAAGACAATACCATAGAGGCAGCAAAGTTCTTAAAGTACATCAGAAAGCTGGATGAGAAGACATTAGAGGAAATCTCAGAGGAATTGAACCTTTCGAATGAGAGTGATGCGCTTGTCATTCCATATATGATGATTTTTAAATGCATGGCAGAGAGCATCGGCGCAGAGAGTCTCTGGGCACCGGGAACGAATGTCAGCGATGGTATCGCATTCCACTATGCACAGAAGAATAATATGATTCGGGTGGAACATGATTTTGAGGCGGATGTCTTATCTGCCGCAAGAAATCTTTCCGAGCGTTACATGAGTTACACCCCACATATTGATGCACTGACGCAGATGGCAACCCTTATTTTTGATACGATGAAAAAAGTACATGGACTTGGCAGAAGAGAACGGCTGCTTTTGCAGGTGGCTGCCATTTTACATGACTGCGGAAAATATATCAGTTTTGCCAACGGTCCGTCCTGCTCCTATGACATTATTATGGCTTCCGAGATTATCGGACTGACACACAAAGAGCGTGAGATCATTGCAAACACAGTATTATATAATACATGGCCGCTTCCTGCCTATGAAGATCTCGCAGATAAATTGGATCATGACAGTTATCTGACTGTTGCAAAACTTTCTGCAATCCTTCGTGTATCCAATGCAATGGACCGAAGCCATAAGCAGAAGTTTAAGAATGTAAAGGCGGCAGTCAAGGGAAGAGAACTTGTGATCACAATTGAGACAATGGATGATATTGCTTTGGAAAAAGCACTGTTTGATGCCAAAACGTCATATTTTGAAAATGTATTCAGTATAAAGCCGGTGATCAAAGAGAAGAGAGTCTACGGCTGACAGTCAACCAATGGAAAGGCTAGGTTTATCTTATGGAGAAAGAACAGGATTTTAAAAAACCGGAATATTACGAAAACAGGGAGTTAAGCTGGCTGAAATTTAATCACCGTGTATTAAACGAGGCGAGAGATAAATCCATTCCGCTTCTGGAACGATTAAAGTTTGTCAGTATCACTTCGTCAAATCTGGACGAATTTTTCATGGTGCGTGTCGCATCCCTGAAGGATATGGTACACGCCAATTATAAGAAAAAAGACATTGCCGGAATGACGGCATCGGAACAGTTAGAGAAGATCAATGAGCGCACGAGAGAGCTTGTCACGCTTCAGTACAATACCTATAACCGTTCTCTTGTGCCGCTTATGCACCAGCATGGGATCGTTGTGATGGATGCATTCGAAGATCTGAGTGAGGCGCAGGCTGCATTTGTGGACCGCTATTTTGAAGACAATGTATATCCGGTACTCACCCCGATGGCGGTGGATGCCTCAAGACCATTTCCACTGATTCGGAACAAGACATTGAACATTGCAGCACTTCTTTCCAAGAAAAAAGGAAAGGCAGAAAAAGAGGAAATTGAATTTGCAACCGTTCAGGTTCCAAGCGTGTTGCCACGCCTGGTACATATCCCTTCGGAAGATGGAAATGAAAAGACCTTCATTTTATTGGAGCAGGTCATTGAGCGGAATATTGATAAATTGTTTTTAAACTATGATGTACTCTGTGCATATCCTTACCGTGTCATGCGGAATGCCGACCTGTCGATCGATGAAGATGAGGCGGCTGACCTGTTAAAAGAGATTCAGAAACAGTTAAAAATGCGTCAGTGGGGAGAGGTGATCCGTCTGGAAGTGGAGGACGGTATTGACAAAAAGCTGTTAAACTTCTTAAAAGATGAATTAAAAGTGGCAGAACAGGATATTTTCCAGATCAACGGACCAATTGATTTCACATTCCTGATGAAAATGTATGGATTAGAAGGCTGTGACGATCTGCGGAATGAGCCTTACACGCCACAGCGCGTGCCGGAGATCGTACCGGGGGAAAATATTTTTGATGAGATCCGAAAAGGAGATATCCTTTTGCATCATCCATACCAGACGTTTGATCCGGTGGTTGATTTTATACGTCAGGCATCTGTGGATCCGGATGTACTTGCCATCAAACAGACGCTTTACCGTGTCAGCGGCAATTCACCAATTATTGCTTCATTGGCACAGGCGGCTGAAAACGGCAAGCAGGTTTCTGTTTTAGTGGAGTTAAAGGCCCGGTTTGATGAGGAAAATAACATTGTCTGGGCAAAAAAATTAGAGCAGGCTGGCTGCCATGTTATCTATGGTCTGGTTGGACTGAAAACCCACAGCAAAATAGCGCTGGTTGTCCGGAGGGAGGAAGATGGTATCCGTCGTTATGTGCATCTTGGAACCGGTAACTACAACGACTCCACAGCAAAGTTATATACAGACTGTGGTATTTTTACCTGTGACGGTGCGATCGGAGAGGATGCAACTGCCGTATTCAATATGTTGTCCGGCTACTCCGAACCATTGTCATGGAATGAACTTGCGGTTGCACCGATCTGGCTTCGCACGAAGTTCACAAAGCTGATCCGCCGTGAGACGAAGCATGCAAAAGAGGGAAAACCTGCAAAGATCATTGCAAAAATGAATTCGCTCTGTGATCCGGGAATCATTGAATCCCTTTATGAAGCGTCTGCAGCAGGCGTTAAGATCCAGCTGATCGTCCGTGGAATCTGCTGCTTAAAAGTCGGGATCCCAGGGGTGAGCGAGAATATTGAAGTCCGTTCGATCGTTGGAAATTTCTTAGAGCACAGCCGGATCTTCTATTTCTTCAATGATGGAGAAGAAGAACTTTACATGGGAAGTGCCGACTGGATGCCGCGTAACTTAGACAGACGAGTGGAGATTTTATTCCCGGTATTAGATGATGAACTGAAAAAACGTGTCAGACATATTCTGGATGTGGAACTGGCAGACACTTTAAAGGCACATGTGCTGCATGCTGACGGCAATTACGAGAAGGTAGACAGACGCGGAAAGATTGCGTTGTCATCTCAGGATGTTTTCTGCAGGGAGGCAATGGAAAATGTTTCAAAACCATCTCATGGATATCAGGGAAGAGTGTTTATCCCGGCAGAACCTGTAGAATAAATAGCAGTACGGAAAGAGCAGTTATTGTGTGAGGGAGGATGGCTATGAATAATAAAATTTTATTTGCAGATCTGGATCATACATTATTGTGTGATGATAAGTCGATTTCTGAAAAGAACCGGGCTGCAATACAGAAAATGTTAGAGCGTGGACACTATTTTGTTCTTGCAACCGGAAGACCGGTAGAGTCGGGCAGGATTGTTGCAAAGGATCTTGGACTGACCAGTCCGGGATGCTATATGATCGCCTTTAACGGGGCAGTGGTCTATGACTGCGCAGCGGACAGGGTGCTTCATAAAAGTTCACTTCCGATCGAGGTTGCGCAGGAGATTTTTGACCGGGCGCATAAAGCCGGCATCTATGTACAGACATACAATACCGTGGACATAGTGACAAAACGGCACACAAAGGAACTGGATTACTATGTGGAGCGCTCCCATATGACCTACAAACTCACAAGAAGAATTTCGGATTGTCTGGATTCGGAACCGCAGAAGGTTATTCTGATCCATCTGGAGGATGATGGAAAATTAAAACGTTTCCAGAAAGCCAATGCCGCCTGGGCAAAAGGAAAATGCAACTCCTTTTTCTCCTGTAAAGAGTATCTGGAGTATTGTCCGGTCGACACGGACAAAGGAACCGGCGCACAGTATCTGGTGAAATTGTTAAATATTCCACATACCAGCACGGTTGCGATCGGAGATGAGCAGAACGACATTCCGATGATCCAATCCGCACATATTGGTATCGCTATGAAGAACGGAATCGATGATATCAAGAAAGCCGCTGATTATGTTACGGAAAATGATAATAATCATGATGCGATCGCGGAAGTGATCGAGAAGTTTATTTTATAAAAAAAGAGAAGCTTACCGTTGATATGTAAGCTTCCTTTTTTTATCTGCCGGCTTTTATCGTTTCTAAAACAGAGTAAGGAATATACAGATGTCCCCGTCCTCTGCCAAGAGCGATATCCGGTTTGTTTGAGCCGTGGAAATCAGAGCCGCCGCTGATAAGCAGTCCGTTTTCCCTTGCAAGACGTTTCATCTGCTGTTCTTCTCCGGTGGTGTAGGTGGAGTAGATTGCTTCTAACCCGTCAAGTCCCACCGGTTTCAGCTCGTCGATCATTTTCTGGAGATTGGTGTTACTCAGACCGTAGAGCAGAGGGTGAGCTAAAATGGCAGTACCTCCGGCTTCTTTGATGAGACGCACGGCATCGGTGGAAGCGACTTTCAACCTGCCGACATAGCATTTGCAGTGGTCGCCGATATAGCGGTCGAAGGCTTCGCGGACACTCTTGATCTGACCATGTTCATACAGGAAACGTGCAATGTTAGCGCGTGTAATAACGCAGTCCGGATTTTCAGCCACCAGTTCTTCCATCGTAATGGAAAGCCCTTCCTTCCGGAGTGCCTCCACCATAAGTGCATTGCGCTCACTGCGGCATTTCCGGTATTCGGCTGTCTTTTTCAGAAGCTGCTCATTTTCGATATCAATATATAACCCCACGATATGGACTTCTTTTCCGTGATAATCTGTGGAGAGTTCGATGCCCGGTATCAGTTCAATCCCGGCAGAAGCTGCGCAGGGCATTGCTTTGCCCACACCCTGGCAGGTGTCATGGTCTGTCAGTGCAAATGCCGCCAGCCCGACTTTCTTTGCCTCAGCCACCAGATCTTCGGGTGTGAGAGTTCCGTCTGATTCGGTGGAATGTACGTGTAAGTCGACAATTCTGTGATCCATAGTTTATGCCTTTCTTCTTTATAATCAGGCACTTGCCAAACTGCTCATAAATTTACGTTTTTATAAGCTTGGCAATACCTTTCATGGTGCTTGTAATTTAGAAAAAAATTTTTTATAATGTATATAAGAAGAGTGTACTAAATGGCAACACAAAATGCAAATACTGATGCTAAATTTATAAAATTTCATTCAAGAAAATTTATAAAATGCAAAAAATATACTTGACGAAATGAGTGTGTGTATGTTATAGTATCAGAGTTGTTGAAAACAAAGTAGAGTATCCACTCTCACCGGAGCACAAATTTACAGTGTCTCATGGTTTAATACCTCAAACGTCGCATATGCGTATTTGATTGATTGTGGATAGTCTGCCTATCCACTTTTTTTATGTGGAAGCATGAAAAATTATTTTGGAGGTGCAATACCATTAGCGAGTTAATGATTAATGAACAGATCAGAGACAAAGAAATTCGTCTGATCGGAGAAAACGGAGAACAGCTTGGCATTATGTCAGCGAGAGAAGCTATGAAGCTTGCTGAGGAAGCAGAACTTGACTTAGTTAAAATCGCTCCAACTGCAAAACCACCTGTCTGCAAGATTATTGATTACGGTAAGTATCGTTATGAACTGGCAAGAAAAGAAAAAGAAGCCAAAAAGAAACAGAAAGTGGTTGAGCTGAAAGAGATTCGCTTGTCACCGAATATTGATTTAAATGATCTGAATACCAAAATGAACGCTGCAAAGAAGTTTTTATCCAAGGGAGATAAAGTGAAGATCACTTTGAGATTCCGTGGACGTGAAATGGCTCATATGAATGCAAGCAAACACATTCTCGATGATTTCGCAGAAAGCTTATCTGACACAGCAGTAGTGGAAAAAGCACCAAAGGTTGAAGGAAGAAGTATCAGCATGGTGTTGGCAGAAAAGAAATAATTATTTTAAGGAGGAATCTATCATGCCAAAAATGAAAACAAGCAGAGCAGCTGCAAAACGTTTCAAAGTTACAGGAACAGGAAAATTAAAAAGAAGTAAAGCTTATAAGAGACATATCTTAACAAAGAAAACAACAAAAAATAAGAGAAATCTTAGAAAACCAGCAATGGTTGATGCAACAAACGTTAAGAATATGAAGAAGATTTTACCATACGCATAGGAATCATGTAAGGAGGAATAAAAAATGGCAAGAGTAAAAGGCGGTTTAGGCGCTAAAAAAAGACATAATAGAACTTTAAAATTAGCAAAAGGTTACAGAGGCGCTAGATCTAAACAGTATAGAGTAGCAAAACAGTCAGTTATGAGAGCCTTAACAAGTTCTTATGCTGGTAGAAAAGAAAGAAAGAGACAGTTCCGTCAGTTATGGATTGCTCGTATCAACGCAGCAGCAAGAATGAACGGAATCTCTTACAGCCAGATGATGCACGGATTAAAAGTATCAGGTATTGATATCAACCGTAAAATGTTAGCAGAGATGGCAGTTAACGATGCAGCCGGATTTGCAGCACTTGCAGAAGTAGCTAAGAAAGCAGTTGCTTAATAGAAATTTAAAAACCTCGGAAACGTTATGTTTTCGAGGTTTTTCTTTATAAAAATCAAATAAAAGATTCTGAATTACTCAGTCCTGCCACTACGCAGATCTTAAACGAGATTCAAAATCTTTCTAATAGAAATGTAACATCAACAGTACAGAATATCAATAAAAAATGAAGATACTGGCAGTGTATTCAAAATTGACAAATTTATAAATATAGCATATAATAATTTCTAGCAAGAGAACCGAAAGCTAGTGGCACCTAGCCGTCGGTAAATATGAGTTAAAAAGATAACGCCTTAGTTTACCAGACTGGGGGCGTTATTTTTTGTGTCGTAAAATTGTGACAACAAGAGTAATAACAGCACAAAGCATAATTACGAAAGTGAAAAGATCACTGTATGTAACCATTGGCACCAACCTCCTTTAAGTATCCGGCGGTAAGTACCTCGCCCCTTCAGTTCCCTTAGCCAAAAGTATATCATAAATTATAATATTATAATAGATGTTATCTATGAAATATCCTGCTTATGCAGATTCCGAAACTCCGACGGCGACATTTCCTTCATTTTATGAAAGGTTTTCGAAAAATAAAGTCCATTATCAAACCCGATTGAATTTGCAATTGCCGTCACCGACAGATCTGAGTGTTCTAATAGATAGCACGCCTGTTTCATGCGAAAATCCGTGAGATATTCCTTTGGAGACTGACCAAGCACGGATTCAAAGGAACGGAACAACTGGCTTCGGCTCAGTCCTACATAGGCGGAAATATCCTCCACTGTAATATGGTAAGAATAATTGGAAGAAATATATTCAATCCCCTTTTGTACATAGCTGTTAGCAGAGTTTTGCGTCGTGTTTGTCGTTGCTCCATGCATGAAGAGTGCAAGCATTGTATAGAGACGGCCGGTCATTTCCACGGCGTGTTCGAACTCATTTCCTCTGGCATCATAAATATGGAGGATCTGTCTGTGAATGGATTCCCCCAGTGGCGTGTGTTCGATAACAGGTCTTTCTGTCGAAAAATCCGTTGCCTTTAAGATCATTGAGGCGTCACTTCCGGTAAAACCAACCCATGCATACTCCCACGGATCGGTTTCATCCGCAAAATACAATACTTCCGTGTTCGGATAGACGAGAAAAGAATCTCCTGTCTGCAGCGTGAAAGTTGTATTTTTGATTTTATAATATCCCTTTCCGGAAATGATATAATGAATTAGATAATGATCGCGGATTCCGGGACCCCACTGGTAGAGTGGATCGCATTTTTGGAATCCTACATTGTAGACTGACAGTGACACAAGTTCTTTTTCGGTCACTTTGTAGGAATTTTTATAATTTTGATTCATAAAAAAATTTACCTCCCTGCAGTAAGATGAAAATTATGACAATCGTAAATATTTATTCATAAAATAAAAAGATATTTTCTGTACCATAAGATGTTGTATTTATATGTATTATATAAAGCATGAAATGAACATGCAACATTTTTACATATAATTTACACATTTTAGTCTATACAATTTCTGCCGGGTGCGTTAATATGTATCCATAGGAAAGGTTAATGAAGCTTCGCAAAACAAGGAGGATTATTATGGCAATTTTAGTTACAGGAGGCGCCGGATATATCGGAAGCCACACATGTGTAGAATTACAGAATGCAGGATATGACGTAGTCGTATTAGATAACTTAAGCAACTCATCTGAGAAATCTTTAGACAGAGTAAAAGCGATCACGGGAAAAAACGTAAAATTTTATAAAGGGGATATTTTAGACAGAGATATCTTAAATAAGATTTTCGAAAACGAGCAGATTGACAGCTGCATCAACTTCGCCGGTCTGAAGGCAGTCGGCGAGTCTGTTGCAAAACCTTGGGAATATTACAATAACAATATTGCAGGTACTTTGACATTGGTTGACGTGATGAGACAGCATAACTGCAAAAACATTATTTTCTCATCCTCTGCAACGGTATACGGTGATCCGGCAGAGATCCCGATCACAGAGAACTGCCCTAAGGGACAGTGCACCAATCCATACGGCTGGACAAAATCTATGTTAGAGCAGATTTTAACAGATATCCAGAAAGCGGATCCGGAATGGAATGTCATTTTACTCCGTTATTTCAATCCGATCGGAGCACATAAGAGCGGTACAATGGGAGAAAACCCAAATGGTATTCCAAACAACTTAATGCCATATGTAACACAGGTTGCAGTCGGCAAACTGAAAGAACTCGGCGTGTTCGGTAACGATTACGATACACCGGACGGAACAGGTGTGAGAGATTACATCCACGTAGTTGACCTTGCCATCGGTCATGTAAAAGCTTTAAAGAAAATTCAGGAGAATGCAGGACTTTGCATCTATAACCTCGGTACAGGACACGGTTACAGTGTGTTGGATATCGTGAAAAACTTCGAGAAAGCAACCGGAGTGAAAATCCCTTATGTCATCAAACCAAGACGTCCGGGCGATATCGCAACCTGCTACTGTGATCCGACCAAAGCAAAAGAGGAACTTGGCTGGGAAGCACAGTACGGTATCGAAGATATGTGTGCAGATTCGTGGAGATGGCAGAAAAATAATCCAAATGGTTACGAGGACTAATAAAAATCATGGCATCAGAATTATTAAAAAGAAGTGAAGTAAAAGAAGCGGATACATGGAATGTAAAAGACATGTATCCGACCACTGAAGCATGGGAAAATGAATTAAAAATTATCACAGGGATTGTCGATAAAATTGCTTCATATGAGGGTAATGTTACCGCAACCGCTGAAAATCTCCTGATTGTTTTAGAACATCTGGCAAATGCAGGAGAAAAAATTGAGAAAGCGTTCAATTATGCAGAGCGTCTTTTTGACGAGGATCAGACCAACACCACACATCAGGCGATGTCCGCAAAAGTATATTCCCTTTATGCGGCAATGGGAAGCAAAACTGCGTTTGTAGACCCTGAGATCATTGCAGCGACGGATGAGACGTTAGAAGCATTTTACAAAGAATTGCCAGCACTGGAACTTTACAGAAAGCAGATTGCGGAAATCCGCAGAATGAAAGAACACTGCCTCTCAGCAGAGATGGAAAAACTGCTTGCAATGACGGCTGAGATGAGCCAGACACCGGCAGATACGTTTTCCATTTTAAATAACGCAGACCTCGTATTCCCGGAGATAGAGAACGAAAACGGAGAGAAAGTCCGCATTACCCATGGCCGTTACGGACAGTTTTTACAGTCTGCAGACAGACGTGTGCGCAAAGATGCATTCGAGAATTTATATCAGACCTACAAACAGTTTCTGAATACATCGGCAAGCCTTTACTGCGGTAATGTAAAGCAGCAGGTATTTCATGCAAAAGCAAGAAAATATACGTCCTCTCTGGAGTGCGCAGTTGATGCAAACAATGTTTCTTCCAGTGTTTATCACAATCTGATCGACACGGTGAACAGGAACCTTGACAAAATGCACCAGTATGTTTCCCTGCGTAAAAAGTGCCTCGGGGTCGGGGAACTTCATATGTATGACATTTATACACCGATGATCGCAGATGTTGCAAAGAAGATTTCTTTTGAAGAAGCAAAAGAAACCGTATTAAAGGCACTTGCACCGTTGGGCGAGGACTATGTCAATAAAGTAAAAGAAGGTTTTGAAAACCGCTGGATCGATGTCTATGAGAATCAGGGAAAGAGAAGCGGTGCATATTCTGCCGGAGCATATGGCTGTCATCCTTATGTATTGTTGAATTACAACGGTACGCTGGATGATATGTTTACGCTGGCACATGAGATGGGACATGCAATGCATTCGAATTATTCCAACGAGGCACAGCCTTATATTTATGCCGGATATAAAATTTTTGTGGCAGAGGTTGCCTCTACCTGCAATGAGATTCTTCTGATGGAATATCTGTTGAAAAATACAACAGACAAAAAAGAGCGTGCATATCTTTTGAACCATTATCTTGACAGCTTTAAGGGAACTGTTTACCGTCAGACACAGTTTGCGGAATATGAAATGCTCACCAATAAAATGTATGAGGACGGAGAGAGCCTGACCGCAGATAATCTGAGCAGCGTATATCTGGAACTCAACAAAAAATATTACGGATCAGACATTATTTCTGATGAACAGATTGCATATGAATGGGCAAGAATCCCACATTTTTATTACAACTTCTATGTTTATCAGTATGCGACAAGCTATTGTGCAGCATTTTCTGTGGCGCATAAGATTTTGGAAGAGGGAGCTCCGGCAGTAGAACGTTATAAAAAGTTCTTATCCGGTGGCTGTTCTATGGCTCCGGTCGAACTGCTTAAGATTGCAGGTGTCAATCTGGAAACACCGGCTCCGATCCAGGATGCATTAAACGCATTCGGTGAGATCATCAAAGAGATGGAAACGCTGGTGGAAGACTAAACAATAGAATAGACAAAAAAGCTGCAGCCTTGACTTTATTTCGTCAAAGCTGCAGTTTTTTATATGGATCATACAAATATGTTCTGTCCTTTTTGTTTCAGCTGAACCAGAAAATAAATATAAATCACATCTGCCACAAAACAAATCAAGCCTGTAATGAATGTGTAAGCGTGGATACTGCCAGCTCCACACAGAATTGTTATAGGAAGTATCCAATATGAAATATCCCAGAGTTACACATTAAATTAAAAAATGTAAATTATAGTTGAAAAAGTAAAAATAACTGATACAATAATTGATAACCAATATATTAAAAATATAATTGTTATCAATTATTAAAAAAGTAGAAATCACTCATTACTAATATATGAAACTATATATAGGGAGATGACAAGTATGGAACTTCAGATAAATTGTATGCAAAGTCTATATAGAAAAATGGAAATGTCACAGAGAAAAAATAAAGGATATTTTTCAATTATGTCTAATGAAACAGAAACTTCTTTAAATAGTCCTGCTCAGGAGAAAGTACAAAGAGGGTTTTCAATCCATGATGCATATTCAATTATGAAAAGTTCAGGTACAAAATTTAGTGTAGGAAATCTGGCAACCGTATCTGAGAATCTTGATAAAAGAGTAGATACAGAAAGATATTCCATAGAAAGTACCAGTGAAATAGCAGGATATTGGCAGATATATGATAAAACACTCAACCAAACGTTTGTATTGAATCCTGATACAACAACGCTGCAAACAGATACTAACACAAATAAAAATTATATTGTGTTCCAAAATGTATTTGGCGAACCAGAGAATGTTATGTATGCCGACAATGAGCTTGTGGGAGCCCTGAAACAGTTCCTAAACACAGACAGTATACCGACAACATCCTTAAATGAAAATTATGTAATTGATATCAATAAGTTTACAGGTATTGAGAGTTTAAAAGTTAAAGGGAATGAAGGTGCTGGTTCTTGGAACTTAATTTGTAATCAAGAACAAAAAGAAAAGCTGCAGGAGTTAGCAAATCTGTATAAAGAAAAATACCCTAATCTTGTAAAAACAGATGGTATGGCAATGGGATTTGCAGATGCCGAAGTTGCAGGGCAAGCTGTAAGAACAGAAAATGGAATTATGTTGATAGCCTGTAATGGATTAAACTATATGGATAATGTTGATCCATCAAAAAGTTGGCATATTATGTATTCGATAAATGATACAGATATGTATAAAAAAATCATGAATGCAATGACAGAAGGTTATATTATCGGAAAAGATATTGAGAATGTTTCAAAATGGGAAAAGTATTTTGAGGAAAAAGAATTGAGTTATGAGCGAATATTATCCGATGAAGAATTGGAATTATTGCAGATGAACAAAATTTAAAGTTATCTTATCGAGTTATTTATCATTTAAGGGCTTGTATGATTATAGGAAAGACAGAAGCGAAGAGAAAAGTATTTAAAGTCTGTTAGGATTTTGGATTAGATAAAAAGGAAGCGAACGTATGAAATGATATTATGATACATTCGCTTCCCTTTTGATTTGCGTTATAAATATTCCCTCAAATCCTGCCGCAGCTTTTCTTCCAGCCGGATCAGATCATCGGTCAGTTTCATTGCAGCGTCATCAGCTGCTGCATACTGGTTTTCATATCGGCAGAGCGTCTTAATGCCCATATTGCAGCCATCTACGATTAAGTCGGCGATTGTGGCGTCACTGTCATCCATCATGACTTTGGCATTGGTTTTCATCCACGACATGCCTTTTGCCAGCATGTTTGGCTCTTTTGTTTCATCCCCGCATTCTGTAAGAATTGCGTGTGTTTCATCACCGAGTTTCTCATGCTTTTCTTTGGATTTTTTTAAAATTTCGTATAAATTCTTATCGGTTACTTTTTCCAAAATTTCATCGATGGAAAAAACAGCCATCTGTATGCCGGAATTACATTCGCGGAGCAGTTTTACGGTATCGCTATCGGACATGTTCGCTTCCTCCTGATTTTGCTTTGTATGAATGATTTTGGTATCAATATTTACTCCTAGTATGACGTCTGCAACAAAAAATATACAGGGAATTCAAAAAACAAAAATGAGTCTGCGGATCGTTACAGGAATGCGGTACGAGTGAACAACAACGAAAACACGAAGCTGATTTACGGAAAAATATTGACGAGCATGAACTTTCGCTTTATAATAAATTTATCTATGCATATAATCATTTTACGAGAAAGGGCATGGTTATTTTATGATAAAAAGCATGACCGGATTTGGTCGATGTGAAGTGACCGAAGGAAACCGTAAATATACGGTTGAGATGAAATCCGTAAATCACCGTTATCTGGATGTGAATATCAAGATGCCGAAGGCGTTGAATTTCTTTGAGAGCACGATCCGCAATCTGCTGAAAGAATATATGGAGCGCGGCAAGGTAGATCTGTATATCACATTCGAGGATTTTTCCGAAGATAATTTCTGTTTGAAATACAACGAAGAATTGGCCGGTGAATATTTAAAACACCTGACTGCAATGGCAGACAAGTTTGGATTAGACAATGATATCAAAGTCAGCACCTTATCCAGATACCCGGATGTTTTCACGATGGAACAGGTGGAGACAGACGAGAATGAACTATGGGCAGGGCTTGAGAAAGCACTCCGCGGTGCGGCAGAACAGTTTGTGGAGAGCCGTATCAAAGAGGGAGAGCATTTGAAGAATGATCTCTGTGCAAAGCTTGACAATATGCTGAACTATGTTGATTTTATCGAGGAGCGTTCTCCAATCATTATGAAGGACTATAGAGAACGTCTTGAGAACAAAGTGAAAGAGCTGTTGGAAGATAAACAGATCGATGACGCGAGAATTGCCACAGAGGTGACGATTTTTGCAGATAAGATCTGTGTGGATGAGGAGACTGTCCGCCTGAGAAGCCATATCAAAGCGACGAAAGACGCTTTGGAGGCTGGTGGCAGCATCGGACGCAAGTTAGATTTCATTGCGCAGGAGATGAACCGCGAAGCGAATACGATTCTTTCCAAGGCAAATGATCTGGAAATCTCTGATACCGGGATCAACCTGAAAACGGATATCGAAAAAGTCAGGGAACAGATCCAGAATATCGAATAGGAACGATTTTATGGCAAAGTTAATGAATATCGGATTTGGCAATATGGTCAACACCGATAAGATCGTCAGCATTATCTCTTCGGATTCTGCACCGGCAAAGCGTATGATCTCCAGGGGAAAAGAGCAGGAGATTTTGATCGATGCGACGCAGGGAAGAAGAACCAAGAGTGTGATTTTTACCGAAAATAATAAAATAATATTGTCTGCATTGCAGCCGGAGACGCTTGCCGGCCGGTTTAATGGCAATGCATCGGAGGGTGACTATGATACAAAAGAGTAAAGGAATTTTAATTGTACTTTCCGGCTTTTCCGGTTCTGGAAAAGGAACCATTATGAAAGAACTCATGAAGAAATATTCGGAGCAGTATGCGTTGTCCATCTCTGCAACTACCCGTTCTCCAAGACCGGGAGAGACAGACGGTGTGGAATATTTTTTTAAGACAAAAGAGCAGTTTGAGAAAATGATAGCCGATGATGAACTGATCGAGTATGCAAAATATGTCGACAACTATTACGGAACACCGAAGGCATATGTAGAGGAACAGCTCGCTGCCGGAAAAGACGTTATTCTGGAGATTGAGATTCAGGGAGCCTTAAAAGTGAAGGAGAAGTTCCCGGACACACTGTTGATGTTTGTCACACCGCCGAGCGCAGAGGAGTTAAAGAACCGTCTGGTCGGAAGGGGAACAGAGGAGATGAGTGTCATCGAATCGAGACTTTCCAGAGCAGTTGAGGAGGCGCAGGGAATTGAAGCTTACGATTATCTCATCGTAAACGATAAGCTTGATGCGTGTGTGGAAGAAGTACATTCCATCATCCACAATGAGCATTTCCGTGTTTCCAGAAATCTGTCTGCAATTTATGATATGAGACACCAGTTGACTGCTTTTTCGAAAAAAGATTAAAATAATGTTTGCAAAAACATACAAAAAAGCTTACATTAGATATCGGAAATCAGATATCTTTGATAAAAATAATTGAAAATGAATCAGCCGCAAGGCAGAAGAGAGGTAATATTATGATCCATCCATCCTATGTTGAATTAATGAAAGTTGTAAATAACAATGTGGAATTTGGTGAGGAACCAGTTGTTAACAGCCGTTATTCCCTTGTGATCGCTGCTGCAAAGAGAGCACGTCAGATCATTGCGGGAGATGAACCAATGGCAGACAAGATCACATGTCCAAAGCCATTGTCCATCGCTGTAGAAGAACTTTACGAGGGCAAAGTAAAGATCATTCCAGACACAGAAGATGAGGAGTAAAGAAAACCCGTCAGGGCTGCCGCACTTTTGAACGCAATTGTGCGACAGCCCTTTTGCCATAATTAATGTAGAAAGAGAGAATCGAATGAAATTATTATTTGTATCCCTCGGATGCGACAAAAACTTAGTAGACACAGAATTTATGCTTGGAATGCTCCGTGATGACGGAATCGAGATCACGAATGATGAGACAGAGGCAGATATTATCATCGTCAACACCTGCTGCTTTATCAATGATGCCAAGGAAGAGAGTGTCAACACCATTTTAGAGATGGCAGAGTACAAAAAGACCGGTCCGTTAAAGGCTTTGATTGTAACCGGATGTCTTGCACAGCGCTACAAGGAAGAGATCAAGACCGAGATCCCGGAGGTGGATGCTATACTTGGAACCAATTCCTACGAGGATATCGTAAAAGCTGTACATGAGGCGCTTGGCGGTACTTTTTATGAGAATTTCAAAACATTGGAGGGACTGCCGTCTATCCATACAAAGCGAAGCGTGACAACCGGTGGTCATTTCGCATATTTAAAGATCGCAGAGGGCTGTAACAAACGCTGTACTTACTGTATCATTCCATATATCCGCGGCAATTACCGCAGTGTACCGATGGAAGATCTGATCGGCCAGGCAAAAGAGCTTGTTGCAAACGGCGCAAAAGAGCTGATTTTAGTTGCCCAGGAAACAACTCTTTACGGTATTGACCTCTACGGTGAAAAATCATTGCACAAATTGCTGGACGAATTAAATAAGATCAATGGTTTATTCTGGATCCGCATTATGTACTGTTATCCGGAAGAAATCTATGAAGACTTAATTGATTCCATGATCCGCAACGAGAAAGTCTGCCATTACCTTGATATCCCGATCCAGCATTCCAATGACACAATGTTAAAGCGCATGGGACGAAGAACAAGTCATGACGATCTGGTTCGTATCATCACACATTTGAGAGAGCGTATCCCGGATATCACATTGAGAACTACGTTGATCTGTGGTTTCCCTGGCGAGACACAGGAGATTCACGAGGAACTCATGCAGTTTATCAATGACATGGAGTTTGACCGGTTGGGAGCATTCACCTACTCACCGGAGGAGGGAACTCCGGCTGCTGCCTTCGAAGATCAGGTGGATGAGGAACTGAAGAAGGACTGGCAGGCAGATGTCATGGAACTTCAGGAGGAAGTGATCTTTGATAAAAATGAAGAGATGAAGGGCAGAGAACTTTATGTGTTTATCGAAGGACAGGTAGAGGATGATAATGCCTATGTTGGAAGAACCTACCGGGATGCACCGGATGTGGATGGATATATTTTCATCAACACGGACGAAACCCTTATGACCGGTGACATTGTTAAAGTAAAAGTCACAGGCGCTTATGAGTATGATTTAATTGGAGAAATCTGTCAGTAGATTTCGGAAAGAAGGAAAAATTATGAATTTACCTAACAAATTAACAACTTTTCGTGTGATTCTCATTCCATTTTTTGTATTTTTTATGCTTGCACCAGATATGACAGGCATCAATCATTACATTGCTGCTGCAATCTTTATTGTGGCAAGCCTTACCGATCTTCTGGATGGTAAAATTGCAAGAAAGTACAATCTTGTCACAAACTTTGGAAAGTTTATGGATCCGCTTGCAGACAAGCTTCTGGTGTGTTCTGCGATGATCTGCCTGATCCAGACCGGACAGCTTGCAGCATGGATCGTTGTCATTATTATTGCAAGAGAGTTTATCATCAGCGGATTCCGTCTGATCGCATCCGACAACGGAGTTGTCATTGCAGCAAGTTACTGGGGCAAATTTAAGACTACATTCCAGATGTTAATGGTGATCGTGCTTATTTTAAATGTCCAGATGCCGTTTTTCCAGATCCTTGGGAAGATCCTTACCTATGCTGCCCTGATCCTTACGGTTGTGTCACTTATTGATTACATTGTAAAGAACAAAGATGTTTTAAAAGAGCAGAACTAGATACGATAAAGCATGATAGATTTTCTGTAAATAAGGAGAAGCGAAAATATGAGAATTATTGCTGGTACAGCAAGAAGCCTGCCATTGAAAACGATCGAGGGCATGGACACAAGACCAACAACAGACCGTATCAAAGAAACGTTATTTAATATGCTCCAGAATGATGTGCCGGGCTGCTATTTCCTTGATCTGTTTGCAGGAAGCGGACAGATCGGTTTGGAGGCAGTGAGCCGTGGCGCAAGATATGCTGTTTTTGTGGAAAATAACAAAAAAGCGTGTACATGTATTGAGGACAATATTCATTTTACGAAGTTTGACAGGGAAACAAAATTACTTCAGAGCGATGTCATTTCTGCCATCCGCAGCATGGAAGGAAAGTATAAGTTTGATGTCATTTTCATGGATCCTCCGTACAGGCACGAGTATGAAAAAGAAGTTTTGGAATGTTTAAAAGATTCCTCTATTTTAAAAGAAGATACGCTGATCATTGTCGAGGCATCTTTGGACACTTCTTTTGATTATTTAAGTGAGCTTGGTTTTACATTAAAAAAATTAAAAACATATAAGACAAATGTTCACGCTTTTATTACAAAGGCAGAATAAATCATCATAATTTCTATCATTGGAATTATGATTTGCAGTCTGGAAAGGCAAATACATTATGAAAAAGGCAATTTATCCTGGCAGTTTTGATCCACTGACCTTAGGACATGTTGATATTATCAAAAGAGCATCCGGTATCGTAGATGAACTCGTTGTCGGTGTGCTGAACAATAGTGCAAAAAACTCATTGTTTTCTCTGGATGAACGTGTTAGTATGATTGAAGAGATGACAAAAGATCTTCCAAATGTGTCTGTCACATCGTTTGACGGACTTTTGGTCGAGCATATGAAGCAGATTGGCGCTACCATTATTGTGCGTGGTCTGCGTGCAGTGACAGATTTTGAGTATGAATTGCAGATCGCACAGACGAACCATGTAGAGAGTCCGGAGGTGGAGACTATTTTTTTGACGGCAAGCCTTCAATATTCCTACTTAAGTTCCACGATCGTGAAAGAATTCGCATCCTATGGAGGCGATATTTCCAAGTTTGTTCCTGCGCAGTTTATAGACAGAATTTATGCAAAATATAACATATCGAAATAAGGAGTGTTTCCTATGGCAAGCAGAATCGAACAGATTATTGAAGAAATTGAAGAGTATATTGATGGTTGTAAATATCAGGCATTGTCCTCTTCAAAAATTATTGTGAACAAGGACGAGTTAGAAGAACTTCTGAACGAACTCCGTTCCAAAACACCGGAAGAGATCAAGCGTTATCAGAAGATCATCAGCAACAAAGAGGCTATTTTAGCTGATGCACAGGCAAAGGCAGATGCGATCATTGCAAAAGCCCAGGTGAAAACGGATGAGCTTGTAAGTGAACATCAGATCATGCAGCAGGCATATGCGCAGGCAAACGAAGTAGTTATGATCGCAACCAAGCAGGCGCAGGAGATTTTAGATAATGCGACCAACGATGCGAACAATATCCGTATGGGAGCCATGCAGTATACAGATGATATTTTAAGAAATCTGGAGATATCAATCTCTCATGCAATGGATTCTGCAAAGGCAAGACATGAGAATTATATGTCATCACTGCAGGAGTTTTATGATGTTGTATCTTCCAACCGTGCAGAATTAAATCCGGCGGCAGAGGATACTGTTTCAGACAACACAGAGAATCTGCCTAAGATTGACATTTCTTCTGATATGTTAAAATAAAAATACACTGACTGCGACAGCGAGCAGGAACGTACATAGTGTGAGAAACAGTTTTACAAGACAGTATTTTTTCATGGACAGAGAGGTACCTTTTACCATGGAAGATGTCTGGGCGATACCGCTTAATCCACCGAAGGCGGTGGCGGTCATTGCAAGGATATATTTGGTTTGAATACTCCAGTCTGTGTTGGCGAGACAGTTGATCCCGTTGGTGATTTCAAGAACGTTTTCCAACAGGATCAGGACAGGCTTTGGCAACGGAAGTTTTTCTACCAGTGAGATCAGGATTGAGAATAGCATGATATATCCACCGATCCTGACAAGTGTTTCGAAACCGTTCATAATGGCGGCATCTATGATCTTAAAAGTTATTTGAGATTGGGATGCCGTTTTTTTCTGCCTGTTTTCCTCTTTTTTTCTGTGCAATAATAACATACCGAGTATCAGTGCAGGGGCATACAGGATGAAAATACTGATTCCGAACATTCCTGTGAGCTGTAACTGCTGCAACAAAATATAACTTCCGATAAAAACCGGACTGATGTTATTGGTGATGTAAAATAAAATTTCAGCCTCTTTCGGATGAATTTTATTTGCCTTTAAAAGTTCGGCGCAGTTTTTGCTTCCCATTGGAAAGCCGAATAAAAAACCGCTGCACAAAATAAATACGCCTTCCCCGCTGACAGGCATAAAGAAACGGAAATATTTCGTCAGGTGCTTTGTGAGGGCATCCATGTAGCCAGAATGAATCAAAACATTGGATATTATGGCGAAGGGCAGAAGGGTGGGAAGCACTTTTTCATACCAGAGCATCAGACCATTTCTGGATGCGTTTACAGCATCTGCCGGATAAAGCAGGATATATGCAGTTAAAATAAGAATGGCAAAACATATAAATTTCTTTTTCATAGTAAAATATATTGTTTTGAATTGTAAAAAATGTAATTTGTTTGTAACTTTCGTAACATTTATCAGGAAAGAGTGGGGATGTGATTTTGCTGCAACAGAGATTTCTTCGTGATCTGTTACTTTTTATGCTGGTGGTTCTTATTAATGTATATCTTGGAATCTACATTGATAGTGAAGTGCTTAAGAAAAACTGTTTTCCTTATGAAACAGCGTTTGAAAATTTCCGGGATGAAGAAGTATCAGAAGAGGTAATAAATTCTTTTCTGTATGATTCGGAACCTATGGAAGAGAATGATATTACGGAACAGAAAATCAAATCTATAAAATATGCAGACTTCGCAAAGCTCAGTGAATACCTTGCAATGTACTTCGCCTTAAATAATACCTGTTCGGATTCTGATTTATTAGAAGAAAATATTTCTTTTGTGAAAGAACATCAGCCGGAAAAATTTGAACGGATCCAAAGCAAGATTGAAGCGATGTGGACGGATGCGGTTTTGTTTCCGGTAGGAGCAATTGAAAATGAACCCGGAGCAACCGTGGACTTTGCAAATTCATGGCGACAGAGCAGAACCTTTGGAGGAGACCGGTTCCATGAAGGCTGTGATATTATGGCATCTGTGAACCAGCGTGGAATTTATCCGATTTACAGCGTATCGGATGGGGTTGTGGAAAATATCGGATGGCTGCGGCTTGGCGGTTACCGCATTGGAATCCGGAGCAGGCATGGCGCTTATTTTTATTATGCACATCTCTCGGATTATGCAAAAGATTTCCAGATCGGAGAAGAAGTGAAAGCAGGAACTCTGATTGGCTTTATGGGAGATACCGGGTATAGCGATACTCCAGGTACAACCGGAAATTTTCCGGTGCATCTTCATTTTGGAGTGTATTTTGATGATGAATCCGGAAAGGAGTTTAGTGTGAACCCCTTCCCCTTGCTCCGTTATTTAAAATCATTGTAATAGAAAGCAGACCTATGCTAAAATAATTTTATACATTTTATGAAATTTGGAATGATCGATCAGGAAAATTCCACATCATTACAGACAATAGAAAAAGGAAAGAACGAACTTATGCGCTTGGATAAATTTTTAACAGAGATGGGTCTTGGTACCCGCTCAGAAGTAAAGAAGATTTTGAAAACAAAACAGATCACAGTCAATGGAGAGATCGTTACAAAACCGGAAACAAAGGTTGAACCGGAAAACGACCAGATATCTTATAAAGGAGAACCGGTCACTTACTGTGAATACGAATATTATCTTTTTTATAAACCGGCAGGGTGTGTGACTGCAACGGAAGATCAGCTGCATAAGACGGTTATGGATTACCTGACCGATACGGTGCGCTCTGATTTATTTCCGGTAGGGCGGCTGGACATTGATACGGAAGGTCTGCTTCTGATCACAAATGATGGGGCTTTGGCACATGATCTGTTAAGCCCCGCAAAACATGTAGAAAAGACATACTATGCAGTTATCGATGGCGTAGTTACAGAAAAAGATGTCAACAGCTTTGAAAACGGGGTTGACATTGGAGAGGAAAAGCTGACAAAACCCGGCAAATTACGCATCCTAAAAAGTGAACCAGAATCAGAAATTGAGTTAACAATTACAGAAGGCAGATTCCATCAGGTGAAACGAATGTTTGAGGCAGTCGGAAAGAAGGTTTTATATTTAAAACGTATTTCCATGGGGCCATTGCAGCTTACCGATGATTTAAAGCCGGGAGAATATCGCCCGCTCACAGAGGAAGAGATTACTGCATTGAAAATTGTGAATAAATAAGTTATAATGTTAAGGTTGCTATTTTGCAGAAAATTTTATTTTTAGATAGAAAGGTTATCACAAATGAGTCATGGATTTTTACCGATCAGTAAAGAAGATATGAAAGAAGCTGGCATCGAACAGCTTGACTTTGTATATATCTGTGGAGACGCTTACGTAGATCATCCATCTTTTGGACATGCCATTATTTCACGAATTTTGGAGGCTCATGGCTATAAAGTCGGGATCATTGCCCAGCCGGACTGGAAAGACAGAGAATCCATTAACCGGTTAGGCGAACCACGGCTCGGCTTTCTTGTTTCAGCCGGAAATATGGACTCTATGGTCAATCATTATTCCGTTTCCAAGAAAAGAAGAACCACGGATGCATTTACACCGGGCGGTGTGATGGGAAAAAGACCGGATTATGCCACGATTGTATATTGTAATCTGATTCGACAGACCTATAAACATAAGCCAATCATCATTGGTGGAATCGAGGCAAGCTTGCGTCGTCTGGCACATTATGATTACTGGTCAAATAAGTTAAAACGTTCCATTCTGCTCGATTCCGGTGCAGATCTTATCTCCTATGGAATGGGTGAACACAGTATCGTTGAGATTGCGGACGCTTTAGACAGCGGTCTGGATATTAAGGACATCACCTTCATTGATGGAACTGTTTATAAGACGAGAGACCGTGAGAGCATTTACGATGCAATCGAGCTGCCACATTTTGAGGCTTTAAAAGCAGATAAATTAGAGTATGCAAAGAGTTTTTACATACAGTACAGCAATACCGATCCTTTTTCCGGAAAACGGTTGTTCGAGACTTACGATGAAAAGCTGTTTGTCGTACAGAACCCACCGGCAAAACCATTGACACAGTCGGAGATGGATTCCGTTTACGCACTTCCTTATATGAGAGATTATCATCCTTCTTATAAAGAACTTGGCGGAGTTCCGGCGATTGAAGAAGTGAAATTCTCACTGATCAGCAACCGTGGCTGCTATGGTGGCTGCAGTTTCTGCGCGCTGACTTTCCATCAGGGAAGAATTATCCAGACGAGAAGCCACGAATCTATTTTAGCGGAGGCAAACAAGATCATCTGGGATCCTGACTTTAAAGGTTATATCCATGATGTAGGTGGTCCGACTGCGAATTTCCGTGCGCCGGCGTGCGACAAGCAAATGACAAAAGGTGCCTGTCCGCATAAGCAGTGTCTTTTCCCGAAGCCTTGCCAAAATTTGAAAGTGGATCATTCCGATTATCTGAAACTGCTCCGGAAACTGCGGGAGCTTCCAAATGTGAAGAAAGTATTCATCCGTTCGGGTATCCGTTTCGATTATCTGATTTATGATAATGACCGCACTTTTCTGCGGGAACTGTGTGAGCACCATGTCAGTGGACAGTTAAAGGTTGCACCGGAACACATTTCCGACGCAGTTTTAGAGAAAATGGGCAAGCCGGGTGTGGATGTCTATAACCGGTTTGTAAAAGCCTATAAAGATATGAATGAAAAGATTGGTAAAAAGCAGTATCTGGTTCCATATCTGATGTCCTCCCACCCTGGTTCCACCTTGAAGGAGGCAGTGGAGCTTGCAGAATTTTTGAGGGATCTGGGATATATGCCGGAGCAGGTGCAGGATTTTTATCCAACCCCTTCCACGATCTCAACCTGTATGTATTACACAGGTGTTGATCCGAGAAATATGCAGCCAATCTATGTCGCGGTCAATCCGCATGAGAAGGCAATGCAGCGCGCATTGATCCAGTACCGGAATCCGAAGAATTACGATCTTGTCTATGAGGCACTGGTAAAAGCAGGAAGGACAGATCTGATCGGATTTGATAAGAAATGTCTGATCCGTCCAAGACAGGGTGAGTATCAAAACCATGGGGAACGCAATATGCGCCATGATGGAAAAAAGGGCAGGACAGATCAGAAACCTGCAAAGAAAAAGACTATCCGGAATGTGCATAACAAGAAAGCCTCTGGAACGAACATGAATAAATCTGCAAAGAACCGTGCGGATCACAGCAATCCTCAAAGATCTGTCAGAAAGAAAAAATAAGAAAGCGAACCTGACTTTATATGAAACAGTTTACGATCAGCCCCAACGAATCCGGGCAGCGTTTTGACAAATATTTAAAAAAATTATTGAGCAATGCATCCGGCAGTTTTGTATACAAGATGCTGCGCAAAAAGAATATCACCTTAAATGACCGCAAAGCAGATGGAACAGAAAAATTAAATGCGGGAGACCTTGTAAAATTATTTTTGTCCGATGAAACTTTTGAAAAATTTTCCGGTAAAGATGAGACAAATTCCGGCTACATGAAGTTAAAGTCCATTGATTCAGGCAGACTTCAGGTTGTTTATGAAGATGATGATGTGATCATTATTAACAAACCATCCGGGATGCTTTCACAGAAGGCGGTTCCGGAGGATATTTCGGCAAATGAATATATTCTTTCTTATTTGATCCGAAAAGGTGCCTTAAGTGAGGAGCAGTTCAAAACATTTAAACCATCCATCTGCAACCGCTTAGACCGGAACACATCCGGGCTTTTGATCGCAGGAAAAACGTTAAAGGGACTTCAGACAATGGCGGAAGCGTTAAAAAAACGTACTGTCCAGAAATATTACCGTTGTATTGTAAAAGGAGAGCTGCGCGAAAAAACGCATTTGAAAGGCTACCTGTCCAAAGATGAACAGAACAATAAGGTGAAAGTTGTTTCCCATATCCGCCCGGAGGAAAAAGCAGATTATCTGCCAATTGAAACGGAATACCGCCCGGTGGCAGTTTCGAATGGATATACGGAACTTGAAGTCCATCTTATTACCGGCCGATCCCACCAGATCCGTGCACATCTTGCGTCCATCGGTCATCCGATCGTCGGGGATGGGAAATATGGTGATCTGAGAACGAACGAACGTTTCCGTAAAGAGGTTCATGTTCGTTCTCAACTGCTTCATGCTTACCGTATTGTATTGGAAGACGGAAGAGAAGTGATTGCACCGTCCGGCAGGGAATTTGAGGATGCATGGGACTATATACAGACATCAGCCTTTTAATTCCAGAGTTGGAGTGGCATCGATAATATCCTGCAATGGTGTCCATGACATCAGATCGCCGGAATTATCGGAGCCGCTGTCATCGTCTGCTTTTCGTTTAAATCCATTGTCACCGTTGTTCTTCCGCTGTTTTTTTACATCCTCCGGTGTGTCCGGAAGTCTGTGGTAAGCAGAAGAGTGGTGAAATTCTTTGGAAATCTCATTGAAAGCTGCGACCAGGCATTCTTTGTCCGGATCATCGTCCGGGATTCCGCTTACCGCTGCGGCAATATAGCCGTCTGCTTCCTGCTTGGATTTTGCATGTTTTAACTGGTTTTCAAGCATTTCCGCCATTTTCTGAATGCGGAGTGCATGCTGATATTCATCCGGATAATTCATCCGCAGAAATTCCATCTCCTGCGCCGTCAGTTTTTTGCCGTGCTTTAATTTGTTTACAATATGCTGCAGTTTCTGCTGCTTTTTATCTTCCGTGTCCGCATTGTTCGTGCCCTGCGTGACTTTTTGCATATATTGTAAAAGTGCGTTATCAGCCGTTGGAACATTTTTTGACAGTAAGGAAGAATGATTGTTCTCTGTGAGAATGTTCAGATTTATTTGCATAAGAATGACCTCCCCAATTCTTTGTATTGTATATCGGCACATTCCATAAAATTATGAAAACATTTATGCATAAATCCGGAAACGCAAACGCATGTTCTCATCTTCTGTCAGGACAGAAAAAAGTCTCCAGTGAAATATTCCCCCGGAGACTTTTTAACGTTTTTTACTTGGAAACACTGTTTATGTGACGTTTGATCGCTTCAAAACTTTCGGCGCTGACATCATGTTCAATCTTACATGCATCTTCTGCTGCAATGCGGGGATCAACCCCCAGCATGACAAGCCAGCTTGAAAGAGTGGTATGGCGTTCATAAATCTTCTCAGCGACTTCACGTCCGGATTCTGTAAGGTGAATATATCCTTCAGGGCTTACGGTAATAAAGCCATTTTCCCGGAGATTCTTCATTGCTACGCTGACGCTTGGTTTTTTGAAATTCATCTCATTTGCAATGTCAATGGAACGAACATTTCCCAGCCTATGATTCAGCACCAGAATGGTCTCCAGATAATTTTCAACTGATTCATTCATTACCATAAAAATAATACCTCCCACAAAACTTCTATATTTATCAATGTATGATTCTTTGATAAATGTATATAAAATAATCATATCATACAACCCAATTTTTTACAAATCGGAATTGAATATTTAATAAAAATTTATCATTCGGGATATAAGAAAACAGCGTGCAATGTTTTCATTTTTCTGGCGTGTCATGCAAAAGTTATGATATAATCATGAAAAGAAGCGAAGAAGGCAGGAAATAGAAATGGCAACGTGGAATTCACGTGGTTTAAGAGGTTCTACTTTAGAGGAATTTATCAACCGTACCAACGAAAAATATTTAGAAAACGGACTGGCTTTGATCCAGAAAGTCCCGACTCCAATCACTCCCATTAATATTGATAAGGCAACCAGACATATTACGCTGGCGTATTTTGACCAGAAGAGTACCGTCGATTACATTGGCGCAGTGCAGGGGATCCCGGTCTGTTTTGACGCAAAAGAATGCAACACAGACACTTTCCCGCTTCAGAATATACATGAGCATCAGGTAGTCTTTATGGAGAACTTTGAAAAACAGATGGGCATTGCCTTTTTTTTGATCAGTTTTACTGCAAGAGATGAATTTTATTATCTGCGGTTTGCAAAACTGCTGGAATTTTGGAACCGGGCAAAAGAGGGTGGCAGAAAAAGCTTCCGCTATGAAGAACTGGAGCCTGATTTTTTTCTCCGGAAGAGCAGAGGCGTCCTTGTTCCATATCTGGATGCGATGCAAAAAGATTTGGCAATGAGGGATTGACAAGCAGATATTCTTTTCATATAATAAATCAAACAGTTTCATTTGCTACCACATTAGCACACTAAAGTGTATAAAATGAAATAACTGACAGAATCATCCGCATGGGATGAGCATAAGGGAAAGGTATTAGATTCAATATGAAAAAACAATTATTACATACACCGGAGGGTGTGCGTGACATTTATAACGAGGAATGTGAGAAAAAGCTATCACTCCAGTCGGATTTACTTGGCATCTTAAAGGGTTACGGATATCATCCGATCCAGACGCCGACCTTTGAATTTTTTGATATTTTCGGGAAGGAGATCGGAACCACTCCCTCGAAAGAATTATATAAGTTTTTTGACAGAGAGGGCAATACGCTTGTCTTAAGACCGGATATGACACCGTCCATCGCAAGAGCGGCTGCAAAATATTTTATGGATGAGGATATGCCTATCCGTCTCTGCTATATGGGAAATACGTTTATCAATAACAGCAGTTATCAGGGCAGATTAAAAGAGAGTACGCAGCTTGGTGCAGAGCTGATTGGGGACAGCACCGTGGATGCAGATGCGGAGATTTTATCGATGACGGTAGAATGTCTGCAAAAGGCAGGACTGAAGGATTTCCAGTTAAGTGTCGGTCATGCGGATTTCTTTCAGGGACTTGTGGAGGCTGCCGGGATCAGTGAGGAGGACGAGGAAGAACTGCGTGAGCTGCTCGCCAACAAGAATTTTTTTGGTGTGGAGGAATTTGCAGAGACCTTAAACCTGAAGGCAGAGTTAAACGAGCTGTTCCATATGCTCGGCAGTCTGAATGTGGACTTAAACGACCTGAAGCGTGCGAAAGAAGCAGCTGCTTCTTACCCTAGGATTTTAGCAGCGATCCACAATTTAGAAGAACTTCATAAAGTACTTGAAGTCTATGGGATTCAAAAGTATATTTCCTTTGAACTTGGTATTATCAGCAGTTATCAGTATTATACCGGTATTATTTTTTCCGGATATACATTCGGAAGCGGAGAACCGATCGTAAAAGGGGGACGTTATGATAAACTTCTGACCTATTATGGAAAGACTTCCGCATCCATCGGATTTGCGATTGTCATTGACCAGTTAATGGCGGCATTATCCAGACAGAAAATCAATATCACTATAGAAACGAACGGTGAACTGATCGTGTATGCAAAGGCAGCTCAGGCGAAAGCCATTTTAAGCGCAAAAGAAAAGCGTGCGGCTGGGACTCCGGTCGAGACGATTTTAAAGGACGACACGAAAACAAACGAAGATTACCAAAACTATGCAAAGCGTAATCGTATCAGGACAGTTACTTTTATGGAGGATTAGAAAATGGAAGATATGAGATACTTGACCTTTGCATTGGGAAAGGGAAGACTCGCAAAAAAAACACTGGAATTATTCGAACAGATCGGTATTACCTGTGAGGAGATGAAAGATAAGGACACAAGAAAACTTATTTTTGTCAACGAGGAACTAAAACTTCGTTTTTTCCTTGCAAAAGGACCTGATGTTCCTACGTATGTAGAATATGGTGCGGCTGATATCGGAATCGTTGGAAAAGACACCATATTAGAAGAAGGACGTAATATTTATGAAGTTCTTGATCTTGGATTTGGAAAATGCAGGATGTGCATCTGTGGACCAGAAGAAGCGCATGATCTGTTACAGCATCACGAACTGATCCGTGTGGCAACCAAGTACCCGCACATTGCAAAAGACTATTTTTACAATAAAAAACATCAGACCGTAGAGATCATTAAGTTAAACGGCTCCATCGAACTGGCACCGATCGTCGGACTGTCCGAGGTGATCTGCGATATCGTAGAGACCGGCTCCACACTCCGGGAAAACGGATTGACAGTGTTAGAGGAAGTGTGTCCGCTCTCTGCCCGCATGGTAGTAAATCAGGTGAGCATGAAGATGGAAAATGAGCGGATCACAAAACTGATCTCTGATCTGAAGAATGTGATCAATACAGAAAGGAATGCAGTCCAATGAGAATTTTAAAACTGACAAAAGAAACACAGAATAATATATTGGAGAATTTATTAAAAAGAAGCCCGAACTCTTACGGCGAATTTGAGAGCCGCGTCAATGACATTATCCAGAATGTCAGGGAAAAACGTGATGAGGCGGTTTTTGAGTACACATTAAAATTTGATGGTGCCACCATCGATCAGGACAATATCCGCGTGACGGAAGAAGAGATCAAAGAAGCTTATGAGCAGGTAGACCCAAAGCTTTTAGATGTCATCCGCAAGGCACTTGTCAACATCCGTGACTATCATACAAAACAGAAACAGTACTCCTGGTTTGATTCCGATGAATCCGGTATCATATTAGGCCAGAAAGTGACACCGTTAAAAACTGTGGGTGTGTATGTGCCGGGTGGAAAAGCAGTTTATCCGTCCTCTGTACTGATGAATGTCATTCCTGCAAAAGTGGCAGGGGTTTCCAATATCATTATGACGACGCCATGCGGCAAAGATGGAAAGGTTTATCCATCTACATTAGTAGCTGCCAAAGAGGCGGGAGTCGATGCGATTTATAAAGTCGGTGGTGCACAGGCAATCGCAGCCCTTGCCTTTGGAACGGAGAGCATCCCGAAAGTTGACAAGATCGTAGGACCGGGAAATATCTACGTTGCCCTTGCCAAAAAAGCAGTGTTTGGTTATGTCAGCATTGATTCCATCGCAGGTCCAAGTGAGATCATGGTACTTGCCGATGAGACGGCAAATCCACGTTTTGTAGCGGCAGATTTACTGTCACAGGCAGAACATGATGAGATGGCATCCGCAATTCTTGTGACAACCAGTGAGGCATTGGCAGAGCAGGTTTCTGTGGAAGTAGATAAATTTGTTACAACTCTTTCCAGAAAAGAAATCATCCAGAAATCTCTGGATAACTATGGATATATCCTTGTGGCAGACACGATGCAGGATGCCATTGACACCGTCAATGAGATTGCATCGGAACACTTAGAGCTTGTGACAAAAAATCCATTTGAGACAATGACAAAAATCCGTAACGCGGGAGCAATCTTCATCGGAGAGTATTCCAGCGAACCACTCGGCGACTATTTTGCAGGTCCAAACCACGTTCTTCCAACCAATGGAACCGCAAAATTCTTTTCACCGCTCAGCGTGGATGATTTCATTAAGAAATCAAGCATTATCTCTTATTCCAGAGAAGCGTTAGAGCCTGTATACAAAGATATCGTGCAGTTTGCAGAATGTGAAAAACTTACTGCACATGCAAATTCCATCCGGGTACGGTTTGAAGATTAATTGTATCTATTCAGCACCCATTCGCAAAACCGCTCTTTCAGAGCTTTCCTTTTGCTCATGTGGTTACTTCGCCAAAGAAATTTTCAAAATTATGCTCATTCATGCAAGCATGATTCGCAAATTTATGAAAATTGCCTTGGCTCTGAATAGATACAAAGAATTAATAATTACTTAAGTTGAAAAAAGAAGCGGAAAGGTTTACAATAAAATGGCACGTACAGCAGATTATGTTCGTAAAACCAAAGAGACAGATATATCATTACATTTGAATTTAGACGGTACCGGCAGCTCCTCTATCCATACAGGGATCGGTTTTTTTGACCACATGTTAGACGGATTTGCAAGACATGGTCTGTTTGACCTGAAAGTCAATGTTGCCGGAGATCTTGCAGTGGACTGTCATCATACAATTGAAGATACAGGTATTGTTCTGGGCAATGCCATTAAGGAGGTCGTTGGTGACAAGAAGGGAATCCGGCGCTACGGAAGCTGTATTCTGCCGATGGATGAAACACTTGTCCTGTGCGCAGTGGATCTTTCCGGAAGACCTTATCTTGTGTTCGATGGAGAATTTACGACCGACCGCGTGGGATATATGGATACGGAGATGGTGAAAGAATTTTTCTATGCCATTTCTTATACCGCAGGAATGAATCTGCATATCAGGGTGCTTTCCGGCGGAAACAACCACCATATGATCGAGGCGATGTTCAAGGCTTTTGCAAAGGCACTGGATCAGGCAACGGTCATTGACCCGAGGATCACGGATATCCTTTCTACCAAAGGAAGTCTGTAGTTGACAATTCACATGTATCACGTGCGAAATATGATTAGAAAAGAAGCGGTCTGACGTATCAAAAATATGTGCAGACCGTTTTGTATGGAAAGGTATGAATATTAATATGGAACACAAAAATATCGTGGCAACAATTTACTTAAAGGATGGAAAAGCGATCAAAGCCAGAGACAATTACGAGGAATATCCGGATGTCATTGAACTCGCAAAACTCTATAATGACAGCGGTATTGATAAAATCATGATTTTTGACTTGTCCAGGACAGATGAAGAGCATGAGCGCAACATACAGGTTATCCTCAATATCAACCGTAATATTGAGATCAAAGTCTGTGCAGGCGGCAACATTAACCGCATGGAGGACATTAAGAAGTTCATCTACGCAGGATGTCTTCAGGTGATCGTCAACGGCTCAAAACCGGAGAGTATGGCACTTGCTGCTGAGGCAAGCAGGCGTTTCGGAAAAGACCGTATTCTTGTTTCCGTGACGAATGTGGATTTTATCTTCAAACATCAGGATGAGATGGCTGATACATTCCATGAAGTGCTGATCTTAAATAAAGCAGTATTAGATGCAGTGGAAGGAATGACCGATGTTCCTCATGTTGTCTACTTAAACGATGCTGATTATGATGAGATTTTATCTATTTTATCCCGCAAAAATGTCCGTGGAATCGCAGGTTCTCTCATTAATAATCCGAAAACAGATATTATGGAGATGAAATCCCAGTTGTCTGCCTCCGGCATTAAGATGGATAACTTCGAGCCAGCCTTAAAGTGGAGTGACTTAAAGAAAAACTCTGACGGTATGGTTCCTGTCATTGTGCAGGATTATCGTACAGATGAAGTGTTAATGCTTGCCTACATGAATGAGGAAGCATTTGACACAACGATCAACATCGGAAAAATGACGTACTACAGCAGAAGCAGGAATGAACTTTGGACAAAAGGTCTTACTTCCGGTCATATTCAGTATGTCAAATCCCTGACAGCAGACTGTGACTATGATACCATCCTTGCAAAAGTTTCCCAGATCGGCGCAGCCTGCCACACCGGAAACCGGAGCTGTTTTTTCAATGAGATCGTGAAAAAAGAATACGTTGAAAAAAATCCGCAGAAGGTGCTGGGGGATGTCTACAATATTATTTTAGACCGCAGGGAAAATCCGAAGGAAGGCTCCTACACAAACCTTTTATTGGAAAAAGGTCTGGATAACATCCTCAAAAAAGTTGGAGAGGAAAACACAGAAATCATTATTGCAGCGAAAAACACTGACCACGAGCATTTGAAATATGAAATCTCTGATTACATTTACCATCTCATGGTCTTAATGGCAGAGAAGGATATCACATGGGAAGAGATCACACAGGAACTTTCGCAGAGAAAATAAAACGACAGGTTTATCTCGACAAGCTGAGGGTACTTGCCACGGTTCTCGTGATCGCTGTCCACACGGTCTCACTCGGTTCCACGCTTGTTCCGGAGCGGAGTGCGGTGTGGTATGGATTTGAGATCAGCAATTACCTGTTTTTGTGCTGCAATCTGCTTTTTATCATGATAAGCGGAGCCCTTCTTTTACCGGTGAAAGGAGAATCCGCCGGGCAGTTTTACCGGAAACGTTTTTTGAAAGTGCTTGTTCCAATGGTGATCTATTATATTTTATATGTGTGTGCCAAAGAGGGGTTCGTTTGGCTTCGCCCCGATCACTGGGGAGTCATGTTAAAACGTATTCTGCTCGGTGCACCGGAGGAAGCGCCGCATTTCTGGCTGATTTATGTAATCATCTGGTTATATGTGCTGACACCGTTTTTCCGCTATGTGGTGCAGCATATTCCGGATTCTGTTTTAAGCGGGCTTGTGGTTGTGATTCTGATTTTCCAGATCCTTGGAACTTACTGGGATACGCTTTATTATAATTCCATTGCTTCCGGAATCCTCGATTCTTTTGCCGGTGTTTTTATATTGGGATATTATCTGACAAGAGAGCAGTGGCGCAGAAAGTACTTCATTTATGGAGCGGGAATCCTTTCTGTCTGTCTGGCAGTCCGTCATATCTTCAGTGGGGCACAATATCATCGTTATTTATTTAACAATGCGCCGCTTATGGTATTTTATACGATGGCTGTTTTTCTTTTCGTGAGACAGATTTATGTGAAAGCAGAGACGGAACATTTTTTTACAAAGCTGATCAGCCGCTACAGTTTTGGGATCCTTTTGATCCACTGGGGCGTGCTTCATTATCTGGTCAAACAGATTTTTCATGTCAGCCCGACAGATTTCGGAGTGATCGGTGGTTCGCTGCTCATGATCGTGCTCACCTTATTTTTTTCACTGATAGGTGCAATGGTTCTCGATCGAACGCTGATCCACTGGTGTCTGTCGCTTATTGCATGGATAGAAAAAAAGTTCTAATGAGATACAAGACTTCATATGATTTCAATGAGAAATCTATGGAGTCTTATTTTATGACCGACGAATATGTGGAAAGACGCAGAGCTTACGTCAACGAGATACGGCGCTCGTTTGACCGGCCGGAGGTGGAAAACGGCACAGCAGAAGAGGAATCACAGCCTTTGGTTCCGTGGATTTTTCTGAAAATCCGCATAGTGCTTGCAGTTCTTCTTATGCTCGCATTCCTTCTGTTAAAATATAATGCATATGAATTCCATGGCTATCAGGCAAAAGATGTCATTGACATTATTTCTGATAATCAGTATTATACAATTTTGCAGGATTATGTTATGATAAATGAGCATGACTGATTTCCCAGTCGTTTTCAGGAAAAATGAGAAAGGACAAACCGAATGACAAAATTAGCATTATCAGATGAGATACTGATGAAAATCGATAAACCGGCACGTTATATCGGAAATGAGTTAAACAGTATCAAAAAAGATAAAGAAAAAGTAGCAATCCGTTTTGCCATGTGCTTCCCGGATGTATATGAGATAGGGATGTCACATCTTGGCGTTCAGATTTTATATGATATGTTTAATAAAATGGAGGATGTGTGGTGTGAGAGAGTTTACTCTCCATGGCCGGATCTTCATAAAATCATGAAAGAAGAGCATATTCCACTGTTTGGATTAGAGTCCCAGGAACCGATCAAAAATCTTGATTTTATCGGTCTTACGCTCAATTATGAGATGTGTTACACAAATGTGCTTCAGATTTTAGACCTCGGACAGATCCCACTGCTTGCAAAAGACCGTACAGAAGACGATCCACTGGTGATCGGTGGCGGCTGCTGCACTTATAACCCGGAGCCGATGGCGGACTTCTTTGATCTGTTTTATATGGGAGAGGGTGAAATTTCTTTCTACGAACTGTTTGATCTTTATAAAAAAATGCGTGCAGAGGGAAAAACACGCCATGAATTTTTACATGAAGCTTCTAAAGTGCCTGGTATCTATGTGCCATCCCTCTATGAAGTGACTTATAAAGAGGACGGAACGATCGCATCCTTTGAACCAATTTATGAGGATGTTCCAAAAACGATCCAGAAGCAGATCGTACTGAATATGACAGAAGCTGTTTATCCGGAAAAACCTGTCGTTCCTTTTATCAAGGCAACACAGGATCGTGTGGTTCTCGAGATCCAGCGCGGATGTATCCGTGGCTGCCGTTTCTGCCAGGCTGGAATGGTCTACCGTCCGGTCCGCGAAAAAAATGTAGAACACCTGAAAGATCTTGCCTACAAAATGTTAAAATCAACCGGGCACGAAGAGATCTCTTTAAGCTCTTTAAGTTCCTCCGATTATTCTGAACTGGAAGAACTGGTGAATTTCCTGATCGATGAGTTCAAGGGAAAAGGTGTGAATATCTCACTTCCTTCCCTGCGGATCGATGCCTTTTCGCTGGATGTCATGAGCAAGGTACAGGATATCAAAAAGAGCAGTCTGACATTTGCACCGGAAGCCGGTTCCCAGAGACTTCGTGATGTCATTAACAAAGGTCTTACCGAGGAAGTGATCTTAAACGGTTCGAGACTTGCCTTTGAAGGTGGCTGGAACAAGGTAAAATTATACTTTATGCTTGGACTTCCAACCGAGACGGAAGAAGATATGAAAGCGATCCCGCAGCTTGCCAATGAGATCGCAGCTCTTTATTATGACACGGTTCCGAAGGAAAAACGGAATGGAAAATGTCAGATTACGATCAGCACATCTTTCTTTGTGCCGAAGCCATTTACTCCGTTCCAGTGGGCAGCAATGTACACACCGGGAGATTATCTTGCAAGAGCGCGGGTGGTCAATGAGGGTGTGCATGCGCAGCTGAATCATAAGAGTATCAAATATAACTGGCACGAAGCGGATGTGACGGTTTTAGAGGGGATTCTGGCACGGGGCGACCGTAAGATCGGACAGGCTCTCTTAAAAGTTTATGAAAAAGGCGGCATTTTTGATGCGTGGAGCGAATATTTCGACTACCAGAGATGGGGGGACGCTTTTGAGGAATGTGGTATCGATACCGATTTTTACACGATGAGAGAGCGTGATCTGGATGAGATCTTCCCATGGGATTTCATTGATATCGGTGTGTCGAAAGAGTTTTTAAAACGTGAATGGAAGAATGCACATGATGAAAAAGTAACCCCGAACTGCCGCATGAAATGTTCCGGCTGTGGAGCCATGAAATTTGGAGGAGGTGTCTGTTTTGAAAATAAGGATTAAATTTCGAAAATCTGGTGTGATGAAGTTCATCGGACATCTTGATATTATGCGCTATTTCCAGAAGGCGATGCGGAGAGCAGATATTGATATCTGTTATTCAGAGGGATTTTCCCCTCATCAGATCATGTCGTTTGCAGCACCGCTCGGCGTTGGAATTACAAGTGACGGCGAATATTTAGATATTGAAGTACACGAAAGCAAGTCTACAAAAGAGGCGATGGCAGATTTAAATGCGACGATGGTAGAGGGCGTGGAGATCACCGGATATGTGAAGCTTCCGGACAATGCCAAGACAGCGATGTCCTTAGTTGCCGCAGCCGATTATAAACTTTTTTTTAAGGAAGGTTATGAAGTACCATTTACGAAAACAGAAGCCAAACAGGCGATTTTAGATTATTTTATCACGCCTTCTGAGGTACTTATCACCAAGCAGACAAAGAAAAGCGAAAAAATCATGGACTTAAAGCAGCTGGTTTATGATTTTAAAGTAGAAGGAACCGAGGAGGCACCGGAGTTTTACATCAATCTCTGTACCGGAAGTTCCGACAACTTAAAACCGGAACTTGTGTTAGAATCCCTTTTTAACTATAGGAACATCCCTTATAACGCCAATGCAATCCAGATCCATCGTTTGGATGTGTATGCAAAAGAGGGGGACAAATTTGTTTCTCTACTGGATATGGGCGAAGAGATCGCATAAAGAGGTTCTTTATGAATAAATATATTATCACACATGAAAAAATAAAAATGCAAAACAGGGAAGAGCAGGACTTTATTGTCTCTGCTCTTTATAATCAGGGCAAAAAAATGATCGAAGTAAGCCTTACACCCCCGGATGAAGATAGTTTACTTGGAAACATTTATATTGGCCGTGTGGAAAATGTCGTACAGAATATCCGGGCAGCTTTTGTGAAGATTTCGCCGGAGCAGACCTGTTATTTGTCTTTAGATGATCTGAAAAATGCACATTTTACCAAAAAGCTCTCTGCAAAAAAAGAAATTGTGGCAGGAGATGAGCTTCTGGTTCAGGTAGAACGTGAAGCTTTAAAGACGAAAGAACCTGCTGTCACTGCGAATTTAAGCTTTGCAGGAAAATATGCTGTTCTTACAAGCGGAAACCGCAGGCTTGGAATTTCTTCCAAATTAAATAAAGAGCAGAAAGCACATTATAAGGAATTATTGCACGAATTTGATACAGAAAGCTACGGACTTATCATCCGGACCAATGCCGCAAGTGTCGCAGATGAAACACTAATTGCAGAGATTCGAAGCCTTGAGCAGGAATGGTCACAGATGCGTGAGAATGTCTGCCATAAAACCTGTTACAGTGTTCTGAAAAAAGCGAGACCAACGTATCTGGAAGACGTTAAAAACCAGCGGGAAGGTTCTGTCAGCGGGATTATCACCGATGACCGCGGACTCTTTGAAACAATCTGTATGGATTATGGAATTCATCCAAAACAGTTTATGACAAACGGTTCTGTCCCGGTTCCGGTCGATCAGTTTCAGGTGCCGACAATCTCTGGAACAGCAGATTCCCTGACGTTAACGTATTACCATGATCCGATGTTAACGTTATCTTCCCTCTACAGCGTGAAGTCCTCCTTAGAAAAGGCTTTAAGGGAACAGATCTGGTTAAAGTCCGGTGCATCCATTGTTTTACAGCACACAGAGGCACTTACGGTCATTGACGTGAACAGTGGGAAAAATATCATAAAAAAAGAGATGCGCGAAAATCTGCTCCGTATTAATTTAGAGGCAGCGAAAGAGATTGCCTATCAACTCAGATTGCGCAATATCTCAGGCATTATCATCATCGATTTTATCAATCTTCTTGCAAAAGAAGATGAGGCAGTTCTTTTAAAAGAATTCCGCACATATTTAAAAGACGACCCGGTGAAAACGGATCTGATCGACATGACCAGACTAGGACTGGTGGAAGTGACCAGAAAGAAGATTAAGAAATCTTTGCGGGACAGTTTAAAGATGAACTAAAAAAAGTGAGCAGCCACACTGTAAGGTCTGCTCACTTTTTTAATAGACTTATGCAGATTCAATCTCATACGTAAATCCGGCGTCCTCGATCACCCTGATGGTATCCTCGATTCCCTGACCATCCTCAGTGAGATAACCGGATGCAAAAATAGAGTTTACAACGGACAATAAACGTTTTTCTTCACCTTTAAAGTAAACCTCACGTCCGGCAGCACAGCGGATGTCTGCCTGTGGAACAAGAAGCCTTGCAAGGGCGAGAACCTTAAGACCATATTCAGGGGTTAAGCCTGAGGTATCTTTGTGTGCTAAAGGTGTTCCCTCAATTGGCAGCAAAAAGTTGATCGGGATTGCTTCCGGGTTAATTTCACGGAGTTCTAACAGCATATCAACAACATCCTCTTTGCTTTCCCCCATACCAATGATCCCACCACTGCAGATTTCATAACCCAATCCCTGCAGCATTTTGATATTTGCGACACGCTGGTCAAACGTATGCGTAGAGCAGATGTTCGGATAAAATGCACGGCTGCTGTTTAAGTTATGGTTAATACGGTCAAGTCCTGCCTCTTTTAACATGCGCGCCTGTTTTTCAGTCAAAAATCCGATGGAACAGCAGAGGTGTGTTCCGGTTTCTTTCATTTTACGGATTTTTGCAGCGAGTTCTTCAATCTCGGCGTCTGTGAATTTCATGCCGCTCAATCCGATACAGTGTCTTGCGAGATGATTTTTATTTACAAAATCATTGTCGCGGTAAAGTTTCTCATCGGAAACCCATTTATATTTCTCAATATCAGCTGATGAACGGCAGGATTGTGCGCAGTAAGCACAGTCCTGTGAGCAGTTGCCGCTTCTTGCGTTTGTCAGAATGTGGATTCCGACATTGTCTCCTTTGTATTTGCGGCGCAGTTTCTCAGCGCGTGCAATCAGCTCATCCAACTGATCATCCGGTGTATTTAAAATTGCAAGAGCATCCTCTCTGGTAAGATATGGATTTTCGGCTTCGGTTGTCTTTGGTTGTGTTGTCATTTTTGTACTCCTTTGTTACGTTTACAAAATTCAAATAAGTTACGGTATGAATTCACAAGTTTCTAAATTCAATTGTTTTTAAAGTAGCACGAAGTATGGTTAATTGTCAACATGATCACTTATAGAAGTTGACATTTATTTGTAAAATCTAGTTAACATTAGTATAAATATCTACATATGCAGATATTTCATTTTATTGTACTAATCTTGTGTCTAATATGATATTATTTGAATTAGGGAATTTTGTAAATAAGAAGTGAATCTTCCAAAAGATAAATTTTGTAAGGAGTTTTCTTATAATCAAAAGGAAGAAAAAGCAGAAGTATTAAAGCAGCTTTTGGGCAGTATGGGAACAATAGGTGCAGGAAGTGTTGTGACAAAAGATATTCCGGCTAATTGTGTTGCGGTTGGAAATCCATGCCGTGTGATTCGAAAGATAAATGAGGAATGTTGAATATGAATTATAACGATTTTTTAACCAGACAACAGCAAATCAAAAAACTGTCTATTGCGGAGCAGAAAAATTTTTATGAACAGCTATTGAAAAAGAAATACGACAAAACCGAAGTGCGCATACTTGCAAGTTTTTATTATGGGCAGCTATTTTATCAGGAAGGAAATTTCAGAAAAACCATAGAGATTATAGAACCAATCATAGTGGACTATCAAAGCTATCCGTATACCCCTAAGTTATTGTCCTGTTTTAACCTGATAGGTGTGGCAACACATTGCGAGACAGAATATAATGTTTCCCGTTTTTTCTATGAAACGGCATTAAAAATTGCCATGGAAAATGATGAAAAATACTATTATGCATTTGAGTATAATAATATTGCATTGACCTACATTGAGGAACAAAACTATGAGGAAGCACTTAAAAGTCTTGCGCTCGCAGAAGACGTCCTGAAAGACTGTGATGAGGAAATGGGTGCTTATATCTATATCAATAAATCTATTTCACTTCAGAAACTGAACCGTTTAACAGAGGCTTTAAAGGCGTTTGAACTTGGAGTGAGCCAATATCATGCAGATACAATCGTTCCTGATGATGTCACCCGCTGTGCAGCAACACTTTATTATAAATTGGAACAGCCAGAAAAATATGAGACTTACAAAAAACAGATCCTTTCAAAAATGGATGAAATGTACGCGGCTGAATTTATGGATGCCTGCCGGGAACTGTTTGAGTGTGGAAGAGATTCTTGTGATGATAACCTTATGAACCACATTTTACGATCCATGAATCAGTATATGGAAAAATATCCGGATGAAATCAAGGTTGGACTTGAATTTGCAGAATTAATATATGTATACGCTGTTGGTAAAATGGACAAAGACGCAATTTTAGAGGCATTAGAGGCGAAAAACTATTATAAAGACCGGATTATTGAATATTCGAAAGAAAACCATATAAAATCTTTACAGCAATACATAGAGATTAATTCGCAGATATCTGAATTAGAGCGGGATGCATTAACGGGATTCAAAACCCGTAAGGCATATTACAAAGATATTGCAATCATCGAATGTGACGAGGAGATGTGTAACCAGCCGGTTGGCATCGCTTTTGCAGATGTGAATGGTCTAAAAAAAATCAATGACAATCTGGGACATGAAGCAGGAGATGAGCTGCTCGCAGCAATTGCGAAAAAAATCATAACCATATTCCAGGAGGCAGGTTGTTACCGTTTTGGCGGGGACGAATTTATCATTCTGTCATTCGATAAAAGCGAGACAGACTTTCAAAATAAGCTGCAAAAGCTTTCAAAGCTATGGACGGCTGAATGTTCGGCTTCCATTGGAAGTGTCTGGTTAGAACATGCAAAGGACATTGAAAAGAATTTGTCAGTTGCAGATGAGAAGATGTATGTGAATAAAAATCATTATTATAAAAATAGGTTTTAACTAAAAAGGTTAGAAAAATTTCAAAAAACCAGTTGACGTAATTCAATTGTTATGCTATAGTAACGAAGTATGCCGCACAGTGAGGTCTCAAATTCTGCATGTTTGCAGAAACCACAACTGGCGAGTAATGATAATAGGAGGTGCCATATGTACGCAATTATCGCAACAGGTGGTAAACAGTATAAAGTTTCCGAAGGTGATATCATTACCATTGAAAAACTTGGTGTTGAAGCTGGTGAGAAAGTAACTTTTGATCAGGTATTAGCAGTTTCTGACAACGGAATGAAAGTTGGAGCAGACGTAGCTAACGCAACTGTAGAAGCTTCTGTAGTGAAAGAAGGCAGAGCGAAAAAAGTTATCGTTTACAAGTATAAGAGAAAAACCGGTTATCACAAGAAAAACGGCCACAGACAGGCGTTTACACAGGTTAAAATCGAAAAAATTAATGCGTAATCGATAGGAAGATTGTTATGACTAAGATAACGATTTTCAGAAACCAGGATCAGGCATTTTTAGGTTTTGACTGTCTTGGACATGCAGGGTATGCAGAGGAAGGTGAAGACATTGTATGTGCGGGAATTTCTGCACTGGTGATCAACACGATCAATTCCCTTGGTGTTTACACGAAGGAAAAATTTTCTACAGATTCTGATGAAGAGACCGGAATGATCACACTCAGGTTTGATGCTCCGGCAGGTCATGATGCTGATTTGCTCATGAAATCCCTGGTTTTAGGCTTGCAAGGAATACAAAATACTTATGGAAATGATTATATCATTCTAACATTCAAGGAGGTGTAAGACATGATGAATATGAACCTTCAGTTTTTCGCTCATAAAAAGGGTGTTGGTTCTACAAAGAACGGACGTGACTCTGAATCTAAGAGATTAGGTGCTAAGAGAGCAGACGGACAGTTCGTAAAAGCTGGTAATATTATTTACAGACAGCGTGGAACAAAGATTCATCCAGGTGTTAATGTAGGAATCGGTGGAGATGACACATTATTCGCTTTAACAGATGGTATCTTAAGATTCGAGAGAAAAGGAAGAGATAAGAAACAGGCTTCCGTTTATCCAGTAGCTGAATAATAAGATGAACAATGGACCCGACTATTTGTAAAGATAGCCGGGTTCTTATTGTTTTGGCATTCGAGCAGGGCAGCCTGGCTGTCCGCTTAAAGGAGAAAATTATGTTTGCAGATAGAGCAACAATTATTATAAAATCTGGAAAAGGTGGAAATGGACATGTCAGTTTCCGCCGTGAAAAATATGTCCCAAATGGCGGTCCGGACGGCGGAGACGGAGGCCGCGGCGGCGATGTTATTTTTGTTGTCGATGAGGGATTGAATACGCTGACAGACTTTCGTCACAGACGTAAATTTGCTGCTGAAAACGGTGAGGAAGGCGGCAAAAAGAAATGTCATGGGAAAGATGGCGCTGATCTGATCTTAAAAGTTCCGGCAGGAACTGTCATCAAAGATGCGGAATCAGACAAGGTCATTGCCGATATGTCCGGTGACAACAAACGTCAGGTGATCTTAAAGGGTGGTCGCGGCGGACAGGGAAATTCCCACTATGCAACAGCCACCATGCAGGCACCGAAATACGCCCAGCCAGGTGGTGAGGGAATTGAGATAGAAGTAAAATTAGAGTTAAAGGTGATTGCTGATGTAGGGCTTGTGGGTTTTCCAAATGTCGGAAAATCAACGCTTTTATCCCGCGTGACCAATGCACAGCCTAAAATCGCCAATTATCATTTTACAACATTACAGCCAAATCTTGGTGTTGTTGACTTAGATGGTGCCAAAGGTTTTGTCATTGCCGATATTCCGGGGCTGATTGAGGGAGCTTCCGAGGGTGTTGGACTTGGACTTGAGTTTTTACGTCATATCGAGCGTACCAGAGTCATGATCCATGTTGTGGATGCCGCCGGAACCGAAGGGCGTGATCCGATTGCCGACATCAAAGCAATTGACAAAGAACTTGCCGCTTATGATCCGGAACTTCTGAAAAAACCACAGGTCATTGCAGCAAATAAAATTGATTCCATCTACGGTGATGAAAATGAGATCATCAAAGCATTAAAAGACGAGTTTGAGAAAGACGGCATTAAAGTATTCCCGATTTCCGCAGTCAGCGGTCAGGGACTGAAGGAGCTTTTATACCATGTGAGCCAGCTTTTGGAAACATGTGGCAGAGAACCTGTCATTTACGAGCAGGAATACGATCCGGCATTGCGTTTCTTCCGGGATGACCCGTACACGATCACAATGGAAGATGATGAGACTTTCGTTGTGGAAGGCCCTAAGATTGAAAAAATGCTCGGTTACACGAATATCGAATCTGAGAAAGGTTTCCTGTTCTTCCAGCGTTTCTTAAAAGAACAAGGCATTTTAGACGATCTCGAAGAACATGGAATCCAGGAAGGCGACACCGTGAAGATGTACGGACATGCCTTTGAATATTACAAATAAAAGAAAGGAATTGGCAATATGAATCTTACAAGCAAACAGCGCGCTTATTTAGGAAGCGAAGCAAGCACAATGAACGCTATATTTCAGATTGGAAAGGCAAGTCTGACCCCAGAACTTATCAATGGTTTAGATGAGGCATTGGAAAAACGCGAGCTCATCAAGATTTCTGTATTAAAAAACTGTGCAGATGACCCTCGTGAAATTGCTGAGATCATCGCAGAACGTACACATTCTGTCGTTGTGAAAGTGATTGGTAAAAAAATCATTCTTTTCCGTCAGGCAAAAAAGAATTCAAAATATGAATTACCTGTAAAATAAATTTCAAAACACTATAAAGGACAGCGATCATGAATCATTTATCAAGCAGGAAAATCGGTATTTTAGGCGGCTCCTTTGATCCGGTACACAATGGACATCTCGCCATTGCCAGGGCAGCCTACACAGATTTTGATCTGGACGAAGTCTGGTTTATTCCAGCCGGACATTCTCCGAACAAAAACGAAAGCGGTATGACTCTTCCGGAATACCGCGCCGAGATGGTTGCTCTTGCAGTAAAACCATACCCGTATTTTAAAATGTCTACGGTAGAGATAGAAGCAGAAGAGACGAGTTACACTTATCTGACACTCACAAAATTGAAGAATCGCTACCCGGATACGATATTTTATTTTATCATGGGTGCAGATTCTCTCGACTACTTTGATGAATGGAAACATCCAGAGATCATCTGTGAAAAGGCAGTCGTATTAGTAGCAGTGCGCGACCACTGGAATATGGAGGATGTCAAAAAGAAAATTCATGCAATCGAACAGTTATTTCATGCAAAGATCTATCCGCTTTCCTGCGACCGTTTTGATGCAGCCTCAAGAAACATCCGCCAGATGATAAAAAAAGGGGAAGATACCGGGCAGTTGGTGCCGGATGCAGTGAGCCAATTTATAAAAGAACATCATCTTTACGAAAATGAGAAATGATTTTTTTAATATTTCCAATCAATTTTTGATAGAGGATAACAATATGGAACTGGTAGAAATACGAAAAAAATTAAAAAAAGTACAGGATAAAGACCGCTACGAGCACACCAAAGGTGTGATGTACACCGCAGGCTGCCTCGCTATGGCGTACGGCTATGATATGCAGAAAGCCATGCTTGCCGGTCTGCTCCATGACTGTGCAAAATGCATTCCAAACGATGAAAAATTAAGACTATGTGAAGAAAACGACATTCTTATTTCATCCGTAGAACGTGAAAATCCTTTTTTGCTTCATGCAAAACTTGGTGCATTGCTTGCCAAAACAGAATATGATGTAACAGATCCATTGATTTTACATGCGATTAAAGTGCACACAACAGGTGAGCCGGATATGAATATTTTAGACAAGATCATTTATATTGCTGATTACATCGAACCAAACCGCAATAAAGCGGCTAATTTAGATCGCGTGAGGGAATTAGCCTTTCATGATTTAGATGTCTGTATGGCCGAAATATTGCACGACACACTGGTTTATCTGAAAAAGCGTGGTGGAAACATTGATCCGACAACACAGATGACCTATGAATTTTATAAACATTACAAAGAAACCATCTGATCCTGATCAGAAATCAAATTTATTTTAACATGGAGGTTTTTATGACATCAAAAGAATTAACCAAACTTGCAGTAGCTGCTTTGGAAGACAGAAAAGCAGAAGATGTAACTGTTATTGATATCAGCGAAATTTCTCCGATTGCAGATTATTTTATCATTGCAAACGGAACAAACCAGAATCAGCTCCAGGCAATGCGTGACGCTGCCGATGAAGCCTTATACAAAGCCGGCGTAAAAGTCCAGCAGATTGAAGGAAACCAGAGTTCCACCTGGATTTTAATGGATTATGGTGATATTATTATCCATATTTTTTCAAAAGAAGACCGTCTTTTCTATGATCTTGAGAGAACCTGGAGAGATGGAAAAGTTGTGGATGTAAGTGAATTATAATCATAAAATGGCAGCCGGTTGTCTGTAAGACAGATCGGCTGCCGCTTTTTGTTTCCTGTTAATTAAAATTATAGAAAACGGAATACCCCAAACACTTTTCCTAAAATCGAACATTCTTTTACAATGATCGGATCCATCGTATCATTCTCAGGCTGCAGGCGGTAATAACCGTCTTCTTTGTAAAAAGTCTTAACCGTTGCGGAATCATCCACCAATGCCACTACAATATCGCCATTCTCGGCGTTTGGCTGTTTCTTGACAAGAACATTATCGCCGTTGAAAATACCGGCGTTGATCATACTTTCTCCTTTTACTTTTAACATAAAAGTCTCTTCATTCGGCATATATTCAACCGGGATAGGAAAGTAATTCTCAATATTCTCTGTTGCGAGGATCGGCTCTCCGGCTGCGACATGTCCGACAATAGGTACGTTCACAACCTCACGCCTGGTAAGGTTAAAATCGTCATCCAGAATCTCGATTGCTCTTGGCTTGGTCGGGTCTCTCCGGATATAACCATTCTTCTCCAACGTTTCAAGGTGAGAGTGGACAGAAGAAGTAGATTTTAAATCTACCGCTTCACAGATCTCACGGACTGCAGGCGGATAACCTTTGCTTAAAATCTCACCCTTGATATATTCTAAAATTTCTTTTTGCTTTGCACTAATCTTACCTGGCATAAATTGTCTCCTTATATATGGGATTTCTGTAATGATCCAGCAGCTTCTTAACCACTGCTTCTTTATCTATTAATCATGATAACATACCATATATCGAAATGCAAACATATATTCCGAAAATTTGTTCGATTTTTCTATTGACAAACAGATGTTCGAATAGTAAGATACAGTTGCACAAACAAATGTTCGCAACAAGTGTTCGGGGTATTTATAACACAGATTTACAATTGATGATCCAGGGAGGTACCGTTATGAGAAATGAGAGCAATACAATCACAGGCAGAACCTGTCAGATGTCTGGCAATACATCCAGCCGGATGCATTCTGGTGATGTATCCAGAAACAGACGTATCGTTGTCCGCAGGCAGAAGATAGCTTTAGTTTCGGTCGCATTCATTGCATTGGCAACTATCATCTGTATATTTTTATCTGGTGCGGTCCGTACTCAGGCAGCACCATCTGAGATTTCCTGCAAATATTATACAAGTATTGAAGTACAGAGCGGTGATACTTTATGGTCGATCGCATCCGATCATATTACAGAGGAATACCGTGATATGAATGCCTATATTGACGAAGTCTGCTCTATCAATAAGATTTCTCAGAATGAGATCCATGCGGGACAATATCTTACCATCCCATATTACAGCAGTATTGCCATTGCAGGGCAATAAAATAGGGCTGCGAATTATTACTGGGACAAGGTGTGAGTGAAAAGCAATGTTTTTTCTTCCTGTGCCGGCAAGTTGTCAATTTGCCTGAAATAAGGTATAATAGTCATTGTTTCAACTGTAAAGTATGTTCCATACATGCTATAGGATGAAACAGTAATTATTTGGAGAGAGATTTAGTTCTATGTTACGATTTATATATGTTATTTTACTGAACCTGTTCCGTGCCCCTTACATGATTCCAAAGATGCGGAGGGAAGCTGACCATCCGGAGAAGTATTCAGCAGAAGAACGCTATGAGCTGGCAAGACATTGCATCCGTCTGATGAAAGTTACCGGTGGAATCCATACGAAAGCATATGGACAGGAGAATCTTCCGAAAGAGGGCGGTTACATGATGTACCCGAATCATCAGGGCAAGTATGATGCGCTTGGAATTGTTTACACACACCGTAAACCTTGTTCCATCGTTATGGATAAGGCAAAATCCAATACCATTCTTGTAAAAGAGTTTATTGATCTGTTGGAAGGAAAGCGGCTGGATAAAAAAGATGTACGTCAGGCGCTGACCATTATCAATGAAGTATCGGAAGATGTTAAGAATGGAAAATGTTATATCCTGTTCCCGGAGGGTGGGTATGATTTTAATAACCGCAATCATGTCTGTGACTTTAAAGCCGGCAGTTTTAAAATTGCATTGAAAACTAAAGCGCCGATTATCCCGGTAGCTTTGGTCGATTCTTACCGTGTATTTAACAGTTTCTGGCTTGGACCGGTTACAACACAGGTACATTATTTAAAACCTATTTTATTCGAGGAATATGGCTCTTTAAAGACACAGGAGATAGCAGCATTAGTCAGGAACCGGATCAATGAAAAGATCAGTGATGTGAAATAACGCACATTGCTTTTCAAATTCCCTGCGATTAGGTGTCATGGTGTTCACCTCCTTTCTGCCGAAAGGCGGTAGTACCTCCCCTTTTCGCGAGATAATACAGGCGACTTTTTGCTTTGCCAAAAAGAGGGCAAAGTTTTTGAAAAATCTTCTGTAAAATGCGAAATGCGCCTGCCTGCAAAATGCAGACAGACGCATAGGAAATAACAGCGGTATTTAATTGATTTGACAGTTCATCTACATAGCCGGAATAACCCGGCGGTGGATAAGGGCTTTTTTGATAGTAACCCATTAGGGTATAGAAAAAAGGATATGGCGATACCTCCTTGATACCGCCGTGTCCCCAAATAGCAGGAGTTTAACATGTCCTCTGTTTTAGATTTTCAAAAGAAAACGACGGTTTTGATTGTTATTTCAAAACCGCCGTTAAAATGGCATGAGAACTTTCTACTTCATAAGCGGTTTTTTTTCATGCTTATGAAGTAGAGAATTTTTACCTTATCGTAAATTCGCAAGATAAATTATATGTATCGTAATCCCAATCTCTTTCACTTTCAAAGAACGCAAATTGTTTAATCAAACGATAGTGTCCAGCAGGCAATTCTCCATAAAAACTTTTAACATCAATTTCTAATGTTAATCGTTCGTTAGGCTTAATAAAGCAATCCTTTTCATTGCTCTTTGAGGGGTCATCAAGCTGTTTAAGTTGATACCAAGTGCCGGATTGTTCAGCTTCTATTTCAAAATAATCTGGTGAATATTGGTATTCTTTATCAGAAGTATTTTCTATTAGAAATGAAAGGTGCTTTAAGTCTAAATCCTTTTCTGTACTCATTGAAATCTTCAAATCGCCCAAAGTGTCAAGCGCTTCTTCACTTCCATAAGGAGAAACCTCATATTCTTCGGAATAATCTTGTACTACATGATTATCACTGTCCTTTGCTTGACTACACCCAACAATACACACCAATAACAATAAGGTTAGAAACATACATATTATTTTTTTCATTTGTCCTTATCTCCTTTCTTTTAAATTTATAATAGCAATAAAATGTCTATTTTCAATCAACTTTCATTGCAATTTATTTTCACTGTAACACATGCTCCCCCTGCTTTATTATTAGCAATTTGGATATTTCCGCCATGTCTTTCACTTAAAATCTTACTAATATTCAGCCCTAACCCCAAATGTTCAGTAGATATATCTTTCGATGATTTATAAAATGGTAATGTTGCTTTTTCAATCTCAATATTTTTAAACCCGCAACCATCGTCTGAAACAGATATAACCAAATTATTATTCTCTATTACTACGCTAATAGCAATATCACTTTTTGCATATCTAATACTATTAGAGAGTAAATTTTCATAAATCTGCATGACTGTATCTAAATTGATAAACAAGGTTATATTATCACCGCTTGCAGTAATTGAAAAATGTTTGTCATAACAAAGTGCTTCTGCTGTGTTATTAAAATTA